>Ga0335080_10000131_pt1 | contig 65146 bp, 57 predicted proteins | sample Lox_Sample_34_FD_206720 | JGI IMG/M metagenome (GOLD analysis project Ga0335080, IMG submission 206720) | Soil microbial communities from Loxahatchee National Wildlife Refuge, Florida, United States - Lox_Sample_3.4 | ecosystem: Environmental > Terrestrial > Soil > Wetlands | place: USA... | reverse complement strand
CAGCGCCTGGCGTAGTGAGTTGGCCTTCATTTGGAAATGCTCGTCCACGTCAATGCGTACCACCGCGTCGGTGCCGAGTCCCAGCTGCGATGCCGATTTCTCGACTGTGAAGTGCGCCACCTCCGAACAGAGAATTCGCATCCGGCGTACTTCGGGCGGCAAGCCGCATTTCTGTGCCGACCAGTTCCAGTGCTTCTGCAGATAAGCATCTCGCGCCAGCAGCAGCCCCATATAGTTCGATTGCGAGCCGCCCGTTGTGAAAGTCCCCGCTGCAGTGGGCGGCAATCCAGCTTCGGCACACAGCCAGCGAATCATCTTCTGTTCGACGACCGTCGCAATTGGCGCCTGATCGAAAGAATCCATCGATTGATTCAGCGCGCTGATAACCACCTCAGCCGCCAACGCGTGTAACAACGGTGGACAATGCAGATGCGCGATCGTGTGTGGATGGGTGACGTGCACCGAGTTAGCGACAACCGTTCGGATCTTCTCTAGTATGCCTACCCATGATCTGCCCGCCTTGGGAAGGAATTCGCCACCGAGCAAGCCGTCCAACTCGGTTGCACTTTTTCCTGCGTACGGCTGAGAAGGCAGTGACTTACACACGATCCGCGCAGCTTGAGAGACGAGTTCCTGGTACCGCTTCTTGCTGCCGTCATTCCATATCAGGAAGTCAGATTCAAACACTTGCCGCCTCGGAGAGTTAGGGCGTCAAACAAGCCCGCATACAGGAATCCTAAATCTTGCCATAGTAAGGGGTTGGGCTGTTTTGAGACGACTCTTTCCGACTGGCGGCTTTCGCGGGTATACACTGCTCGCGACAGTCGTATTCATCTCTAACTGTAGGGGAGCCCTGCGATGAAGATCGGTAAGCTGGCGAGCACGTTTCGCGTCGACAGCGGGAAACAATTTCGCCTGAAGGACTTCGATCCGGCCGACACTGGTCATTGGAAGTCAAAAGATCACGCGGCCGAGGCGCTGAGAGACGGCATCGTCCGCACCGCAGAATTGCAGGACAAACTTTACGCCCAATGCAACTGGGCATTGCTGCTCGTTTTTCAGGCGATGGATGCCGCCGGGAAGGACGGGGCTATCAAGCACGTGATGTCGGGGGTTAATCCGCAGGGGTGTCAGGTGTATTCCTTCAAGGCCCCATCTTCCGAGGAACTACAACACGACTTTCTGTGGCGCACAACTCGCAGCCTGCCGGAGCGCGGCCACATTGGCATCTTCAATCGCTCGTATTACGAAGAGGTGCTGGTAGTGCGGGTGCATCCGGAAATCCTGAAGAGCCAGAAAACGCCGCCGTCGCTGGTCGGCAAGAACATCTGGGAGGAGAGGTTCGAGGACATTCGCTGCTTCGAACATCATATGGCGCGCTGCGGGACAGTAGTCCGAAAGTTCTTCCTGCATGTGTCGAAAAAGGAACAGAAGAAACGTTTTCTCGAACGGCTGGACGAGCCAGAGAAGAACTGGAAGTTCTCCGCCAGCGATGTCCGCGAGCGGGCGTGTTGGGACGACTATCAGAGCGCATACGAGGACATGATCCGTAACACGGCGACGAAGCATGCTCCCTGGTACGTCGTGCCGGCGGACAACAAGTGGTTCACGCGGCTTGTCATCTCTACCGTCATCGTAGACACACTCGAGTCGCTCGATCTCGGGTATCCGAAAGTCGACGACGCCAAGCGCAAAGAACTTGCGGCGGCGAAGAAAGGGCTGGAGAAGGGCTAGGCAGCTTATTTCGCCCGTCCGACTTTATCGTCCTGACATGACTGTGAGTCGCTGTTTATTGCCCCAGTGCAAGTCCGCTCTTTGCAGAGGGCTTTCGCCGGATTACCATATGTGACATTGTTCACAACTTCCCCGGGAGACTACTCACATATGAGCCCACTGAGTTTGAGCAGAAGTGCGTCATCGACTGCACGCGCCATTCTCGTTGTTCTCATTCTGAATCTGTGCCTGACTGCTGTCGCGCAGACCAAGCCGGAACGGCAATCGAAGGCCGCCAAATCCATTCCCGCCACAGAGAGCGCAGCGTCATCACCGGCTGTGCCCGTTTCCGCGAAGTCCGCCAACAGTGACGACGATGACAGCAAGCCCGAGGAAAAAGCCTTCAAGGGCATGAAATACCGGTTGATCGGGCCCTTCCGCGGTGGACGCTCACTTACTGCCGCCGGAGTTCCCGGTGATCCCACAACCTATTACTTCGGCGGAACCGGTGGCGGAGTGTGGAAATCCACCGATGGTGCGATGACATGGTCGCCGGTGTTCGACAAAGAGGGGACCTCGTCGATCGGCAGCGTCGCGGTGGCGAATTCCAATCACAACATTGTCTATGTAGGAACCGGCGAGGCCTGCATTCGCGGCAATATCTCGCACGGAGACGGCGTCTACAAAACTCTCGACGGCGGAAAGACCTGGAAGAACGTGGGCTTGAAGGACTCGCGCGCCATAGGTAAGGTCATCATCCATCCGACGAATCCTGACATTGTTTTTGTAGCAGCCTTGGGGCATCCGTTCGGGCCCAACAACGAGCGCGGCATTTTCCGCACAATCGATGGCGGCAAGACCTGGGAGAAAGTCCTCTACAAGGATGACAGCACCGGCGGAATCGACGTTGCCTTCGATCCGCATAATCCGAACATTCTTTTTGCCGCCTTATGGCAAGCTCGGCGCACCGCATGGAGCCTGAACAGCGGTGGTCCCGGCAGCGGGCTGTATCGCTCGGGGGATGGAGGTACCACCTGGAAGCGCATCGAAGAGCACGGGCTGCCGAAGGGTCCGTACGGCAAAATCGGCGTGGCCGTAGCGGCGAACTCCGAGCGGGTCTATGCGCTGATCGAAGCGCACAACCCGGATGGAGGCCTCTATCGTTCCGATGACGGCGGCGATTCCTGGCAATTGGTGAACCCGAGCCACAGCCTGTGGCAGCGCCCGTGGTACTACATGCACGTCATCGCCGATCCAAGGGATGAGAACGTGCTCTACATCATGAACGTCGAAGCGTACAAGTCGACAGATGGCGGACATCTATTTAACAAGGTCAAGGTTCCCCACGGCGACAATCACGGCCTCTGGATCGATCCGGCCAATACGAAGAGGATGATCGCGTCCAACGACGGCGGAGTCACCGTAACCATCGATGGTGGCAGAAACTGGACGTCGCAGGATAACCAGCCGACCGCGCAGTTCTACCACGTCATCACGGACACCGCGACTCCCTATCGCGTCTACGGGCCGCAGCAGGACGCTGGAACCGTGGCGATCGCGAGCCGGAGCGACGACGGTTCGATCAGCCGCAGCGATTGGTACGACGTAGGCGGCGGGGAAGCGGGTTATATCGCGCCGTATCCCCCTGATCCGAACATCGTTTACGCAGCGGATTATCAGGCGAATATCACGCGCTACGATCGTCACACCGGGCAGGTGAAGTCGATCACCGAGCAGCCGGAGCTTTCCGACGCCCACGGCGCTGCGAACCTCGAGCACCGCTTTCAGTGGACGGCCCCGGTGATGATCTCTCCGCACGATCCCGAGACCCTCTATCACGCGGGAGAGATTCTGTTCAAGACGACTGATGCGGGTGTTCACTGGCAGGCGATCAGTCCCGACCTGACCCGCAATGACAAGAGCAAGCAGAAGGTGTCGGGCGGAGACATCACCATCGATGACTCAGGCACCGAGTACTACGACACGATCTTCGCTCTGGCAGAGTCGCCGCTGAAGAAGGGATTGCTCTGGGTCGGAACCGACGATGGCTTGATCCAGTTGACTCAAGACGAAGGGAAGACGTGGACGAACATCACTCCGAAAGATATGCCGGAGTGGAGCCGCATCAGCCAGATCGATCCCTCACCATTTGATGCCGGTACCGCCTATGTGGCGGTCGATCGGCATCAGTTCGACGACTTGAAGCCGTACATCTACAAAACCTCGGACTATGGCAAGACCTGGACGAAACTGGGGAACGGGATTCCCGATACGGCTTTTGTTCGGGTGGTTCGGGAAGATCCCAAGAAAAAAGATCTGCTCTATGCCGGCACGGAAACCGGGATCTACGTATCGTTCAACGACGGTGCGAAGTGGCAGCCTCTGAAATTGAATCTGCCGACCACGCCCATTCACGATCTCGTGATCAAAGACAACGATCTGGTCGTGGCGACCCACGGCCGGGCGTTCTGGATTCTCGACGATCTAAGCCCGCTGCGGCAGTACAGCGACGAGATCGCAGCCAAGGATGCTTTCTTGTACAAGCCGGCAACGGCCTATCGGATTCAGGCGGGAGCCGGAGCGGAACGGCAGCCGTCGAAACGCACGGGGCAGAATCCAGCCGCAGGAGCGGTTCTTTATTTCTACCTCAAAGACGCACCCAAGAAAGATACTGAGGCGAAAATCGAGATTCTGGACGCGTCCGGCAAGGTGATCCGCAAGCTTTCGAGCACCGAGTATGAGCCGTTAGATGAACCTCTGGGACCCGACGACAAGAAACCGGAAAAACAGTTGAAGCCCGAAGCAGGGTTGAACCGCGTTGTTTGGGACCTCCGTTACGAAGAAGCCCACCGGGTTCCCGGCTACTACCTCTGGGAATACAACGGCGGTGCCAAAGGGCCGGTGGCCGTCCCGGGGCACTATCAGGTGCGTCTGACGGTAAGCGGACAGAGCCAGACTGCGGACTTTGAACTCAAGCTTGATCCGCGTGTGAAGGTCAGCCAGGCGGATCTGGAAGCGCAGTTCAACTTGCTAATCCAGACGCGCGACGAGTTGAGCCGTGTCTATGACGCCGTCAACCAGATCCAGGATGTGCGCGAACAGCTGTCAGGCCTGAAGCGGCGGTTGCCGGAGAACGCCAGCGTGAAGAACATCGCCATGGCAGCGGATGATCTCGAGAAGAAGCTGGTCGCGGTTCGCGACGACATACTGAACGTGACCATCAGCGCCAATGAGGATTCGTTGGCATATCCTCCACAGCTTGACGCCAAGCTGGCATTCCTGGCCATGGACGCCGGATCCGCCGATTCGGCGCCGACCGAGTCCGAGCAGCGGCAGTTGGAGAAATTGAAGCGCCAGAGCGGGGAACTGCTCTCGAAGTGGGAGGACCTGCAACGGCGCGAGCTCGCTGCATTCCAGAAGATGGCCGCCGAGGGCAGTCTGTCGACCGTGATGGTGCCGCCGGCAGGGAAGGCTGGCGAGGAACCGGTAGCCGCACATTGAGGAACAGGCTCTGGGTCTTGGGAGTTGGGTATCAAGGCCCAACTCCCGATCGAGCATAGAATCGCCCAGAACCCATGAACTAAGGCCCTACCCGACCGAAGAACTGGACCGAAAACGCCTTTACCGTCTGTCTCATCGGCTCGTTGTGTACTCCGCTGATTACTCCTGTTACTTCCGTGCCACGTCGATGGCACGGTTGTGCCCTATCCCCTGCGAAGGTGCGTTGCTATTGTGCCGATAAGAGTTGGTGAAGTTACTCCCCTGATGGTGAACGGATCAAGCCGGATTGGGGGCATCTCTATGCGAATGATGCATCTGTGCTATGCGGCAATCGGCTTTGCGGTGGCCCGTTGGATTTTCCGGCGGCAGGCATTGCCCGTCGTAGACCCGGTAACGCGTTTCCGGTCACAGGGTCTGTTGTAGAACCACCCTCGAACAGCTTGGGCGCGCGCACCCGTTGCGCCTCCATTTCGTCCACGCGCGCCCGAAGCTTCCACCCTGCGTGCTGTTACTAAGGTTTCCCTGTTTCGTCCCGGATTTACCCCGTCCTCCATACAATTGCCGTAGAGCTATCTGACGGGACCGATCATCGTCCCGGAGCAGTTTGCTCGACCTTCTCAGTCGCATGTCGCGCTTTTCCGCAATTCGCATGCTTCCACTCGCGATGCTGCTAGTCGTCTGCGCGTCCGCCGGCGTCTTTGCGCAAAGCGATCCGGATGAGATGCCCTTGGGTGACGTTGCCCGCAACCTGCGGAAGAAGGCTCCTCCTTCGAAGCCGGTCATCGACGACGACAATCTGTCCAAGGTTATGGACGACGCCGATAGTCATCACGCCGGACCGGGGTTCGCGTTTCTCATGGCGGGCAACCAGCGCGGATTCCAGGTCTCGGCGCCGGACGTGACCTGCAGCCTGTCTTTCAGTGCGAACGTGAAGTCACTGCTCTCGCATCAGTACGATCAAATGGACCTCCCACCCACGGAAGTCGCGAAGATCGAAGGCAAAGCCGTTCTCGAAGGCGACGCATTGAGCGTGCCAATTTTCAACGGGACGCAATGGCATTTGAGCGAGGTGGCTGTCGCGTTTACTGTGGTTCGGAAGACAGGAACTCACAGCACGCAAACAGATTCGTCCGCGGCTGCCACCAGTCCTGCTCCCGATCTTGATTTCTTTCAGCAGGTTCGCCCCGAGAAAAAGCCGGACATCACGGTGATCTATCGCATGAGGGCGGCAGTTCTTCCCTGGTCGAACGCAGTCTTCAGCGCCCCGCTGAACCTGGAACTCGAACCGGGCGAAGAATGGCACTGGGCGATTGTGCAGGCGAAGGGATATCCGCCCGAAACCTACGCGGCCCCCACCCCTCATGTGTCTGCGTCCGTACCGGAAGTGACCTCACCCCAATCTCCGCAACCGGTCTCGTTGACGACGCCCCAGAATGATGCTCCCCCAACGCCGGTCCAGCTCCATTAACGCCTGGCGCTGAAGTCGTTGCACACAGACATCGCATCGAGTCGATGACCTGCCCGTCCTTTTCCCCATGCTAGACTAATCGCAACCCCACAAGCAGAGGCTGGCATGAAATTCGGCGTCATCATTTTCCCCGGTTCCAATTGCGATCACGATGCTTTCTGGACAATCCAGCACGTTGCGAAGCAGCCAGTTACTTTTCTGTGGCACGAGTCGCACGACCTTGAGGACTGTGATGCGGTCATCGTGCCGGGGGGCTTTGCCTACGGGGACTACCTGCGCACCGGAGCGATTGCCAAGTTTTCGCCGGTGATGGAGTCGGTACGCAAGTTTGCCGACAGGGGCGGACTTGTCCTTGGAATCTGTAACGGATTCCAGATCCTTTGCGAGTCCGGTTTACTCCCCGGGGCTCTTATGCGCAACATCGGCCTGAAATACGTCTGCAAGCCAGTGCAGGTACGGGTCGAAAATGTTGACACTCCGTTTACCAATGTCTGTTCTGCTGGTGAGGTCTTGACGATTCCCATCGGCCACATGGAAGGGAACTACTTCTGCGATGCAGAAACACTGGAAGCTCTGCGTCGCGACAATCGGATTGTGTTCCGCTACTGTTCCCCTACGGGCGAAATCACCGGCGGCGCCAATCCCAACGGTTCGCTGGATAATATCGCGGGCATTTGCAGCCCGGGGCGGAACGTGGTCGGCATGATGCCGCATCCCGAGCGCTCCGCCGAGCCCGAACTAGGCTGTGTGGATGGTGTGAAGGTGTTTCAGTCTATGATCGGCGCTCTCGCGATCCGCTAATACGACCCGCCAAAGAATTCTCTTGGCGATCAACAGCTTTTCGTTATATCGTCGTTGCTACTTCCCTCGTAAGTGCGATTTTTTTCTGTTGTGAGCACACGCAGGGAGGCGTGTCTTCGATGACACCGAAGCAGATTCTAGATTCTTTTTCAGAGAGTCTCATCCAGGATGAGCGTATCCTCAGCGCTCAAGAGCAGTCGCTGATCGCGAATATATTGCAACACGCCAGTGCCGCGACTGGCGCCAACACCGACATGCAGGGTTCCGTCAAGCAGGTGGTCGCGGCCGCTATCGGCGAGACGATAGCGCAACGGGCGTTTGCCGTGCTCGGAAGCAGCATTGTCGACCGAATCCTCGAGGGTAGTTCGCTGCCGTCGAGCGATACTGCCGTACGTCCATCGGACATTATCGGCAAGCACCCTCAGCCGCCTGGAGTCAAGGCTCCTCCGAAACAACCACAACCCCCGCATCACCGTCCGCAGCGCGATACGCCGTCACACCCGCAGCCTCCGCACCCCAGTCCGCTGAAGGATACTCCGCCCACACCATCGCACCCCCAGCCTCCGGGTGAGCCCGTGAAGACTCCGGCGCCGCCCTCGCCGGGACACCCGCAACCTCCTGGCGCCATCACCAGTACGAAGGCGGTTTCAGGAACCAGCGTCGCGGCGGCGGAGAGGCCCCAGTTCCTTCCTGCGAAATGCGTCGTTCTCGACGAATTTCTAGCACCACAGGAACTCACCCAGCTCATGCGCTTCACGGAGGAGCACGAGGCCGATTTTCAGACCAGCTCCGTAGTATCGCCGGTTGCTGAAAAGGGCGTGATCGATTACGAGCACCGCCGGTCCAAGGTCCTGATGGATGTGTCCGAGCATGAGCAGGTGATCCTCAACCGCATCAAAGCGGTCTTGCCGCGGGTGCTGGAGGAACTCGGCATGGAAGAATTCACCATCGCGAATGTGGAAGCTCAGATTACCGCCAGCAACGACGGCGATTTCTTCCAGTTCCACAGCGACAATGGAAGCCCAATTGTGGCAGCGCGGCATCTGACTTTCGTGTATTTCTTCCATCGTGAACCGCGTCAATTCGAAGGTGGAGAGCTGCGCATTCACGATGCTCGGCTGAACGATGAAACCTACGTGAGCGAGGGAACCTATCAGACGATCGTTCCCCAGCAAAACCAGATTGTGTTCTTCCCATGCGAGTTGATGCATGAGGTCACTCCGGTGAAGTGTCCCTCGGGTCTCTTCGCCGACAGCCGCTTCACCCTGAACGGATGGCTGCGCACCTAGACAGCCCGGCGTGGCTCGTATGGCTCGCCTCTTTACTGGAAGGAGTTTCGCGGAGCACCTCGCGCTCCGCGACACTCCCTCCGGATCTTTTTTCCTGTGCGCTCGATCAGTTGCCGCTGCACTTGATTCCGCACGGCGCGGGAGAGTATCCGCTCTGTTCCGTCCACACTCTTCGTATAAGTGCAGATTGCAAGATATGCCGCAGCGGAGTGCTGCCTGACGAGGTTGAGTCCGAGCCCGATCTGCGATCGTGCTTCGCGCTGCAAGGCGCGATTGCCTGGGTTCGCGACCGCTCCGGCGATCTTCCAGTTCCGTTCTGGCTTGAACCGGACTTGGAGTCGGCGATTGGCGGACTTCAAGCCGGCGCGGCTGTTCCAGAATCAGTTCCTGAATCGACGAGATCCCTTTTGGAGCGCGCGGGCATTCTGGTCTGCGATCGGTGCCGTCTTCAGCGCGCAGCGCAAAGGGAACAGATGATTCAGCGCGCCGGTGCACTCTTCCGAGCGAAGGGGTACGCGCCCGTCGGCGGTTTGATTCATCCTTTTCACATCGCTGCGCTGCGCCGGTACTATCGCTATCAGATTCGGACCGGTGCCATCCAGCTTGGAGACGGCCAAAGTCCGCGGCGCTACGTCGCTTACAACGATCCGGTGGCGCGCTTCTTTCACCGCAGAATCGCTGCCACTTTCAGCGAGGTGGCCGGCGAACCCGTCAAGCCGTCCTACGTGTATTTGGCTTCGTATCTGAGCGGCGCCGACTTGAAGAAACACACGGACCGCGAGCAGTGCGAGTTCAGCATCACGTTCTGCCTGGATTTCACTCCCGAACCAGAACTTGCAACTCCCTGGCCAATCTCATTGGATACTGCAGCGGGGAAGGTCTCCGTGTATCAGACGCTTGGCGACGGTCTCGCCTACCGCGGGACGCGCTTGCCGCACTACCGGTCGACGCTGGGCGCGGGCCAGACTTCGACCTCCATTTTCTTCCACTACGTCGGTTCGGATTTTACGGGGTCTTTGGCTTGAGGGGCTTGGGCTACTGCAGACCTGACACAAGATACAGAACTGATAGGGTCTGGTTGTAGCTGTAAGCAAAACAGGTTCCAGCCCGATTCACGACCACGGGCGCCACGAGCACCACGCCGGCAGTTGTGCCGGGCTTCAACGCCTGCAAGGGAGTCTCTTTGCCCGAGACGAGATTCAGTCTGTAAACTTCGCTGGGAAACTCTCCGAAGTGGTAGCCAATCAGCGACGAACCGTCTGCGGACCATTGGATCGCATTGAAATTCCCATTCGGATCGATGACCGCCCTGGCCGGTCCCCCATCCAGTGGGAACACCGACATGCTTCGTGCCGGTCCGATGCCTATCACATACCGGCCGTCTGGAGAACTCGGACCGCAAACCACGCCCTCGGGCGTTACGGCCTTGGCATTCCCGCTTGAGAGGTCAACGGTATAGCAACGGGGTGCGTGACCTGTGACGTCTCCGATAACGAGAAGCGTTTGGCCACTGGGAAGGAAACGCGCGACTCCATTGTGCAGGTGATCCACACCTTTCACCTGTATGGTCCGCGATTGCCCGGCACCAACAGGGAGCAATGTGATGATCGTGGGTTCACTCACGGAAAGGGCTGCAGCCCATCTTCCATCGGGTGACAGTCCCCCGGAACTGCCCTCTCCCAGGCGCACGGGCAGACTTCCGTCGACCTTTCGGGTCACAACCGAGTAGTTCGGCCCGGCGGCTTCGCTGGAATCTTCAAACAAAATTGAGTTTCCGTCCGCTGAAATGTCGTGCGCCGAATTCCAGTCGTGCCATGACAAATCGATATCTTCCTTGTCGCCGAGGCGGGTGAAGCCCATGCCCAGGCGGGTGGTTCTGAGCGCAATCAGGGCACGGCCATCGCTGTCGATATCTTCGAGTGCGATGCCAACGGGCAGGGCCAACAATGTGCGAACCTTACCCGTCAGAGTGACCGCCAAGAGGTTCAGATTGTTGCCTTCTTCGATGGCGCTAAACCAGATTTCTTTTCCATCGGGCCGCCATGCCAGGCCGGCCTCAGACTCCCATCCGCTACAGAGTGTGCGCACGTGTCCAGACAGATCAACCACAGCGACCGCACCCCGGTCATCCCACAGTACCGGATGATCCATGAACGCAATCTGGTCGCCCCGCGGCGAGAAGCGGACATTGCTGATCCACCCGCCACTCTGATAAAGCAAATGGCCGATGGGATATTCGAGCCGGCTGTGTCCTTCCGCGTAATGCACAACTGCCAACTGTCCTTGAGGATCCCAGTCCGCCCAGCGGACGTCGAACAGGAGTTCGCGCGGTGATCCGCCCGCGAGGGGAGCGCTCGCGAGCATGCCGTTGGCGATTTCCATTTGTCCGGTATGCGTGCCACCCACGACCAGAGCCAACTCGTTGTTGCGCGAGATTCCGAGTAACCCGGCATTGGTGAATCCCAGGGGCTGTGACAACAAAGAGTCGCCGACCGTTGTGAAGAGTTGGACCGGCCGGTTATTCCAGGCAGCTCCGTAAATGATCCGTCCGTCGCGCGTGAAGCGAGCCAGGTAAATCGTGCCATTCTCAAAGGTCAGACGACGATAACCTGGATGGAACACCGGAGCACGAAACAGGCTCGCCGCCAGAAGGGCGGCGGTGGACAAGGCCAGCAACCCGGCCACGGCCCATGGAAGTGCCGCCCTCCGCGTTTGCCGGCGTACCGGCGTCGAGGGGGATTTGACCGATGCGGAGCCCGTGACCGTCTGCAGAGCGAATACCAGGTCTTTCGCCGACTGAAACCGGTTCTCCGGTTCCTTTTCCAGACAGTGCCAAACGATCTCCTGAAACGACGGAGGAATCGCCGCCTTCTGCAGATTTGCGACCGGCGGTTCCTCGCGTAGCACGGCTGTCATCGTATCGACTTCTGTCTCCCCCCGGAAGGCGCGTGCTCCCGAAAGCATCTCGTAGAGGATCGCACCGAAACCAAAAATATCGCTCCGGTGATCGACGGTCTTTCCCCGCAGTTGCTCCGGAGACATATATGCCACGGTGCCGATTACTGTGCCGTGCTTGGTAACTGTGGCCTGACTCTCAACGGAGTGGATCTCATCGGCTGGCGGCTGCAGTTTAGCCACGCCAAAGTCAAGGATCTTGATGCGATCATCTTCGGTGAGGAAGAGATTCTCCGGCTTCAAATCGCGGTGCACGATGTTGCGGGCATGAGCCGCGCTAAGCCCCTGAGCTATCTGCAGGGCATAGCCGACGGCCTGCCGAACCCCAATTGGCCCTTCGGACAATCGCTGTCGCAGTGTCTTGCCTTCCAGCAGTTCCGCAACCAGGTAAGGTACCGAACCCTCAACACCGACGTCGTAGATCGCTACGATATTCGGGTGATTCAAAGCGGCGGCAGCGCGTGCCTCTTGCTCAAACCGGCGAAGATGATCGGGATTCTCGCTGGACGCGGGCCGGATGAATTTAATGGCGACATCGCGTCCGAGCCTTTCGTCGCGGGCCCGAAAGACTTCTCCCATTGCCCCCGCCCCGATCTTCTCTAACACCCGGTAATGCCCGACTAACTTCCCGACCATAAGTGGTTCCAAAGCTCGTCGCCTCGCATGTTAGGGTGATCCCATTGGTGCGTCAATAGCGTTGATGTGCAGCCTCTGGTACTGTCCGGCTACGTGCTAAACTTGACGCGCCATGGGCCATCCGCCGACACCGCCGCCTCTGCCGCCATTCTGTTCCGACTGCGCCACCAAGACACTGCCGGCGGGCGGACCGTCGGCAACACAGTCGGCCTCGCGAGTGTGGAGGTCGAGCGAAGGCAAGTTTCGTCTCGATACGCCGTCCACCAGCATGATTACCGATCCTGCCTCGCAGCAGGCCATTCTGCTCGACCACGTGAAGAAAGAGGCGACGATTCTTCCCATGCCGCCCGCCGCATCAGGGGACGCGTCGTCACTCGCTTCGAAGGTGGCGGCGGCCGAGGGGCAACCTCCGGCTGTCCACGTCGAAGATCTCGGCAAGTCGATGATAGAAGGCCACGAAGTAGAAGGAAAGCGGTTCACTCTACCGGCGTTTAAGCCGCCGGCCAAGCCGGCAATGCCGCAGATGCCGAAGATGCCACAGGTGGCAATGCCAGGGGTCCCGAAACCTCCCACCCCTCCTGCCATGCCCAAAGTGCCCACGCTGCCGCCTGTGCCGAGTGTCACCGAGGTGTGGACTAGCACCAAACTCAAGACCCCCGTTCTGACGAAGGTGACTACGACGGCTGGGGAGCAAACCACCTACTGCAAGCCCGTCTCGATGGACGAGCCCCACCCATCGGTGTTTCAGATTCCGCAGGGCTACAAGATCAAGCCGCCCAAGCTCTAGGGGTTGCGCGTCCTCGTGCTATAATCCGAGTTCGCCTACATACATTTCGAGGCTATCCTGTGATCTCCTCTAAGGGCGAATCCTGCTCCATTCAAGTTCTTTAAACACGAGGTCGAACCATGTCCGGCCATTCCAAATGGGCCACAATTAAGCACAAGAAGGGCGCGCTCGACGCCAAGCGCGGCAAGATTTTCACCCGACTCATAAAGGAAATCAGCATCGCCGCCAAGAACGGCGGCGGTGACCCTGATTCCAATCCGCGCCTGCGCACGGCCATTCTGGCAGCCAAGGCCGAGAACATGCCTGCGGACAACATCAAGCGAGCCATCCAACGCGGTACCGGCGAACTCCCCGGCGCCACTTATGAAGAATTCACGCTGGAGGGCTACGGTCCTGGTGGCGTTGCCATTCTGCTGGACATCAATACGGACAACCGCAACCGCACCGTCAGTGAGATACGCCACGTCTTCGGGAAGAACGGCGGCAACATGGCTTCCGCCGGTTCCGTCGCGTATTTGTTCCACAAAAAGGGCGACATCATCATCCCCAAGTCGGCGGCCAAAGCGGACGATCTGATGAACATCATCATCGAAGCTAACGGCGAGGATGAGCCCATTGACGATGGCGAGAACTGGGAAATCCTGACCGCGGCTTCAGCCTTTGAGGATATGGTCGGCGCCTTGAAGAAGGCTGGCATCGAGCCTGCTTCATCCAGCGTCAGCATGATCCCCGACACCTACATCAAATTGGAAGGCCAACAAGCGGGGACCATGATCCGCTTGATGGAAGCGCTGGAAGAGCACGACGACGTGCAGAACGTCCACGCGAACTTCGACATCGATCAGAAACTTCTCGAAGAAGTTGCAGGCTAGCAACTCCTTCGTTAAGCGATCTCAGGCCGCCCGTACGATGGGCGGCTTTTCTCTTGGTCGATGCAGTTTCACGACCGAAGTTTTCAACACCTGCGTGGATAATTCTGTGAAAAACAGGCAAAGTATCTGCGTAAGTGGTTCATCAAGAGATGCTTCAACAGATTGCACTGGACGGAGTGCTCACACCTTCGTGCCAGATCGCTCGGTGACTGCTCTGTGAAATCCAGACTCGACAAACTCCTTGTGGATCGTGGACTCGTTGCGTCGCGCGAGCGCGCGCAGGCGTTGATTCTCGCCGGCAAGGTGTTGGTTGACGAGCAGAAGATCGAGAAATCCGGTGCACAGATCGAAGACGGTTCAGCGATTCGCCTGCTCGGCGAAGATTTGAAATACGTCAGCCGCGGTGGTTTCAAACTGGAGCGTGCGTTGGATCACTGGCACATCGATGTGAAAGGGAAGCTATGTCTTGACGTTGGCGCTTCGACTGGCGGTTTCACTGACTGCCTCCTGCAGCATGGCGCCATCGGCGTGATTGCCGTGGATACCGGGTACGGCCAGTTGGATTTCAAACTGCGTCAGGATTCACGAGTTCGCCTGCTGGAAAAGACCAACGCCCGCTATCTCACGCGAGCCGCGCTAGGCGAGTCGGTCGACTTCATCGCGATGGACGTGTCGTTCATCTCGGCAACATTGATCCTTCCTGCGGTCATCTCGTCGTCGTCCCCGCCAGATCCCGAACAGCGCCATGGACGCGAAATCGTCGTCCTGGTGAAGCCGCAATTCGAAGCGGGCCGTGAGCATGTAGGAAAGGGCGGAATTGTGCGTGATGAAGCCGCGCAGTTGGCAGCAGTGAAAAAAGTCGAAGCGACTCTTGTGCAACTTGGGACGCGGAAAACAGAAGTTATCGACTCTCCGATCCTAGGCGCAGAAGGCAATCGGGAATTTCTGTTATACGGCGCTTTCTGAACCATCGGACGGTGCAGCACTTCGACTTTCGGTACAATCAGCTTCCAGACATGGCAAACGCCCAGCACCACTCCTTACCCAAGACTGCGGCTATTATTTCCCGTCCGGATCGTCCTGAAGTTGCCCAGATTCTCCCCGGCCTCCTCGACTGGTTCGCCGAGCATGGCTACGAGGTCGTGACGGACCTGGAAACGGCGAAGCACGCTGAGGGGAAGGAAGCCCTCTCTCGATCGGAGATGGGATCGAAACGCCTGGACCTCGTAGTCGTCCTGGGCGGCGACGGAACCTTGCTGTCGGCGGCGCGAGCCACAGCCGCCATCGATGTTCCCCTGCTTGGCGTCAATCTGGGCTCGTTGGGGTTCCTTACTGAGGTTCCGCCCAAGTCCCTGTACACGATGCTGGAAGCGATCGCCGCCGGACGTGCCGCGAGTGAACGTCGCGCTCTGATGAGTTGCGAACTGTTGCGCGACGACGAAGTGCGGGGAGAGTACCTGGTCTTCAACGATGCGGTCGTGAACAAGACCGCTCTCGCGCGCTTGAACACCTACGACCTTTACATCGACGGCATCTTTGTTTCGAGCTATCGCGCCGACGGAATGATCGTTGCTACCCCGACAGGGTCGACCGCCTACTCTTTATCTGCTGGAGGACCGGTTCTCATGCCTACCGTGAGCGCCTTGGTGGTCACTCCTGTCGCGTCGCACGCCCTCACCCATCGTCCGTTGGTCGTGCCGGACTCAGCGCATATCGAGATTCTGCTGCGCACCGAAGACGAAGTCGCTTACCTCAGTCTCGATGGCCAGCCCGGCGTCGATCTGCGCGATGGCGACCGTGTGCGCTGCCGTCGTTCCAAGCACCACGTCAGTCTGTTCCGCACAGGCTCGGATTTCTTTCAGGTGCTGCGCAGCAAGTTGAAGTGGGGAGAACGGCAGGAATAGTCGTTCGAGAACCTTAGGACTCGGCGCGAAGCAGATCGGATATCTTTTCCCTGCGCCGAATCACTTTGACCGACTTGCCCGAAACCAGCACCTCGGCGGGCCGCGGTCGCGTGTTGTAATTCGACGACAGCACCATTCCATAAGCGCCTGCATCCAGGATCGCGAGATGCTCGCCCTCTTCGACCGGCGGCAGGGCGCGATCCCGAGCGAAGAAGTCCCCTGACTCACACACTGGGCCGACCACGTCGACGATCTCGGTGCCGTCGGAGTCTGAATTCAGCGAAACCAGAACGATCTCATGAAACGCACCATACAGCGCCGGCCGGATCAACTCCGTCATGGCGGCATCGACAATCAGGAACTTCTTGCCGCCATTCGCCTTTTTGTAGATGACGGAGGTCAGCAGCGCCCCCGCCGGACCGACAATCGACCGCCCCGGCTCCAGGAGAAGATGCACATCGAGATCCCGCAACGGCGATGTCAGCGACGCCGCGTACGCCCTTACTTGGTCAGAGAATTCGTTTGCATCTTGCTCATAGGAAATCCCCAATCCACCACCGGCATCGACATAGTCAATCTTGTGTCCGTCTCTGCGCAGTTCGCGCACCAGATCGGCCACACGGGACATCGCCTCCCCAAAGGGCCCGCTATCGGTAATCTGCGAGCCAATGTGCACGCTGACGCCACGGACTTCGAGATACCGCATCCCCGCTGCCTTCGCATACAACGTCTGCGCGATGTCCACCGGCACGCCGAACTTGTGTTTGTGCAAGCCTGTCGAGATATAGGGATGCGTTTCGGCGGCAACGTCAGGATTCACCCGCAGCGCAATCGGAGCCGTTTTGCGCATCCGAGCAGCGCACTCCGCCAGCACATTCAATTCTGATTCGCTCTCGACATTGAAGAGTAGAATCCCAGCCTTCAGCGCTGCAGACAGTTCCTCGCGGGTCTTGCCGACCCCCGAAAAGACCGTCTTTCTCGCCGCGCTACGCCCCGCCGTCAAGACGCGTTCCAACTCTCCGCCAGAAACAACATCAAATCCGCATCCTTTCTTTGCCAGAAAGCGAAGGATACCGAGATTTGAGTTGGCTTTGACCGAGTAACAGATGGAGTGGGGAAAATCCCGAAATGCCCGACTGAAGCCATTCAGACGTTCTTCGATCGTCGCCGCCGAGTAAACGTAGAGCGGCGTCCCATACTTCTCGGCCAGTTTCGTTAAGGCGACGCCTTCACAATGCAGACTAGACACCGCGGAGCGTGATCGGCCTTTCATCGGGCGGTAAATGAATCCAGGAGGGCGTCCCGATGCAGGATTCTGGGCCGAAAGAGTCATTTCTTTTTGCCAGCGCCATGCCCGGCCGCATGCACCCGGATCGCAACCACCGTTTGATCGTCGAAGGTCTCAACTCCCGCGGAATGCTCGGCCACGGCCTTAAACAGGTTCTCTACAACTGACGCGGCCGAACTGCCACCGCACTCAGCCACAATATTCTCTGCCCGTCGCCGTCCGAAAAGCTCTCCTTTTCGGTTGCGAGCATCGAGGATTCCGTCGCTGAAGAACACAAACAAGTCTCCGGGCTTGGCGCGAAACTGCAACTCATCGTACTCGGCCTCGTCGAAGAGTCCCAGCGGCAGTCCTGTAGCTTCGATCACCTCGGTCTTCCCGCCATGCAGGTAGATCGGCCGCGGCAGTCCTGAGTTCGAGACAGTCAAAGTTCGGTGCTGGTCGTCCCAGACCGCGTAGATGATCGACACGAATTGCGCCTCAATCCGCCGCTCTGCGAGGGATAGATTCACGGCCGCGAGCATTTCGGCCGGCGCTGGTTCGATCGGAGCATGGGAGCGAATGATGCCACTGACCAACGCCGCGTAGATCGCTGCAGGAGCTCCCTTGCCGCTCACGTCTCCGACCACAATGCCAAGCCGCGACAAGGAATACGGGATGAAGTCGTAGAGATCGCCACCAATTGTGCGAGCGGGCACGAACTTCGCCGCCACATCCAGGTGCGCCAACTGCGGACTCACCTGCGGCAGCAATCGTCCCTGCAACTCGCGAGCCAGAGACAGATCGCGCTCCAGTCGCCGTTCTTGCCGTTCGATCTCCTCGTACAGACGGGCATTCTCGAGCGCGATCGCGATCTGTGCCGCCAGGGTACTCATGGTGCGCAGATGTTCCTCGGTGAAGAATCCGCGCCGCGTATGTTCGAGATCCAGCACGCCCACCACTTTGCTCTTGTAAATCAATGGCACGACCAGTTCCGAGCGTGTTTCCGGATTCGCCGCTACATACCGTGGATCTTTGCTGACATCGGGGACAAGTACTGCTTGCTTGTTCTGCGCAGCGTAGCCCACCAACCCGCGGCCCAGCGGAATCTCGTGCTTGAGATGAATGTTTTCGTTGAATCTTAGAGAAAAGCGATGCTGCAACATCTCGCCCGACGAATCGATCAGCAGGATGCTGAACATCTGGTAGTCGATCAGCCGTCTCACCAACTCCGCGATGCGGCCCAGAAGTTCGTCCAGATTCAGAATCGAGGTCAGTTCGCGCGCAATCTCGTTCAACAGCAGCAAAATGCGCGCCTGCTTCGTCGTTCGGGTGTACAGTTGCGCGTTTTCGATGCCCGCGGCCATGCGCGACGCAACCAGAGTCAGGATCCGCAGATGTTCTTCACTGAATGCCCCCGGCTCCCGTCCTTCGATATCGATTACGCCGATCACCCGGTTCTTGCTGATCAGGGGAATGGCCAGTTCGGAGCAGACGTTTGGAACTCCCTCAATGTACCGGGGATCGTTCCGTACATCGTTGATGAGAACGGCCTGTCGCGACTGAGCAGCCAGCCCGGTGACGCCCTGTCCAACTTTGATCCGGCTGCGTTCGGCAAAATCTGTGGGATATCCCACTTGGAAGCGGAAACGGAGTTCCTGCGTCTTCTCATTCAGCAAAAGGATGGCGAAGATTTCGTAATCGATGACCTTGCGGACGACCTCCGCCACCCGCCGCAGCGTCGTGTCGAGGTCAAGCGACGTGGCCAACACGTCCGCTACGTCGAGCAGCAACGACTCGACCGGCATGCGCCCCGGCTTGGTAAGGACTGAATCCATCAATTGTATGATAGCAGCCGCCTTCGCGAATGCAGGCTTAGCTCAAAGATGTTCTCGCACGCAGGATTTACGCAGCATGCTTACTCTCTCGGCACGACGCAGATATCCGCCAGATTGCGATACTTCTCGGCGTAGTCCAGCCCATAGCCCACGACAAATTCATCGGGAATCTTGAACCCGACGTAATCGCCCGCCAGCGGCAGCTTTCGGCGCGATGGCTTGTCGAGCAGCGCGGCAACTTTCAATGACTTGGGCTGCCGTGCTTGCAGGAGCCGCTTCAAGTAGGTCATCGTCAACCCGGTGTCGAGGATGTCCTCCACGAGAATAATGTTCTTATCCTTAAGCGTCTGATCGACATCCTTGGTCAGCTTCACTTCCCCAGTCGAATCCCAGCCGCTCTTGAGTTCCTGTGTCGGAGTAGGACGGTTCCCGTAGCTGCTCACGCCGATGAAATCGAAGGTGGCGTCCAGATCGACCTGGCGGGCCAGATCGGAAAGAAAAATCGCGGCGCCCTTGAGCACACCCACAAGATTGACCGATTGTCCGGCGAAATCTCGCGTGATCTCAGCGCCTAATTCGCTCACGCGTTTCGCAATGTCCTGTCGCGAAATCAGCACCTTGAGTTCTGGCATGGCGTTTCATATTAAACTAAAACGGCCGTCAGCACTCAGCGATCCTCTTGCGGCGAGTTGGCCAGACTCTCCAAGCCACAACAGATTCCTGAACCAGAAGGCAGCAGGCAGAAGCCAGGAGCCGATTGAGATGAACCTGAAAGGCGTCAAACTCACGTGGCTGGGCCACGCCACCTTCCGCATCGAAACCCCGGCGGGAAAGACAGTCATCATCGACCCCTGGATCATGGGGAACCCGATGTGTCCGGAAACAGAGAAGAACGTCAAGAAGATCGACATCTTGCTTTGCACGCACGGCCATGGCGACCACATCGGCGACGCGGTGGAAATCTGCAAGAAGCACAATCCGACCGTCGTCGGAATTCCCGAACTCGCCCGCTGGCTTGGCAAGAAAGGCGCCAAACAAATTGCCGAGATGAACAAGGGTGGTACCCAGAGTCTGGCGGACATCAAGGTCACCATGGTTCACGCCGATCATTCGTGCGGCATTCAGGACGGTGACGAACTCATATACGGCGGCGAGGCCTGCGGCTACGTCGTTGAGTTCTCCACTGGCCTCAAGATCTATCACGCCGGCGACACCAACGTGTTCGGCGATATGGCGATTATCCGTGATTTGTACGCGCCTGAGATTGTCATGTTGCCCATCGGTGACCACTACACCATGGGTCCTCGCGAAGCTGCTTATGCTTGCAATCTGCTGAAACCGAAGACGGTCATCCCCATGCACTTTGGCACCTTTCCGATTCTTGTGGGAAAGCCCAGTGAGTTACAGAAGCTGGTCCCGGGCGTGGAAGTGCTGGAGATGAAACCGGGGCAGACGATCGGCGGATAGCCGAAAATCTCCCACGAAAGGGAAGCGTGTGACCAAGGGAAAATCAGATAAGCGCCCCAGTTGGCGACACTACAACTTCACGACCGCCGGACCGGTCGACGACTACCTGTACTCCATGCTTCCAAAGCGGGACGCGGTCCTTGCCGAAATGGAAGGCTATGCCACTGAGCACAACGTAGCCATCGTCGGTCCCGCAGTGGCAACGGTCCTGCAGCAGTTGGCGCTGATGATCAACGCGCGAACGGTTTTCGAGTTGGGATCCGCGATCGGATATTCGACCATCTGGTGGGCGAAAGCAGTCGGCGAGAGCGGCCGAGTCATTTATACCGACGGCGATGCGAAGAACGCCGAGCGTGCCCGTGGATATTTCTCCCGCGCGGGCGTTTCGAACCGAATCACTCTGCACACCGGTGACGCGCTCGAGATCCTTTCCGAACAGAAGCAGGAGTTCGACATCATCTTCAACGACGTTGACAAAGATGACTATCCTCGCGTGCTCCGGCTGGTGGCGCCCAGGTTGCGCAAAGGCGGTCTGTTCATCACCGACAACGTGCTTTGGAGCGGCCGCGTCACCGAAACGAATCCGAAAGAATCCAGTACTAAAGCCATTCTTGAATTCAATCGCAAGCTTTACGAATCGAAAGAATTCTTTACTACGATCTTGCCCATCCGCGACGGCTTGGCGGTTTCTCTCAAGAAGTAGACGGCCTAAGGCAACAAGCCGTAGACATCAACCTCAGTCCGAGTACTCACGTAGACCTTCCCGTTCGCAATCGTCGGCGGCACAAACTTCACCGCGTTGCCGGCCTGGTCACGATTGCTGGCAGCCTGCGAGCTGTTCCAGAGTTCCGTCGCCAGATTGGTGGCGCTGTAAGCGTGCAAGACCGCGGGACCCGTACAAGCCGCCGGTACCGGCACGGCATAACAGTTCTGACCTGCAGCGTAGCCGTAGAGACCAGCATCGATTGCCCAGACAATCCCATTGGCCGAACCTTGGGAGGAGATCGACGGAGTAGCCGTCGGAAATGGGAATGTGTTCGGACTCTGCGAGGAAGCCGTCGTGTTGAAGAGTCCCGTCGACGGGTCGAACGCGAAGACCTTCAAGCTGTCCCAGGCTCCCGCGAAGTAAAGCCCGTTGTTCCAGAAGGCGGGAGTGCCCCACAACCCACAGCATGTGGCCGCGAAACTCTGCACGATTTGACTGTCGCTACCCGTATTGAATTGCCCCATGTTGTCGCGGTCGATCAGAAAAACGACCGCCTGACCGACTGGATCCGGTTGGCTCTTGCCGATCTGCGCGAGCAGGTGCGCGGGGCCGTTTGTCTGGTCCGGCAGCAGAACCACCGCACCCGATCCCAGATCGGCGTCGACGTCGCTGATGTTCTGCTGGTTCCACGGAGTAAACCAGCCAGCCAGACTAAGGTTCACTCCGTTTGAGGTGCTTCCGCTGAACGGATGCAGTCTCAGAATGCTGTCTCCGTAATCATTGAACGGAGAAGTCGTCGAATTGGCGTCGAAGATTCCGTTTCCCGTCGTGACATAAATGTCCCCTGAGGCGTCAACTGCCGGTGCTCCTCCACCCGCCCATATGCCGCCTAAGCCGCCATTCGGAGTGGTGTTGAAAATGCTCGGAGCCTGCGATAGGTCAGCCGCGTTATACCCAAAAAGCCAGCCGTGGTAAGGCGTGGCATCCTCGTGAGCCGCCCACGCGACATACACGGTACCGTTCGCCAAGGCGAGTCCGGAGCGTTGATGGTGTTTCTGCGGATCGAAGTTCACCACCGATCCGCCGTTGCCAACTCCTGCGACCGAACCCGTGATGGAGATCGGCCCGTTGAATTTCTCACTTCCCGTCACCAGATCAAGCGCATGGAGCCGACGATAGAAAGTGCCCGGACCGTATGAGCAATCCCCGCCCGCAGAGCCCACTTCAGAGGAACTTACGAGGTAGATGGTACCGCTCGCAGCATCGATGACGGGCGTGCCCGTTACTCCCACTTCTGGATAGATGTCGCCTGAGCAATTCCCAACATCATTCCAAATAATCGGCGTCTCATTGGCCGTGCCGCCATGAAGAGTGTTCAGCAGGTTCGCATGCCAGTAGGTCACGCACGGCTTGGCGTCGGCGTCGAAGGCGTAGGCAGAGTCATGTTGCGTGGCGACAAATATGACGTTGTGAGTGCCGCCGCCGATGCCTAAACCGGGCACCCACAACGGCTGCGTGTACACCGCCCCATCCACGGCACAGGAAAATAGCTTACCGAATGAGCTTGTGGTCACCTTTGACGTCGTCAGCGCGTACTCCTGCGTATTCGCCCCGTCCCGCGTCGAGTCATTGTGGTAAGTGAAAACTCCGGCCAGGTCCGTGACCGCAACGCTCGCTGTGGCAGAAGCCGACGACAGCGCAACACTGGTCGCCGTGATGGTGTGAGCGCCTCCGGCTGCCGGCGGCACGTACAATCCCGTCGACGAGATCGTGCCGACGGCGGAGTTGCCGCCAGTGGTGCCGTCGACGCTCCATGTGACCGACAGGTCACTCACGTTCCCGGTTACGGTGGCAGTGAACTGCTGCGACTGAGTCGTGGCCGCGACCGCAGCCACCTTTGGCGAGACCGTCACCGTGGCATGCGGTGGAGATGGCGTACTCCCGCCTCCTCCACACGCTACGAAGCTCTCTATCGCAAGAACCACACCGACACTACTCAACAGCCTTCCCCAAGCCATATCTGGCCTCCGCCAGTAAGCAATGAGACACCATCAACCCTGGGTGAACTCCGCCCCCGGAGCTCTTACTTGGACGGCTGAATCAGTTCGACGTCGATCGTGATCGTAATGTCGTCACTGACAACTCCGGACGCCCCGTTCACTCCGAAATCCTTCCGATTGATCTTGGTCGTCGCCGACGCTCCCATGCGTTGATTCCCCCACGGATCCTTGATTGCAGCCGACGGACCATCCACATCGAGCGTGACCTCTTTGGTAGTACCGTGAATGGTCAGATCGCCGATCATCTGCAATTTCCCGCCGCCAGCCGACTTCGTCGCCTTGGACTTGAACGTAATCGTCGGGTACTTCTGCGCGTCCAGAAAATTCGGACTCCGCAGATCGTTGTCCCGCATCTGCACGCGCGTATCTACCGAGCTCGCATCAATCGTGACGTCCACCGCATCTTTCGTCGGATCAGCAGCGTCATAGCTTGCGGTGCCGGTTACTTTCGTGAACGCCCCGCGCACGGTTGAGACGCCAAGGTGCTTCACGGAGAATTGCGCCGAAGAGTGATTCGGATCGATTTGCCAGGCTCCGGACTGCGCTGCTGCAGCAGTCGCCATCGCAAGAACAATAGAGATCGTCAGTGTCAAACGAGAGATAGCCATAGGGGTCCTTTCTATTGGTGCAGGTATGCTAAATGGACTTGACCGGAATCGCCAAGAGGTCCTCGACGAGGCCGACCTCTTTCTGCAGGAAGGGCTCGGCGTGGGTCACACCGCCTAGCATGCCGTAAAAACGTGCCATGGCGTCGACGCGAGCCCGGATTTCCTCGTGGGCAGGGAAGATGTCCTTCCCTGCTTCTTGATCGCCGAACTGCGATTTGTAGGCGAGGATGGAAGCGAACTTTTGTTCGAATTGATCGCTGATATCGACCACAAACGTGGGCCGAATGTCGTAGTACAGCGTCGCGTAGACGATCTTGTACGGCCGATGCGGAGCTAGAGAATCCGCCGCGCCGCCGGGAGTATGGATGTCTGACGGCCGAGGGCTGAGGGCCAGTTTCGCGAGTCCCGCCAGAAAACAAGCCTCATACCCAAGAACCGACGCTGTGTAGTGGTCCGGATGCCGTCCCTTCCAGTACGGCAGAATCACTACCCTTGGCCGCGTTTCCCGGATAACGCCGGCCACTTTCAGCCGGTTTTCCCAGGTGTTCTCGACTCGTCCGTCCGGGATATCGAGCGCCCTCCGCCAGGCGACGCCCAGAATCCGGGCTGCATCGTTCGCCTCGCGCTCCCGATCTTCAGCCGAGCCGCGCGTGCCCATCTCGCCATGGGTCAGATCCAGAATGCCGGTTCGTTGTCCGCGCTGCGCCGCTTTGAGCAGCGTGCCGCCGCAGGTCTGCTCGACATCGTCTCGATGGGCGGCGATAGCAAGAATGTCCAGCGATTGGCCTTGCGGAAGGGAAGTCATCTCAGTCGAGGTTACCCTGTTCCAGCACCACGTTTTCCCGCACGATGAGCCGGTGCGCCGCCATCTCCTTCAGCTTCGGCAAGACGCGGTTCACATGCTCATCCGTGTCCACGAAGATAATGATCACCGGCAACTTGCCTCCGGTCTCGACCAAATGCGCACTCTCTACCTGATGCCGCCCCAGGAATCCAGCGACGCAGTGCATCGCGGTGGCAGCGTAAACATTTTCCGTTCGCAAATACTTCAGGATCTCCATGTGCAACGGCCGGTGATGCCACTGATCGGCGTCGTTGAGGTAAATCGTGACTTGCACGGCCATGGCATCTGGCATTCTACTCGCCCTTTCGCCATTCGCGCCGCAGGATGCCGTACAACTCCGAATCCAGGAACTCGCCCCATTTTTTCAGATGTTCCCGCTGGCAACCCTCGTGACGCATCCCGATCTTCTTCAGCACGCTGCCTGACGCGGGATTGTGCCCGAAGTGCGAAGCAAAAATCCGCTGCAGCTCGAGTTCTTCAAACCCAAAGCGCAACATTTCCCGTGCCGCTTCAGTGGCGTAACCCTGGCCCCAATAAGCAATGCCGAGCCAATATCCCAACTCGGCGTGCTGATGCTCCTGCGCAATGCGCAGCCCAATGCCGCCAATCTGCCGCCCGTCAGTGCGAAGCGTGATGGCCAACCACAACTTGTCAGGATCTTCCGCGAGCTTGAGGAAAGCTCGCGCATCGTCCTCAGTGTAGGGATGCGCGATGCGCAGCGTCGTAGCCGCCACCGCGCGTGCACCTACCAACGGCAGTAGCTCCGCGATATCGTCCTGGACGTATGGACGAATCCGCAACCTTTTCGTTTCAAGCGTGGGAGGATAAGTCATCGTCAGAGTACGCGCGCAAGCGCCATGCCCGCCAGCGCTGCTGCCAGGCAGAGTAGATTGTTGCTGAAGATGTTCGCCAGCATCAATCCCCACTGTCCGTGTTCGAAGAATGACATCGTCTCGAAGGCATAACTCGAAAATGTCGTGAATGAGCCGCAGAACCCTACCACCACCAGCAAGCGCCAGCGCGGATCCACCAGCACCCTTTGTGTGGTCCATACCACAAAAAGGCCGACGACGAAGCTGCCAGCAATGTTGATGACCAGCGTACCGTAGGGAAAGACGGGGCCCAGTTCCTTCAACGCCAGACGGCTGAGCAGGTATCTCAGGTTAGCCCCGGCGATTGCGGCTACGGATATGGCAAGAAAATCTTTCACGCTGGACTCTCCCACAAAATATGAATTCAATTCTGTAGGAGTTATCAGCCGGAAAGGCGGTTATGGCGAACTCCATCGCCGTCAAGGCAATCATTGTACCTTAGCGACGGACTCTGGACGCCGCATGATCCTACTCTGTGGGTGACGACTCTACGTCAGATCCGGAGTCACTTCTTCCGCTCAATCAAAAACCGCGCCAGTTCCTTCAATGTCTCCGCCCGGCTGCCGAAGCCCTCCAGCTCCTCAAAAGCCTTGGTGACCAGTTCGTCGGCCTTCTGCTCCGACTTCTCAAGACCAAACAGCGCAGGATAAGTTGCTTTCTCCGACGCGGTGTCCTTGCCCGCGGTCTTGCCTAATTGCTCGGAAGTCTGCGTCACATCAAGAATGTCGTCGACAATCTGAAACGCCAGCCCAATCCCCATGCCGAAAGCACGCAGTCTCGCAACTTCGCTGTCCTTTGCTCCTGCGTACAGACCACCGCTTACCAGGCTCGCCGTGATCAAGGCCGCCGTTTTCGAGCGATGAATATAGTCCAGCATCTCGGGCGTCGGCTTGGTGTGCTCAGCTTCCAGATCCACGACCTGCCCGCCGATCATTCCATCCACCGTGCCTGTGCCGCGCGCGATCTCTTCGATGACCCGGACTCTGGCCTCCGGCGGGCACTTCAGTCGCGCCAGCACTTCGTAGGCCTGCGTCTGCAGCGCATCTCCCGCCAGGATCGCGATCGCTTCCCCAAACGCTTTGTGGCAGGTCGGCCGCCCTCGCCGCAAGTCGTCATTGTCCAGCGCCGGCAGATCGTCGTGAATCAGGGAGTAGGTGTGCAACATCTCCAGCGCCGCGCCCAGTTCTTCGATTCCCGCTGGCAGCGAACCAGCGACCATCTTACCCGCTTCCATGCACAGGATTGGCCGCAGCCGCTTCCCGCCGGCAAACAAGCTGTGACGCATAGCCTTGTGGATCGAAACTGGATGCTGGGTCTCTAGCGGAACAAGCCGATCCAGGGCCGCGTCGGTGATCTGCTGCCCTTGTGTGAGAGTCTCTTTCAACATGACGTGGCAGTATAACAAGCAGCCTGCCAGAACATCGTCGGTAGACCGGCACCAAACAAAAAGGACGCCGGTAGGCGTCCCTTGGTTCAATAAAAACGGTTCACTGAAAACGCGCTAAGCCGCAGCTGTTCGCGACAGAGCGGTGCTCCGAAGCACTGAGGTCAGCACGTTGCCCACATCATCAGCAGGGCACACATCGCTGGCTCCGGCTTCAAGCGCAGCCATCCACATTTCTTCATCAGGAATCCGATGCGTGCAGACGATAGGCAGTTTCGGAAAGTCGTGGTGCAGGCTCTCGACATCAGTCAGCCGCCAGTACTCGATGTTGAGAACCACGGCTTCCGGATGACTTCGTTCGACCGCCGCCCGCAATTCTTCGCGGGAGCGGGTTATATTCACTGAAAAATGAGGGCGCAGCCCACCGACTAGCGACCGGGCCACTCGCGGGTCCTTTTCCAATACCACTACACTCTGAGCCATTACATCCCCCGATCATCAACCGTCGTCAACGGCGCTCGTTAACGCTCGACTTAGGCTGCGGGGTGGCTGGGAAAACCACAACTCCACAGACTGCTTTTTGGGTCCCCGAGTCGTGACAGTTTACTGGCGGGTGGGCGCCTTCTCTGTCGTGGACTCGAACGGTTCGGCCTGGAGCTTCCCGTTCTTCTTCAGCAGTACTTCCACCTTGCCTTCCGCGTGTTCTAATTCCTTCCGGCACGTGGAAGATAGCTGAATGCCTTCTTCGAAGAGCGTCAGTGATTTTTCCAGGGGCACTTCGCCCCTCTCCAGTTCCTGAACGATCTTCTCCAGTCGCTGGAGGCACTCCTCAAATTTGGCCAACGGGGTATTCGCTCCGTCTATTATTTTAATGCAACTCTTTGCCGCGCGTGTCCAGTCTTTTTTGCGGTACTTACTGTAAAAAAATAGTGTGGGTTGTCCCTAAATGGCACTTAGTTGATCCCTACTAAGTGGCCGGTTGCTGCAAGAACGTTATTGTAGGAACTATCAAAGCGGATGCAGTTGGCTTTAGGTTCCCAGCGCTTCCAATACATCCACTGCCGACGCATATCGTCCCATCGGCGCGCTGATCTGTGCGCCCTGAACCGTCTGCCGTGCCGCCACCAGCATCTCGCGTGCGATGGCGACTCCCTCCGCCCGCGCGGCTTCCGGAGTTCGGGCTTTGGACATGCGTTCCAGGATCGCGTCCGGCACTGAAACCCGCAGCTCGTTTTTCATGAACTCGGCGTTGCGCACGCTGACCAGAGGCCAGATTCCTGCCACCACCGGGATTCGACAGTGTTCGATTCTCTGCAGAAAGCTCTCCAGCAGCTTCAAGTCAAATACCGGCTGAGTGACGGCGTACTCAGCTCCGGCTTCCACCTTGTACTCGAACCTCCGAATTTCCTCGTCGATGTCGGTAAGCCCCGGGTTCGCCCCGACTCCGATTACAAATCCCGTACCTGTCCCAATCGGATTCCCGCCCAGGTCCAGTCCGTGATTCAGCCGGCGGACAATATTTACCAGGCCGATGGCGTCGACATCGAATACCGCCGTGGCGTCCGGATAGTTGCCCATCTTCGGCGGATCGCCGGTGATGCAAATCAGATTTCGAATTCCCACGGCTGCCGCGCCGAGCAGGTCGCTCTGGATCCCCAGCACGTTGCGGTCGCGGCACGTGTAATGCAGGATCGTCTCAATCCCCACCTCGCGCTGAATGAGCAGCGACAATGCCTGGTTGCTCATGCGCGCCGACGCGCGGGGGCTGTCGGGGATATTCACTGCGTCCACGCCCACCGATTTCAGGAACCGCGCGCCCTCGACTTCGCGGGCAATATCGATGCCCTTCGGAGGCACGATCTCCACCATGGTGACGAATTCACCACGCGCGATCTTCGCCCCCAGCGCCGACCGGCTCTCCATCGGTACCGCCGGACTCTGCTTCGGCGCCGTTACTGTCGCTACGGCGTGGGCGGCCGCGGTGCGGCCTCTAGCTTCCCCCACGCGCAACTCCGCTTTCATCGCACGCGTGTGCTCCGGAGTCGTTCCGCAACAACCTCCGACCAGCCGGACTCCCGCCGCGACGAATTGCAGCGCGTAATTGGCCATGTATTCCGGGGAGCACAGATAGATGTTTCTACCCTCGACCGAACGTGGGATTCCGGCGTTCGGTTGCGCTGCCAGCGGCAGAGAAGTTGCCGCTCGCACTCTTTCGATCGCCTCCAGCATGGCGACCGGCCCCACACTGCAGTTGCAGCCAATGACATCGGCTCCCCACTCCTCAAGCCGACCAGCAAACGTCTCCGGGTCGGCGCCATCCAGGCAGTTTCCGTCCTCGTCGATGGTCACCTGCGCAACGATCGGCAGCGACGGTGCCACTTCCCTCGCAGCCAGGATGGCCTGATGAATTTCTTCCAGGTATCCGAAGGTCTCCAGGATGAGCAGATCGACTCCGCCTTCTGCCAGCGCCTGGATCTGTTCGCGAAAGGCCGCGCGGGCCTCCTCAAACGAAGTCTTGCCCAGAGGCTCGATCCTGGTGCCTAGTGGGCCAACCGATCCTGCAACCCATACATCGAAACTCTTGGCGGCTTCACGTGCCAGGCGGGCGCCAGCGGAATTAATGTCCTTCACCTTATTGGCAATGCTATGCCGCCCCAGCCGGAACGAATTGGCTCCAAACGTGTTGGTTTCAATAATTTCCGCGCCGGCCTGAAGGTAGTCGTGATGGATGCCGCGAATCAGGTCCGGTTGCGAGAGATTGAGCTCATCGTAGGACCTATTTATAAAAATGCCCTTGGCATACAACAATGTCCCCATCGCGCCATCACACAATACGGGGGACTGTTTGATCCGGGAAAGAAAGTCGGCCGCCATCACTGCTGAGAATACAGGATCATGCTCGGTTCGCGCATCTCACAGTGGATTGAGCGCGCCGCAGAGTCCCCGGAGATCGCCCGTGAGGTCTGCTATAATCCACGGTTTCACAGTTAAATCTAACTCTTTCTTGTCGTTAGGAGCCTCCCGTTTGAAGAATCGCATCCTGGTCCTGGTGGTTGGATTGTGCGCCAGCCTGAGCTTCATCTGCTGCGGAGGCTATCGTTCCGGCGGAGCCCACAGCGGATTGCCTCACCGGGTTCTGGCATCCCAAGGCGTGAATGCCACCCCGATCTTCGGTGGCCTCGTCATGGTCAACGGCGACAACGACACAATTGCGCGCGTTTCCTCTCTCGACCCCGGAACATCTCCAGGCTTTATGGTTGCGTCTCCCACCCGCAACGTCGTCGCCGCCTATGATTCCAGCTCAACCAGTGTTGATGCAGTCGACACCGCCAGAGAGTCACCTCTGGGGACAGTGAAGCTTCCGGGTCCGACTACCAGCATCGTGGTTCCCACCGCCAATGCCACCGGATTTGCTGCAGTCCCGACGGCCACCATCAACGGCCCCGCTTTCCAGGGCGCAGTAGAGGCTCTCAATTTCCCCGCGGGTTCGCTCACCACGATCGCGGTGAGCAACGCGCAAACAGTCGTCTCAAACTCTCTGGGAACTCAGTTGCTCGTCTTCAGCGCGGACTCGGACAACGTAACCGTCTTGTTCCCGAGCGCTGCCATCCCTCCCGTCGATACCAGTTGCTATGACAATCCTGCGAATCCGGCAGTCTGCGTGATCGTGCAGGATGCTCGTCTGAGCCGTCCCGTGAACGCCATTGTCAACGGAACCACAGCTTACATCCTGAACTGCGGTTTTGAATGTGGAGGTACGCTTCCTGCCAGCGTCGCGGTGTTCGATCTGGGCAGCCTTGCCATCACGCAAACAGTTACGCTCGACGCCGCCACCATGGCGCTCTTGAATGGCTCCACCTTATACGTCGTGGGCACTCCGCTCGCCAACCCTTGTCCGGCCTCGCAGAACACCGCTGCCACGACTTGTGGAATGCTCGATGTTCTCGATCTGACGTCCATGCAGGTGACCGCGAGCACGCCCATCACCGACGGCTACCACGACCGTATGGACCTCACGACCAACGGACAGCTGTTCATCGGTTCCCGCAACTGCACCAACATTGGCAACGTCAACAACCCGTCAGGCGAAGTTCGGGGATGCCTTACCATCTACAAAATCGCCGATGGCTCGGTGGTGTTCCCTCCCGACAACGGTGACGTTACCGGCCTGCAGAGCTTTACCACTCGCAACGTGGAGTATGTGGCGGAAGGCGGGCAGCTTCGTGTCTATGACACTACGAAGGACATTCTGCTGATCAACGACTTCGTGCCCCTCGGCACGATCGACATCGTGGGCTACGTCGGCGACGTGAAAGCCATCGACTTCTTCTGAGGAACTCTTGTTCTGAGAAACTTGGGGCCCGCCGGTTCCGCACTCGACGGTTTCTCTATTTCGCCGGTTCCAGTACTAACCGGTGCGTCTTTGTCGCTTCGACGGCCTTGGCGCTGAACGGCAGCGCAAACGTTGTGCCCTCGTACCACGCTTTCCACTGATCCATGTAGTACGGGCTCAGAAAATTCCCACCCTGTCCTGTCACCGTATTCAACGTCGACTGATCCAGATCGGCGAGGTTCGCGGTGAATCGTTCCGACGGCCCGTGATGCCGCGTCACCGCTTTTACCGTATATCCGCTCCCCGACTGCTCCTGCACTCCCGGCCCGGACCAGTACTTGACCAGCGGTATCCGCCCCAGCACCGGATGCTGAATCTCAACCGCATTGAACTTGCCCCACCGCCACTCCGCCAGATCTTTCGGCGCGTTAGGAGCACTCACCGCGGCCTCAACCGCAGCCGTTAACAACTCTTCATAGGTGTGATACTTCTCCGGAAGCCAGCGCTTCGGTCGATGCAGCAGGATATTCTCCATCCACACTGAACGCATCTCCCATCTATAGGTCGTCCAGTTCAAGGATCCGTCGTCTTCGCTCTTATTGCCCGCTTGCGGGACGGGAGCAGTTCCAAGCCTCGGTTCGAGTAGTAGACGGCGAAGCTGCAGGATCGAATTCTCCGCGATCGTCGGGGCCGACGAGGACCCCAGCATTCGCCCATCCCAGCCGCGCATCAGGTCTGCGGCCTGTTTCGCTCGCGCCGATGCCTTGGCCGAATGATCCACCGCGTACACGAAGCGCTCTGCCGCGAACAGATCGAACTCGGAATGCACATCGGTTTCCAGGCCAAGCATGTCCGCCGTGGTGAATTTCCGTCCTGACTCCAGCACGTGATAGATCCGCGCCGTGCGCCAGGGAGCCTCCCACTCCATGCTGATCGAGTTCGCATAGTTGTCCGGCGAGATTCTTCCGTTCGCTGTGCCGATGATTCCAGACGGCGGATTGTAGATGTTCGGCATCTTGTCGAAGGGAATGAACGACGTCCACTCGTGCGCATCGTCAGCTCCGCTCACCGGCAGGCTGCCATCACCCGCAGCGCGAATCGGCACTTTGCCGGTCGCGTGGTATCCGATGTTGCCATCCACATCGGCGTACACAACATTTTGCCCGGGCGCATCCAACTTAGAGAACGCTTTGGTGAACTCCTCCCAGTTCTGCGCCGAATTGACATCGAAGAACGGAATGCTCAGCCCGTTGTACAGCGTCCAACGCAAGGCCAGCGACCGAGTTTCACCCGGCGCCAATTCCGTAATGATCGGCCCGTGACGCGTCACCTCGACATCGAGGTTCACGTCCGATTTTCCCTTCACATGAATCACTTCACTCCGGTGCTCCGGTTGCACCCATCCCTTGGGCGTCTGATATGCGCCCTGTGCGTTGAAGTTCTCAATGTAGACGTCCGTGACTGTCGGCCCGACGTTAGTGAATCCCCAAGCCACTCGTTGGTTGTGGCCCACGATCACATACGGCATTCCGGGCAACGTAACGCCCGCCACGTCGAACGAGCCGCAGTGCAGATGCGCTTCATACCAGAGGTTCGGCATCTGATGGCCCAGGTGCATGTCATTCGACAGCAGCGGCTTGCCCGTCGCGGTGTGGGCTCCAGAGACCACCCAGTCGTTCGATCCGTTCACCGGCAGTTCCTGCGCCGCGGCGCTGAACGCCGTGAGCGGAATCCGACTCTGCGTCACCGATGTGTCCGGTGAATCGTCTTCGTCGTCTTCATCCGAATCGCCAGGGTGGCCTTCCGGCGCGTTGATATCTTCCCGCATCACCGTTGGTGGTCGATCGTGCCACGAACGATTCACGTACAAGTCTGCTGTAAGTTCCGGGCCCAGCTTGGCCAGAATCTTCTCCCGCGCCAACGCCTCGAAGAATTGCCCATAGTTCAAATCCTTCACCATCTGGTTTGCAATCACCACCGAGTCTTCTGACGTCCACGGCTTGGGCTCGTATCGGAGAATGCGAAACTCAATTGGCAGGTGTTGGCCGTGGTCGTGGATGTAGGCGTTTACCCCGCGTGCATAGGCTTCGAAGAAACTCCGGTCCCGAACGCTAGCTAACGTCAGATTCTTCTTTGCGGCTGCTCGCAATCCCAGGATTCTCTGCTCACGATCCACTTTGATGGTATCTTCGCCGAGAATCTCCGACAATTCGCCCTCCCCGAAACGCCGCATCATGTCCATTTGCCACAGCCGGTCCTGCGCCGTGACGTAGCCCTGTGCGAAGAAAACATCCTCGAGATTCGCCGCCTCCATAGTGGGCACGCCGTGCGTGTCCCGCGTCACCGTCACCGGCGCCGCCAGACCGGCGACGTGCAGTTGGCCATCCAACTGGGGAAGCGCGGAGTGGGCGACGTAGTAAGCCCAGCCGGTCAGGCATCCCAACAGCAGTACGATCACCACCAACAGCCAGAAGAGAATGCGCAGAAGAGGGAAGCGGCGCGTGCCCGGAGTCCTGATTTCTGTCATCGTGCTCATAGAGAATCTCTGATTGTATTCCAGCTCCAGTACCGCCCGGTCCGAAAGTGAATTTCATTTTCATTAAGTTGCGGTGGTATCCTGATTCGCGACCATGCTGCAGAAACGCATCGACGACCAGGCCACCATCTCCCGCCAGATGGTGCGCGAGGCCCAGGAGATCCTCCACCGGCATCTCAAGGACGTGGGCCTGAAGCAGACTGCCCAGCGCGACACCATTCTCCGCACGTTTCTGGAAACCCGCGATCATCTCTCCACCGACGAACTTCACCGCCTGGTGCAGAAGAAAGATGCCGGCATCGGCTATACCACGGTGTATCGCACGCTGAAATTGCTCGCCGAGTGCGGGCTTGCCAGTGAAGTCGCCTTCCACGACGGGATCGCTCGCTACGAACACCAGTACAATCGCCGCAGCCACCATCACATGGTCTGCACCGACTGCGGCAGCTCCGTCGAATTCTTTTCGCCCGAAGTCAGCGAGATCGCGCAAGAGATCGGGCGTAAGCACCACTACCTTACGGCCCGCCACACTTTTCAGGTTTACGGCACCTGCGAGGAATGCCGTCAGAAGAATGCCGCCCGGCGCAGCTGAGATGCCGTTAGTCCGGTGACGGCAGCCGCACTTGCGGATTGTTGATTTCCTTGGCCGACAACTCTGTGCCCGTTGCAAAGCAGTCCCTCGGATTGCCCTTCCTCAGAACTCGAATGACATCGGACTGATCGGTACAGTAGGCCGCAGCCCCCGCTCCTCCAGCACGGCTGGAATAGACGAATAATTGATATTTTGAAATCGGGCCGCCCGGCTTCGCCGCAGAACAGTTCTCCAGTTGAAAAACATACCCATGGCTCTTGCCGGAGACCAGCTCCTTGTTCATTCCCCAGGAGCCCGCCAGGTCCTCTAACGAGCAGGTAAAACCCGCGTCGTGGTGCGCCTGGCCGTATGCAATCTCTGCCATGTTGACGGTTCGCAGCGAGGAGACAATCGAGCTCTCCTTGGAAACCACCGCGGAAGTGTTGATTTCCTTCTCGGCCTGTCGCACCCCGTAAATCATCAGCCCGATAAAGCCTACCAGCAGCACTACTCCCACGTACCCCAGCACAATCCCGGTAATTGCCAGGCCCCGTCCCGTAAGCCGTGCCGGATTCTTGCGGATCTCCGACAGCGCGATGTGACCGAAAATGACCGCCACAACAGAGAAGGGAAGAATGATGAACAGGATTCCGCAGATCAGGCTGAAGATGGCTTTCCCGCTTGTTTCCGGAGGAAGCCCGAACGCCACTGCCGGGTCGACCGGCGGCACATTCGCGCCCGCTTGCGAGTCGCGCCCACAAACCGGGCAGAAACGATCGCTTTCGGTCAAACTGTTGCCACAGCCCAGGCAAAACAGACTCACAACCACCTCGTACCCTGACTCAACTGCTAAGTACGCATTACTGCAGCACAGCGCCCTTCTCCATGCACGCGCTTGCCGAGCCGTCACCGTCTTGCTTAATCACGCCGGATTCGTCGACGCAAAACGCACGCGTTCCATTCTGGTTCGGCGTTATCGGATAGGCAATGGCCTGAAACTTCGTGTTCGCCCCGCCCGAGCTTTCTGCCGAGCATACTGTGATGTCAAACTTGTATCCGCTCCTCTGGCCACTCGCAAGTTGACGCGAAATCAAGCCAGCCTTCTGCAGGTCAGAGAGCGAACAGGCGTAACCCTGATCTTGATGCATATCCTGATAGCTCGCCTCTGCGGTCACGATGGTTCGAAGGGATGCGACCGCCGCAGACTCGTTGGCCGCCATTCGCGCCCGCAGTAAATTTGGAATGGCAATCGCGGCAAGAATAAGAATCACCGGAATCGATGCCGATCCGATGTAGCCCAACACCAGACCAACCGTCGCCAATCCATCACCCGTCAGCCGCCCTGCACTCTTTTTGATTTCCGAGAGCGACAGATGGCCGAGAATCACTGCCACGATTGAGAAGGGGAAGAAGAAAACAAATAATCCGAAAACCAGACTGAGAATAGCTTTGGCGCTTGTCTTTGGCGGCTCCAGTGGTGTCACCATCACGGGGCTTCCAGGCACCGCCGTAACAGCAGCGCCACATCCGCGGCAAAACCTATCCTGCTCATCCAGGCTGTTTCCGCAGTTCGGACAAAACGAACTCATACAGGGCCCCCGGTGCAAACGTCGAAATTCGCACGAAACATACTCTTCGCGTTCCCCTGCGTCAATGCGGTAGATTGGTTCCTGTCCATTTGTCCCAGCCGATGGGCTTACCATGCTGCCCGTGTTGGACCAGACCGCCGTACTGCAGAAGTTCTGTCCGGATTGCGCCGCCGAGATGCCAGAGACCGCGGCGTTCTGCCCCGCCTGCGGCCGTCCCATGACGACCCAAATGATCGCCATGGGCAAGGTCGGCTTTCTGCATGAGAACTTTGCGGCCGCGCTCTCCTACGTCACCTTTCTGCCCGCCGTAGTCTTTCTTCTCGCGGAACCCTATCGCAAAAACGCATTTGTACGCTTTCATTCCATCCAGTGTCTGCTGTTCTCGCTTGCCTGCATCGTGATGGGAGTTCTGGTCAGGCTGTTCAGTCTTCTTCTTTTCTTTGTTCCGGCGCTTGGCCCGTTGCTGTCGATCCTCCTGATCGTCCTCGCAACCTTGGCCGCAATCTTCCTCTGGATCGTACTGTTCGTGAAAGCATTTCAGGGCGAGAAATTCTCGCTGCCCCTGCTCGGCGCCTACGCCGAGCAATACTCAGGGGTTGCATAACCCGCTTCGCGTCGCAATTGCCGATTGCTTTTGCCACTCGTTTTTTGGTACCTTGCCGCGAATGCTGCTTGGGAGCGGAAGCCCACAGTCTTTCCGGTGAACCGGTCCCACTCGACTCGGAGGACACCCCAATGGCTTTTTGCAATATGTGCGGCGCACAGATCGCCGACGGAACTACCACCTGTGCCGCCTGCCTGGCGCGCACGCCGGCGGCTCCCGCTGCTCCGGCCGCTCCAGCTTCTGGCATGGCCGACAACGTGGCTGGCTTGCTCGCTTACATCACCATCGTTCCCGCCATCATCTTCCTGGTGATGGAGCCCTACAACAAGAGCCGCTTCGTCCGCTTCCATGCCTGGCAGAACATCTTTCTGCATGTAGCCGCGGTCGTGATCTGGATCGCTCTGATGATCCTGTCGGTGGCAGCCACCATCGTTCCGGTCGTTGGACATCTCCTGGTATTCCTCCTCGGGATGGTGATCTGGGTGGGGTTCATCATTCTGTGGATCATTCTTCTGATCAAGGCAAACCAGGGACAGATGTACAAAGTCCCCTTCATCGGCGACCTGGCGGAGAAACAAGCCAACGCCATGTAGATCCCGAAGTAGCCGGCCAGATATCGAAGGGCACGAGATCAAAATAGCCTCGTGCCCCTTTTGCTGCTCAAGCCTCTTGACTTTCTCCCTCCAAGCTGGCAATCCTATTAGCTTTTACCTGCGACGCGAATCACGACTGGGAACCTCTCGCTTGCAGGAATTTCACAAGAACGGGGAACGGTTTGCGAGTTCGAGTCTTCTACCACGACAAGTGTTTTGACGGCGCCTCCTCTGCCGCATTGTTTTCTCGCTTCTATCGCGAGCGCATTCGCGGTGACGTCGAATTTGAGTTCACCGGTCTGGTGCACCGCGCCGGAGCCTTGTTTGACGAAGCGCAATTCAACGGGGACGAGAACGCCATCGTCGACTTCAAGTACTCCAGTTCTCCAAACATCACCTGGTGGTTCGATCATCACGAGAGCGCCTTCCTGACTCCCGCCGATGCCGCGCACTTCGAGCAGGACCAGAGCAACCGCAAGTTTTACGATCCGGCCTTCAAGTCCTGCACCAGTTTCATCGCCATGATCGCGCAGCAGCGGTTCGGATTCGATCCCAGTCCCGTGGCCGACCTTGTGCATTGGACTGACGTAATCGACGGCGCACTCTACGCCGACGCGAAAACCGCCGTCGAAATGGAAGCCCCAGCCATGAAGTTGACCATGGTGATCGAGTCCGCTCCCGACCACGGATTCGTCCCCAACCTCATCCCGCTCCTCGCGACCAAGTCGCTCTCACAGATTCTTGAGGAGCCGTTCGTCGCGCCGCTCCTACAGCCGCTTCTCAAGCGCCACGAACTCTCGATCGGCATCCTGAAAGAACGCACCGAATGTAAGGACGGGACCATCTTCTTCGACGTGACCGATCACGACCTCGAGGGCTACAACAAGTTCATCCCCTACTACCTGCATCCCGAGTCCGTCTATAGCGTGGGCTTGTCAAAGAGCAGTTTTCGCGTGAAAGTTTCGGTGGGATCGAATCCCTGGGCGCCCCAGGAACCACGCGTGAATCTCGCCCGCATCTGCGAACGCTACGGAGGCGGTGGTCACGCCCGGGTCGGCGCGATCTCGTTCCCGGTGAACCAGCACGCTGCCGCCATCAAGGCGTCACAAGACATCGTCGAAGAACTGCGCGCCGCGATCCGACAGCAACTCTGACTTTGTATTTCTCTGTGCTCCTGTGGGCGCCCGAATCGCGACACGTCCCGGCTGGGCCATACCCAGTTACTGTCGTAAGCCAGCCAGGTTGTGAACAAAGGCGCTCCCCCGTGGAGGAGTTCGTGCCCGCGTGGTACCCTGCAACTTCGCCCAACGGCTGCGCCGATGCGCTCCAACGGAAAGAAACACGATCCCCACGTCAGTCAACGGCGCGTCCTCCGCGCCGTCGCCACCCTTGAATTCTCCAAGGGCGTCTTTGTTGTCGCCATGGGCATCTGCGCCATCGCCCTCCTTCACCGGGACACCTGGCTCATCGCCGAGAATTTGCTGTCGATGCTGCGCGTCTCGACCGACCGCCGCTGGGCTCAGGTCTTTCTCGACTTCGCCGACAACATCACCGACGCGCGACTGTGGGGGGCGGCCGGAATCGCTTTCGGCTACGCCGCTCTGCGTTTCACCGAAGCCTACGGCCTGTGGCGTGAACGCACTTGGGCGGAGTGGGTCGCCTTTGTCTCCGGAACTCTGCTCTTGCCCTTCGAAATCCGCGAGTTGTGCCGCGGCATAACCTTCTGGCGCTGCGCCCTCCTCATCGGTAATCTGGCGATCGTCTGCTATATGCTCTACGTGATCCTCGAGAATCGCCGTGAGCGCCGCAAAGCCACCGCAAACTCTCACCGGGACTAAAAGCCTAACCACGGACAAATGTCTTCTGGCAGCTAATCCCCGCAGTAAACCCTCGATAATCCTTCATTTAGCTCTTGCGCTTTCCCGGTTCCTGCATCAGAATCTCCCGCAGACACAGTCCCACCGTCGCGCGGCAGTCATTGGGGCCGAATCTCACCGCGTGATCGCACGAAACGTTCCGAGCCGATTGTTCACCATTCATCCAGGGTTCCCCAAGGGTTCGTTCCAAGCGTTGGATTCCGGTCGATCGGAGTGTGGTAATGATTTCCGGGCTCGGCCAGTTCGAATCTCCAGTTCGTCGCCTTTCTGGCTCTGAGGCGCCTTGCTCGTCCGTGGGCCAGCACACCCGTCCGTATTGCCATAGCCCCCAAGAACACTACTTACGTCCGCACGCAGTTTTCGAAGAGGAGTGAGCTATGAACCAGGATCTGGAAAAACTGATCGAGGAACTAATCAAGGAGGGTCAGGTGCCCCCCGAACTTCTTCAACAGATTCAGGAAGCCATGAACGACCCCTCTAAGCTGGATGAAGTATTGAGCGTTCTTAAGGGCCTCGGGGCCGATCAAATGGGCAGCGGTCCTCCCCTGGACATCGCGGCCTACTATCGCGAGGGCAAGAAGCCCTACGCTTTGCGCTGGAAATTGGGAGCCCCGCTTCCCATGCCATTCGAGCAACTGGACCGGAAGACTCAGTTCTTTGTGCTTTTCCAGGAATGGACCCGCCGTGAGATGGAAGGCATGATGGCCTTGCAGAGTGGCCGGGTTGACGACGCCGGCGAGATTTTCCGGGAGTGTCTCAAGCGGGCCCAGCAAATCGATGTCGGCGAGTTGGTCGCGAGAACCTATGACGATCTGGCCAAGATTGCCGACCGTCTCGGGGACCGCACCGCTGGCCGGGATTATTCGCGAAAGGCGGCGGAAGCTCGCGCGGCGTAGTTATGGACACCGCTACGCTCCATGCCCGGCGCATCGAAGCTATGCGCAATCTCGACGACGGCAAGCTACCCGAAGCCGAGACCGAACTCACCGCGCTGATCTCTCAGTTTGAGGGCGCGTCCGACCCGTGGACCATCGGCGAGGTCGCGTCCTGCTTGCAAGACCGAGCCACGGTTCGAAGATTCTCCAACCGCTGGCAGGAAGCTCTCGACGACCTGTCGCGCTGTGAACGCGCTGCCATGAGGCTCCCTCCGCTGCCGCGGCGGATGACCTTGCCCAACGTCCACTATATGCGCGCTCTCGTGCTGGGTACCCCGTATGCCGACGTCTACAACCCGGGCGATGCCAAAAAGGCCCTCGCGGAATTCCGTAAGTATCCCGGACCCGCGTGGGTCGCTGACTCCGCTGAAGCCGATATCGCCTTCAACGAACGTGACTGGGACAATGCCGCCGCTCTTTATCTCAGCGTCGCCGGTTCACTGGAGCGCGAAAGTTGGATGCAGGGACTCGCGGGCTGTCGTCTCAGAGCTGGAGAGTGCTACGTAGAACTCCAACGGTGGACTGACGCAGAACGTCAGCTCAACGCCAGTCTCGCTTTCCTCGAAAAATCCGGCCCTCCCGACATGATGGCCGGCGCCAGGCTGAACCTGGCCCGCGTGCGTTCCGCTCGCGGCGAATCGGATGAGGCATGGGACCTTGCTCTCAGCGCGCTTTCCGGCATCGAGTCCATGGTCCGCCACTTCCGCGATGTCAACGAGCAGCAGAGATTCCTGGCCAATAAGCTCCGCTTCTACGACCGCGCCTTCGAAATAGCCCAAACCAAAAGCGGAGCAGAAGGAACCTGGAGGGCCTGGAGTATCGCCGAACGCGCCAAGGGTTTCTATCTCTGCCAGCTTGTCGCGAATGCGGAAATTGGATTGTTTGAGGGAATTGATCCAGACCAGATCGCCCGACTACGAAGTCTTGAGTCCGAACTCGACGAAACCGAACGATTTTTCTCCAATCTCTCGCCCCAGGCCAAGGCCAGCCCCCAAGGCCAGTCGGCCGACTCACGCATCACCAGCATCTCCCAGCAAAAGCGCGACCTGCTCGCAACTTTGATGAAACAGAATCCTCGCTGGGCGGCTCTGAAGACTCCGCCGCCCTTCGATATCAAATCCGAGCTAAAGAAACTGAACCCGCAGTGGGCCGTTCTCTCGTACTACTGGGTTGCGGATCCAAATGGCGACCAAGTCTGCCTGCATATTTTTTGGACCGGCCGCGATCGTTTGCCGCATCGCCTTGCTGTTCCCTGGACATCTCCCGAACTCGACGCACTCGACAATCTGCGCTCGCTCCTGCGCGGCACAGTCTCTGCGGGACAGAGTCCCTTTCCGCGCAAACTTGCTTCCAAAGTGCTGCCGCCTCAACTCCTGGATTCGCTTGCACCTGACTCGCAGCTGCTGATCAGTCCTCACGAGCGCCTCAAGGGCATCCCGCTGCACGCCATACCTGTGGACGACGACCGGCGTTTGATCCAGATAGTGCCGGTGCAATTCATCCCTACATTGACCCTGCTGACCCTGCGTTCGAATGCCGTTCCATCCGACAAGATTCTGCTTCTGGGCTGCCCGACCAATGGGTTCGGTGACGCGCCCCTCCCGGATGTCGAGACCGAAATCACCAGCATCGCCGAGATATGGCAGGCCCAGCGCCCTGGCAAAGTCGAGAGCCACATCCTTCCACCCGACGCTTTGCTGGATTCTGACAACCTCGGCCTCGAGCACTGGTCCGATTTCGGTACCCTCCAGATCGCCTGCCACGGCACGTTTCGCGAAGGCATGCCGTTCGATGCCGCGTTGCGTCTGGGGAGCGATGCCGTCCGAGCGAGTGAACTGTTCTCCTCGCATCTACCCAACGCCCGAGTGTTCCTGAGTGCCTGCTCGCTGGGCAGCCAGGAATATGGATCCGGACGTCCAACCGCCGGGGACGAATGGATTGGTCTTTACCTGCCGCTCTTTTACGCTGGCGCCCAGCAACTCCTAGTCAGCCTCTATGAGGCGGACTCTGAGACTGCCATGCACATGATGGTGGAACTGCATGCGAAACTCAGCCGTGGCGTGCCGCTGGCTCCGGCACTCCAATCAGGAATCGGCGCAGCCATCGCCTCTGTCCCGGGTGGACGCCCGCCTGCGCTTTGGGCGAACTGGTATTTAGTGGGTCTTCCAAATTGATCGAATACGACTGACAAGGAGAACTGCCATGTCCGAAATTATTACTTTCAAGCTGCCCGACGGATCGTCGGTCGAGAGTGCGAAATCGCTCGAGACCGGAATCAAGCAGATCGCCGGCGTGAGCTCGGCGGGTGTTCAGCAGACTCGGGGAGCCGAGGCCATCATGGTCTGGGTCGGCCTTGCCAAGCCCGTGATGGATGTCGTCACGAAAATCATCGAATTCATAAAGGGCAAAGGATTGACTGGCGTCGAGATTCAGCTGCCCAATCACGTCACGCTCAAGGTCGACTCCGCCTCTCCCGCCGACATCGAGAGGCTCCTGAAAGCCCTGCGCGAAGCGTCGTAACAGTCGGGTGGGAGGCCCGAGCCCCAGTCGTGAGCGCAGCAGCGCGCCCTAGCCGTGAATCGTGGCGCTGCGTTAGGGCTTCATCTCGGTGGGCCGAAAGCGCGGTGTACCACCCGTGTCGATCTCTTCGGAGATCAGCCCTAGACTGTATAGCTCATAAATCGCTTTTGCCAGCTCCAGCCGCTCGCCGTCTCCGTCAGTTTTCGCCTGAATGCTTGCCTGCGTTGTTCCGTCCGTTTTCACAAGCTTTCCTTCCTCGTAAAGACTGGATCGGGGCAAGCAAATTCCGTCAGCACAAGCCGATGCAGAAGCACCATCCGCACTGCCGCTGCTAAGAACGCATTTAGAGTCAGCTTCTGGCGCTGCGCTTCCCACAGTACATACAGTCGTTCGTCCTCTGTCTGGAAGTAAATCGCCACGCTCACCAGCGGATCAACCTCTTCTTCCACCTCCCGCAACCACTGGCATTCGTCTTCGAGCGTCGTCTCTCGTCGGCACACATGTCTAACAAACGGATGAAGTACGATATTTGCTTCCTGGATTTGCTCTCCGCACCACGGGCAAACCTGTTTCTGTTTCAGCCAAGGATACAACCGAGACAACGTAGCGTTCTCGTAGCCCACCGCCTTCCGCTGCTCCGGAGAATAGCTCTGGAGGTCGTCTGGGTCTGGCGGCAACATGTCTACCGCCTGCAAGGCCCGTGTGACGATCTTGCATTCTCTTCCCACTACGAGCGGCCCACATTCGCTGCCCTTAGAAATTGCCTCTCCCAACATCAGCTTCGGTTTTTTCATGTTACCTCCTCCAATACTTAGCCATGCGCTCGGAAGGCGGAAACTCCTACATAGCTCACTACTGGAGGTTTACTTCTATAGTGCCCGTTTCGAGGCCAGTATCACATCGGCCGCAATTGGCATCTCGTGACAGACGTCACAAGCGATTGTGATTGCGAGGCCGCGCGTGTCGAAAATGGGACTACGTTCGAAATGGAACTCAGTACCGAGCTACTACAGAAGATCATGTGCGATTTGCTCGTTCAGCAATTGTCGCTAACGAACGATGTGATCCATGGTTCAAGTTCTGCCCTTAAGGACGGCCCGGCTGCCCTAACAACCTCGCATGGTCCCTCCGCTCCAGTGAAATAACGTCTCTGCCGATAGCAAGGGAGTACGAGTTGCAGTGAAAGGACTCCCCAATGAATAACGGCCTTCCCGCCTTCCTGCCAGTGAATGTGGCTAGGAGGCTTCAATGAAATGTTATGCATTTCTCGTGCTCCTTATCATCGCCAACAGTGGTTACGCTCAGACCCTGACCTCAGGTGCCACGCTAGACCCAAAATCGAAATCCTCAGACAGTTCATCACCATCCGCCTCATATAGCCTCGGCGTCGTCGCGGACAGGCGTACTGTCCAACGCCAATCTCCTTTTTGGGACTACATTCCTCGGCCATATGTTTATGCCGGACCGGAGCTAATGGGAGCCGGATATGCCGCCCTTGCGTACCTCGGAGGAGCGGGCGTGCGGGTTGATGCCGAGCATTTGTTGTTCGATGCACATGCGGACTACGACAATGGGCGGAAAAGCAACGATGGAACGGGGTACAACAAGAAAGGGCACGACCGAGGACTGAGCGGGTCTCTTTACTATCGACTGCACTCAGGCTGGGCATTCGGGGGAGGCGCGGGGTGGGGCCAACTCTCCACTACGAACTACACAAAAAGCGCGTGGCGTCCCAGAATTGGGGGAAGTAAGGACTTTTTCACGAACGAATGCAGGGAGAGCGGATGCCGTAATGACTTCACAATGCGCTTAGGCCTCGACTATCTCCTGAAGGGAGGCGATTGGCAGAACGGCTCTCAGGGGGTTGCAGTCAGCTTCTACCTTCCTTCACCGGCCGCCAAGAGGCATCTGTTTTGGCGCGAGTCCATCGGCATTTACAGGTTCTACGACACCGTGACAGACAGAAATAACCATTACCTTACACAACTGCAAATGAGCAAACACCATTCTGACTCATTTGCTGAGTTCACGATTATGTATAGGTTTTGAGCGTCAACGCCTGAAGCTCCGGCGACTGACGGGGCACCCACAGTTCCGTGACGGAAAAGAAAAACACAACCCGAACTGGGGCCACGCGCCAGCGCAAATGTGAGATGCAAAAGCCTATGCTGTAGGCAACTTTGGTACCCGCCCTTTGCAACGTGCGCGAAGGACGGGGTACCCACTTTCTGGTTGCCTCCGCGAAATCAAAAGCATAGGGCCACCGCGCCACTCCCCCAATATTTTCGTCCACAGATCCCACCGATACTTCTCTGTAACCTTCTGCCTTCCCGCACGTGTTAGCCTGAATACCATCTTTCAACGAACTAACTCTCATGCCCGACACCAATCCCTCGCACCTCGACCTCCAGGCCACGGCGAAACAGATTATGCAGCAATACGGCTTCGAGCCGGATTTTCCGCCACAGGTTTCTGCGCAACTCGCGAGCATCAAAGCACAGCCGACCTCGCCCTCCAGCGACGTGCGGGACCTGCGCGCGTTGCTGTGGTCGTCCATCGACAACGACACATCCCGCGATCTTGACCAGATCGAAGTCGCCGAGCGCGTCTCCAGCGGCGACGTCAGGATCATGGTTGGCATCGCCGACATCGATACGTTTGTCGCGAAGTCGACCCCGATCGATCAGCATGCCGCCAAGGAAACCACCACGGTTTACACCGGAATTCGCAACTTCCCCATGCTCCCCGAGGAACTCTCGACCGGAGCTACTTCGCTGCTGGAAAATCAGGATCGCCTGAGCCTCGTCATCGAGTTTGCGGTCGACGCGGAAGGGAACCTCAAGTCGTCCGATGTGTATCGCGCCCTGGTAAGAAACAAGGCACAACTGCAATACAACTCTGTCGGCGCATGGCTGGAAGGAGCCGCTGCGGCCCCGCCGAAGGTTGCTACATCCCCAGAACTGCAGGATCAACTAAAACTTCAGAATGAAGTAGCCCAGATGCTCAAAACGCAGCGCTTCCAGCACGGAGCGCTCAACCTGCAAACCGATGAAGTCCATCCCCTGGTACTCAACGATCAGGTCGTCGACGTCGTGAAGCAGCAGAAAAACTATGCTACGGAATTGATTGAAGACTTCATGGTTGCCGCCAAGTGTCGTTGCTCGTCTGCTTGAAGATGTCTCCTCGCTGCGCCGCATCGTGCGCACCCCCAAGCGCTGGGACCGCATCGTGCAACTGGCTGCCAGCAAGGGCGAGAAGCTTCCCGCGCAGCCTGACTCGAAAGCGCTCAACGATCTGCTGCTGCGTCGCAAAGCCGCTGATCCCGATCACTTCGCCGACCTCTCGCTGTCCGTAATCAAACTCATCGGTCCCGGTGAGTACGTTCTGGAACGCGCCGGGGAACCTGCTCCCGGACACTTCGGACTGGCCGTGCAGGACTACACCCACTCCACCGCTCCCAATCGCCGCTTCGCCGACGTCGTGACCCAGCGTCTGATCAAGGCCAAGCTCGCCAAACGGCCCAATCCCTATTCCGACGACGAGCTCACGACCATCGCTGCCAACTGCACGCAGAAGGAAGACGCTGCCCGCAAAGTCGAGCGGGAAATGTCAAAACGTCTGGCAGCCGTCGCCATGCAGCGCCGCATGGGGGAAGTCTTCGACGCCATAGTCACCGGAGTCACCGATCACGGAACGTTTGTCCGCGTCCTCCAGCCCCACATCGAGGGGTTGCTTGCCGAGGGAGCTCACGGCCTCGATGTCGGCGACAAACTGCGCGCCAAACTCGTCCGCACCGACGTGCAGAAAGGCTACATCGACTTTGCCCGCGTCTGAGGCCTTTTCTGGCGGACACCTGCGATACCAATTGCGACAGGGTCACCTCGATAGCTAATAGTCCATCCCTACCCTTGCGCGCTAAGCTCACTTGAGGTGTGAGTGCGGACTTTTTGGGGCGAGTTTCTGTCCAGATGGCGCAATTTCGTCGTGCTCGTCATGGCAACGGTGCTACCCGTGTCTCTCATGGCCGAAGACATAGCCGGCGCGATGCTCCGTTCCAACGGCGTCGGCGTCTTCGTGAACGGCAGCCCCGTCCCCGCCTCCAACGCCTTGTTCCCCAACGATCTCATCGAGACGCAGAAAGGCTCAATCGCCCGGATCGAAGCCACTGGTTCCTCGGCCGACATCGTCCCTGAAACCGTAGTGCAATTCGGGAGCGAGGAACTGGTTCTGGACCACGGTGGCCTGTCGGTGTTCACGACTCGGGGCCTGCGGGTTCGCGTGGGCTGTGTCACAATCACGCCAGTCAATCCCTCGATCGAAACCGCGTATGAAGTGATCGATCGCGAAGGCAAGGTATCGGTTCACGCCGGCAAAAGCGATGTCTACATTGATGCTCAATCGAAGGATCTCAAAGAAATTAAGCAGCCATCGGAATCGAAACGAGACGTGGTCCGCGAAGGGGAGCAGAAATCGAGGGAGGAAAAGTGCGGCGCGGCACCTGCAGCGCGCCTGCCCGGCATCGGGGCAATGATGAACTCAACAACTGCAAAGATCGTGGCCGGGGTGGCCGCCGGGGGAATCATCTGCCTGATTCTGTGCCGTAACGAACCGATCAGCCCTTCGAAGCCGTAGCTTACTCCGTTACCACTGCCTTCACCAGATTCCGCGGATGATCGACGTCATACCCCTTTTTGACTGCGACGTAGTAGGCGAACAGCTGCAGGGGAACGACCTCCAGAATCGGCAATAGAAGTTCCGGCGCTGGGGGGACATAGAAGATATGATCCGCAATTCCTCCAGCCTCGGTATCGCCTTCGGTGGCCACCGTGACCAGTTGCCCGCGCCTTGAGCGCACTTCCTTGATGACGTCGAGGGTCCGGCGGTACCGCAGCACCGAGTCTGGATCGCGGCGGTCACAGGTGGCAAGGACAACCACCGGCAGAGTTTCGTCCACGAGGGCGTTTGGCCCATGCTTCAGTTCGCCCACCGGATATCCTTCGGCGTGGGCGTAAGAAATTTCCTTCAGCTTCAGCGCGCCCTCTCGCGCGATTGCATAGTGCACTCCGCGTCCCAGATACAGGAACTTCTCGGCCTTGAAGTACAAGCTGCCGAAGTTTTCCGCCAGCGTGTCCCAGGCGGCAAGATTCTTCTCGATGGCCTCCGGCAAGTGCTGCAAATGTCGCAAGTAGGAGCGCGTCACCTCCGAAGTCATCCTTCCACGCTTTTTCGCAAGGAAGAGCGCCATGAGATACAGAATCGTAACCTGGGTCGTGAAACTCTTCGTGGCCGGGATGGCCCGCTCGGGGCCGGCTCCGGAGATCAGGGCTGCGCTGGCCTCCCGCACAATGGTGGTGCGGGGCATGTTTGAGATCGCGATGGTCTTCACGCCACGAGTCAGAGCCTCACGCTGCGCGGCAATCGTATCGGCGGTCTCGCCGGATTGCGTAATCACCATGACGATCGGATCGACGGCGGCATGAGTCGAGCGGTAGCAGTATTCACTCGAGTACTCGACATCGACCGCGACCCCGGAAAGGTCTTCGATCATGATTTCGCCCGCCAGACCGGCATGGCGGCTCGATCCGCTGGCGGCGATGATCAGCTTTTCGAAAGTCAGCAGCGCACTCTCGATCGACTGCAACTCTCCCGGGAAGATGATGTCGTTCTTAAGGTGCTTTTCAATCGTTCTGGCGATGGCCTCGGGTTGCTCGTAGATCTCCCGCCGCATCGCGTGGGCAAACTTGTCGCTCGGGACTTTCTTTTGTATGTCAGTTGTCATGATGTCTACATCAAGAATATCTGTTGTTTCAGATTCTGCCCAATGCCGCGCCGCATCACGATTTCGCAGTCCCCTCGAAGTGCGCCTCGATTTCTTCTAGCGTTTTGCCCTTCGTTTCCGGCAGGAACCAGGTTGCGGTGACGAAGTAAACCACGGTACAGGCAGCGAAACCGAAGAACATCGTCGAATAGCCGTATTTGCCAACGGTGGGCAGAAAAACGGCAGCGATGAATGTTGACACCGCCTGGTTGATCACCAGTGCAATGCTCATGCCGTTCGAGCGGATGCGGGTCGGCATCAACTCGGACAGCGCGAGCCAGACGCAGACACCGGGTCCCACCGCAAAGAACGCCATGAAGACAAACAAGGCGGATGCGACAATCCAGCCATTCTGCTCCGACGGAACCGGCGTAATCAGAGCATTTTCGATCCGCAACGGCGCGGTTCGCGCCGCTGCCAGATTCCCGAAAGGATTCGCGAAAAAGGCAACGATCTTGTTCGCCGGGACACAGCTCTCTCTCGTGATCTCGACGGGCTTGGCGGCAGGATCGTCGGAGCGCACGGCTTGACTTGCCGTCCGGAAATCTCCGTAGGAGTAGATGACTACCAGCGAAGTCGGGGCGCCAGCGGCAATGGAGGCGTTTCCCGATGCGCTCAGCAACTTCTCCGATGCCGTCTTGTCGTAGGCGAGCTTGAGTGTCTGATCGGGTGCAACCAGCAGTTGCACGGTAGTGCGCGAGTCGACCCCGAGCTTTTCCGTACGACGAAATAGAACACCCGTGAACAGCATCGACAGAATGATTCCAGCGGTGCCCACACCGAGCAGGAATTTCCGCCCCTTGCGGTCTACCAGCGCAACGCCCACGAGCGTGATGAAGAAGTTCACGAAGGTGAACAAGACGTAGCCTTCGTGCGCTCTTAGGTCCGACAGCCCGCTCTGCAGAAGGATATTTGTGTTGTAGGCGATGATCGAGTTGATGCCGGTGGTCTGATTGCAGGCGAGAATGATGCAGGCAAGTACGAAGGGAATAACATATTTGCGGCGCAATAGCGATTCCTTCCCGCCCTGGCCCGCGGAGGCCGCCTTGGTCCTCTCGGCTGCAGCCGCTTCTTCCATCTCGCGCAGTTCGAGATCCGCCTGATCTTGGCTGCGGGAGCGAAGCAGCGCGGCATGCGCGGCTTCCTTCTTGCCTCGCGTGAGCAACCAGCGGGGAGATTCCGACAGCATGACGCTGCCGGCGACGAACAGAAGACCGGGGGGAAGCGACACCCAGAAAATGCCCCGCCAGGCAGAGTTCTTGAACGCAGCGATCGCATTCGGATCGCCCAGCTTTGCGATGTGATCCAGACGGAAACTGAAGAGGAGCCCGATGAGCGCCGCCGTCGCTATGCCAGCAGTCAGCAACCACTGAAAGATTCCCGTGCCTTTCCCACGGTTCGCGGCGGTCAAGCATTCGGCAAGATAGAGCGGGACCACAACTCCGATCAGCCCAGCACTCGTCCCTTGCAGCAGTCGGCCCAGAACCAGTGGAGTATAACCATGAGCGAGCGCGATCACGGGGATGCTGATGACAAACATCACGCCGCTGAGAGCCATCAAGGCCTTCCGGCCCATCCAGTCAGCAAGCAGGCCGGCAAAAAGAGTCGAAAATACGCTTCCCAGTAGAACCGCTGCGACCACGATCGAAAGTTCGCCGCGAGTGAGCCCCGACGTCGCCTCCAGATACGGCAATGCCCCGGCAATGATGCCCACATCGACGCCGTAGAGGAGCCCTCCCAGCCCAGCAACAATGAGAAGGAATCGGTTGTAGCGAACTTTCTTCGGATCAAGCGAGAGGGTTGTGCCGGTTGCCATGGGAGATGTCATGTTCCTGGGTCACACTGCAAGCGCTGGAGTGTGATACGGATGTGCACTACACATCGATGAATTGCACCCCGAATTGTAGCCCAGGCGTGCGGAAAATCGGTCAAAGTGCTATAGGTCCGCACCCCATCTTTTTCCTCAGCACGGCGGGCCGTTTCGCTCGTTTTGGCCGGACCGGGACATCCACTCTATTTCGCCAGCGGCAAGCTGAACGAGAAGACCGAGCCATTTCCCAACTGACTGACCACGCCGATGGTGCCGCCGTGGGCCTCCAGAATCACTTTCGCAATGGCCAGTCCCATCCCTGTTCCCGGCGCGGTGTAGCGCTGATGTTGTCCTCGATAGAACTTTTCGAAGATGAGGGTTTGCTCGAACGAATCGATGCCTGGACCTCGATCGGCGATGCTGGTGACCAGTCGATCGCCCTTGACCTCGCTGGTCACTTTGACGGACACGCCCGGCGGAGAATATTTGCCCGCGTTCTCCAGAAGGTGCATGAGAACTTCTCGGATTCTTTCCACGTCCATGATGGCGCTCGGCAGGTCCGGCGCGATCTTCACATCAACGGGGTGATTCTCCAGGGCAAGTCGTGCGTCCTCGAGAGCAGGCGTTAGTGCTTCCTGTATCGAGTGGGGTTGCAGATCGAGCTTAAATCTTCCGGAATCGAGTTGCGCCATCTCGGCTGCCTCGCCCACCAGGCGATTGAGGCGATCGGTCTCTTCATCGATCACCGTGAGCAGATCGCGCCTCCCGGAATCATCGAGGTTCGTGCCAGACATCAATGTCGTAATGCTGGCTTTGATGGAAGTCAGCGGCGTCCGGAATTCATGCGTAACCGAGTCCAGCAGGGCAGTACGCAATCGCTCGTGCTCCTGTTCAGCGCGATGTTTGCTCAGCGCTTCGAGTGCCCGCGCTCTTTCCACCGCCAGGCCTGCCAGACTTCCAACCGCGTCGAGGGTCTCACGCGATAGGTCGGCGCCCGCGATTCCCAGAACTCCAACGGTTCGCATCCCCAGACGCAGAGGAACATATGAGACCCCGCCCTGTGTGATCGGCTCACCGCGCAACATGGTCGAGCGCAGCACGCTTTCCTCATATACCGCATCAAGAGAAGACCGATACACCGTGGGATGATCTGGTGCCATTGCAACCACACTGCCCACGGAGAACGAGTCCTGCAGATACTTAGGCAACGCATTCAGGAGTTCCAGAGCGTTCTCAGACCCTAGCAGCCGCTGGCTCAGCCCATACAGACGCTCAACCTCGCGCCGCCGCTGTTTCGCGCCCTCGGCTTCGCGCCGGGCACGTTCCGCCAGATTGCTGGCAACAATCGCCGTAACTAGAAAAGCGAACAATGCCACCCAATTCTGAGGATCGGCGATTGTGAACGTTCCGAATGGGGGGAGGAAGAAGAAGTTGAACGCGGCAGTTGCGATGACCGCCATTACGAGGGCGTAGCGCAGTCCCCAGTAGGCTGAGGTCAGCAGTACCATAACCAGAAACATCAGTGCGACCGTGGTCTGATTTACGTGCAACCGGTGCGCGGTGGCAGTGACCACCGCCACGGCCGCTACGGCGACGGCGTACCGCACTGCCTGCGTTTGAGCCGGAGTTTTCACATCCGCATTGTACTTGCACGTGACAACTCCGAGGCTCTACAAGCACAATAGCTGCGATGGTCAAGACTCCCGACGAGTGGCTGCAGGAAGTTTCCCCGGAAAAGCCGCGTGGCATTTTTAAACTCTTCCTCGGTTACGCTCCGGGGGTGGGCAAGACCTACAGCATGCTCAGCGAAGCGATCCGGCGTGCCAGTCGCGGCGAAGACGTCGTTGTCGGAGTCGTGGAAAGTCACGGACGCAAGGCCACCGCCGAACTCGCCGGCAAACTCGATCGCGTCTCGCCGCGCAAGCTGGAATACAAGGGAACCGTGTTTGACGAGATGGACGTCGACGCCATACTCACCCGCAAGCCGGCGGTAGCGGTGATCGACGAACTGGCCCACACCAACATAGAAGGCAGCAAGCACGCCAAGCGCTACGAAGACGTGATCGAGGTGCTCGATGCCAAGATCGACGTGGTGTCAACGATGAACGTTCAGCACGTCGAGAGCCTCGGACCGACCGTGCAGCAAATCACCGGCGTGCAGGTCCGCGAAACTGTTCCGGACTGGGTCATGCAGCGCGTAGACGAAATCGTCCTTGCCGACCTCACGCCGCAGGCGCTGCAGAAACGCATGGAGCGCGGCGACATCTATCCCGGAGACCGCGCCCAGCGTGCCCTTTCGCACTTCTTCCGCCCCGGGAATCTGATCGCGCTGCGGGAACTTGCTCTCCGGCAGGTCACTGGAGTGGTCGATCGCAGCCTCGACGCCTTTCTCGAAAAGGATGGCTCCAAGCCTACCCATACCGTTCGGGAGCGCATCGCCGTATGCGTCAGCTCCAATCCCGCAGCGCAGTACATTATCGCGCGCGGATCGCGCATGGCCAGCGCGATGGGGGGCGAGTTCTTCGTTTTCTATATCGACGTCGGCCGCGACACGCGTCCGGAAGACCAGAAGACACTCGCAGAGAACATACGCTTTGCCGAGAATCTTGGCGCCCGCATCGTTCGAACCTCGGGAGCAAGCATTGCCGACGGGTTGGCGCGACTTGTGCGCGAGAACCACATCACGCAGGTGATCTTTGGTCGCTCGGCCCGCACCGGCTGGCAGCGCTATCTGTATCTCTCGGCGATCCAGAGGTTCCTGCGCGACGCTCCTTCTGTCGATGTTCACATCGTGACTCAGGAGGCGCGTTGATGGCGGATCATGCCCATATCCTGGTGGTCGACGATGAACCGCAGATCACCCGCGTCCTGCGCACCAGCCTCTCGGCCCAGGGTTACGACATCCGCGTAGCCAACTCCGGCGAGATGGCGCTGGAGATCATGAAGGACTGGCAGCCCAATCTGATCATCACCGATCTGTCGATGCCCAACATCGACGGCGTGCAACTTTGCCGTACGGTGCGCGCTGCATCCTTAGTCCCGATTATCGTTCTCTCGGTTCGCGACAAAGAACAGCAGAAGGTCGAGGCCCTTGACGCCGGCGCCGACGACTATGTCACCAAGCCTTTCGGCATGAGTGAGCTGCTGGCCAGAGTCCGGGCGAATCTTCGCCGTGTACCTGCGGACAGCGAAGAGAATCCGGTCATCGAGCTGGGCGATTTTCGCATCGACACCGCTGCCCGAAAAGTCACCGTGCTTCATCGCGAGGTGCGGCTCACGCCAAAGGAGTTCGATCTGCTCGTTTACATGGCCCGGCACCCAGGCAGGGTCATTACTCATCGCACGCTGCTGGGAGCCGTCTGGGGCGGCCAGAGCAGTGAGCAGGTGGAGTATCTCCGAGTGTTCGTCGGACAACTGCGCAAGAAGCTCGAACCGGATGCGGCTTCTCCTCGCTACCTCGTGACGGAACCTTGGGTCGGATACCGCTTCGAACCCGGAGAGTAACCACTACACATCGCAAGAAATCACTAACGAAGATTCTACGATTTTTTTATTTGATCCTTATGCCTCGCCTTATCCAATAGAACTGGCGAGAAGCGCTGGGCACCAGCGCATCGCCCGAGGTGAAGGTCATGTCGACAATTCAGGATGTTTCTCCGGAACAGTTGGCGCAGTTGATTTATCACTACCGTGCGGCTCTTGCAGACGACAGCAAGCCCGACACGGACGACGGGCGCTACTGGGAGCACGCATCGCACGAGGATCGGAAAGTCATGGTTGCGGCCGCCCGACTCACTCTTCTGGAACTGTCTACTACGCCTGAACCGTCCCGCCTGAACCGCAAGTACTACGCCGAGCCCGGCGAGGCGGAATGGGGCTGCTGAACGCCAACTGCGGCGAGCCAGCCACAGAAGTGTCTTTACGAATTCCTTACGAAGCCTTGAGTCCACTCTTATGCGGAATGTTATGAAATCTACTCAAGCCCGATCGCGAGCTGTGAGTTTCCGGGAGGCGCTATGAGCGTAGCGCTGGCAACACTGTGTTTTGCAGTCGTAGCTTTCTTTACGTGGGTTCTGACAGGACTGGTGACGGAAATGATCGGCGTTACCCTCTGCCGCCTGCGCGAGTATTCCGACGCGTTGCGGCAAGTCCACAAGGGACGAACCGTACTCGTGATGCCGTCGCGGGAACGCCCACCGGTCAAGAGAATCACGGGACGAGTTGCAATGGTGTCTCTGATTCTGGCCGGAGTGTCGCTTCGCGCAACCCGGCTGCAGGCAGTTGCGCCCCATGGGACGTCTTCTGTGTCCGAGTCCTATGTTGGCTCGGCTGCGGCCGCCGCAACGAGGAGATAGAACATGCAAGACGCAATCTGGATCGCCGTAACCCTTGCTTTTTTTGCCGTCTCGATCGCTTACGTGCATTTCTGCGACCGAGTGAAATAGGAGATCACGTGGACACTCAGTCTCTCATCATGCTGATCATCAGTGCGGTCGCGACCATTTACCTGTTCTACGCGCTGTTGCGTCCGGAGAAGTTCTGAGAAGGACCTGATATGACGATCAATGGATGGCTACAGATATTTGTCTTCTTGGCGCTGATTTTCGCGGTCACGAAACCGTTGGGAATCTTCCTGGCGCACGTGTTCTCTAGAGAGCGCACCTTTCTCGATCCGGTGTTACGGCCCATAGAGCGCCTGCTCTATCGCGTCACCGGCGTGGACGAGCAGCACGAGATGCGCTGGACCGAGTACGCCGTCTCCATGCTTCTCTTCAGCGGCGTCTCGATGCTCGTGCTCTACCTGCTTCAGCGTATTCAAGGAATGCTTCCGTTTAACCCGCAGCATCTGACGGGAGTTATGCCGGAGCACCTCGCGTTCAATACGGCGGCGTCGTTTACGACCAATACAAATTGGCAGGCCTACTCCGGCGAGACCACGATGAGTTACTTCACGCAGATGGCCGGTCTTGCCTATCACAACTTCGCCTCGGCAGCCGTCGGCATCTCGCTGGCGATCGCTTTCATTCGCGGCATTGCCCGCCGCCAGATGCAGACCATTGGCAATTTCTGGGTTGACTTCGTGCGCTGCAGCTTGTGGGTGCTTCTGCCTTTCTGCATCGTGGGAGCGCTCTTTCTGGTGTCGCAAGGAGTCGTGCAGAACCTCAAGGCCTATGACACGGTCAAACTAGTCGAACCGCAGCAGGTACAGCGGGTAGGCACGGACAGCAAGCCCGTCATGGACGCTAACGGCAAACCCGTCATGGACACGGTTCCTACTCAGACCATCGCACAAGGACCGGTAGCCTCGCAGGAGATCATCAAAGAATTCGGCACCAATGGTGGCGGTTTCTTTAACGGAAACAGTTCTCATCCGTTTGAGAACCCTTCGCCAATCACGAATCTGTTCGAGATGTTCTGCATCTTCGCCATCGGCTCCGGCCTGACGTACACGTTGGGCCGCATGACGGGCTCGGTCGCGCACGGGTGGGCGGTTTGGGCGGCAATGGCAATTCTTTTCCTGGCGGGCGTAACGGTGGCCTATTGGGCAGAGTCGAAGGGGAACCCGCTGTATCCGGCCACGGTCGCGCAGAACGTCTCAACTTCGCAGTCCGGCGGCAACATGGAGGGCAAAGAGACTCGTTTCGGCATCGCTAATTCCGCCTTGTTCGCCACAGTCACAACCGACGCCAGCTGCGGCGCCATCAACGGTTGGCACGATTCCTTCACTCCACTGGGCGGCATGGTGCCGCTGGTCAATATCATGCTCAGCGAAGTCATTTTTGGAGGAGTCGGCTCGGGCATGTACGGAATTCTGGTCTACATCGTCCTCGCCGTCTTCATTGCAGGACTAATGGTCGGCCGCACTCCCGAGTACCTGGGAAAGAAGATCGAAGCCTACGACGTGAAGATGGCGATGCTGGTGTCGCTGGTGTTCCCGCTCATCATTCTCACGCTCACCGGAATCTCAACTGTAAAGGGCTTTGGCACCAGTAGTATCACGAATCCCGGCCCGCACGGGCTCAGCCAGATCCTGTACGCATTTGTGTCGTCGGCAGGAAACAACGGATCCGCATTCGGTGGACTCACTGTCAGCACGCTCTGGTACGACGCCGCTACGGGAATCACGACATTGGTGGGCCGCTTTCTGATGATTATTCCCATGCTGGCGATTGCCGGCAATCTGGCGCAGAAGAAGTATGTGCCGCCTTCCGTCGGCACTTTTCCGGTCACGACGCCGCTGTTCACGTTCCTGTTGATCAGCACCATTCTGATCCTGGGTGCGCTGACATTTTTCCCAGCGCTCAGTCTTGGACCGATTCTCGAGCACCTTCTGCTATACGCAGGAAAGGCTTTCTAAGGACGAGCACATGGCTAGCCATCGCAAATCAATTTGGGATTTGAACCTTGTTCGCAGCGCAGCCTGGAATTCGCTGCTGAAGCTGAATCCGCGTCACATGATGGGCAACCCGGTCATGTTTGTGGTGGAGATCGGCAGCGTGATCACGACCGTCCTGCTGGTTATCCAGCCACATACAGCGTTCCGCTTCAATCTCCAGATCACGCTCTGGTTGTGGTTCACCGTCATGTTCGCGAACTTTGCGGAAGCGATGGCCGAGGGGCGCGGGAAGGCGCAGGCAGATACCCTGCGCCGGGCCCGCTCCGAGACCATGGCAAAGCGCTATACCTCCGGCGACAAAGTTGAAGACGTCGCGAGCGCCAAGCTGCGTGCTGGTGACTTGGTCTCCGTCTCCGCCGGGGAACTCATCCCTGGCGACGGAGAGATCATCGAGGGCGTCGCCTCGGTAGACGAGTCTGCGATAACCGGCGAGTCTGCGCCGGTGATTCGCGAGGCCGGCGGAGATCGCTCGGCAGTCACTGGCGGCACGCGCGTGCTCAGCGATCACATCAAGGTCAAGATCACTTCGAACCCGGGCGAAACGTTTCTCGACCGCATGATCGCCCTGGTCGAGGGCGCAAGCCGGCAGAAAACTCCGAACGAGATCGCGCTGAACATCCTGCTGGCAGGACTGACCATCATCTTCTTGCTCGCTGTGGTAACGCTGCAGCCGTTTGCCATCTACTCGGCGGCGCCTCAAACCGTCTTCGTTCTCGTCTCATTGCTCGTGTGTTTGATTCCTACCACGATTGGTGGATTGCTCTCAGCCATCGGCATCGCAGGCATGGACCGCCTGGTTCAACACAACGTTCTTGCTATGTCGGGACGTGCGGTGGAGGCCGCCGGCGACGTGAACACCTTGCTCCTCGACAAGACGGGCACGATCACTTTCGGAAACCGCCAGGCAACGGAGTTTCTTCCCGCGCCGGGGGTCACTGAGGCTGAAATGGCCGACGCTGCCCAGCTTTCCTCGCTGGCTGACGAGACTCCTGAGGGGCGTTCGATCGTCGTGCTCGCGAAAGAGAAGTATCGCCTGCGCGGCCGCGAACTTGCGTCTCACGAAGCTCAGTTCATTCCGTTCACGGCGCAGACCCGCATGTCCGGCGTAAATCTCGACGGCCGCGAGATCCGCAAGGGTGCTGCCGAGGCCATTGCCGGCTACGTTCAGCAGAACGGCAATGGCAACATGCCGGCGGAAGTTCGAGCTACTGTCGAGCGCATCGCATCATCCGGCGGCACACCGCTGGTTGTCGCCGAAAACCACCACCCTCTCGGGGTGATTCACCTCAAAGACGTGGTCAAGGGCGGAATTCGCGATCGCTTTGCCCAGCTGAGAAGCATGGGCATCCGGACGGTGATGATCACCGGCGACAATCCACTGACGGCGGCCGCCATCGCACGCGAAGCGGGTGTTGATGACTTCCTGGCTCAGGCGACTCCAGAAGACAAGATGAAGCTGATCCGCACCGAGCAGGCCGGCGGCAAACTCGTCGCCATGACCGGAGACGGCACCAATGACGCTCCCGCCCTCGCGCAAGCCGACGTGGGAGTCGCCATGAACACCGGCACGCAGGCTGCCAAAGAAGCGGGCAACATGGTCGACCTCGATTCCAATCCGACGAAGCTCATCGAGGTCGTGGAGATCGGCAAGCAACTGCTGATGACGCGTGGCGCCCTCACCACATTCTCCATCGCTAACGATGTCGCCAAGTACTTCGCCATCATCCCGGCGATGTTCGCCGCGACCTTCCCGGTTCTCAATGCGTTGAACATCATGCGCCTCAAGACTCCGGAATCCGCCATTCTGTCAGCGGTCATCTTCAACGCGTTGATCATCATTGCGTTGATACCGCTGGCGCTGCGCGGCGTGAAGTATCGCGCCATGAATGCCGAAGCCCTGTTGCGGCGCAACCTGCTGATCTACGGAGTCGGCGGCATTATCGCGCCCTTCGTCGGCATAAAAATTATCGACGTGCTGATCACAGCTGTCGGCTTGGCTTAAGGACCGAATATGAAGAAGAATCTGATCACCGCATTCCTGATGACCGTCGCCACCACGATCTTGTTGGGCATCATCTATCCCCTGGTGGTGACAGCGATCTCGCAGGTGTTGTTCAAGGACAAGGCCAATGGGCAGATCATCAGCCGGAACGGGGAAGCCATAGGATCGCGCATCATCGCACAGCCGTTCACCGGCGCGAAGTACTTCCATCCGCGCCCATCCGCCGCCGGCAATGGATACGACGCGGCCAACTCCGGTGGGACCAACTTCGCCTCCACCAATCAGAAGCTTATTGATCGCATCAAGTCCGACGCCGCGACCCTGCATCAGGAGAATCCCAATCAGCCGATTCCGGTCGATCTGCTGACCACCTCGGCATCCGGACTTGATCCCGAGATCTCTCCGGCCGCCGCCGAGTTCCAGATTCCCCGGATTGCTCGCGAGCGCGGCATGTCGGAGCCGGCCCTGCGTGATCTCGTCCAGAAACACACAAATCAGCGGGACTTGGGACTGTTAGGTGAGCCAAGGGTTAACGTGCTCGAACTGAATCTCGCGCTCGACAACCTCGCCGGGGAGCACTGAGACGGCACGATCCCCGTGCGATAATGAGGGGCCACCCTGTCGCATTGGCCCCGTAGCTCAGATGGATAGAGCAGCGGTTTCCTAAACCGTTGGTCGGCAGTTCGACTCTGCCCGGGGCCCCCATCTATACCGAGTCGAGGGGAGGACACGGCATCGCGCGTCTCCAACTCGCGTTCGGCCGGGTTAGGCTATGAAAAATTTCAATCACGGCCATACCCCTACGGCATAGCGGAGCATCTTGGCGAGAGATTAATCTATTTCGCCATTCCGCTCGAATTGCAATTCCAAAGTGCTGGCGATCGCGAGCTAAGTGTGCTATTGCCGCGAATGACGCGGCCTGACGCGACATCCGGCTCACACGATTTCTGATCGGTCTGGACTTCCTGATGTCCCCTCCGACCGCTGTCCATAGCTTTCACTTATTGCCCTCATAAATATTTGTTTTAAAAAACAAACTTTCGATCCTCGCTAGCGGAAGTATGCGTTGGACGGCGAGATGTCTCCCTCGCTAACTTCGGCGTGCGTGGGGACATGCAAGGGGCGCACTGGCAGTCATTCTCGCCCGACAAATCTCAGCAGGGGGAAGCAAATGAAGAGTCTTTTCCATCACGGCGCAGTCATCGCTGTGGCCAGCCTGGTACTGGCCTCTATCCTTCAGGCACAGGATGCCGCCGTGGCGCCGCAGGCCGCCGCTGGAACAACGGCAGCTCCGGCAGCCCCGGCCGACCCTCCGGCTGCAGCGCTCACCACTCCCGCGATCACTGGCCCAATCGCGCAGCTCCCGCCGTTCACTTTTGACGCTGGTCCGGTCGGCAAGATCTCCGTGAACGGCATCCTCGATGGTCTAGGTATGTGGACGGGGAACTACGTTGCGGGTGACCACAGCCGGCAAGCGGGCCTGAGCAACGGACAGGTGTTCATTCAAAAAGCAGACGGACGCTTCCAGTTCTATCTGCAGGCCGGTGCCTACAACATCGCGGCCCTGGGACTACCGTACCTCGAAACGGACAAGACTGTAAGCAAGCTTTTTGGTCCAGTTCCAGTCGCTTTCTTTAAATTGCAGGCCGCAAAAAACACCTCGATCATGGTCGGTGCGCTGCCGACGCTGATCGGCGCCGAGTATACCTTCACCTTTGAAAACATGAACGTCCATCGCGGCCTGTTGTGGAATCAGGAAAACGCCGTGAACCGCGGCATCCAGATCAACCAGACGCTGGGCAAGTTCACCGCCTCCTTCAGTTGGAACGACGGCTTTTACTCCAATCGCTACTCGTGGCTGTCGGGATCTTTGGCATATACCAAGGGCCCTCATACCTTGGCCTTTGTTGCGGGCGGGAACTACGGGCAGACGTCAACCCAGACTTATGCCACACCGGTGCAGAACAATGGCAGCATCTACAACGTCATTTACACCTATCTGAAGGGCCCATGGATAATTCAGCCCTACTTCCAATACACCAAGGTGCCGACGAACCTGAACATTGGCGTTGTGAAGGGAGCGTCGACCACCGGTGGGGCAATTCTCGCGAGCTACACGTTCAAACATGGCTTCTCGCTGCCGGTCCGGTGGGAGTACATCACGAGTTCAGGCACGATCGATGATGAATCGGTCAACCTTCTATACGGCCCGGGCAGCAGTGCTACCTCGATTACGGTAACACCCACGGTGCAGAAAGGCGGATTCTTCGTTCGCGGGGACCTTGCCTATGTTCACGCGAGCAATATCACGCCAGGATTGGCCTTCAGCCAGGCGGGCACGAACCAGAACCAGCCTCGCGCGATGGCTGAATTTGGTTTCATTTTTGGCCATAACACGGTTGAGAAATAGTCGTAGGTTGCCTTGATCGACCAATGTGAGGAACCGGATTGCGTGCGAATAAACGTATCGAGGCCCACACAGATCTGCGGATTGATAGCCGGGTTTGGCGGTCTGCTCGTCGCGCTGTTCCTTCTGGACCGCGACCCTTTGTTCGCGGTCCTTGGAGTGATCGGCGCAATGGCTCTGACGCTGGAATCGTTGAGGAACCTTTGCCACGACGACAGAGCGAAATCGGCTCGTTCGCCATGCAATCGCACTTGTGCAGACTGAGGTTCTCGTCCACGGTGGAGTCTTTACGGAAGTGCAAGCCGAGGGTTGCTCATGGAAAGTATGGGCCTCCGCAGGGAATGCAGCTTTTGCAACCAGAGTGAAGATGGACCCGGACAGTTATCCGGAGCGAGCCAAAACTAACAACTAAAGGAGCTGTGAAAATGTCGGCGATTGTTCGGAAACAGAGGTTTTCTCGATCGATAGACTTTTCCCGCCTGGTCACGCGGCTGCGAGACCCAGAATGGCGCCGTTACGGAGGGCTTCTTCTCGGCGGCAAGGCCATGGGCCTTGTGATTGTTTTGCTACTCATCACAGTGGTTTCCGGTCTCTTCTACGGGACAGTCCATGCCCAGACTGCCGCGCCGGAAGTCAAGGCAACCGACATCGTCAACCCGGTCAATACTGCTTGGACGTTGATCGCCGCCTTCCTCGTCTTCGGCATGCAGGTTGGCTTCACCATGCTGGAAGCGGGATTCTGTCGATCGCGCGAAACGGTCAACGTTCTGGTGGAATGCGTGGTCGACACTTGCCTGTGCGGCATCCTGTTTTACGCAGTCGGCTTTGCGTTCATGTTCAGCCACGGCAATGGCTTCATCGGTTACCACTGGTTCTTCCTGCAGGGAGCGCCAACGACTTATGAAAGTACCGGCGTTGCGTTCCTGGCGGTCTGGATCTTCCAGTTTGCCTTCGCCGACACCTGCTCAACCATCACCTCCGGCGCCATGATCGGCCGTACCGGCTTCATCGGCGACCTCCTCTACAGTATCTGTGTCACCGGGTTCATCTACCCGATCATCGGACACTGGGCTTGGGGACCGGACGGCTGGCTGGCGACAATGGGAACCGCGGGGAATTTCTTCGCCTCGTTGGGGACCGGCTTTCATGATTTCGCCGGCTCAACGGTCGTTCACACCATCGGCGGATTCATCGCCCTGGCTGGAGCCATCGTGCTTGGACCCCGGCTTGGCCGGAAATTCAAGCGCGACGGCGGTGGGCCGATGCTGCCTCACGATCTCACGATCGCGGTGAGCGGCGGACTCATCCTCTGGTTCGGATGGTACGGGTTCAACCCCGGATCGACATTGTCGGCGATGGACTTCGAGGGCATTGGCCGCGTGGCCACGAATACTACTCTTGCCGCCTGCGCCGCTGGATTGACGTCGATCATCTGGGGCTATCTCAAATTCAAGAAGTGGGATGCGAGTTACACCACGAACGGATTCCTGGCCGGCCTGGTCGCGATCACCTGTCCATGCTACTGGGTCAGCCCAACCGGCTCCGTGCTACTCGGTGGAATCGCCGGTGTCATCGTCATCCTCGGCGTCGATCTGCTGGAATATCTGCGCATCGACGATCCGATTGGCGCGGTTCCCGTGCACGGTCTGTGTGGCATCTGGGGAACGCTCTCCCTCGGCTTCTTCGCCTGCGGCAAGTACGGAGCAAGCGGGCCGATAAGCCCGGATAACTCGGCGCCCTTGGCAGGGTTGTTCTACGGCGGTGGCTTGCAGGTGCTCAAAGCCCAATTGATCGGCAGCGCCTGCGTCACGCTGGCTACCTTTGGCGTTGCCATGGCGGTCATGTTGGCCGTCAACGCAACCGGTACTCTCCGCTTGCCGAGAGAAGCAGAACTCTATGGCATGGATCTGCACGAGCACGGAATCTCGGCGTATCCAGAGTACGTAATTTCCGCGTTGGGAGCTCCGGGAGGCATGACGCAGGAACTTCCCGTTCCCCAGGAAGCTGAATCGCGGATGGCGGCAACTCCCTTACCCCGCGCCGTGAGCTGACTGAGCCGCGTGGGCTGAAATCCTCGGAGGCGGAGCCAGGGGGCTCCGCCTCCGCAAACCGAGATTCAAGCCAGGAGAAGACACAGATGACCAAAGTCGAAGCGATCATTCAGCCGAACCGATTTGAAGTCGTGAAAGAAGCACTGGTCGAGATCGGCGTGGACGGCATGACCGTGTCGGAAGTCCGCGGGCACGGACGTCAAAAAGGACATACGGAAACCTACCGCGGACGCGAATACGAAACGGATCTGATGCCGAAAGTGAAACTGGAACTCGTGCTCGACGACAAACTGGTTGACCCTGTGATTGACGCTATCCTCCAGAGGGCGGGCACCGGGAAGATCGGCGACGGAAAGATCTTTGTGTACAAGATCGACGAGGCGATCCGGATTCGCAACCAGGAACGTGGCGTTGCTGCCTTGTAACCAGAACATTCACAAATACCCGACCTGCAGGAGCCTGGGGAACTGCGAGTGCAAGCAGTTCCCCAGAACTGCGTCTACAAGGAAAAGTTGCCGACGGAGAGCCGGCAGCCGGCTTAGTTGGGTTGTGGAGGATTGCTCGCCGGAGGGACTTTCGGTCCCTTGGTCTTCTCATCGGCATCGACGGAGAACAGCATGTAATGGTCGAAGCTGTGCTTCCGATAGTAGCGATGCCGGCGGAAGTCTAGGTATATCTCCGCGCTCTGGGGAAGCCACAATTGCAGGTTTCGCTTCCCGAATGGAACCGGCCCGTATTCCACCACCTGATGCTCGCCGGCAAGCCGGATTTGCGGCACAGGATTTACCAGTTCCGACTCAATCCGGACAATCTGAAACTTGTCGGCCGTGATCCACGCCCGCCCCTTCAACTTCAACGCGTAAACTTCGCCGCCCACGCGGTAGTCGTGCATCTGTGCCGGACGATCGTCGCGCTGCTGGAAATGGATCAGCCAGGTCGGCTGGCCCCGCAGGTCGCCGAGACCTTCGCAGATCGTTTCAAAGTTGTCGCGCATCTTCGGATGAAACACCAACGCCAGGGTCGCGAATCCGGTGCTCAGAATCTGGTCCGGAAAGTCGGTCAATCCCAAGTGCTCCTGCCGGTACTCCTCAACCGCGATCGCGCCGTGTTGTGAGTCCTCGAACGACGCCACATAGTTAAATGTTCGCGATTCTTTCGTGATCGGGTCGCCCAATTCGTCCAATTGCTCATGTAATAGATGTTCGACCGCCGAGATGCGGGACACATCGGCAACGAATTCCTCAACCCGGCTGCCCGTCGTCTCAACGATGTTCGTGGGACAAGCAACATTCGCTGTCACCGAGGGCTTGTTGGAATCGATTGCCGGCGGCTGCCAGGGCCGTACGGAGAACGTCGGTTCGGCCGCAGCGAGCAGAGGATCCACGCCGGTCACTGGTGCAGTAACAACGGCAACCCTCTCCACCTCAGCGCTGGGTTGCGTACCTGGCGCTTCCAGTTGCGCGATCAGCACCTTGACTTGTGGCACTGTCGGATTCTTCGGCGAGGTGGCCACAAACTCTTTCAACGCCTTGAGACCTTCTTGTTTCTGCCCGAGGTTGACCAGCGCCTGTCCCAAAACCAGTTGAGACGCCGTGGCGCTTGCCTTGCCCTTGCTGATTGCCAACTCAGCCTGCTCCCGCGCCTTGTCGTATCTTTGCTGCTTCAAGTACGAGGCAGCGAGCAGATCGTGCGCCACCCAATAATTGGAATCTGACAGGACCGCCTTCTCCAGACTCGAAACGGCCCTGCTGTAGTCCTCCTGTTGCAGCCGGAGCCGCCCCAGCAGAGTGAGGGCCTGCACATTGTGTGGGCTGAGATTCGTCGCGCTATCGAGGAAATCCGCTGCTCGGTCAAAGTTCTTTTTCTGGAAATAGACAAATCCCAGCAGGAAATTTACATCCGGACTCTGCGGCGCCAGCTTATACGCCGCATCCAGGCGCTTGTTTGCCTCATCCCAATTGCCCGATTTCAGCGCGGTAACCCCGTGCTTGGTCTCCTTCCGCGCCTTGGACGGCATTGCCGTATCCTCAAAGTTCAACTGTACGGCGGTCGGATCCCTCTTGAGAGTGATCTCCAGGTGAATCGGAACCATCATGCTGACGACCTGGAATTCCTTCGTGGTCGGCAGATACCC
>Ga0335080_10000130_pt1 | contig 65702 bp, 61 predicted proteins | sample Lox_Sample_34_FD_206720 | JGI IMG/M metagenome (GOLD analysis project Ga0335080, IMG submission 206720) | Soil microbial communities from Loxahatchee National Wildlife Refuge, Florida, United States - Lox_Sample_3.4 | ecosystem: Environmental > Terrestrial > Soil > Wetlands | place: USA... | reverse complement strand
CGTGAGGCGCGGTGATCGATGCCGACGAGGAACGCGCGCTCCGCAGGACTGCCGGCTCCGGCCGAATCGCGAAGCAGCTCTCCAGATTTTCGGGAAGATCCTGGACGACTCAATTTACAAATTCCCCGGCGCAAACGTCATGCTGCGCATAAATGTTGCGGACAGCGGCTGACGCGGCCGCCTCCCGCGCGGATCTCTGGATGGCCACGGGTGGAATTGCGCGTCCTACCCTTCTGTGCCGGAGGCGCTGGATGCCAGGTTCGGCGCCGGCGCTACGGCGGCGACGGCGGCGGGCTTGTCCCCGTGGGCGTGGGGTCTTCCCATGGCGACCGTCGAAATGGCATGTTTGAAAATGAGTTGCTCCTGATTATTGGTCTCAAGGACGACCGAATACTTATCAAAGGAGCGAATGCGCCCCGTTAGTTTGACGCCGCTGAGCAGATAGATGGTGACGTTGAGACGCTCTTTGCGAGCCGTATTGAGGAAGGAATCCTGAATGTTCTGTGCCGGCTTGGTTTCCATGCCGATCTCCTTAGCTTTCCAGGCGGCGAAAGCTCGTTCATTACAAACCTCATGTTCATCCCCGCAGATACCGGGGAATTGAGAAGCGCAGAGGCGAAAAGCGCACCCCACACGCCAAACGCCGGTGCTGACTGCGACAATCCGTACAATACGGTGTTACCGGCGACTTTTCAAGAAGCTCGGTATCTGGCGGCCGGGTCTCTATTCAAGAGGAAGCGGAGGGTTTGCCGCACGAACCCCGTTGACAGGAACAGGGCAAAGTGCCAACATTCGTGCACTGCCTGGGTAAGATCCCGCGTCGCGGGACGATGTTGTTATTTCCAGCCATATAGTTGCCCGGACGGAGCGGTAAACAGTCTCCAGGTTCATCATCGGTCGAAGATTTGGGCATCGCACTTTGCTATTGGCGGAGGACTCAATGCACAACATGAGTGGTTTCGCGTCGTGGCTACTGGTCATGCCTACGCACACGGGAACTGAAGCGCTGGCTTTTATCCTGCGGTGGTTTCACTTTTTGATGGGGATCACCTGGGTTGGCCTGTTGTACTTCTTCAACCTGGTAAACGTTCCCTTCATGAAGCAAGTAGACGCAGCCATGAAACCGAAAGTATTTCAGTATCTGACACTTCCGGCGCTGAATTTGTTTCGCTGGAGCGCGTTGTGGACGGTGATCTTTGGATTCTGGTATTGGTCGCAGATTTACGTCGCAGCCGACGCTGTACGTATGGGCGTCAGCCCGTGGGGCACGATAGGATTGTTCCTGCTTGTGTGGATTGGGGCGTGGGCAGTTCTTTTCTTTGTGGTCTCCAAGAGCCCGAGTGGATACATCCTGGGCGTAATTGTGACCGTCGTGGTGGTTGTCGCCGCCTGGTTGTTTCTGAGGTTTGCGCCGGTGGGCCAGGACGACAACCACGTGCTCTGCATTGGCGTGGGAGGGGGCATGGGATTTGTGATGCTGTTTAATGTATGGGGTATTATCTGGCCAAACCAGAAGAAGATCATACGAGGCACTCTGGCGGGATCCCCGCCGGCTAATGCGGCCGCGCTGGCGCGACAGGCCTTCTTGGCGTCGCGGACCAATGCCTTCCTGTCGGTGCCCATGCTTTTCTTCATGGCTGCCAGCTATCACTACGTGCTGTTCGGCAGGTGAGAAGCAAGTCGGCGTTACGCCTCGGCTCGCGGCGTGAGGTGTTCTTGCTGTCGACTGTGCCACAATCAGGTGGTGAATTCCGAAGAATATCTGCGGGGAATTGCCTTTTTCAATCGAGCCGATTTTTTCGATGCGCATGAGGCGCTGGAAGACGTCTGGCGGGCCGCGCCTATAGGGGAAAAGAAATTTCTGCAGGGGTTGATTCAGGCTGCAGTGGCTTTCCACCATTATTCGACGGGAAACCGAATCGGGATGCGATCGGTGCTGGAGCGTTCGCTAAGGAATCTCTCGGCATACGGTGAGGGTTTCGGGGGGATTCAGTTGGCGGCCCTGCGTGAATCCTTACGAGCGTGGCTTGATGCTGTGGACGGGAACGTAGAGCTTCCGGCATTGCCGCAAATTCAGCGAAGGGACATCTGAAGGTCAGATTGCTATTGCACACCAGCGTTTTGTAGACTTCTGAAAACTCTCCGTGTCCAGGCCCCCGATCCCGAAGCCGCGCGCGCGCTCAACGGTGAAGAACCGTTTTGATTCGATCCCGCTGCTGGACCTGCACCGTCAATACGAGCAGATTCGCGATGAGGTACTGACCGCGCTGGAACGAGTGTGTGCTTCCCAACGATTCATACTGGGGCCGGAGGTGGAAGCGATCGAGCGTGAAATCGAGGTCTTTGTCGGTGGGGCGACCGCCGTGGGATGCTCCTCTGGGACCGACGCGATTTGGCTGGCGTTGGCTGCAGCGGGAATTCAGCCGGGCGATGCGGTCATTACGAGCGCGTTCAGTTTTTTCGCGTCCGCCAGCGCTATTATCCGGGCGGGCGCGCGTCCAGTTCTTGTCGATGTAGATCCCATGACGCTAAATCTCGATCCGGAACAAGCAAGGGACAGGCTCGACTCGGGCGGGGACAATCGGGTGCACGCCATCCTGCCGGTCCATCTCTACGGTCAATGCGCCGACATGGACCGACTGCGACATGTCGCGGACGAGTTTCAGGTGGTGATCATCGAAGACGCAGCCCAGGCCCTAGGAGGAAAATGGAGGGAAGGTGCAGCGGGGTCCATGGGAACAGCCGCAGCATTCAGTTTCTATCCCAGCAAGAATCTCAGCGCTTATGGAGAGGCGGGGCTGGTGACGACGCATGAGGAAGAGCTTGCGGAACGGCTGCGGCGCCTACGCAATCACGGGATGGCGGGGCGGTATCGTCACGAGGAGATCGGGTGGAACTGTCGTATGGACGCGATGCAGGCGGCGGTACTGCGCGTGAAGCTGCGACACATCAACGAGTGGAATCAGCAGCGCCGGCTCCGGGCATCGGCTTACGACGATTTGTTCAAGTCGGCGGGTCTGTCGCGGGGAGGGAGCGAGCGGCCGGTCCAGCTGCCGGGAAATGCTGCTGGCGCGCTTCACGTGTTTCATCAGTATGTGATTCGGGTGCGGCGGCGCGACGAACTGCGAACCTTCTTAAGCGAGAGGAATATCGGCACCGAGGTTTACTATCCCATCCCGCTGCATCTGCAAGAATGCTTCGCTTACCTCGGATATGCGGAAGGGGATCTGCCGGAGGCGGAGCGGGCCGCGGCTGAAGTGCTCGCGCTGCCGATGTTTCCAGAACTGACAGAAGGCGAGCAGGAGTGGGTGGTCGAGAGCATCGCCGAGTTCTACGCCTAGCTAGTGGCGGCGCTTTTTGGCAGCCGGTTTTGCCGGTTGTTCACCTGACGCGAGTACCCGTCGCACAATCGGCGTATTCAACTTGTATTTGCGCTCGGCGATATTTCCCTCGTCATCCTTGGCGCGGACCAGAAAAGTAGGCAGCGTCCCTTCTTTGTCGAAGTTTTCCTGGGCAACAGTGACCGGCAACACCCCCTCCAGACGCTCGCGATAAGCGGTTTCGTAGCGATGGCGCTTTACGTTCCAGGTGAACACTCGCACCTGGTTGAAGTCGAAGGGCAAGCCATCCTTGGACTCAGTGAGGAGCACCAGATACTGCGGGACTTGCTTGTCAGCATCGGTGACCTGGTTCAGAACGAAGAAAGCAACGATGCGCTGGCCCTCGGCATACTGTGCGATTTCGAGGGGAAGGTCGAGATCGAGCATTCGCCCGAGGACCCAGCCGACGTGTGCCTGCTGGTCGCGGATGAGCCACCAGTCCTCGAGTACGGGCGCGGCCTGGCGGTTATCCCCGGCCGGTTTGGCCGGGGTTTCGCCGGGGAGAGTTCTTTCGGCAGTGGAGCGGCGCAGCAGGGAGACTTTGGATGCCTGATTGAGCTGGTAGAGGTGTTCGGTTTCACGGCCGGGCTCAAGATGCAGGTTTGTCTCGTTTCTGGTGGTTCCCGTGGACTGCACGGGAGTGCGCTGTTCCTGCTGCTGCAGCCGTTGAAAACCGTCGTACACCTGCTGCGAGACGAGAGAACGCTGCTCGATCCAGCCTTCGGCTCCTTCGGTCGTGCGCACCCGGGCAAAGCGCTTCTCCCGTTCGATAACCTGCACGCGATCGCCGTTCTTGACCACGCCCATTTTGGAGTAGACGGTAGCGAGACGATCGCGAAGAACGGCCTGGGGGGCGGAGACGTAGGCGACTTCCGATCCTCTTCCGTGCCGGCCGCAGGCAGAGAATGCGAGGGCGGCGGCAAGCAACGCGAGCCGCGAAGCTATGGTGACAGATTTCACGGAATCACAAACAATATAGCGCAGGCGGATCGTCGGCAGCCGCTCTGCGGAAGAACGCCGCAGGGCGGCGATACGAGTCAATCTCCGAAACAGATTCCAATGGCGCGCGCCGTGGCCACCATTTCTCCCTGCGGATCGACGACTTTCAGGCGACCGATGGCATCCGCGATGTCAACGGATTCAATGCGTGTGTTATGGAGGCAAACCATCCTCCCGAAGCCGCCGCTTGCGATCAAGTCGACGGCCGCCACTCCGAAGCGGGTTCCCAGAATACGATCAAATGGCGAAGGCGAACCTCCGCGCTGGATGTGTCCGAGTACGCTCACGCGAACTTCTTTGTGCGCCGTCAGGGCGATGCCGTCCCCGATCAGGTTGCCCACCGAACCGCCGCGGGATAACTGCTTCAGCTCGGCGGGGAGTTTGATCCCTTCCGCGACCACCACAATGGTGAAGCGCTTGCCATAGCCTTCACGATCGGCGATGTAGCGGCAGAGACTCTGGAGGGTAAAGGGAATCTCGGGGATCAGAATGACGTGAGCGCCGCCGGCGATGCCTGCCTCGAGGGCGATCCAGCCGGCATCGCGGCCCATCACCTCGACGACCATGACGCGGTGGTGGGATTCGGCGGTGGTGTGAATCTTGTCGATGGCGTCGGTGGCGGTATGAAGCGCGGTGTCGAAGCCGAAGGTAATCTCGGTGGCGGAAAGATCGTTGTCGATCGTCTTGGGCACACCTACGATCTGCAGGCCTTTCTTATGAAGCTCATGGGCAATCGTCTGCGAGCCATCCCCGCCGATGCTGATGACCGCGTCGATTCCCAGTTGGCGCGAGTTCGCGATCACCTCGTTGGAGATGTCGCGGATGACGTCCTTGCCATTTTCGACGGTTTTGTAATGGAAGGGATTGCCACGATTAGTTGTGCCCAGGATGGTACCGCCGCGTGGGAGGATTCCACTGACGTCCTTGAGTCCAAGTTCCCGCGATTTTTCAGGCCAGATGAGACCGTCAAAGCCGTCGGGAATGCCGATCACTTTCCACTTGTATTTGAGAATTGCCGCCTTGACCGCGGCGCGGATGACAGCGTTCAAACCGGGGGCGTCGCCGCCCCCGGTGCAAATGCCAATGCAGCGGATTTGAGACATGTGGCGCTTTCCGGCTACTGGGCCGGGTTTATGGTCAACTGCGCGGTCCCGGAGATGCCAGTGCTGGGATCCCTGGCCGTAACGGTGATCGTTGTCTGGCTGGTTACGACGCCCAGTGTAGTAAGGTCGCCGGTGCTGTCGATCTGGGCAACGCTGGTATTGGAGACCGTCCAGTTTACCTGGTCCGTCACGTCATAAGTTTGCCCGTGGGCGGTGCCGGTGGCGGTATAGGTGACCGAATCGCCGTCGGTAATGGTGTCGGTGATGGGGCTCACTGTGATTTTGGTGAGGCCCGACAGAGTGACGGTAACTGTGGTCGAACCGGAAACGGCCCCCGAGGATCCGCTGATGGTGGCGTCGCCCGGGGAAACGCCGGTTACGAGTCCGCCAGTACTAATGGTGGCGACGGAAACGTCGGAACTGGACCAAAACACCGAGGACACGGATTTCTGGCTGCCGTCGTCGTAGGTGCCGACGGCCTGCATCTGGACTGTATTTCCCTGTTGAATAGAGGCCTGGGGGCCGATGGCCAGGGCAGTCAACGTGGGGTCGACGAAGAACCCGTTGCAACCGACTACCACGGCAAACAGCAAAAGGCTGGCGAAGGCGCCCGCAATCTGGACTTTTTTCTTGTTCCGAAGCATGCTAACTGCCCTATCTGACACACAACTCATGGTTTTTAGAGCGGTATCGGATGATTGTAACAGAGAAAAATCGGGTGCCGGCGCACAACAGTAACTTCTGAAGAACCGATCTGGTCTGCTCGGCACCAGAATGGGAACGCCACAGCCTGCGGGTCTTGCACGCGGAATGTGAGGACGCGCGGGCGACTTAGTGGGATCGCTTCGCCTTCACGATGCGCTCGTCGATTGGCTTTCTGCCGGCGAAGCCTTCGCTGACTCCGTGCCAGTGGGTAATTTGCTTCTCTCCCAGCTTCCAGCAAAGCAGCACAGTGCGGCCATCGACTTCGCAGGGGAAGTCCAGAAGGCCGATATCCAGATCCTTGACCTGCACTCCGGTAGCGTCGATCTCGGCCAGAGCGTCTTTCACCCGTTGCACCGCTTTTTCCCGCTCGGCTTTGCGCCTTGCTACCGCAACCACGTTGACCGAAACCCCGCCATACATAAAAATGCGGTGCGCCAATTGCTGAAACTCGGCGTCCACGGAATCGATCAGTTTCTTGCCGTCGATGGCCGCACGCAGCAGAGACTCCAGAACTGATAGAAGGGCCTGCGCCTCGGCGAGCGTGAAAGTACGGTCTGCCATGAGGGACAGGTCTATCTTAACATCGGAGATAGCAACTGGGGCGTGGTTGTTCTGCGGCGACGAAGCGAAGAGACGGATCAGTGAATTTCCAGCATCCGGTCCAGAGCCACGCGCGCCCACCCTTTCACGTCATCTTTGACTTTGATCCGGTTAACGATATTCCCGTCCGCTAGATTTTCCAGCGCCCAGCACAGGTGCTGGGGAGAGATACGGAACATCGTGGTGCAGAGGCAGCCCGAGTCATCGAGGGTGATGACTTTCTTTCCCTGGGCGGCGAATTCTTTCCCCATTCGATTGACGAGATGAATCTCCGTTCCCACGGCAAACATTATCCCCGGAGGGGCGCTCTCGATCATTTTGAGCAGACCTTCGGTGGAACCAATGCCATCGGCTTTCTGGCACACCTCCCAGCGGCACTCGGGGTGGACGATGACGCGAATTCCGGGGTATCGGGCGCGTACGTTGTCCACATGTTCGGGCAGAAACCGCTGGTGCACGGAGCAGTGGCCCTTCCAGAGGATGACCTGGGCGGCGCGTAGCCGCTCGGGAGTGAGGCCGCCGTTGATGAGGTAGGGATCCCAAACGACCATTTCGCCAAGGGGGATGCCCATGCGATAACCGGTGTTTCGGCCGAGATGCTGATCGGGCAGGAAGAGCAGTTTCGGGCTTTTTTCCAGCCCCCAGCTGAAGGCGCCTGCAGCATTGGAGGAGGTGCAGACCAAGCCGCCGCGCTGGCCGCAAAAAGCCTTAATCGCGGCCGTCGAATTCATGTAGGTGATGGGGGTTACGCCGCTTCCTGAATCGGAGGTGAGGCCGGCGGCGACCAGATGCTCCCAGCAATCCTCGACCTGCGTGATCTCTGCCATGTCTGCCATGGAGCAACCGGCATTGAGATCGGGAAGAACAGTCACTTGCCCTGGGCGGCTCAGAATATCGGCACTTTCGGCCATGAAGTGAACGCCACAGAAGACGATGTACTTGCCCGCAGCGGCCGCAGCCTGTTGGGAAAGGCGGTAGGAGTCGCCGCGAAAATCGGCGAAGCGGATGACCTCATCGCGCTGGTAATGGTGGCCCAGGATGACGCAATCGTGGCCCAACGCCTCGCGGGCGGCGGCTATGCGCTCATCCATGGTGTGATCGGGGAGAACTAAATAGCTCTCCAGAGTGCAAACTTCGGTTGCCGTCGCCATGAGTTGTCTGCCTTCAGTTCCATGCACGGGCGAGCGCGCCCTGCGCTCATTCCGCCCAAAATGGAACGGGGATGTTGAAAGCCTAGAGCGGCTCCAGCCGATTCACTGCGCCGTGCAGCGCCCAACCGGCGGGGATGTTGAAGCCGTCAGTAAATCTATTCACTTAATAGGATGCCCAGAGGCGGGAGAAGGATCGCATTTTTCCGTGACCGAAATCCTATCCCCAACTCACTGGATAACCTGGGATTATTGTGCACCGTCGGTGCGGCAAAAGGCAAATTGCGGATCAGGCCGGGTTGCGGACGGCAATTCGCCGCGCCTTGTCCACAGATAGGCAGCGCCGACCCCAGCGGTCAGCACCATACCGGCACCGAACTCGGTGGTGATGTAGAGAGCCCGGCCGGCGGGCGCAGTCATGGCATCGAAAATTGCCTGAACGAATAGATTGTGGCTGGCGTGAAGTACGACTCCGGTCCACAGGCTGCCCGACTTCAGCCTCAGCCAGCCCATGATGAAGGTATCGGCAATGACCATGAGGGTGAAGCAGCTCAGCGCGAAGGTCGGCCGCGTGCCCGCGTTGTAATCGGCGAACAGTAACCCCGGGTAGTGCCAGGCCGCCCAGATGCATCCGCTCAGCAGGCAGCCCCAGGTGAACCCGGCCTGTTGCACTAGCCGCGGCAGCAGAAAACCGCGCCAGCCAATTTCCTCGCCCAGCGCGTTGGCCATGCTGCGGATGACGCCCAGACTCGCGTAGAGCGGAATGGCCAGCAGCAGCGTGGCGGCTCGAGGCGAGTGCGGCCAGCCGAACGATTCCGCGAGCGGCGTTGCGAACACCGAAAAGGCCAACGACCCGGGGATTAGCGCCCAGGTGGCGGCATAGACCGGCACGGCATAGAGAACGGGAATGACGTATGCCCAGACTTCATATTTTACCGGGCGCCAATTCCAGCCGAGCGTAGCCAGATCGATACCGAGCACGCGGCAGGTCACGAGCGCGGCAAACGCTGGACACCACATGATCAGCATCACGATCATTCCACGGCCCGCGCCAACGTGGCCGGTGTGGAGAATGAAGTAATAGGGTACGCAGCTGAAGGCAAGAACCAGCACCAGATAGATGAGAATCTGTCGAGCAAGCCCTGGCATGGGCCGAAATCATACCATCAGTCCTTCCTATCTGCGGGCCGCGCTAGCGGCCGCGGCCTCGTGAGGGGTCGGCAGAGGTCGCGGTGTCCACATCCACGTGCAGGCTTTGCCTCGCATCCACGCCCGGTGGATAGCAATTCCCGTCCCGGTCAGGGGTAGCTAGACAGGCGGCCGAAACATCCACTCTTCGCGGCGACTGCACAAACTGCCAAACATCGGCGAAGTCAATGCCGCTCTGCGACGGACTCGGCGGGTTCCTGAGAAATGAACAGCCAGGAGACGGCGGGCAGGCGTCGTTGGTCACAAAAAAAGCAATCTTCCGGTTCCCCGCATTTTGCTGAATGTCCACGGCGGTGATAACGCTGACGTCCGGCGATTCTTTGAAGGCGATTCCTGAACAGTAGACACCGGCGTGGAAGCCGGAGGCGACAACGCCATCGACCCAGCCGTAGATGTAGGCTTTCTGCCCGGGGAGCATGCGGCCTCCCTGCTCCTGATCGAGAAAGATGATGGTCGACTGCGGGAAGCCTTCGCGATGAGCGGCAGCGACAGCCGCTTCGGCATCGGAGCGGGCGAGCTTGGTTGCTCTTGGAGTGGATTTCAGTTCCGAAAATAGCCGCCCGTTGTAAAGAACGAGAAAACCGAAGCCGGCAGCTTCGGCGAGCTTGCGCTTACCAACCCAGGTGTTGGTTTTCTCGCCCGGCGGGTTGTTAAGCCAATAGCCGGCAAATGTAAATGTCTGGCGCAGCAGACCCAGGTTGGCGTCGCCGGGATATTGGTTGCGATCAAAACCGAGATAGGCGGGGGTAGTAGGAAGGGTCTGCGACTGCGGGGTTGCGAGCCCAACCCGGAAAATCGCCAGCACAACCATCGAATGGAAAACAATCCTGACCACGGGTTAATGGTACTTCAGCGGGAGGCGAAGCGACTTACATGCCCGGAAATTTGCCGACGAAAATGAGCAGCGCGTCGATGGTGTCCTGCATTCCGTGAGAAATAATGGGGATGGCAAGATTGCCGAAGCCGAGATAGAGCAAGCCGAGGAGAATGCCGGCGAAGCCTTCCTCGATGACGCCGGTGGCTCCCTGATAAGAATGGGCCAGGCCGAATACGGCGTTGACCGTGAGCAGGCTGCAGATCCAGGCGAGGCGAGTGCGATTTCCCAGGCCGGCGACGCGGCTCATGAGATAACCTCGCCAGACCATCTCCTCGCCAAAGGCGGCAAGCGTCCAGGAAAAGGCAACGACGATCAAGGTCCACTTCAGGTTGCCCCGCAGAGCCTGGAAGAGATCCAGGTCGGGCTGTTTGCCGGTCAACGTGGCGAGAAGAGGTTGGGTAATCGAGAGTTGAAAGCTTTCGGACAGAGCGCCCGCCAGGATGCCGATTGCGACGGTCAATTTCCAGTTCCGGTAACGCGACAAGCCCACATCCCGCCACTTCAGCCCGCGTACCCGGAGCGAGGTCCAGGCGAGCGCCAGCAGAAATGGAGTCTTGCTGAGCGGAATCAGATGCCGCGAATCGAGAAAGAATACAAGGCCCACGAGGGCGAACTCTGCAAAAGCCAACCAATGACTTTGGCGCCAGTCAGGGGCCGACTGTCCGTTCCCTGAGCCGGGAATTCCCGTGATGCCGGTCGATGCACTCACCTTGCGCTCCCTGGGCTTCGCCGAATGCGCTGAGCTTGGCGAAAGCGGCGAATGCTCCAGAGCGCGAATTGAGTGGTCAGCAGAATCGCACCGCCCCCGACGGAGAAACCAATCGGGATCAGTAACCAGCCAAGGAGCTCGCGACCGCGAACCGCGGCATCGGTGAATCCGAGCGCCAGCGAATAGGAGCCATCATTCATCAGCCAGAGGCCAGCCCGCGGGTTGAAGGGTTTCACCAGAGCCGCGATCAAAAACGCGGCTCCGAACATGTAGCCGATAGCACAGATGAGCAGGGTCAGAAAACCTGTGGCGCTCAGCGTCGCCCAGTGGAAAACCCCGCCGAGAATCGTCCAGGGAGCGCGGCTGACCTCAGCTCGCGCCAAGGCGTCGTCGGTTACGTATTGCCTGGCCAAGACACCCGGGGGGCCCAGCGATGCCAGAGCGGCATCCACGCGGGCGGAGAGCATTTCTCCATCGACCTCGGCTTTTTCGACGATGTGGCTGCGCAGCTCGGCAACGATATCTCGGGCAGTTTCGTCGCTCAGGATGCGCAATCCCTTTCGCACCCTGGCGAGGTAGTCCTCGATTCGCCGCTGCGTCTGGTTTGAATCGCTCATTTCACTTCCCTTTCCCCAGGGGAACCAGGAGCTTATTCAGGCTTGCCGAAAATCGCGCCCAGAAGCGGGCCATCTCGCCGGCCCGCTGCCTGCCCAGGGCGGTGAGACCGTAATATTTCCGCGGATGTCCGCCGTCGGACTCGACCCACTCGGATTGCAGCAAGCCAAGGGCTTTCAAGCGGCTGAGCAGCGGATAGACCGTTCCTTCGGAGATGACCAGGTCCGAGTCGCTCTCCAGCCGCCGGAGAATTTCCAACCCGTAGAGTTTTTCGCCCCACAACGACGCCAGGATGGCCAGCTCAAGGCTGCCCTTGCGGAGTTGTACCTCCCACTTCTCGCCCGGCTCGGAGGGAGGGAATTCTTTTCGTGCCATGCACTATATATTGCATTACATAGTATATTGTTGTCAATTACGAAAAGTTTTTTTCTTCTGGAGGCCAAATGCAGTGAGGGACGGGGCTAGCCGCCGATATGGACCATGGTGCGGGAGGCGGGCACGAAATCGGGTTCTCCGATGTGGTGCCGCTCTTCTTTCCTGTCGACCACGCTGCGGATAAATTCTGCCAGTTCTTGGTCCGAGGCGCCGCGACGCATGAGTTCGTGGAGATCATGATCCCAGACGGAGAACAGGCAAGTGCGGATTTTGCCATCGGAGGTAATGCGGATACGGCTGCACTGTCCACAGAAGGGATGGGAGACGGGGGCGATGATGCCGATTTCGCCGATGCCGTCTTCGAAGCGATAGCGGCGGGCAGTTTCGCTGCGGGCGTGGGGAATCTCGACCAGGGGCCGGTATTCGGCCATGCGCCGCACGATCTCCTCGAGCGTGACCACAGTCGCGGGCGACCACAGGCGGTCTTCTTCGAGCGGCATGAATTCGATGAATCGAACCACCACGCCCTCCTCGCGAGCGAACATACCGAAGGGAATGATCTGATCTTCGTTAAAGCCGCGCATGAGGACGCAGTTGACTTTGACCGGCCAGAGGCCGGTGCGGCGCGAGGCGCGGATTCCCGCGAGGACATTGTCGAATCCGTCGGGCACGCGGGTGATGCGGGTGAAGCGGTCGGGATCGACCGCGTCCATACTGACGGTCACGCGGCGAAGCCCAGCGGCTTTGAGGGGCTGAGCCAGGTCCGCGAGCAGGTGGCCGTTGGTGGTCAGAGCGATGTCGAGAGGTTCGCCGGTCGAGCTCTGGATGGCCGCCAACTCGCGCACGAATTCCACAACGCCCCGGCGCAACAGTGGTTCGCCACCGGTGAGACGGATCTTCGTGACTCCCATTCCCACAAGAATCCGGGCCATGCGGAGATAATCGGCAAAGGGCAGATCGCCGTAGAGAGCGCCTTCGTTGCCGGTTCGGCAATAGACACACTTGTAATTGCACCGGTCGGTGATGGAAATTCGCAGGTCGGTGATGGGACGCCGGAATTTGTCGAAAAGCGGCAGCGAAGTGCTCCTAAGCCTTGCCATCCTCGGAACCGGGCGGCGGAAGAACCGGTCGAGAAAAAGCAATAACACCTGTGTCCCGCCGCGCCCGGACTGACAACCTTGTTTATAGATGCGTAGAAAACCGCGGAGTTCCCTTACATTTTCACACGTTCCGCGCGGCAGGATGACGGCTCCGCTCGTGGCGAGCACGCGGTCACATGCCGTCGTAATTCGGCCCGCCGCCGCCCTCTGGGGGAACCCACGTGATTATCTGATAGGGATCGGCGATGTCGCAGGTCTTGCAGTGCACACAGTTTGAAGGATTCAGGCTGATGCGCTTGCCCCCCGGCTGCGCCGAGTCATCGACCATTTCATACACGTTGGCAGGACAAAAATTCTGGCAGGGATTGCCGAATTCCTTCCCGCACCGGCTGTTGCAGACGTTGGTGTCATGGATCACGAGATGCGCAGGCTGATCTTCCTCGTGCTTGGTGCCGGAGTGATACAGATCGGTCAGCTTGTCAAAGGTCAGCTTTCCGTCGCCCTTGGCGGGGCCGAGAAGGTGAGCTTCAGTGCCGCCGTCAGCAGGTAGCTCGGGCAACTTCTTCATGCGCTCGTGGCCGGCGGTGTTGCGGTACCGCTTGCGCAGGCCCCGGCCGCCGGTGAACTGCTGTACGCCGGCGTGGAACATGCCAAGCCAAAACCCGTGCTCGAATCCCTGATGGAAGTTGCGGACTTTCCAGAGCTCTTCTTTGATCCAGCTGCATTCGACTTTCTTCTGAAAACCGCCCAGTGTCTTCAGCGACGAATCGTCTTTCGTCAGTGCCACGAATGCGGTTTCGGCCGCCAGCATTCCACTCTTGATCGCCAGGTGAATCCCCTTGAGGCGCTGCGAATTGACGAACCCGGCGGCGTCACCGAGGATCATCCAGCCGTTGCCCGCCACGGGCGGAACGGCCCACCAGCCGCTGTAGGGGAAAGACTTTGCGCCATAGCGAATCATCTTTCCTCCGGCGAGCAGACGGGCGACCATGGGATGCTGTTTAAAATCCTGCAGGACCCGCTGGGGGTCGAGACGCGGATCGGGATAGTCAAGAGCGGTAACAAAACCGAGGGAGACGACGTTCTCCTTGCTGCCGTAGATCCACGCGCCACCATATTCTTTCGCAGTCAGGGGCCAGCCCATTGTGTAGATGACCTCGCCGGGAGCGAAGCGGCCGGGCGGCAGTTCCCACAGTTCCTTTACTCCTTGGCCGTAGACCTGGGGGTTGCGGTCTTTCATCAGGTCAAACCTAGCGATGAGCTGTTTAGTGAGCGAGCCTCGGGTTCCCTCAGCGAGGATCACGACTTTCGCCTGGAGATCGTAGCCGGGCTCAAAGTTAGATTTCGGATGACCTTCCTTGTCAACGCCCTTGTCGTCGGTGCGAACGCCGGTAACGCGATCACCCTCGAATAACAACTCAGAGCCGGCAAATCCGGTAAACACGGTGATGCCTGACTCCTCCACCTTGCCGCCGAGCCACTTGACGAAGCGATTGAGGGAAATGACGTAGTTGCCGTGATCACGCAGCGGCGGGGGCGTAATGGGAAGCTTGAACTTGCCTTTTTCGGTGAGGAAGTAGACTGCCTCTTTCACCACTTCGGCATCGAGCGGCGCTTCCTTCTCGAAGGAGGGAAGCAGTTCGCGCATGGAGCGGGGATCGAGCAGCGCGCCCGAGAGACAATGCTGGCCGATCTCGCGGGCCTTCTCCAGGACGTAAATGTTCTCTTTGCTGATTTGCGAATCGGGATGCGCGGCGTTGTGTGCGTCGATGAGCTGGGCGAGGCGCAAGGCGCAGGCCATGCCCGCCGGCCCGCCGCCGACGATGACAACCTCCGCGGGCATTTGCGGGCGCTCGATTCCTTCGAGGGGCTTGCGGAAAATCAGCATTCAATTGTCTTAAGGGCGACTGGTTATGATATATGCTTCGACGGGGTTTGAGCGAGGCGGCTCGGGTCGTCGTTATTTTAGCGATCCGTGTTCTCTGAGGATTTTAAGGGTTTTCTCAATCGGAAGGGCCTCGACAGTATGACCGTTGCCCGTCATGGTGGCCGCCTTGAACATGGAATTATAAATTGCCTCTTCAGTCGCTTCGATCGCCGCCTCGAATAGCGGCGACATCGCGTCATTGGTCAACACCTCGATTTTCCGGGTCGGAGATTTGTCATCCATGCGAATGCGGGCTTGAGGCGCCGCCGAAAAGGCGATCGCATAGTCTCCGCTGCCGTTTGACGCCGAACTTCCAGTCCGGGCCATCCCCACCCAAGCCCGCGCCGCCAGGCGCCTCAAATTGCGCGAGTCCAAGGGCGCATCGGTGGCGACGACCATCATGCATGAGCCGTCGGGCTTTCCCCTGACGGTGTCTTCTTCTTGAAGTTCTTTGCGCAAATAGTATTGGTTCAATTCCTGCCCGACGGGAGCGCCCGCGATCGTGAACACGCCTCCAAAATTGCTCTGCACCAACACTCCCACCGTATATCCACCGAGACTTACGGGTAGGCGCCGCGATGCCGTCCCGATCCCGCCCTTCCAGCCAAACGCAACCGTCCCGGTACCAGCCCCGACCGCTCCTTCTTCGACTGGCCCGACCTTTGCGTTCTTGATCGCCTGAACGACGTCCTCAGGTGAGATATGTCTTCCACGAATGTCGTTCAGGTAGCCGTCGTTTGTTTCACCAACCACCGGGTTGATGGACAGCACATCTTCATTCCCCGGCTGCGACAGCATATAGCTGATCGCCGCATCCGCCACCCGCGGCACGCTGGTGGTGGACGTCAGCAGGATCGGTGTCTCGATTTCTCCCATCTCGTCAACCTGGGTCGAGCCGGTCAACTTGCCAAAACCGTTGCCAACAAAAATCCCACCCGGAACTTTCTCGCGATAGAGATTGCCCGGATGCGGCAAGACCGCTGTCACCCCCGTGCGAATGTTTTCGCCACGAATGACAGTCGTGTGTCCAACCATCACGCCGGAAACGTCGGTGATCGCGTCGAGCGGGCCCGCCGGCAGCACCCCGACCTTCAACCCCAAATCTGCAGCCCGCGGGCGAGCGCCACCCGCCGGGTTCTGGGACGCGCAGAACGCGCTCAAAGCGAAGGTGCAGGAAATCACGAAAAGTTGTTTGACCATTCGCCCAGCATACGACAGGACACTAACTCAGCAATTGTCGCAAGACGTTGCGCCGGCCGGACGCCCGGGTGTAGTATCCGCCGCATGGTGCCTTCTGGGAAGATGGTCATTCCGGTCGAACACTTTAGCAAAACTGAAATAAGGAGGGCAGGAATGGAAAAGCGCTGGGGAGTCTTGTTGGCAGTGTGTCTTTTGTCGTGCGTCGGCCTAGCACAGGTGAAGTCGGCAGTTCAATGGAAGTGTGACAAAGCTTCTGATCAGCACAGTATCAACGTCGGAGATAAAGCCGGCCACGCCTATGCCGTGGATCAGATCAACTGCACGCCGGTCAGCGGCGACATAAACGGCGCCAAGAGAAAGTCCGGCACCGGCACCGAGTTTCTTGAACTTCACGGCGACAAATTCACCGGCCACGGCGAATTTGTCGAAACCATGGAAAACGGAGACAAAAATTTCTACACCTACCAGATGAAAGGCAGCTTGAAAGATGGGGTATTGCAGGCGGGAAGCGACACGTGGTCCATGCGTGAAGGCGGGGGAACGCTAAAGGGGGCGAAGGCCAGCGGCAGCTGCAAGGGAGCGGGCAATGCAGACGGGTCCGCGACCTGGGACTGTTCCGGGGACTACACGATGGCCATGAAATAGTGTAGCGAGGGTTTCATTGTGCCGGGCGATGGCTTCCCATCGCCCGGCCATTTTTTCTTCGGCCGTGAACCTCGCTTTAGTGCTCTTGCCAAGAAGCCGGTATCCTGCCAAGAATCGCATCGAAGCGGTACTCCTCGCCAAACGCAGAGCGGCCGACTCCGGTCTGCTACATTAAGGGTTCAATGAAACCGGTTCGCAGCTTTGCCAGCGACAACAATGCCGGAGTGCATCCTGTAGTCCTGAAGGCTCTGGCTGGGGTGAATCAGGGGCATGTCGTGGGCTATGGAGACGATCGGTTTACGGAGGCCGCCATTGCCAGGTTCAAGGAACATTTCGGGCGGGACATCGAAGTTTTTCCGGTCTTCAATGGGACCGCGGCAAATTGCATAGCACTGAAGGCGCTTACCAGTTCTTACCAGGCGGTGATCTGCACTGGCCGGGCTCACATATATACCGACGAATGCGGCGCGCCGGAGAAATTTACCGGCTGCAAGCTGATTCCCATTCCTGAGACCGACGGCAAGCTGACGGTCGAGTCCGTCAGCCATGCTTACCACGGCATTGGCGACCAGCATCACGTGCAACCGCGGGTGATATCGGTGACGCAGGCCACGGAAATGGGGACGGTCTATCAGCCGGGAGAAATTCGCGCCCTGGCGCGATTTGCCCATGATCGGGGCATGTACTTGCACATGGACGGAGCGCGCATCGCCAATGCGGCGGTTCGCCTGGGGCTGAGTCTGCGCGAGGCTACGGGGGACCTGGGTGTGGACGTGTTGTCGTTCGGAGGGACGAAGAACGGGGCCATGGGCGCGGAGGCGGTGGTGTTCTTCGACAAGAAGCTTAGCCACGACGTGCTCTACATCCGCAAGCAGGGAATGCAGCTTGCGTCCAAGATGAGATATATCTCGGCTCAGTTCGAGGCCTTGCTCAGCAACGACCTGTGGCGGAAGAATGCCCAGCACGCCAATCGGATGGCGGAGCTGCTGGAGCGCAAGGTCAAGAAAATCCCCGGAGTCAAGATTATCCAAAAGGTAGAAGCCAATGGCGTATTTGCGCAAATACCGCGGGAAGCCATTCGCAGGCTGCAAAAGCGATACTTCTTTTATGTGTGGAGCGAGGAGCATTCCGTGGTGCGCTGGATGTGCTCCTTCGATACCACGGGGGAGGATGTGGAGCGGTTTGCGGCTTTTCTAGCCGAGGTGGTCCGCCAATAGGCCTACCCTTGATTTTTCCCCTTCATTCTGACTAAATGGACGCATCCCCCAGGGCTGACGGAATCCGCGCTTAGGAGAATTCATGAATCGGCGGTGGTTCAAACTAGCCTTCACGGTAGCGGCAGCGGTTCTGCTGCCCAGCTGCGGAGCCGATAAACGATTGATATCAATCGACGTCGAGCCTGAGAACGTAATTTTTGAAGGTGTCGGAGCGGCGGTTCAGTTCAAAGCGACCGGACACTATATTCACCCCCCGATCAGTCAGGACATCACCGACCAGGTGCAGTGGAGCATCGACGTGAAGTATCTGGCGACGATCACAAGCGGCGGATTGGCGACGGCCACGAGCGTCTGTGGAAACGGAAACGCCATTGCCACCGTCTACAGTCATCCCGGCGACCCTCCGTCAGGTACCGTGGTGACGGGCTCCGCGCACATTGCCGGCATCGATGACGGCACCCCCACGTGCCAGTGAAAAGTGTCGAAGGGCCGAGCTCGCCTAATCACTCTCGTTGATAAGCTCGGTTATCGTGGGCTTGTGCTTCTGAGTCTTGTCTTTCACTCCGGGAGCGACCCGGGAAGGCTTGGGTGTACCGATGCGCTCCCTGGCAATGGCCTTGACTGCGATTACGGCGCGGAATTTCTTCGCCTTCTTTTTCTTGGGCATGAGGGTCATCTTGCCATAGCTGCCCTGGCTCCGGCGTGCAATAATCAGAGTCTGGCCTAACGCTGAGGCGCAGCTTTGCGCGCCCGCAAACATAAGCGATTTCTATGGATGAACGAGATTTCTTCGACGAACGGCAGGAAAAGAAGGCGGCAAACCTGAACTGTCCCCATTGCCAGCAGTCATCGGAATACGAGGTCACCTGGCTGGTGCGCACGAAGAAGAAGCAACTCGGGGGACGGGCGGACGAGCGTGACCGGGCGCGGTTCGCTAAAGCGCGATCTTATATGTTGCGCAAGGACGATATGATGGCATGCAAGAACATGCGCTGCCGCAAGCGGTTCGAAATCTCCGGGCTGCAATCCGTCGTCTTCACCGAGTGATCACTGCGCCAGTCCCGCTTCTGTGCTAGTCATTTATACTTACTGGTTTTCTCTGTTCTAAAGCTCCCCGCCAGGATCGGTGTCGCGGGAGTTCGTGAGATTTAAGGAGTCTGCCATTGAAGATTCTAGTCTGCATGAAGCAGGTGCCTCAGAAGGACGCGCCACTGAAGCTCAACGAGTCAGGCACGTGGATTCGCGAAGACGTCTCCTATGAAGTAAATGAACCCGATGCCTATGCGCTGGAGGAGGCCCTGCGGCAGAAAGAGAAGAACGGGGGCGAGGTGGTGGTGATTACGGCGGGGCCGGGGCGGGCGCAACAGGTTCTGCGGGAGGCGCTGGCCAAGGGCGCGGACCGGGCGATTCACCTGGAAGATAACGCCTTTGTCGGTCTGGACGCGCTCAATACGGCGCGCGCTTTTTCTGCCGCGATCAAAGACGAAAAGTTCGATCTGATCTTTACCGGACTGCAATCCGACGACTACGGCTACGCGCAAACCGGGGTGGTGCTGGCGGAAGTCCTGGGCTGGCCGCACGCGACCATCATTATGCAGATCGAGAAGAACGACACCGGGATCCGGGTGAAGCGCGAACTGGAGGCCGGTTATTTTCAATTTGTAGACATGCCGATGCCCGCGGTCCTGACCATTCAATCGGGGATCAACAAGCTGCGCTACGCCACGCTTATCGGAATCAAGCAGGCGAAGAACAAGCCGCTGCGCAAGGTTGCCATGTCGGAGGTGCAGGCGGTGGTCGCGCCGAACTTGCAGAAGATCGAGCGTCTCTACGTTCCCCAGAAGAGCAAGAACACAGAATTTCTCGACGGTCCGGCCACCGAGGTGGCCAAGAAGCTGGTCGAGAAGCTGCGTAACGAAGCGCGGGTACTGTAAGAATCTAAATTGGGCGTGTGCAAATCTGGAACCGCCTTGAGGATGAACGAAGCGAAATATGCCTGATACCATTCTGGTCGTCGTCGAACAACGCGAAGGAAAACTGAACCGCGTGTCCTGGGAAACTGTCACCGCCGGGCAGCAGCTTGCGGCGGAAACGGGTTGGGCCCTGGAAGCCGCAGTGGTGGGCGCAGGCATTTCCGGCGTAGCCAACGAGGTGGCGGCCAAGAAACTGGGTAAAGTCTATGCGCTCGAATCGGCCAAACTCGAACCGTATACGCCGGATGCTTTCGCTACCGCGCTAAAGGGGTTCATCGAGACAAAGCAACCGAAAGTGGTCTTGATGCCGCACACCTACCAGGTGCGGGACTTCGTCCCCAAGCTGGCGACCGCGATGGGCCGTTCCGCCATCACTGACTGCATCGGCTACAAAAAAGATGGAGGCCGACTGCTCTTCACTCGTCAGATGTTTCAGGGAAAGCTGGCCGCCGACGTGAGCTTCACGAGCGAAGCTCCGTGGTTTGTCACTCTTCAAAACGGCGCGTTTCGGGCGGATAAAGCGGAAAGCGGAGGCAGCCCCGCCCCTGTAGAGGCGGCGAGCGTGAACATCGCAGACAATGCGGTTCGCAACAGGCCGCAGGAGATCTTCAAAGAAGCCAAGCAAGCGGTCGACCTGACGCAAGCCGAAATCATCGTCTCGATTGGCCGCGGCATCAAGGAACAGAAGAATATCGCACTGGCCAAGCAACTCGCCGAAGCAATCGGTGGCGAGCTTGCGGCCTCGCGACCGATCTGCGACTCGGGTTGGCTGCCGATGGACCGGCAGATTGGTTCGTCGGGGCAGACGGTGGCGCCGAAGCTGTACCTGGCCCTGGGCATCAGCGGGGCGATTCAGCACATCGTCGGCATGAAGGGATCGCGCACGATTGTAGCCGTCAACAAAGACTCCGAGGCGCCCATCTTCGAGATTGCCGATTACGCGGTGGTTGGAAATCTCTTCGACATCGTCCCTCCCCTGATCGAGGAAGTGAAGAAGGCAAAGGCGGGAGCGTAGAATCGTCGTCGTGCGTCCGTCTTACTGCCTCAGTTTCCTGCTTCTCATCCGGCTGCTGGCGCCCGCGCAAACCTCCTCGAAGGCTCCCCTCCCCAAGTTTGTAGAGGTGGCCCAGCAGGCAGGGCTCACAGTGGTTCATATCTCCTCGGCTGAAAAGCGCTACATCGTTGAGTCCATGAGCGGGGGCGTAGGTCTGATCGACTGCGATAACGACGGCAAACTCGATATCGTGACGGTGAACGGATCTACGGTCGAGCGCTACAAGCAAGGCGGGGATGCGATGATCACGCTCTACCACCAGGAAACAGACTTCAAGTTCAGGGACATCACCCAGTCCGCCGGTCTCACCCGGAAAGGCTGGGGCATGGGCGTGGCCGTAGCCGACTACGACAACGATGGCCTTCCCGACATTTATGTGACGGGCTACGGGGGCAACGCGCTCTATCACAATCTGGGCAACTGCCGGTTCGAAGACGTGACGGAAAAGGCCGGGGTGGGCGCCTCCGGCTTCAGCACCGGCGCGGCCTGGGGAGATTACGATCGCGATGGCCATGTAGATTTGTTTGTCTCGAGGTATGTGCATTTCGACATGAACCGATTGCCTGACTTTGGCAAGAACGAAAAGAACTGCAGCTTCAAAGGTATTCCGGTGCAATGCGGGCCCTGGGGCATGCTGGGCGAGTCCGATCTGCTGTTTCACAATCGGGGCGACGGCACCTTTGAAGAGGTATCGAAGAAGGCGGGAGTGGACGATCCCGACCGGTACTACGGTTTGGGCGTTATCTGGGGTGATTACGATAATGACGGTTGGCCCGATCTTTATGTGGCCAACGACTCCGGGCCGAACTACCTGTATCGCAACAAACACGACGGCACGTTTGAAGAGACGGGCATGCTTTCGGGTGCGGCCGTCAGCAGCGAAGGCTCAGAGCGGGGCAACATGGGTGTGGACTGGGGCGACTATCTACACGAAGGCCGGCTTTCGATGTTCGTGACCACCTTCACCGAGCAACCGGACACGCTGTACAGAAATCTGGGAGCGCAGGGATTTTCTGAAGTCAGCTACGCCGCGAAGCTGGCGCAGCCGACCTATGACCTGGTGGGCTGGGGAACCGGGTTCTTCGACATGGACAACGACGGGTGGCTGGACATTTTCATCGCCAACGGGCACGTGTATCCGCAGATGGATATGGCCCCCGGGTCAGCACCTTACCGGCAGCCGATGCAGCTCTTCCGCAATCAGCGCAACGGAACTTTTGAGGATGTCTCGAGCGTGCTGGCTGGCTTTCCGCCGCAGTCACGCCGCGGAGTGGCATTTGGCGATCTCAACAACGACGGTAACGTGGACGTGGTAGTCCTGAACACCGGCGCCGCGCCTACGCTTCTTCTAAATCAAGGCGGGAGCCGAAATCACCGTGTGCTGTTTCAGCTCTCGGGGACCAAGAGCAACCGGTCGGCAATAGGGGCGCGAGTGACAGTGAAGGCGGGGAAGCTGGAGCAGTTCAGCGAAGTGCGCGGCGGGGGGAGCTATCTCTCGCAGAACGATCCGAGGCTGCACTTCGGTCTCGGCGACGAGGCCCGGATGGATGCAGTCGAAATCAAATGGCCCAGCGGGAAAGTCGAATTTCTGCGCGAGGTTCCGGCAGATTTTATTTATACGATTGTCGAAGGCGAAGGGATCCAGCGGAAAGTCGCGTTGCCTGCACTGCCTGGCGTAAGCGCGCCGGATCCGGGGCGGCGGCAGGGCCAACCCACGAGCTCACACTGATGGGTACAGGCCCGACGCGTATCATGAGAGACGGCCTGAATCGCCATGCTCCCCTTCAAGCTGGTTTACAGTGACGAATACTACCTTCCCATCGGGGTGCATGTTTTTCCCGGGGAGAAATACCGGCGAGTGCAGCAGCGGCTGCTGCAAAGTGGAGTAGCAGAGGCGTCGGATTTCCTCACTCCGCAACCGGCCAGCGACCAGGATGTTCTGCTGGTGCACACTCCCCAATACGTCGACAAACTGAAGAAAGGAACGCTTTCGGCGGCAGAGGAGCTTCAACTGGAGGTGCCTTATTCGCCGGAGCTGGTGCGGGCCTTCTGGCTGTCGGCGGGAGGATCGATTCTGGCCGCACAGCAAGCGTTAAAGGATGGCGTGGCGGTGAACCTCGGAGGCGGATTCCATCATGCCTTCCCCGATCACGGCGAGGGATTTTGCATGATTCACGATGTGGCGATCGCGATCCGGCGACTGCAGCGGGATAGCGAGATTTCCCGAGCGATGACGGTGGATTGCGACGTTCACCACGGCAACGGCACGGCCGCAATTTTTGCGGGAATGCGGATTCCGGCCGGCGCCCTGCCCTCCACGGCCCCTGCTACTCTGGGCGAGTCGCCTGCTCGGGTGCGAGGCGCCCACGCGGGAAATGTCTTTACCATTTCGTTGCACCAGGAGAACAACTATCCGGCGTGGAAGCCGCCTTCGTCCATCGATGTCGACCTTCCGGATGGAATCGGCGACCAGGAGTATCTGGCGTGGCTCGATAATACAATGAGCGCCGGCTTGCGGCAATTCGACCCCGAACTGATCTGCTACATCGCCGGCGCTGACCCCTACAGCGAGGATCAACTTGGCGGACTGTCCCTGAGCATCGACGGCCTCAAGCGGAGGGATGCGCTGGTCTTTCAGATCGCCAAGACGCGACGTATCCCGGTGATGGCCACATATGCGGGAGGATACGCGCGTCGCGTGGAGGACACGGTGACGATCCATTGCAACACGGTCGTCGCTGCCAAGGAAGTTTTTGCGCAATAAGCGAGTTTCGCAACAGTCTCTCGCCTTCGTTGACGGGCCAATCAGGCCAAATCCAGCGCACGCGGGTCGGAATTTGCGGCGGTTATGCAACATTTTGCAACTATATTCGTGAGGCCTGCGCACACGCGTGAAATGTCTTGTCCGGCGCGTGATTCCGCTTGACTTCACTCTCGACCCATGTAAAATTCTGTTCGCTTCAGTCACGGCTTTTTCCATTCTACGAGTGGGGGGCCGGTTTTAGCCTGGGAAGGGGCGCCCAAGCTAGTCGGCTACGCCTTCCCAAAACGTTAGCGATGAGTTCCAGGGGCCGGAGAGCTGTCCGGCCTGAAGGGCAAGCTAGAGGTTCAATTTACGGAGGAGAGAGAACTGTGAAGAAAACAATGTTGGGGTTGACGCTGTTGGCGCTCTGCAGCGCCACGGCTCTGGCCGCTTCGCACGGGCCACAGAACGCGCACACGCAGGCGTCGAAGGTGATTCACCGCTCGGCGGACTCGGATGCCGGACTCAAGAAGATTTTCACCAATCTTGGGCCCTCCACCGATGCCTTTGATTCCAGCAACGGCTACTTCGTCATGGGCGACACGAATGCGGCGTACGGCTATAGCCAGGACATCGCGATCCCGTTCACGCCGAAGAAAAATTCCACCATCACCAAGGTCAAGGCTGCATTGCAGTACTACGACTTCGGTGGCGGCCAAACCAACGCGGCCATCCTGGGAATCGCCAAGGATGCATCCGGCCTGCCTGGCAAGATCGTTGCCAAGAAGACCCTGAAGAACTTCCAGGACTTCGGCTCAGGTTGCTGCAAGCTGGCGACGTGGAACCTGAAGACCCCGCTGGCAGTAAAGAAAAAGAAACAGTACTGGGTCGTAGGAACCGCGCAGGCGAAGCTGCCTGATGTGATCAACACCTGGGACTTCGTGTACAACGACGCACCGGGCGCCTTCGCATTCCAACAGGAGGAAGGTGGCTGGATTCTCCTGACCGAAAGCGATGGTTATCCGCCGTCCGCGACCGCCGTATACGGAACCATTCCGTAAACTGGCAATCCCTGAACTGCTCAAGCCGCCGGCTTTGGTCGGCGGTTTTTTATTGCCACAAATCGGGTGCTCCGGCGACAGGCCCGCAAATATTTCGGGGCCAAGGCGGCAGCCACTGCGCGGCCACTGATAAAATAGGGTTCTCGCAATCTCCGTTGCCGATACCTCATGTTCGAGAATCTCCAGGAAAAACTTCAACGCGCGTTCAAGACGTTGCGCGGGCAAGCCGTTCTCAATGAGCAGAACATCGAGGAGGCGCTGCGCGAGATTCGCCTGGCATTGCTCGAGGCCGACGTCAATCTGAAGGTGGTCAAGCAGCTCATCGATCATGTTCAGGCCAAGGCTGTGGGGCAGGAGGTGATGACGGCGCTGGCGCCGGGCGAGCAGGTGATCAAGATCGTCCGCGACGAGCTGGTCGAAACCCTGGGCCGCGACACTGCGCGGCTTAAGTTCGCGGCGCAACCGCCCACGGTTGTGCTGATGGCGGGGCTTCAAGGTTCGGGCAAGACCACAACCTCAGGCAAGCTGGCGAACTGGCTGAAAAATGGCGGACACCGGCCCCTGCTGGTCTCGGTCGACGTTTACCGCCCGGCGGCGCGCGAGCAACTCAAGGTTGTAGCCCAGGCGATCAAGGCCAACCTCTATGAGGGCGAGGTCAGCGAAGCCAATACGACGACCGTTGAACGTCTCGCCAAAGAGGCGCGACGGGAAGCGGTCAACGGCGGATGCGACGTGATGATCGTGGATACGGCCGGCCGGCTGCACATCGACGAGCAACTTATGGACGAAATGCAGTCCCTTAAGCGGCTGCTCAATCCCCAGGAAATACTCTTCGTGGCCGATGCCATGACCGGCCAGGATGCGGTGCGTTCCGCGGACGAGTTCCACAAGAAACTCACGCTTACCGGGGTTGTGCTGACGAAGATGGATGGCGACGCGCGCGGGGGTGCGGCTCTCTCCATCCGCCAGGTGACCGGCCAGCCGATCAAGTTTATTGGGGTGGGAGAAAAGTACGACGCGCTCGAACCATTTCATCCCGATCGCATTGTCTCGCGGATTCTGGGGATGGGCGACATTCTCTCGCTGATCGAGAAGGCGGAGCAGCATGTCGACAAGAAAAAGGCGCAGGAGATTGCGACGCGGGCACTGGCCGGCGATGGCTTTTCGCTGGAGGATTTCCGCGATCAGTTGCGCCAGGTGAGAAAGATGGGATCGCTGCAGAGCATCATGGGGATGCTACCGAACGTGGGGGCATTCTCGGGACTGCAGAAGGCCGCCGACAAAGTCGATGAAAAGCAGGTCAACCGGGTTGAAGCCATCATCAATTCCATGACGGCGCACGAACGAAATCACCATGAGGTGATCAACGGAAGCCGGCGGAAGCGGATCGCGCGAGGTTCGGGCACAAGCGTGCAGGAAGTGAACAATCTGCTGCGTCAATACGCGCAGATGCGCAAGATGTTCAAGCAGATGGGCAAAGCCAGCTTCGCCCGCAGGCTAGCCGGGATGAAACTCCCGGGAATGTAGATCGTTCGATGATGGGGGCGGAGCCGCCTCCGCCCGTATCGAGAGTCGACAGTCCTACCTAAGCAGAATCTCCTGCAGAATCTCCGAGCTGACGGTCTCGCGAATCTCCTGGCGTTTTTCGGCGAGTTGCTGCGCGGGCTGCTTGCCGCCCAGAACCTTGTCGCGGATGGCTTCGGTTTTGGCCGCCAATCCATCCATGGCGGCGTGATTCTTGTATTCGACGGCCAGGCAGACGTTCCAGTCTTCCGGGTTGTTGAGAGTCTCCTTCAGAAAGAACTTGTAGTCCACGATCAGACCCTGGCGTTTTTCTTCGTCCAGAAAAGGCTTGCTGGACTGCCGCAAGCTGGCCAGATATTCGTCCATATGCGTGGGCTTCACGCGAACCAGGGACACACGCCATACGGGACCCTCGGTGTAGTGTTCCTGGGCTAGAAGCACGGGCGCGAGCAGCAACACGAGTACGGACACGGAAGAGAGTTTCTTCATGGTGGTCTCCTCAGAGTGAAGTTGACGGAACCACTGCAGGAGCATCATACGCCGGGCGATTGGCTGGAAACGAGGAAAGAACAGGGCTGTGCCTTGAGGAGGCAGCGGGATTGCAAGATGCGGAACAGATACTTATGGAGCTTCGATTAGTTCCATTTTTCCGTCCCGAGTGCGATGCAGCACCATGACCTTGCCCTTGGGGTCGCGGAAAACAAAAACGTCCCGGTCCCGAAAATGGGCTTCCTTGATTGCTTCCTCGAGAGTCAGAGGGCGAAGAGCAACCGCCTCGTCAGAGCGCACGAGATGGACTTCGGTGGACTTCGCCACGGCCGGGAACTTGTGCACTACGACTCCAATAAGATGCTCCGAACTCTCGGCCGCGCGTTGGGCGGGCTCGCGGGAGGCGTTTCCATTCCACTTCTTAGGACTGGGACTTTTATGATTATGCCGTTTCTTGGTTCGCCAGCGAGTCTTGTATTTGACGGCCTGCTTTTCCAGATGCTCGAGCGCCTCGGTGACGGCGGCAGTCATGTCGCCCGCCTGGGCGAGCCCAACCAGAGGACCGTTGCGGGGATTGATGGTAATTTCCGCCTTGTGACGGTGTTTTTCGACGGTCAGAATGACCTTGGTTTCGAATCGATCGCCCAAAATTTTGCGGATCTTGGCCAGGCGGGTTTCTACTTCTTTGCGGATGGCTGCGGTAACTTCATATTGCCTGCCAGTATATTCGACGTTCACGAGCGCCCCTCCTTGGGTGTTTCCTTATGACTTGGGCACTGCACTGGAACCAATCAGAAATCAGAATGACGACTGAGAAATCCGGTTCGGAGCCGGAACGCGAACGGCTCACTGCTTTCTCTGCCGCCGCTGATGAGTGCTTGGGATGCGCATGTCTTCGCGATACTTGGCCACAGTTCGCCTAGTGACCTGGATACCCTGAGACTGCAGGATGCGGGTGATCTGTTCGTCGGTCAGAGGGCGGGCCGGATCTTCTTCTTCGATCAGTTTCTTGACGCGCCGTTTGAGGATCAGCAGGGAGGTATTGCCGCCTTCGGGGCCGTTGACGCTTTCACTGAAGAAGTAGCGCAGTTCGAAGACGCCCTGGGGCGTGTGCGCGTACTTGTTGGCCACGGCGCGGCTTACGGTCGAGGGATGCACGCCGATTTCTTCTGCGACCTCCTTGATCATCATCGGCTTCAGTTCGTCGATGCCCTTTTCCAGAAAATCCCGCTGCCGGGTCACAATGGAATAGCAGACCTTCATGATGGTTTGCTTGCGCTGCTCAATGTTCTTGATGAGCTGGATAGCGCTCTTGTAGCGTTCCTTGACGTAGTTGCGCGTGTCTTTGTCGTTGCCATCCTTGCTGAGAAGACGCTTGTAGGCGGGATTTAACCGGAGCTGAGGGACGTCGTCGTCGTTCATCAGACAGAGCCACTCGTCTCCATGTTTCACAAAGGCGACATCGGGTTCGATCAAGCGGGGAGGAGTCTTGTTGTAACGAAGACCGGGGCGGGGATCGAGGGTGCGAATGTAATCGAGAGACTGCTGCACGGCTTCCACGGGACGACCCAGAGCCCGCGCAATTTCCTTGAATTGCTTGTTCTGCACAGCACGCAGATGCTGGTCGACGATGGCCATCGCGTCGCTCAACAGTTGCGCGGTGCTTTCCTGATCGCCGTTCTTGCTGGATTCGAGTTGTTGCCGATGATAGCGCAGCTGGTAGAGCAGGCATTCGCGCAAATCGCGGCAGCCGACGCCGGGCGGGTCGAGCTGCCGGACCAGTTCGATGGCTTCCTGCAAGTCAGGGAGGCGAAAGTTCGTTTGCGGCAGCGGCGCGGCGGTGATGGATCGTTCGGCAGCTCCGGCTTCGGGAGCCGGCTCCTGGGGAGCGGCGATCACGGCGGTGGCGGTTTCCGCCGGCGAGAGTGCCACATCTTCGTTGGCCGAGCCCCAGTTCACCGGGGAATTGGGCACGGATGACGGCAGGTCTGACTCTTCAGATTCGGCTTCGACCAGCGAGGCGTCGAGACCGAGAGCAGCCGCCTCTTTTACGACGGTCTCGACTACGGCTGCGTCGGACTCCGGCGGAGCCGGAGGAGCGACGCCCATGAGTTCATCATCGCTGGCAATGAGGTAGCCATCTTCGTTCAAGTTGCCGATTACGAGCTCGGCGGCTTCGCGCACTTCGGGACGTACAGGGATAGAACCCAGCTGCCAGATGAGGTGGTCGGTCAGATTGCCAGGCTTGGAAAGGAAATTTTCAAAGGATGGCCGTTCGATGTCCTCCATCTCGCCCGGGCTGCGATAACCGGGATCGAGATACTCCTGGAAGAAGGAGCCGAAATCGATCTCCTCAAAAGGATCTTTCTTCTCTTCCGCCACCACCGGACTCTCTTCCATCGCGGGTCCAGCGCGATCCTCGCTCTTGCGATCGACGTCATCCAGCAGAGGCACGGAGTCTTCCAATTCCTCCAGAACCGGGTTCTCGACCATCTCGGCATTGATCATGTCCCGCAACTCGAGCTTGTTGAGCGCGAGCACGCTCACCATTTGCACGAGTCCCGGGGTCAGGATCTGCCGCTGGGAGACCTTCAAATGCAGTTTGGGCTGCAACAACACCATAAAATTCGCTCACTTGCCTTCAGGTCCCGCGCCATTGCGCTGGAGCCACGCTTCTTAGACCAGCGAAAAACTCTCGCCCAGATAGACACGCCTTACCTGGGGATCGTTGGCCAACTGCTCGGGATTACCCGAAGCCAAAATGCGGCCGTCGTCGATGATGTAAGCCCGGTCGGTGACGGCCAGGGTTTCCCGCACATTGTGATCGGTGATCAAAACCCCAATCCCTGCCGACTTGAGTTCACTGATGATCTTTTGCAAGTCCAGAACCGCGATGGGATCGATTCCTGAGAACGGTTCGTCCAGCAGGATGAATGCCGGTCGAATAGCGAGGGCCCGGGCGATTTCGACCCGCCTGCGCTCGCCACCGGACAAGGCATATCCACGATTCAGACGGATGTGCTCCAGTCCCAGCTGATCGATCAGCTTTTCCATGCGCTCCCGTCGTTCGTGCCAGGATATGGGCTGGGCTTCTAGCACCGCCAGGATGTTTTCCTCTACGGTCAGCTTGCGAAAGACCGAGGCTTCCTGAGGAAGGTAGCTGATGCCATACTGGCGGGCCCGAAGGTACATGGGAATATCGGTGATCTCTTCATCGTCATAGAGAATGCGGCCCGCATCGGGAGCGATGAGGCCGACGATGGTATAGAAGGAAGTGGTCTTGCCTGCGCCGTTAGGGCCAAGTAAACCAACAACTTCGCCCTGTTCCAAGCGAAGGCTGACCCCGTTCACAACCCGGCGACCGCTGTAATATTTGCCGATTTCTTCGGTGGCCAGGATATGCATTTAGCGTGCCACTTGTGTTTGGGTGACGGTGGGGGCTGAATTGCTTCCTTCTACGAGCACCCTATCATCGCGTCTAAAGAAAGTCAACGAAACCCCCGTAATCTTGCCACGTTCGGCATCAAAAATGCTAGGCGAACCGCCGCTGAGGGCGAACTTGTCGTCTGTCGCGGTGTAGACCAGTTGCTCTCCGGAGGCGCGGCGCCCGGGTTGTGTAATCAAAACCTGGCCGGAGGCGACGATTTTCTCCAATTGTCCCGGACCGGCGGTCGGCTGAGCCGGTGTGTCGCGACCGCGGGGAGCCAGGAAGGCGTCCATTTCCCGGGAAGCGATAGTAAGGTCGCCGTTTCTAGCCGTGACATCGCCCTCAAAGTGAATTTTGCGCTGGCTATCAGTGTAGGTGAGTTGATTCGATTCGACCGTCACGGTGGTTGGCTTGCCGCTCCTGTCTTTCTGCAGCAGCAACGTCGAAATTCGGCTGACCGGTGTTCCGTGAGCGCGGATGCTGCGTTGCATCCTGTCGAAGTCGAGCGCAGGCGCCTGTACGCCGTTGGCATCTTGCCACAGCCGCACGTCGCCGGTGTAGGTCGCGATCGCCGAGGCGGCGTGCAAGGACATGGAGTGCGCGGTCACATGGATGGGGGTGGATGAGGCCAGGATGGCGCCATCGGGTTGTGAGTTCAAGTCGTTATAGGTGCTCTTGACGTCACCTTCGGCAGTGGCGTCGCCGGAGAGGCGATTCAGGCGCATGAGCCTGGCGGTGGTGACCATGCCTTTGTCGACGACACGAGGATTGCCACCGAGGACGAGGACTTGATCGGAGGGCGTGTAGGTGGCGCGATCTCCCCAGGCTCTTCTCTGCCCGTCGGTGTAGACGACCGCGCCTTCCTGGGTGACGGACTCGAGGCTATTTCCCGCATCGCGTGGGTGAAATACGACATCCAGCGTCTGACTGGTGCTGACCCGATCAGCTTGGCCGGGATTGGTGTTGGTGATGCGGGCGTTTGCGCCGCCGTGGATCGAGGTTATTTGCCCGTCATGGTCAAAGCGCGCCAGGAAACGGTCTGCCGTGATGGTTGTCTGGGAAGAGGCATCTTGAGCTGATTGGCGCATGATGAAATGAGGAGAGCCATCGCTCTCGGCGCCGACGAGGCGGCGCCCCTGGGCAACCACGAAGTCGACGGCCGGGGCGGAAAGTTCCATGACCTGTCTACCACCGGACGGCGAAGGAGAGCCCTGCTCGACCAGCCGGACGCGCTCTTCCGCGTGAACGTCGCGTAGCAACTCTCGGCCCGCAAACGTGAGAACGACACGGCCGGCGGATCCCTGCACAGGATGAGGCCTGCTGGCCTCCATGCGGACGTTTCCGGTGAAAACCGCGTTCTTGAGCTCGCCGCCCCGCTCGGTCATCTCCAGATCGAGCTGCTCGGCCTGAACCTGCTCTCCGGTTCCTCCATTTTCCACGAGGACATTCTCCTTTGCCGTGATGCGGTCAAGCGTGCTGTCATTGCGCAGAAACAACGTGGCCAGGCCGGCGCTGCAGCGACGATTCCGGTTCTGAATTCGAGCGCCCTCGAGCACGATCAACCGTGGATCCTTGGTGATGGTGGCCCGAGTGGCTTCCGCGGTAGTGGCCGCCGGAGTCGTAAAAGACAGATTGACCTGGGAGTCCAGGATGAAGGTGCTGTTCTTGGCCAAGTACTTGGCGCCGAGGGCGGATCCTCTGCCCTGGGGAAGGCTGAACTCGACCTTCTCCGTGGTATAGGCGTTTCCGGTTTTCTGATTGAAGACCAGGCCGCTGGTTTTCATGCGAATCGGATTCTTCAGTTCTCCGGGGGCAGCCTGGTCAGGGTTCAGAAGCCCCTGAGGGTTCGCTTCGAGGTCGATCTGTACTTCACCCTTGGCGGTTACGTTGCCGGTTTGCTGATCGTACTCAAAATCCGCGCCATAGACCTGGTCAAAGCGCTCCGAATCGCGTCCATAGAGGGTGATCTCGACATCGTGAAGTTCAGCGTGTCCGCCCGTCTTGAACTGCACCGCCTTTCCGGCATGAAGTTTGAACAGGGTACGGCCCTGTTCGGACTTGGAGATAGTAAATCCAGTGGCGCTCTGCTGGATTTCAAGGCCGATCTTCTCCGGCACCTCTTGCAGGGCATTCTGCACCCGGTGGCGCGCGTAGAAGTACATGCCGGCGACCACGGCGATGGCGGCGATGGCAGCGCCGGCAAACCAGCGGCGGAGGCGGGACGGGGAAATCATTCGAAGACAGTTTAATCCAGACAGGAAGGCGGGACGATTCCGGGAGGCTGAGGTTTAGGGCGGTGAATGGTCAGCAGCGATCGGAACTGGCGTTGACCGCCTTGGGCAGCGCGGAGGATTGAGCCTGAAAATCTCGCAGGGAGAGCTCCAATCCGCCGAAGTCGGCGTGGTCGTTTTTTCCCAGGGTGAAGGCGATATCCAGGAAATCGCCGGGGAGCAACTGAGCCTGCTGGATTCGTTCGGCCATACGCCAGCCCATGGCTTCGTAGGTAAGGGCCCTTTTCCAGGCATCCGTTCTCGAAGCGAGATTCCCGGGCCGCCTTTCCTCGCGGCGAACGGCCGATGAGTCCGGATGACAGGCTGGCTCCGGCGAGGCCGCGAGACTCGGCTTCGAGTCCAATTTGCCCGACCGTGCCAGCTTGAGCTTGGCGTGCCTCTCCTTCACGATCTTCGGTGGCGTCACCAGCCGTACGTGGCTGGCGGAAAAAACGGGTTCGGGATTGCGGCTGCCGAATGGTTCCAGGAGATGGACGGTGCGGTAGAGCTCAGGAGTGACCTGATCGAGCGTCAGCTCGGCATCGATCTCAAGAATGGGTTCGAAGTCGGCGAGCGTGAGACGGGCGCGGGCATAGGCGTCAAGGCGAGCACAGAGCTGCGGCAGGTTCCCGGTCGGCAAACTAAAGCCAACGGCGTGGGAGTGTCCGCCATATCGCGTGAACAGTTCGGAACAGGACTCCAGGGCATTCAACAAGTGAAAGGGGTGGATCGAGCGGCCGGAACCATGAGCCTCTTCTCCATCGCGGGAAACGACCAGCGTGGGCCGACCGTACCGTTCCACCACCCGGGTGGCGGTGATGCCGATTACGCCGCGATGCCAGCCGTCGCCATCAATCACCAGGCAAAAGGCGTCCAATAAGGCCGGTTCCTGCTCAAAACGCGCGGTGATGGCGTCAAGGATGCGTTTTTCTTCTTCCTGGCGATCAGAGTTGAGCCGGTCGAGCTTGCCGGCGAGCAATCGCGCCTGGCCTTCGTCTTTGACGCTGAAGAGGTCAATCACATCGCGGGCCACATCCATCCGGCCAGCCGCGTTGATGCGGGGAGCAATGCGGAAGGCGACTTCGCTCGTGGTCAGAGGCCTGCCTGACAGTTGCGCTACCTCCAAGAGCCCTTTGAGCCCGGGATTTACCGCCGATCGCAGGGCCGCAAGTCCGAGCCCGGCGATGATCCGATTCTCCCCGATGAGGGGAACGCTGTCCGCGATGGTTGCTATCGCCGCCATCTTCAGGAAGGAACGGAGCAAGGCAGGCTGGTCGCGGCCAGCCAGCCTGCGTTTCATCAAGGCCTGGGCCAGCTTGAAGGCAACTCCAGCCCCGCAGAGCGCCTTGCAGGGATAGTCGCAGGCGGCCTGATTCGGATTCAACACCGCCAACGCCCTGGGTACACCATCCGGGCCGGGGAGATGATGGTCGGTGAGAATGAGATCGACGCCCAGGCGGGCGGCGGTTTCGGCGGGAGCGAAGGCACGAATTCCCATGTCTACGCTGACGATCAGGCGGATGCCCTCGGACGCGGCGCGTTCGATAATGTTCTCGCGCATGTCGTAGCCGTCGCGAATGCGGTGGGGCACGTGGAAATCGACTGCACCGCCGCAGAGTTCGATGGCGGCCTTGAGGATGACGATGGCGGTGGTTCCGTCGACATCGTAGTCGCCATAAATCAGGATGGTCTCTTTGCGCTCGATGGCGGCCTCGAGGCGTTCGACCGCCGCCTTCATTCCTGTCATCAGGTAGGGCGAGTGAAGATCGGAGAGCGATGGATGGAGAAAACGGCGGGCGCCGGCCTCGTCCTCGATTCCGCGAAGCAGGAGGAGGCGGGACAGGATCGCGGCCGATCCGTCGTTCTTCAGATGTAGAGCCGGATCAGCTTGCAGTTGCGAGGAAAGCCTTTCGGCCGCAATCGGATCCGCGGATTTGAGGCTCCACTTCACGGATGCAGAAGGCTATGGCTCGTCATCGGGCTCGGGGCCGTCGATGGGGAGGCCGGCGAGATCGTCAGCCATTTCGAGGATGCCCTGATAGCGGTCGTACCACTCGGTGGAAGCCTCGTAGATCATGACCACCCCCTGGTAGGGGAAGCCCAGTTGCAGGAAACCGGTCTTGCCTACGTAGGTGCGCAGCCAGCGCGCATCCTCGACATCCTCGTCGCTGGCGAACTCTACGCTACTGAGACGGTGAATCATGGCGTCGAGTTCGTCCCGCTCCAGACGCCAGGCATCCATGATAAGGAAGGGCGCGCCTGCCGCCTTGGCCAGTTCCACGAAATCCTTCCAGCCTTCGGAGTCGCCTTCCGGCTTCCAGCTGACACACTGCACTTCCTCGTAGTCGACGAATCCGGGAAAGCGGCGGAGGCCATGGCCTTCGACAAAGGCAATCATGTCATCCTTGAGTGCGGCGAGATCATCAGGCAACGGCGACATAAGAGGATCAAGAGCATTGTATGCCCGAACCGTCGTTGGCCGATAGTAGAAGGCGGCGACAGCCCCTCGCCACGACGGAAGCGATGGCGGATGACGATGTTGACGCTATGCTAAACTACATGGTCCACATCGGAAATTCGATCCACACATGCTGCTCTCCAAAGAATATGTGACTTACCTCGCCCGCGAGGCCACAAAAAAGCTGATTTCCGGCGAGTTCATCGAGACCAAGTCCGCCCCTGCGGTTACCGAAAAGGTGCACAACGCCATGCTCGAAGAGTTCACGCTCGAGGACCGCATCAATGATGAGGTTCGCGTGATTCTCGAAGCATACTCCGACGAAATGCGCAACACCGGCGCCAACTACCAGGAGATGTTCCGCAAGGTGAAAAACGAGCTGGTGCGCAAATACAAGGCGGTGCTGTGAGAATCAACCGCGACAAGGTCAACAAGGTCGCGCACGTGGTCACCGACGCGCTGGCGGAAATGAACGAAGTGGAATTCCTCGAAGACCGCAACACCATCCGCCTGGAAGTTCGCAAGATTCTGGAAGAGCTGCTGAATCAGGAAGCGAAAATCGACCAGTCCGCCCGGCAGAAGATCGAGAGCCAGAAGCGGACCATTCTTGAAGGCAGCCAGGAATGGGACATTCTCTACCGAAAATACTACGGCGAAGAAGTGAAGAAGCTGGGAGTGTAGGGCGCGCGCTTCCGAGACCCCCGATCTAAGACAAGAACGCAACTTGCTCGACACGAGGCAAGGCCGTGGTATTCTCCCACCCACAGTTTTCTGAGGGGGGAACTGAACACTTTCGGGGGTGAGCTATGGCTTGCTTCGAGCGTGGTTTCCTCTGGGTGAACCCTCCTCGGCACACGACGTCCGCTGCCTGTCCCAGCTTGCCTCCTCCAAACCGACCACGATTGGCGAGGCGGTTTTGTTCTGCGTTCGCCTACGTATGCTTTGCCCTCACGGTTGCTGGGAAACGCGGCCCGTTACGCTGTGATCCAATCAGGCGTCTTTTTAGGAAACATCAATTATGCGGATAGTCCCTGTAACTGAACGCGCGTTGACCTTTGTATTGGGTGCGTCAATGTCTCTGTCTGCGTGTCTTGGACAAAGCGCAGCGCCGCACGGCCAAGAGCCCGCGCCAGCTATCCGGGTTCTAGACCTGCGCCAGCGGCCGGACAGCAGCGCGGAAGAAGTGGTGCCTGCTCCGGGAGCAGTGATCGGTGGGGCCACCGGGGAAAGCTCGCGCCTGTACTCGTTGCCGCTCAGCGCAAAGATAAAATCCGCGAAACTGGTTGGCGGTAGGATAGAAATACGGATGCTGCTGGCCAACGTTGGTAAGGCAACATATTCGCTTCCAGTGTCCCGGAAGATTGCACGGGTCCGTTCTGCTGGGAACCAGGGCAGGCGAACCTTTCTGATTTCGATAAACCTTATGGATCGGAGCGGTTCAAAGTGGGAAGAGGGAATCGTTGACACCGGAAGCTCTACCTCGATACCTGACTCAGCCTGGGAAATGCACCCGGGGGCTGCCGTGCTCGTTCGATTCGACGTGGACCTCAGCTTAGTGCCCGGCGGACTGCGCGGGCGCGAGGTGTTGCTAAAGGCATTCTGCGAGGAATGGGAACTGGAGAACGCCCGTTACCGTATCGAGAAGAGGTCAGAGACAGTGTCCTCGGATCAGGTGCCGATAGAATTCTGAGGCCTGAGGCCCATCACTAGCCATGCTAAGGATAGCGATAGCATCGATGCGACGGTTGCGGGTTGGACCGGGCTTGACATGCTGTTTGGGCGCGGCACTAATGCTCGCGGCCCCGTCCTTCGCGGCCGCCCAGGAATGTGATCGCCTTCAAAAGGCCACGGCTAGTGCGTTGGTCTCGTTTCTTCAAGACAGCATCGCAGACGAGAGCAACGCTGAGTGCTTCACATTCGCAATGTACAGACTCGGCCAGGACCGCTATGAACCCTCGGTTCCTGTACTGGTAAGACTGCTGGATTTTCGCAGACCGGCTACGGAACGGGAAAAGCGGGGCTACTATATACACATGCAAAGCATTTACCCGGCCGTGGAGGCGCTGGAAGAAATTGGCAAGAACGCGTTGCCAGCAGTCTTGGAGGTGATCAAAAGCGATTCTAGCTCTGCGACTGCGCGCGATAACGCTGTTTCAGTCTGGATGGAGATCTACAAGTATGAATCTCCAAAGGGTGTGGCATTGCTTAGGCAGGAAGCTGAAAATGCTACGGACAATGCATCCAAAAAGACCCTGAATTGGGCAGTTTCCAAGGCGCTGACCTGGTGCAATCCGCCCGACGAAGAGAAGTGCAAGGCGGCAGCAAGCGTGGCACACTGAGCCCGCAGCCTTACCGAAGAAGCGGATTCCTCTGATCCGGTTCAGGCGCGCGGATCAACACAGCAGGAGTCTCAAGGCTTATCCTTGCTGTCAGGATGCCAGGAGACTTGAAACCGGCCACGCCCGATCGCCGATTCAAATTCGCCTCAAAATTAGTGCAGGTTGAGCGCGGCGGATATTTCTTCGTGGACGTGCCGGCAAGAATCAGCCACGCCATCGGAAAGCGGGGCCCGATTCCGGTCAGCGCGCTGGTTAATGGCCGGGCGGAGTTCACGGCGAGCCTCTCGCCGGCCGGCGGCGGCCGCCATCTTTTGCGCATCAATGCCAGAAACCAGGAAATCGCCGAAGTGAAGGTTGGCGATTCCGTTAGAGTTCAGATCACGGTGCATTCACGACCGCTGAAGGTCGACATTCCAGCGGACTTGAGGACCGCGCTGCTCTCGGAAGGCGTCCTGGAGGCATTTCAGGGTTTTGCAGCCGGGAAGCAGAGTCACATTATTGATTGGATCGATAGAGCAGCCCGCGCGGAGACTCGCGAGCGGAGAATCCGGCTGACCCTCGAGACCACTCATCGACGCCGCGAAAAGCGGAGGGTCCGCGAGGCCAGGACCGGGAGCAAATAAAAACCCGCGCCAAAGCGCGGGATGTTGGTTCGAAAGCAGATTCAGGCCGCCGGCTTCTTTCGGAAAACAACCGCCTGCATGCGGGCGCGATAGAGTTCGGCGCGGCGGAAGATCTCGCGGTGAGCGTGGCTGGGGACCCATTGTTCGCGGGGCGTGCGCCGGCGCTCGCGGCGCGAGCCGACATTGCCGCGACTGAGCGTTTCCGTGTTCTTGCGCTCGGCGGTGATTTGTTGCCATCCGCTTCCACCGGTCACGGTAAAGACGCCGATGTAGCCGCCGGACAGCAGTTGAAGTGGGGACTCGATGTTCCTGGTCTGGTCAAACTGAGTGGATCCGGTGGGACGGAAGTCCTCGAACCAGGAGGGGAACACGAAATCGGAGACCAGCACGTTTCCGATCTTGTAGCCGTAGTTGTCGGCCTCGCAGGCGTCGCAGACCTCGTAAGCATAGAGCGTACCCGTGGTGTCGGCCTTTTGCGAGAAGACCGTGAGATTGATGTTGGGATCGGCGAGCATCTCCAGCAGTTCATGGCTGGCGGTGGCGGACCAATGGGAGCCATACTTGATGTCGGTGGCGGCGAAGACCTTGCCGAGCGGCAAGCCTTCGCTGGTCAGGTCGTGATAGCCGAGAGCGCCGGCCTGATCGGAATCATCCAGCACGGTGAGCCACCAGGTTTCGCCCGGGGGTTGATTGCCGGATGGGACATAGGTAAGCTCGGCGTCGATCCCCCAGGGAGGGCGAAAATCATTGGTGACCTGATGCTGGAGGGCGTCGACGACCGGGCGGATTTCATCGTCGCTCAGGACGGTACTGGCATTGATGACGGAAATCTGAATTGGGGCCAATTGCGGCATGTGCTTCTCCTTTGTGACTGCCGGATTCGGAGAACGCGCAGGGGGAAATGCGTGACTCGTGCTTCGGACGCTAATATTTGGAGTTGCGGAAAAACAAGGTTATTTGACCATCCGCATTGAGTTTGTTTCCCGTTCTGGGCAAGAGAATGGAATCTTCGCTATTCCGGCGCCTGATTTTTGCCACGCTTCTTTCCGCCGGTTTCATCGCCGGGCTTATGACCCCGGCGCTCGCGCAGGGTGGCCCACCGTTGATCACCAATGACCCCGGAACTCCTGGAAGCAAGAATTGGGAAATTAATCTCGGCTTCATGCCGATATTAACCAACCACGCCAACCAGCTGCAGGTTCCCCAAATAGACCTGAACTACGGCCTCGGTAATCGCATTCAGCTCACCTATGAGGTCCCTTTTGTGTGGCAGAGTTCCGATGGACAGCCAAACGCGACCGGCTGGAGCAACGCCTTTCCGGGCATCAAGTGGCGATTCCTGGACCGCGGCGAGGATGGTTGGCAGATTTCGACGTTCCCCCAGATTGAAGTCGGCGGTTCGCCGAAATCGGTGAAGAGCGGCCTGGCCGAAGGCGGGACGCGTTTACTCACACCCTTTGAATTCAGTCATCCGCTCGGGCCGATTCATCTGGATTTTGAAGCGGGCTATTATTTTCCGCTGCACTCGCCCCAGGCCCATGATGAGCGCATCCTTGGGCTGGCGCTGGGGCATAGTTTCAGCGAAGAATTCGAAGGCATAGGCGAAGTCTACGATGACCGGGTGATGGGGGCCTCGCCCCACGAAACTACCTTCGACCTGGGCGGGCGATATAAATTCCACAAGGGTCTTTTGCTCCTGTTCATGGCAGGCCGCAGCTTCAGCGGGAATTCGAGCGCTCAGCCGGAATTTCTGGGATACGTGGGACTGCAGATATTGCTCGAAAAGTATGGCCGCAGGCTACAGTCCGAGCGGTAAGGCCTTTCCCGGCCCGGACCGGAAACCATCCCAGGCCGGAACCAGTACCGGTAAGGTTCAGCAGTCACCGGGGAGAACGCAGAAATGTGAACTCCCTGGCGGGGCGGCGCGGTACCATGTCACAAACCGCTGTGACGAGACGCACAGCGGGGTTTGGAGGGGAAAGCCTTAAATAAGGTGTGGTTTGATTGGGCTCGTTTCCACGTGACCACCCTGAGCAATTCGGTCTTAATTCACGCACTTCTACTACATTGGAGGCTATCCCTATGAGCGTTATGACACCGCCCGGGATCAAGTCGTCGGGCGACTACATTGAAGAAGTTCTCACCACCGTGAAAGCCAAGAACCCGGCGGAGCCGGAATTCCATCAGGCAGTCCAGGAAGTACTGGAATCTCTGCGCCTGGTGCTGCAGAAACACCCGGAGTACCGTTCGGCGAAGATTCTGGAGCGAATCACCGAGCCGGAGCGGGTGCTGATGTTCCGGGTGCCGTGGTTTGACGATCGCGGGGAAATTCAAGTCAATCGGGGTTTCCGCATTGAGATGAACAGCGCCATCGGCCCTTACAAGGGCGGGTTGCGCTTCCATCCGTCGGTGAATCTCGGCATTTTGAAGTTCCTGGCATTCGAGCAAGTGTTCAAGAATTCGCTGACCACGCTGCCCATGGGCGGCGGCAAAGGGGGATCCGACTTCGATCCCAAGGGCAAGAGCGACAACGAAGTCATGCGCTTCTGCCAGAGCTTCATGACGGAACTGGCGCGCCATATCGGCCCGGATACGGATGTTCCCGCCGGCGATATTGGCGTGGGTGGCCGTGAAATCGGCTTCCTGTTTGGCCAATACAAGCGGTTGCGGAACGAATTCACCGGCGTCCTGACCGGCAAGGGTCTGGCCTGGGGCGGCTCGCTGATTCGTCCGGAAGCGACCGGCTATGGCTGTGTTTACTTTGCCGCGGAAATGCTGAAGACGCGCAAGGAGTCGCTGGAAGGCAAGCTGTGCCTGGTTTCGGGCAGCGGCAACGTATCGCAATACACGATCGAGAAGCTGCTCGATCTGGGAGCCAAGCCGATTACCTGCTCCGATTCCGACGGCGTGATCTTCGATCCGGATGGAATCGACCGGGAGAAGCTGGCCTGGATCATGGAGCTGAAGAACGTTCGCCGGGGCCGCATCCGGGAGTATGGAGACAAGTTCAAGAAAGGCGTCTTCATGCCCACCGATGTGAAGCTGGAGCACAACCCGATCTGGAACATCAAGGCCGATTGTGCATTCCCCAGCGCCACCCAAAACGAAATCAAGAAACGGGACGCGGAGAACCTGCTGAAGAACGGATGCAAGCTGGTGGCCGAAGGCGCGAACATGCCGAGCACGCTGGAAGCAACCAAGCTATTCCTCGATGCCAAGATCCTGTACGGGCCGGCCAAGGCCGCCAATGCGGGCGGCGTGGCTACCTCCGGGCTGGAGATGGCCCAGAACAGCGCACGGCTGAGCTGGACGCGCGAGGAAGTGGACGACCGGCTGCACAAAATCATGATCGCCATTCACAAGAACTGCTTCGAAACGGCCGAGAAATACGGCACACCTGGCAATCTGGTGAACGGGGCCAACATCGGCGGCTTCCTGAAGGTCGCCAATGCCATGCTGGATCAGGGATTGGTGTAAGTCGGGTTGTCGGCGAAGTCTCGGGGTATGATGCGGGGTGGGAAGGTTCCACCCCGCAAGTTTTTGGGTGACGGCGCAATGCGCATCAAAGTGAGGGAGTCGATCAGGAGAACCCAATGAGAATTCACCCTACTACTGTTTTCGGCTTCCTTCTGCTGTGCACAATCCCATCGATCGCTGAGAAGAAGATTTATGCCCCGCTCCCTGACAAAGTTGTCGCTGCAAAGACAGTTTTCTTCATAAATGAGAGCGGAACGGCTCGGTTTGGTGATGATCTGTATCGGCAAATCAAACTGTGGAATCGCTGGGATGTCGTCACCGACAAAGGGAAAGCCGATTTAATCTTGGTGCTTAGTCCTTCAGACACGGTGCCTGTCGTGATAACGACAGCCTCGGCGACAACATCAGGAGAGTCGACGTCTGCGACAAGGTTGACTGCAACTGGAAACATGCAGACTCAGCATTGGCACCTATACGTCATGGACGCTAAGACCGGAGAAAACCTGTGGAGATCGGACGCGTCGATGGGCGGGAAACTCTGGAGAAGCTGGGGCTCAATTGCAAAGTCCCTTCTGTCAGACATTCAAGAGCGGTTGAAATAACGGTTAGCGTTTGCGAGCTAGTATGAACCTGTTCGGTGGTAATTGACGAAATCAGGCCTTTGCCTCAACTATCTCAAGAAAGACCTCTTGAAATGACCGTAGCCCACCAACCCGATCCCATCGTTGACGCCGAGCGCCTCTTCGAGGGCTTCGAGAACCTGATGCCCTTCCGGGTGCACGATATTCTGCTCGTTTCCAGCCTCTACGATTCATTCATTTTGCGGGAAGACGGACGGCTCAACGAACTGCTGATCGGCGAGTCGCTGGAGTTGGAGCAGCACCAGCAGATTCCCGGGATCACCCATGTTTCTACGGGCGCCGAGGCTCTGGCCCTGGCGCGTTCTCAGCCACGTTTCAACCTGATCGTTACCAACCTGGAAGTCGGAGACATGGATGCGGCACGACTGGCGCATGAAGTTCGCGCTGCGGGCCTTGACATCCCGGTGGTGGTGCTGGCATACGACTACCGCGAGATCAAGAAATTTATCGCCCGTAATCCGGTCACCCTGATCCAGGAGATATTTCTGTGGCAAGGGAACGTTCGCATTTTGATTTCGATCGTCAAGTATGTCGAGGACGTTCGCAATGTGGCCCACGACACCGAGGCAGTGGGCGTGCCGGTAATTCTCGTGGTGGAAGATAACATCCGTTATTATTCCTCGTTCCTGCCTACGATCTATACCGAGCTGATCATGCAGTCGCGACGCCTGCTAAGCGAAGGCTTGAACGTGGCCCACAAACTGGTGCGCATGCGGGCCCGGCCGAAGATTCTGTTAAGCACCAACTACGAAGACGCCGCACGGCAGGTCATGGCCTATCGCGAGCACCTGCTGGGGGTGGTCTCGGACGTGGAATTTCCGCGCGGGGGCGAGCTCAACATCGACGCCGGCTTCGAACTGGCGCGGATGGTGCGCGAGGAAGTGCCGGACGTTCCCATCGTGCTGCAGTCGAGCCGGACGGAATTTCGTGCCCGCGCGCATGCGGAAGGCTTTTCCTTTCTCAGGAAGAGATCCCCGACGCTGCTGCGGGATCTGCGGCGCTTTCTCACCGAGCAGTTCGGCTTCGGCGATTTCGTGTTCCGCCTGCCGGATCATACCGAGGTTGCGCGGGCCAGCAACCTGAACGAGCTGGAGGGTTACCTGCAAGAGGTTCCTGCCGAGAGTATCGCTTATCACAGCGAGCGGAATCACTTTTCGCGGTGGCTGCGGGCCCGGACTGAATTTGCTTTGGCGCAGAAGCTCAGGCCGCGCAAGGTTTCCGACTTTGCCACACTGGAGGATCTGCGTCATGATCTGGCGGAATCCGTCGCGGAATATCGCGCCGAACAGAGCCAGGTATTGATCGGCGATTTCAATGCGGCGAATTTCGAAGCCAGCGACGTTTTCTTCCTGAGGATCGGCGGTGGCTCACTCGGAGGCAAGGCGCGCGGCCTGGCGTTTATCCGCCATCTCTTGCACAAGTACCGTACGGCAAGGAGGTTTCCGGGAGTGCGCATTGCCGTTCCGCCCAGCGTGGTCCTGGCGACCGACGTCTTCGACCGCTTCCTGAGCGAGAATAATCTGCTCGATTTTGCCATTCACTCCACCGACGATGCCGAGGTTTTGCAGCGCTTCCTTGAGGCCCCCCTGCCGGCCTCGCTGCGCGACGACTTGCTGGCCTTTCTCGGCGAAGTCAAGTATCCGCTGGCGGTGCGTTCCTCCAGCCTGCTGGAGGATTCTCAATACCAGCCCTTTACCGGTGTTTATGAGACCTTCATGCTGGCCAATCGGCACCCCGACTTGCTAATTCGCCTGGAGCAGTTGATGGAGGCGATCAAACGGGTTTATGCCTCGACCTTCACGCAGCATGCCAAGGCCTACGTGCGGGCGACGCCGTACCGGCTGGAAGAAGAAAAAATGGCGGTGATCCTGCAGCAGGTGGTCGGGACGATTCACGGGGAGAGATTTTATCCCGACTTTTCCGGGGTCGTCCGTTCGCGGAATTTCTACCCTGTGCCCCCGATGAATGCCGAAGACGGGATTGCGGCGGTGGCTCTTGGGCTGGGGCGGGAGGTGGTAGGCGGCGGCAAGTGTCTTACCTTCTGCCCGCGCTATCCACGGAACCTGGTGCAGTTCTCGTCAGTGGACGACATTTTGGCCAACTCTCAACGGGAGTTCTGGGCCATGGAACTGGAGCATTCCGGGCGGCATACCGAGAACCCCGTGGACGAATTCCGGGAGGTACGCTTTGGCCTCGAAACCGCCGAAGCGGACGGGACACTGCAACGGTTGGGATCGACCTACTCGGTCGACAACCACATGGTTTACGACGGTCTAAACCGGCCCGGCGCGCGCATTGTGAGCTTTGCGGCAATCCTGAAGCATGGAGTTTTCCCTCTGCCGGCTATCCTGGAGAGGTTGACCCGGGTGGGCGAGGAAGCGTTCGGGCGGCCAGTGGAGATCGAGTTTGCGGTGCGGTTGTCGCCGCAAGCGGAGGACACGGCGGAGTTCGGTTTCCTGCAGATTCGTCCGCTGGTGCTTGCCTGGGGCGGCGAAGAACTGCGCTTGGAAGACGTGAGCCCGCGGCGGCTGGTCTGCCAGAGCGCCAAGGTTCTCGGCAATGGGCGTATCGACGATCTGCACCACCTGGTGGTCGTGGATTTTCATCGCTTCGAGCGCTCCAAGAGCCGGGAAGTCGCCGAAGGGGTGGCGCAGCTGAATGCCAAGTTGACGGGCGGCGGAGTACCTTATCTCTTGATCGGCGTGGGGCGCTGGGGATCGAATGATCCGTGGCTGGGGATTCCCGTGGAATGGGATGAGATTGCCGGAGCCCGTGTGATCGTTGAGGCAGGCTTTCGCGACTTCCGTGTAGCGCCGTCGCAGGGAAGTCACTTCTTCCAGAACCTAACCGCTTTTCAGGTGGGATACTTCACCGTGAACCCGGATGCGGGAGAAGGATTCGTCGACTGGGAGTGGCTGGCGTCCCAGCCGGCGGTGGAAGAACAAGGATGCGTACGGCATCTGGAGTTCAGGCATCCGATTTCTGTGGTGATGAACGGACGGACCAGCTGCGGGATGATCTTCAAGCCGGAGCAGAAGCCCTAGGGAACAATAGGTCGGTACTGCGCGGTGCTGGACCCGGCGGATTCCGAAAGGGCCCAGTTCCCGAACGCCCCTTCCCTTCAGTAACTTGCCCGGACGATGTTACCCTGTCACTCTGTGCCCCGGACAGACCTATTTCTTGTCTCAGGGGCGAAGCGAAGCTATGAAGGCAGAATCACGGAGTCTTGTTGGCGGCAAGTTATTGATTTGCATTGTTGTTTTAGGTTGCTGCGCCGGCGCGTGGGCGAGCCAGTGGATGACGCTGGGGCCGGATGGAGGGGATGTTCGCAGCCTGACTTCAGACCCGCGCAACCCGGACCACATCTTTCTCGGAACCAGCACAGGAACCATCTTCCAATCGACCGACGGTGGGCACAACTGGGCGCGTTTCGCGCATCTCGGAAGTGGTGACGACTACGTGATCGACCACCTCGCCATCGACCCGCAGCATCCTGAGCTGATGTATGCAGCGGCGTGGAGCGTCGAGAATCAGGCCGCGGGCGACTTCTTCCGTTCGCATGACAGCGGCAGCACCTGGGAAACGGTCTCCTTCATGCACGGTAAATCGATTCGCGCGATGACCATGGCGGCATCCGACCCCAAGATCCTGGTCGTCGGAGCGCTGGAGGGAGTCTTCCGCAGTAACGATGCGGGAAAGAGCTGGGAAAAAATCTCTGTCTCGAACCAGGAAATTCACAATGTCGAGTCGATCGCGATTGATCCCAAGAACGCAGATGTGATTTACGCGGGCACGTGGCATCTCGCGTGGAAGACGAGCGATGGCGGCGCCAGCTGGCACCACATCACCAGGGGCATGCTGGATGACTCCGACGTGTTCTCAATTATCGTTGACTCTACGAATTCATCGGTGGTGTTTGCCAGCGCCTGCTCGGGTGTCTACAAGAGCGAAAATGGCGGAGAGCAATTCAGCAAGATTCAGGGGATTCCATTCTCGGCGCGGCGCACGCGGGTGCTGAGAGAAGATGCGGCGCATCCCGAGATCGTGTACGCAGGAACTACGGAAGGGCTCTGGAAAACGGCCGACGAGGGAAAGACCTGGATGCGCGTCAGCGGTCCGGAGGTCGTGGTCAATGATGTGCTGGTCGACCCCCGCAATTCGGACAGAGTACTGATGGCTACGGACCGCAGCGGCGTGCTGGCCAGCGATGACGGGGCCAAGACCTTCACCGCTTCGAACCACGGTTATGCCCATCGTTATGTAACGGCGATCGTGGCCGGCCACAAGGATGCAGACACATTGTATGTGGGCGTAGTGAATGACCGGGAGCAGGGCGGAGTGTTCGTCACGCACGACGCCGGGCAGCACTGGATGCAGCGGAGCATGGGTCTCGACGGGCGGGACGTGTTCACGCTGAAGGAAACGGCCAGCGGAGAGATGATCGCGGGCACCAATCGCGGCATGTTTATTCTGGCGCACAATGCCTCTGACTGGAGCCCGATCAACACGATCGAAGAAAAATCCTACGTCCGCGGAGCCATGAGAGGTCATCAAGGTGCGGCGCACACTTCAGTGCTGACCGCGAAAGTCAACGACATCGAAATCACTCCAAAGCGGTGGCTAGCGGCAACTTCCTCCGGGCTGTACACCAGTTCGAACGAAGGCAAGAGCTGGAGCGGCGGTCCGGTAATGGGCAAACAGGAATTTGCCTCGGTGCATGCCGAGGGAGACCTGATTGCCGTGGCCACGCACAACTCGGTGCTGGTCTCAAGCAACGGTGGAGCAACCTGGAAGGAAGCCGGGCTGGGCGCTTATGTGAGCAGCATCCGCAACGTTACTATCACGCCTGACGGGCAGATCATGATCGCGTCGCGGGAGGGAGCATTCCGCAGCCCGAACCAGGGTGGCGGCTGGGAGCACATGCAGAATGGGTTGCCCGACAAGAACATCAGTTCCATCAGCTACGATCCCAGCAGCAAACGTCTGCTCGCGACCAGCATGGCGACTGGAGTTGTGTTCGAGAGCGAAGACGGGGGACAGAGCTGGCAGCGGGGACCGGACTCCGGCTACCCGCTCCGGTCCGTCAGTTTCGTGCATGGACGCTACGTGGCGGCGACTCCGTTCGACGGTGTGGTGGTACAGCCCAACAATGACAGCCGGAGCGCCTCGGCTGACACTGGCGGACATACATACTGAGGTTGAGAGCTTCGGCGATTCGTTCTTAACCGTTTACATAACACCAAGGAGCGGCTCAGCCGCTCCTTTTGATTTTGCAACCTGACCTTGTTTTCCGCGCCTCGCGACTAGCGTGGCGGAGAGCTGTTTCCGGCGGGCGGCTCACTGTTGGTTGGGGGATTTGTCGAAGGTGTTGGAGGCGCGGTCCCGGGATTAGTAGTGTTCGGCGTCGTCCCGGGTGTGGTAGTCGCCGGAGGAGCGGTAGGTTGAGGCGTTTGCCCAGGCGTGCCAGTCTGCGGCGTGGCCGTCCCGGGCGTCGGGGAGGCGGTACCCGGAGCCGGCGAAACAGTGCCAGCCGGGGGCGTCGCCGTCCCAGGCGGCGGAGTTGCGGTTCCGGGTGATGGAGTTGCGCTCCCGGGGGCCTGAGGGTTTGCTGTTTGCGGCGTGGTCGAGGTCCCAGGGCTCTGATTGCTGGGTGTGGACTGCGCCCGCGGCGCAGCCGCCGATCCCGACTGTCGGGGATGCGGGGATGCCACCACCAGGGGCGCGGCAAGCAGCAAAACTGCGAGAATCGGTACCTTTTCTTTCATGACCGTATGGCCTCCAAGGGTAATTACGCTGTGGCGCTCCAGGTACTGAAGAAGTCTAAGGGGACCTGGCATCGACCGGAATCCAGCAGAATCCGTACGGGAGGCCATTCGGCAGGGCAGAGGGCACTAGCCGGACTTTGAGGCGGTCCTCCCCGGACCGATAACGATTCCCCGAACCGAGCGTCTAACCTTTCATAATGGCATGAGGAGCGGGAATATGACGTCCGAAGGAAAACTTTACTGGCTGGCAGTCGGTATGGCGGCAGTGCTGTTGCTGAACTCGGCATCGACGATACACCGCGGCTGGTTTGAGAGCCTACAGGATCGCTCACTAAATGTCGCGGATCGGGTGGTGAGCCGCGCGTTCACCTCGCTGAACTCGATGGAAGGGCGCCTTCACGTGGAGCGCTCGATGCGCGCGGAAATGGTGGCCAGCCGGATGGACACGAGGATGGCGTGCATGCAAGCCGCAATGGCGCGCCGCCAGGCAGAATACGCGAGGCTGCAGGTCGGCAGGGCGGAGTTGGAATCTCTGCGCGAGTTGAACCTGAGTGGACTTCCCCAGGCTCAGGATTTCAGGATCGTGGTTCCACGGCCCCCGGTGACCCGGCGCGACGGCAGCCTCTGATCCTTCTCGGGCGCACTCAGCCTGGGTGTGAGTTCCGACTGCAAATTTTTCGGCTTCCTTCCGCCCGCCCGGCAATCCAATAGTCAACCGGCGTTTCACTCCAACCTGAACGGGGAATCTCATGCAGGAGACCGCGAAGCAATACACGGAGCGCATTCTGGCTTTTGTAGAGGGTAAGGAAGCCCTCAAGGTGCAGCAAGAAACACCGAAACGGCTAAAGAAACTCATTGCTCGCCTGAGCAAGAAACAGCTGACTCGGTGTCCGGCGCCGGGAAAGTGGTCGATCAACGAGATTCTGGCCCATCTGGCTGACACCGAATTGGTAGGCAGCTGGCGCATGCGGCAGATTCTGGGCAACAACGGCGCAGCCCTTCAGGCGTACAATCAGGACGCTTGGGCAGAGGCGTTAGGCTACACCAAACGGGATGCCAAGGTGTCGCTTGCCACTTTTCGCATGCTGCGAGAGAACAATCTGGGTTTGCTCAAGTCCCTGCCGAAGAACGTGTGGGAGAACTACGGAGTGCACGAGGAGCGGGGCAAGGAAACGCTTTCTCATATTGTCCGCATGTTTGCCGGCCATGACCTGAACCATCTGAGCCAGGTCGAGAAGATTGTGAAAGAGAGCCGGAAAAAGCGCGCCGCCTAGTCTGGCGCGCCAGCAGACGGAGAGGCGCCGGCAGGGTCTCTCCGTAATTCCACAGTTGTGCACCAAGTTTCATCTACCTCAGTTGACAAAAAGAAGTTATAGTAAGTCCGCTCCGCGGTTCACTGACGACAACTGACCTGGGTTGATGGCGAGAAAAAGCGGTTCCACCATCTTGCAGGAAGAGTTGTACCCGCCAGCCGACGAGTGTGTCCGCCGGGAGGCAGACGATCCTCTCGACGATGGGCGGCTGCTCGAACTGGACGTGGAACAGGAATCGCCGTTCCTGCGAGGACAGAAGCGGGTGTCCGCCCGCCGCAGCTCCCTTCCCAAGAAGACCGCCACTCATCTGACCTGGGGCCTCCTCGGGGCCGTGGTGTTGTTCGTATGCGCCGCCGCTGTGGCGGCTCTTTACCACTATGGGGAGTATTCCTGGCGCTTCCGCATTGAGTCCAGCGACGATCTGGAGATCGAAGGACTGCACAACGTTACCCGAGCGCAGGTCATGGAGGTCATGGGCGGCGATATCGGGCGCAACATTTTCTTTGTTCCTCTGAGCCAGCGCCGGCTGCAGCTGCAGCAGATTCCCTGGGTCGAGTCCGCCAGCGTCATGCGATTTGTTCCCAACCGGCTGAAGATCGAGATCCGTGAGCGCACGCCGGTGGCGTTTGCTCGCATCGATTCGAAGATTGTGCTGATCGATGCGGAGGGCACGCTGATGGATCTGCCGCTCAGCGGCAAGAGGAAGTACTCGTTCCCCGTGATCCTGGGCATGAACGTAAACGAGCCACGATCCACGCGGGGCGCCCGCATGAAGATTTACAACGACCTGGTGGGGCAACTGGATGCCGGCGGCGCCCGATACTCGCAGGATTTGAGCGAAGTCGACATCTCCGACCCTGAAGACGTAAAGGTGCTGGCCAATGATCCGGGCGGGGAAGTGCTGGTTCACCTGGGTTCTTCGAATTACCTGGAACGGTATCAGGTGTACGTGAGCCATGTGCGCGGGTGGCGCGAGCAATTCGAAAAGCTGGATTCGGTGGACCTGCGCTACGAGCGGCAGATTGTCGTGAATCCAGATCTGCCAAGGACCGTCAAACCTCCTCCGCTTTCGGTTCCGGCCGCCCGGGCGGCGATGGCGGCGGGCGCGACGCAAGTCAGCCACGCCAGCATCAGGCCGAGGACGACAACCGCCGGCGTGCCGCGCCAGACGGTCAGGTCTCCGGCCGGAGTTGAAGCAAAGAGAACGGCGGTGAGGGCGCATCTGCGCAAGCATGGACCAGGGTTGAGAAAGGCCAGCCTGCAGGCGAAGCTCAGCCCATCCACCGGCGCCACACACGCAGTTCCATCCCCCCCGCACGCAACCGCGCCTTTGGCTAAGGATCTTGCGACGGGAACGACTGCGACGAACCCGAGCAGTAAACCGAGTCCGGCCATCTCTAAGGCCCAGGAACCATAAGAAGCATGGCGAACCAGTATCGGCACTTTCTGACGGCGATTGACGTAGGCAGCGCCAAGACCTGCGTCGTGGTGGCCGAGATCACCGACGGAGCGTTGAGATACAGAGGGCACGGAGTTGCGGAATCGAAGGGATCGCGCAAGGGAATCATCGTCGACCTGGACAAAGCGGTCTCCTCCATTCAGAAGGCCGTGGAGCGGGCGGAGGATGTCTGCGGCGCGCCCATCGAGCACGGGTTGTTGGGAGTCGCGGGGGCGCACGTTCGAGGAGTGAACAGTCACGGAGGCCTGAGTTTTGGGGCGAGGGCGAGAGAAATCGCCCGCGACGAGATCCGCTCCGCGGTCGACAAGGCACGCGCGATCCCATTGCCCGCCGACCGCGAAATCCTCCATCTGTTGCCGCAGGAGTTCATCCTGGATGATCAAAGCGGTGTGCACGACCCGCTGGGAATGATGGGCACGCGGCTTGAGGTGCGGGTGCACATGGTCACGGCGGCCTCGAGCGCGACGCAGAATGTGGTGACGGCAGTGAACCGGGCGGGGGTTCACGTGGACGACACGGTGTTCGAACCGTTGGCTTGTGCCGATTCCGTGTTGCGGGCCGACGAGCGGGAATTAGGCGTTTGCCTGGTGGACATCGGCGCCGGTTCGACCAGCCTGATCGTCTTCCAGGAAGGGGCGGTGCTGCACACGGCAGTCATTCCCATTGGAGGGGATCACTTCACCAGTGACCTTTCGGTGGGGTTGTGCACACCGCTGGCGGAAGCCGAGAAAATCAAGCGGCTGTACGGCAACGTGATTGTGACCCTGATTCCGGAAGGCAACGAAGTCGAAGTGCCTTCGGTCGGAGATCGGCCGTCACGCCTGATTCCGCAGCGCATGGTGGGTGAGATTCTGGAGCCTCGGGCGCGGGAATTGTTTGAGATGGTACGCGACAACCTGCGGCACAGCGGCATGCTGGAAGCGTGCGTAGGAGGGGTGGTATTGAGCGGCGGCGGATCCCGCCTGGCGGGCACGCTGGAAATCGCCGACTCCGTCCTGCGGCGGCCGGTGCGGCTGTGCTGGCCGACTCCCCTGGCCAAGATGCCGTCGACACTGGCCGAGCCTGAGTTCGCCACGGTGTTGGGCATGATTTTTTACGGCCATCGCGCGCGCATTGCCCGGGGTCTGCAGAATTCGCGATGGAGTTCGCGATTAATGAGCTTGTTTTCAAAGAAGGGGGCCTAAGATCAGCAGCCAGCTTGGGGATTGCGAAGTATTCAACGATGAGAAGCGAGGTGCTACCCATGAAGAAAGAAAATGACATTCGCATCAGTTTCAACGAGGAGGCCCGCAACGACGCCCGGATCAAGGTGATCGGGGTGGGCGGGGGCGGCGGCAACGCCGTGAACCGCATGATCGATGCCGGCATGGAGGGCATCGAGTTCATCGTGGCCAACACCGACCTGCAGGCGTTACGCATGTCCCGCGCGCCCATGAAGATCCAGCTCGGGGTGAAACTCACCAACGGGCTGGGAGCGGGAGCGAACCCGGAGGTGGGGCGCAAGGGCGCGCTCGAAGATTCAGACAAGATCATCGAGGCGCTGGAGGGCGCCGACATGGTTTTCGTGACCGCCGGCCTGGGAGGCGGGACCGGCACAGGGGCGGCCCCGATCATTGCCTCGCTCTCCAGCGAAATGGGTGCGCTCACGGTCGCCGTGGTCACCAAGCCCTTTGCCTTCGAAGGTAAGCGGCGCCTGCACCAGGCCGAGCGCGGCATCGCGGAGTTGATGGACTCGGTGGACACGACCATCGTGATTCCCAATGAAAAGCTCCTCGGGGTCGCGCAAGATGCCGGGTTCTTTGAGTCTTTCCGCGTGGCCGACGATATCCTGCGGCAGGGCGTGCAGGGCATCTCGGACATCATCACCATTCCCGGCATCATCAACCGTGACTTCGCCGACGTGAAGGCAATTATGGCCGGCATGGGATACGCGGTGATGGGCACGGCGACGGCCAACGGCGCGCGGCGGACGGTGGAAGCGGCACAAAAGGCGATCGCGTCGCCCCTGCTAGAGGCCGGGGCGATCGATGGGGCGCGCGGCATCCTCATCAACATTACCGGCTCGACTTCGCTCAAACTGGCCGAAGTGCAGGAGGCTTGCACCATCATCCAAAGCGCAGCCGACGAAGATGCCAATATCATTTTCGGCGCCGTGCTTGACGAGAAGATGAAAGATTCGGTCAAGATTACGGTGATAGCCACGGGCTTCAAGGATTCGGACAAGCAGCATCGCCATCGGGAGACGCAGCCCTCGTTCGTGGTGAATCGGGCCAGCGATGACTTCCAGGACGATGTCATGGAGGTAGATCCCGATCCCCTGCCGCCCGCGCCGATGGTGATGGAAGGAGGGGGATCGCCCGCCGCATCCGTGGGCACAGGCGAAGCCATGGGCATTGATGCGATGCGTAATGCCATGATCGCCAATTTTGAGCAATCAGATCTTGACGTGCCGGCGTTCCTGCGCAAGCGGAGCGAACCGATGTAATTGGTTCCAGGCGGAGCATTTTTGTGCCGAAGAGGGGCTGGGGCGCGGGGTATGGGGTGAAAACTATTTCCCATTCTGGCCAGGCCTTTTCCCTGATTCCAAACAGGGGTTACCAAGGGTCTACACCCTCAATTTTGCTGGAACTGGCCTATTTCCTGCGTGTTAGAGTATGTTCAACTGGGAGCGTTTTTATCCAGTATTTTTGAGTTGCAGATCGCATCGGAGTTTCATAACATCTACGTGCGCAAGGGCTTAGATTTCGACCATCGAAGCTGGCCCTTGCTTTGCAGCTGAGGTTGGGGTGAACTCCGGGAACAGGTGTTGGGAAGTGATATCCGGGAAATCCTTTGTGCGTCTCAGTCTCGCCCTCGTATTCGTATCTTTCTATCTCCTCAGCCAAAGCGTGCTGGCCGCGAATGTCAGCACCGGCCTGACTTCGCGAAGAGCCAAAACGCCGAAGATCAGCGAGACTCAACACGCGCGCAAGCGCATCCGCCGCCTGGCCCGCAGCCGGGCTGCGACGGCGCGGACGGCGATTGCCCGCCGGCATCGCCGGCATCGTTACTACGAACGCTTCTCGGCGAGTTCTTTCGTCTCCGAAGATGTCACTGAAGGCGACGCGACTGCCGGTGAAGACGCAGTCGTGCGGCAGGCTGCCATCAACGCGCTGGGGAACATGAACGGTACGGTGGTGGCGATCGAGCCCACTAGCGGACGAGTGCTGGCGATGGTCAACCAGAAACTAGCGCTGTCAAGCGGCGCCCAGCCCTGCTCGACGATCAAGCTATCGGTCGCGCTCGCGGCCCTCAGCGAAGGGCTCATCACCAAGGAAACCGAAGTTCGACTGGGCGGCCGTTACCACATGAACCTGACGATGGCGCTGGCCCACTCGAACAACGCATATTTCGAGGCGGTGGGCAGGCAGCTTGGCTTCGAGCGAGTGGCCTACTACGCGCATCAGTTTGGCCTGGGCGAGTTGGCCGGCTACGATATTGCGGGCGAGAATCCCGGCATCTATCCCGATGAAGTCATTCCCACGAGCCTCGGCGGTGTGGGCAAGATGTGCTCGTTCGGGGAAGGCATTTCGATGACGCCGTTGCAGTTGGGCGCACTGGTCGCGGCGATCGCTAACGGAGGCACGCTCTACTACCTGCAGCATCCGACGACGCCGGAAGAAGTCGCCAGTTTCGAGCCGCGGGTGAAGCGGCGTCTGGACATTGCGCCGCTTATCCCGGAGATTTCCGATGGCATGCAGGGCGCTGTCGAGTACGGGACCGCGCGCAGCCTGCGTGTGAATTTCAATGAAGAAGACGTGCTGGGAAAAACCGGGACCTGCTCGCACGCGGGTACGCGTTACGGATGGTTTGCCTCTTACGCGAAGACCGACTTCGGACATATTGTAGTCGTTGTTTTCCTGGAGGGAGGCCGTCCAACATTCGGACCCAAGGCTGCGGAGATCGCAGGACACATGTATCGCAGCCTTTACGACCACGATTTCTTCGCGGGGCGTACGCCAGTGCCGGTTTCGGCCGATGAAACCACGGTAAAAACCCGCATCGAGTAAGTCTGGTCCGACGAAATTCGGTATCAAGTGAAAAAGCACGCCGGCCCCAAACCCGGCGTGCTTTTTGTTCTTGCCTGCCATTTCAAACCAGCGGCTTGAGAGCGGCCAGCAGTTTGTTTCCGTTGGGCGCACCCCAGCCGCACACAGCGTCATAGCCGGGCCCGGCTTCGTATCCGCCGACGGCCGCGGTGCTGTTGTTGCCGCTGACGATGTCCTTACAGGCTTGTCCGCCCACGGTTGAGCTACCACTGCTTTGGTAGAGCACGGGGGTGATGTAACCGGCGCGCTTACCCTGCAATGCAGCGTTTATGCGAGCGACCAGCGCAGCCCACAATGGAGCGGAGGCGCTGGTCCCTCCATTTACCATTGCCTTGCCGTCCACCACCATGAAGTAGCCAGTGTGCGCGCTGGCGTTGGCGGCAACATCGGGGACGCAACGTCCAGCCTTTCCGCCTGGATTCACGGAAGCGACACTTACCTTTTGCCATGAAGGGCGGTCGAAGACAGTGCTCACGCCGCCTCCCGTGCTTCCGCCTCCATCTTTGCGCAGGCCGTCCCCGTCTTTCCAAGCCTTCTCGGAGAAGCCATCTGCCTGCTTGCGCAGAATAGTTCCTCCGACGGCGAGAGCATAGGGGCTGGAGCAGGGGAAATCGACGTGTGCGTGGCCATCCCCCACCTGATCGTCAGAGCCATCGTCGCCGGACGCAACACAAACGGTGATGCCGAGCAGCGCCGCTTCGTGCAGGGCCTGGTTTACCTCGCGGATGCCCTGGCGCGACCACGAGGCATGATCCTCGGCGTCGCCCCAGCTGACCGAGAGCACGGTCGGTTTGTTCTCGGCGTCGTGAACGGCTGCATCCAGGATATCGACCCAGCCTTTTTCGGTGAAGGAACTGAAGTAGACGGGGATTTTTGCTTGCGGGCATGCCCCGGCGATCACTTCGATATCCAACATTACCTCGTCTTCGGCGCCATCGTGCTGATCGGTAGCGGCATGATCGACGCTGATGGGCAGAACGTTGGCCACGGGAACGCCGGCGGTTCGGCAGAAGGTGGCGAGGTCATTGGGAAAGTAGCCGCCTCCGAATTCGAGGATGCCGATGGTTTGTTCGGCGCCGTCCCCTGCGGGGAAGCTATAAGCCGCGGCCAATTCCGCGGGGAAAAACCAGGGCCGGGTTTTGGCGCGCGCTGCGGTCAGCGAGCTTAACCGCGGTGCGGTGGCGCGGCGCTTGACGACTCTGCGGTTGTCGAGTCCGAAGACGCCCTCGACGATGTCTTTTAACTCGCTGGGCACCTGCAAGGCGCCCACACGGCCGCGATAATCTCCACGTTCGTGGGCGTAGCGGATGAGCTTCACCTGAAAAGCTTTCTCCATTTCGCTGACGGGGCCGCCCATGCGGACGGTTCGAGTAGCGGCATCGGAGTCGATAACCTGCAGGCCATACTTGCCCAAGGCCTTTTCCACTGCGGCCACATCCTCTTCGGAGGCGCCATGCGCGGCCTCGAGGTCGGTGAGCGTCATGGGAGTTTTGGGGCGACCGTCCAAAGCAGGGAGATCGGCCTTTCGCCGGAGCTTTATGGTCACTTCCACCCATTCCTCCTGATTGGCGGCGCCCAGGGCTCGTGCGCCCGGCATGGGGACACGATCGCTCCCGGGAACTACAACATGCGTCTGATCCATATGCGATTCTCCATATGCAACCGGGTCGGCGGCGAAGAGGTTTCGCCCCTTTTGGCAGGTGAAGCAGTTATGACCGGTTGGACCTAGATTTGTCCCGTTGGCCCTGTGACCTCAGATGATCCTGAGCGACTTCGACCGCAGGTCAGTGGCGATGGGTCGCGTTACGGGTCGAATCACCTGATGCTGCTCCGAACGCGCTCGAAGCAATACGTACCGGGACTCTGCCGTTGGAAAGGGAGTATGCGCGGGAAGCAGAGAAATACAAACGGAAGGCGTGCTTCTTTTACGAAAACCGAACAAATGGGCGGCAGCGGGAATGCAGACTGACAGAATTCGATCACCGACCCGCTTCGGAACCGGTCAACGCCGCAAAAAGCACAATCAGCAAAGGCAGGAACAGCACAATGCCGCTGGCCAGGAGCAAGATTTCGCTCATCAAGTCGGGCCTCATGAGATCGTCCCGATGCACCATGGATTGCTCTCTTCGCATAGGTTCCTCCGTAGCCGGATCAGATTCGGGCGCCATAGGAGATGTAAAACACAGGCGCCCAGGTTTTCCGGATACGCGGGAGAGGCTGTGCACATACAGTGCCACCTGTAGTCCCAGGGCCACATTCTGAAGTTAAGAAACTGCCGCTTTGGTCCTCCGATCGAAATGAAACTGCTCTAGTTACGTTGGTTACATGTCTTCGGGACGGGGCGTCGCTTAGAATCGCGGCACATGAAGGGTTCGCGGGCACTTCCGGTGTTGCTTTGCCTGTTTGTGATGCCCTGCCTGGTTTACGGCAAGCAGCTGGCGGTGGTCGCGGACCGGGCCAACGCCACCACCAACGTGAGCGCAGCAGACCTGTCCAAGATTTTCAACGCGCACACGCGGAGCTGGCCAGACGGCAAGGCGATCACGATCGTATTACGCGACCCGTCATCCGCGGACATGCAACTGGTGCTGCGGAAAGTTTTCAACATGAGCTCTGAACAGGCGCAGGCATTCGTACAGGCGCACCGGGGCAGTGTGATCGTCGCCGACACTGACGAGGCCGTCATCCGCTTTGTCGCCGGCACGCGCGGGGCGGTCGGGATCGTCGATCTGTATTCGCTTACCAAGGATGTGAACGTGATCAAAATCGACGGCAAGTTGCCGGTTGAACAAGGCTACTTGCTGAGAGGAAACTAACCATGGTCCGCAGATACGCACTCCTGACAGCCGCTCTCGCGTTCACTACCTTCAGCCTGGCGGCGCAGGAGCCGGCCACTACGCCGCAGAGCCACGCACTGGTGTTGCCCCTGACCAGCAAGTCTCCGGAGGCGCGCCGCAGGGCTGAGCAAGCCATGAACCTCGATCTGGACCAGGTCGAACAGGCTCAGGCGATCGAGATGCTCCGCGGGGCGCTGAAGATCGATCCCGACTTTGCCATGGCGCACGAGTTTCTGACGCAGATCAGCCTGGATCCGGCGGAGCAAGTGAGAGAGCAGGCCCGGGCCATGGCCACGCGAAAGAACGCGACTCCGGCTGAACAAGAGGTAATCGAGTGGTATCAGGACGCGATGGACCACAAGCTGATCTCGGCCATCATGAAGATGAACGATGTTCTCGGCCAGTATCCCCGCGACAAGTGGGTAGTGTGGATGACGACCTGGTGGCTGACGACACAGACACAATACGAGCGGTCGATCGAAATTTACGAGCGCTCGGGAATCACCGACTCGCCGGGATTGATGAACAACATGGGCTACTCCTATGCCTACATGCGGCAGTTCGACAAGGCATTCGAGCAAATGGCGAAATATGTGGCGGCCATGCCGAACGAGGCGAACCCGCAAGATTCGTATGCCGAGATTTTACGCATGGCCGGCCGGTTCGAGCAATCGATTGAACATTATCGTGCCTCCCTGGCGATCAACCCGGAGTTCTACTCGTCGCAGTTCGGGATAGCGGACACCTACTCGTTGATGGGGGATCAGGCGCATGCCCGCCGCGAATACGAGATCGGATTTCAGAAATTCAAGCTGCCAGAACTGCACAAGATTCAGTGGCAGACCCGGGAAGCGATCAGCTATGTGCGCGAGGGCGACTACGAGGGAGCCGATCGGGCCTTCCAGACGATCGCAGACTATACACACTGCGCCAGCATGAGCCAGCTGGAAGCCGACACGTATCGGCAAATGGCCATGTACCAGCCCGATCCGAAGCAGGCCCTCAATTACTTGCAGCAGGCGGATACGGCGGTACAAGAGGGGAAAAATGCGATGGCCGCAGCCATCGCCCAGGAAAGCGCGCAGATTCTGCGGGCTCGCGTGGAAGTGGCCATACGAATGGGAAACAAGAAAATGGTCCGCTCAAATCTGGAGACGCTAAGAGAGCGGGCGCAGAACATTGACGATCGCCTGATCCAAGTAGCTTACCATGGAGCCGCGGGGGCGGCGCTGTTCTGGGAGCACAAGTACAAGGAAGCAATTTCTCATCTGGAGGAGGACACCGACAGTCCCCTTTCCTTGAAGCTGCTGGCAGCCGCTTATCTGAAGGTGGGCGACAGCGGCAACGCCAAGCGCATTACCGAAACGCTGACCAATTTGAACGATCCGACGCTGGAACAGGCTCTGGTAGTGCCCGCCTTCCGCAAGTGTTACGCGGATCCCACGTGCAACGGAGATGTAAAGAGCGCCCAGCTTAAGTAAGACGGATTTGTAAACGCGCGACACGGCAAGAACAGGAACGCCCAGCCTGTGGCTGGGCGTTTCGCGTTGAAGCAGGAACAGCTCAGTCGTTCTTGGTCACATCTTTTTCCACTACGCCATCTTTGATGTGAACCACACGGTGTGCGTATTCGGCGATGTCATGTTCGTGGGTCACCAGGACGATGGTATTTCCCTGCGCCTGCAGGCGATCGAAGAGCGCCATGATTTCGTTGCCCGTCTGCGAATCCAGATTGCCGGTGGGTTCATCAGCAAGAATGATGGAAGGGCGGTTTACCAGGGCGCGGGCGATGGCAACGCGCTGTCTTTGTCCGCCTGAAAGTTCGTTGGGCTTATGATGCATGCGTTCGCCCATTCCCACCGCGATCAGCGACTCCTTAGCCCGTTCGGTTCTTTCGGCAGCGGGCACGCCGGCGTAGATGAGAGGGAGTTCCACGTTGTGCAAAGCGGTGGCGCGCGCCAGCAGGTTGAAAGTCTGGAATACGAAGCCAATTTCCTTGTTGCGAATGCGAGCCAGTTCGTCATCGTCCAATTCGCTGACGAGCTGGCTGTTCAGCCAGTATTGGCCTTTGCTGGGAGTGTCAAGACAGCCGATCAGGTTCATCAGCGTGGACTTGCCGGACCCGGAAGGACCCATGATCGCCACGTACTCACTGCGGCGAATGTTCAGGTTGACGCCGCGCAAGGCGTGCACTTGCTGTTCCGAGCCCATGTCATAGGTCTTCCACAGATCGATGGTCGCGATCATGAAGGACTCGGGCGTAGCCGACACCACGGGTTGGGCGATGCTGATGACTTCTGCGGTTGCCATTCTTTTCTCCCGGTCCTCTTGGGACACTTGCAGGTTCTCCGGTCTGGTTAACAATCCCGCGGTTGGGGCCGGCTCTCCATTGGACGAGCCATTCCGGTGAAGGTTATGAGCTCTCCTCCGCTTCTTTCTTGGGGGCGGAGTTGTCGACTTTGACGCCGGTTCCCGGGCGGATGGTGCGCAAAACCTTGTAACTTCCAGTCACGATCTCGTCGCCCTCATTAAGTCCTTTGAGCACTTCGATATCGGTTGTTCCGGCGATTCCGCTTTCCACTCGCACGAACTCGGCTTTGTGATTCCGGATGACAAAAACCCCTTGAATTTCAGCTTTGTCCTCGGCGCTGGTCTTGGGCCGCACAGCGGCTTCAACTGAGTTTTTCTCGTTCACCGGAACCAAATCCTCGGAGCGGCGGATGGTGAGCGCCTGAATAGGAATCGCCAGGGCGTTGGCTTTGGTGGCCGTGGTGATTCTGGCCGTGGCGGAGAGCCCAGGCCGCAAGTCGGAAGGCGGACTTTGCACGGTGACCACTACTTTGAAATCCTTGGCTTCCTGGCTAGAGCCGGTCTGCTGCGAACTGGAAACGCCGGTTGAGCGGACGATAGCGTTGTCACCGATCTCGGTCACGACAGCCTTGAATAACTTGTTTGGGATGGCGTCGATGGTTACGTCGGCAGGCTGACCCAGGTGGACATTCACGATATCGGTTTCATCCACCCGCACTTCAGCGGTGACCACGGACATATCGGAGAGGGTCATCAGAGTGCTGCCGGGGGAGTTTTGAATCCCGATCACGACCGTTTCGCCTTCCCTTACTGGGAGGTTGGTAATGACTCCGGCAAAGGGCGCGGCGTAGGTTGTCTTTTTCAGCACATCCGCTGCATGTGTCAAATTGGCGTTGGCCGCGGTGATGCGCCGTTCGGCTGAGTCCTTTTGAGCCTTCGCCTGAGAGACGCGGGCCTGGGCCTGAGCCAATCCTGCCTGGGCGGCCTGATACGCGGCTTTCTGGCTGTCGTACTCGGACTTGGCAATCAGGGCATCTTTGAACAGGCCCTGGGCGCGGCTCCAATCGAGCTCGGAGCGCTCGGCGTCTGACTTGGCGCGATTGAGGTCGGCGAGGGCTGTGTTCAGGGCCGCGTCGGCGGCAATGGCATCGGTGCGGGCGGCTTCAAGGGAGGCTGCCATCGCATCCATGTCGGCGGCGGATTGCACATTCTCGAGTTGGGCCAGCATCTGTCCCTGGCGGACGCGATCGCCCTCTTTCACATAGAGCCTGGTGATCTTGCCGAAGGCGTTGGCACCGATATTGACGTAGGTCTTGGGCTTGATTTCGCCGGACGCGCTGACCACCGAGGTCAGATCCTGACGCTGCACCTTGCCCGTCTGCACGGTGACGACGTTCTTGTGACTCTGATAAACGGTGAAGCCGACAATAGCGGACAGGAGGACTGCCACACCGGCTCCGATCGCAATTTTCTTCCAAGTCGCCATGGGTGCCTTGCTGGGCTCAACAGTAAACGGCAGAGCAGGGGCCGGCTGGTCCATCCTCTTGACCGCAGAGGCGTCCGCCGTCACCAGAGTGGGGCTCACAGTCTGAGATACGACCCCAGGAGGGCGAAAGTTCCCTACCCCCGATGCAGATCCAAGGGGCAGATCGGGCTCGAATTCCTTCCTCCCCGGCGTTGATTATAGCTTGCCGTGGCCAGAGCTTGGCGGGGGAAATCGGCAGAGATCCTGGGATGGAGGTGCATATCGCGGTTCTGGGACTTTCACGGTTTTGGCGGTCCTGGCGACGAAAATTCCTGGCACCCATTTCAGAGGGAGCCTGCATCCCACAATATGTTTAGCGCGTGCAGGTTAGCCTTGCTTTCATGGAGTTTGAGACCATAAAATAGCGGTACAGAGTCTCCTTGAGGGAGTGTCTTGCCCATGTCCAGGTTAAGTTTACGCGCCCCGTTTCGGTATAGCCTTTTGTTTTCTTTGCTATTCGGGGCAAGCGGACTGCTGCTTGCGCAGCAGGACGGTAAGAGTCCGAGTGCAAATCAGGCAGGGTCGGGGCCGGCTCAGGACAAGGGCTCAGGTACCCAAGGCCAGCAGGAGCCAGACCTCTTAAAGCGGCCCCTGAGCGAAAAGCAGAAGAAAGAAAATGCGAAAGCCCTAAAGCAGGAACTGAGCAAGACTTACAAGAAGTGGCTCGACGAAGACGTGGCTTGGATCATTAGTGACGAAGAACGCAAGGCATTCAAACAGCTATCAAACGACGAGGAGCGGGACCAGTTCATCGAGGCATTCTGGCAGCGGCGCAACCCCAATCCGGACGCCGAAGATAACGAGTTTAAAGAGGAACACTACCGCCGGATTGCGTATGCTAACGAGCACTTTGCCGCAGGAATTCCGGGCTGGAAGACGGATCGCGGCCGCATTTACATCATGTACGGGCCGGCTGACGAAATCGATGCCCACCCGTCCGGGGGTACGTACGACCGCCCCATGGACGAGGGTGGGGGGACGACTTCAACCTATCCCTTCGAAGATTGGCGTTATCGGTATCTTGAGGGCATCGGGCAGGAAGTCATTATCGAATTCGTCGACACTTGCATGTGCGGCGAATACCACATGACGATGGACCGGTCGGAGAAAGACGCGCTCCTCTATACCCCCAACGCCGGACTTACGTTGTATGAGCAGATGGGCCTCTCCAACAAGGCCGACCGGCTGACAAACGGAGGTTTGGAGCGCCTAGGCACCGGGCCTTTCAGCGCCAACGTGGCCAGTGAAGAGTTCGAGCGGTTATCACAATACGCCAAGCTGCAGGCGCCTCCGCCGGTGAAATTCAAGGACCTCGAGGAAGTCGTCAGCCATAAGATCAGCGTGAACCTCATGCCGTTCGACGTGCTAACCGACTTCATAAAGGTAACCGGCGACACGGTGCTGGTGCCTGTCACTTTGCAGATGAGGAATCGCGACATTACTTTTGTCAACAAGGACGGAGTGCAACGGGGCACAGTCAACATTTTCGGGCGAGTCACGACTCTTTCCGGGCGAACGGCGCAGACCTTCGAAGATACAGTGCAGGCCGATATTCCGGCGGAGTTGTTGGCTCGCGCCGCAGAGAATTCCCAGGTCTACTGGAAGGCGCTTCCCTTGAGGCCGGGGCGTTACCGCTTTGATATCGTAGTGAAAGACGTCAATGGAGATCGAGTGGGAACCTGGAGCAAAGGCATCCAGGTGCCGGACTTCGAAGATGACAAACTGGAAGTCTCGTCGCTGATCGTGGCCGACCAGATGGAGCCGGTGGCATCCAAGAATGTGGGCACGGGGAACTTCGTCATCGGCGCGACCAAGGTGCGGCCGCGAGTCCCTCCGGCCGATGGCAAACCGGTGTCATTCAAGCGGAATCAGAAGCTGAATTTCTGGATGCAGGTGTACAATCTCGGCGTAGATGAGAAGACGCACAAACCCTCAGCCACGGTGGAATACAATGTGGTGAACGCTACGACCAACAAGGCCGTGATTCACACCGTGGAATCGACGGAACAGATGGGAAATGTCGGCGACCAAGTGACCCTGCAAAAAACGCTCTCGGCCGCCAATCTTGATCCGGGTGTGTATCGCATTCAGATCAAGGTGAACGACAACATCTCCAAGCAAACGGTGGATCCTACGGCAACGTTCGCTGTCGAGTAGGCATTGCAGCTTGGACTCCCGCGAGGTGGTGGAGTGATGCTCCGTAAGCTCGGGTTTATCGGGTTGTGGCTGGGCCTCGCGCTTTCGGCATGGGCTGCGGACCAGCCTGGACTGATCTCCGGTCGTGTGCGCAACGCCGCCGGAGCCCCTCAGATGGGGGCGCTGGTCGAGATTCTAGGCTCAGCCAGCCAGACGCTCCGACTCTTCACGGACGAGAATGGCTTCTACTCCGCGCGCGGACTTTCTCCCGGCACGTATACGGTCATGGTCTCGGCCCCCTCATTCCTGTCCGCATGGCGGGAGAATCTCGGTGTACGGGCGGGGGGCGATCTTAAGGTCGATGTAACTCTGCATACTCTGCTGGATGCGGTTGAACTGGCGCCGAAACGCGGCGTGACGCAGGAGGATGACTGGAAATGGGTTCTGCGGTCAGTCTCGAACCGTCCGATTCTGCGTTTCGTGGACACGGCATCCTCCCCTTCTCCGGCGAAAACTCAGGACGGGAAACACGAACTGAAGGGCAGCCTGTCGTTCATTGCCGGTTCGGCGTCCGAGGGTTTCGGAGGCGCGTCCGACATGAGCACCGGGTTCTCGGTGGAGAGGTCGATTTTTTCCTCCGACACGATTGCTTTGCGCGGCAACGTGGGATACGGAAGCGTGTCGCCGGCTTCGGTTTTTCGAGCGACCTATGACCACAAGATGGGCAATGGCTCGGATCCTCAAGTTGCCCTCACCATACGCAATCTCCCGGCACCAGGGATTTTGCCAAGCGGCGGGTTGCAGGCTCTCGCGCTTACGACTTCAGACGAGATTACGCTTGGCGACTTTCTCGAACTGCGCGTGGGGAGTGAATTGCAGACTGTCGAATTCCTGGGACGTGTGACGGCTTTTCGGCCGTTCGGATCGGTGGATGTGCATCTTTCTCCCGACACTGTGGTCGAATACCGATATGCGACCTCGGAGCCGGACAGCCGCATCGATCGCGGATTCGAATCTGCGCCCGCCGACCTCAGTGATTCCGGCCCCCGGGTGACGATGACCGGATACTCCTCCACCATCGAGCGGGCGCATCACCAGGAGCTTTCGCTCTCGCACCACGTGGGGAAAGACAGCCTTCAGGTGGCGGCCTACCTTGACCGCATTTCCGATCCAGCGCTGACCGGAGTGGGGGAGCTTTCGACCGATGGCGGCGATGTATTGCCTGACCTGTACTCAGGAACATTTACTTTCCAAGGGAGCGATTTGAAAACCGGGGGCATGAGGATCGTCGCACAACGCCAGCTTACCTCGAACCTCACGGGGACCTTCGACTACGCCTACGGGGGTGTTCTGGAACTGGCCAAGTCCGATATCGGGCTGCAGGATGCTCAGGAGTTGATGGGCAGACGGTATCGTCACGCGGTGACAGGAAAGCTGAGTGGTGTCGTTCCCAAGACCAAAACGCACTGGATCGCTTCCTATCGCTGGGTGAATGGCTCGGCATTGACTCCGGTCGACCTATTCAACGTGTCGGCGGGCGAGGCAGAACCCTATCTGAATCTGTTCCTTCGTCAGCCTGTCCCCGGAACCGGGTTCCTCCCGGTTCATATGGAAGCCCTGATTGACGTGCGCAACCTTCTGGCGCAGGGCTATGTTCCCATGGTGGCGCAAGACGGCCATACCGTTTACTTGGTGCAAGCTGCGCGCGCGGTACGGGGCGGACTTTCCTTCACTTTTTAGGCATAAATCACACAAATCCACGCTGGCGGCCGCGTTGACACTAAGCCTCGCCAGATGTTAGGTTTAATGGTTTCTTAGGCCCTTCATTCGCTCAAGAGTTATCAAGCAAAATAATGGACGAAACACTCAGGCAAGTAGGGGAATTACTGCTCGGCTCAGTGCCCACGATTCTGTTCATGGTGCTGCTCTGGGGAGCCTATACAATCCTGGTCCACAAGCCCTTGTGCCGGGTCCTGGAAGATCGGCGAAACAAGACCGAGGGGGCGGTGGAACGGGCGCGAGCGGATATTGCGGCGGCGGAGGCGCGCACGGCCGAGTACGAGGAACGACTGCGGGAAGCCCGTATGGCTGTGTTTCGGAGCCAGGAAGCGCGCCGGCAGCAAACCCTGCAGATGAGGACGGCGATGGCAGCCGCGGCGAGGGCGAAGGCGCAGGCACAAATGGAGCAGGCACGGGCAGCGATCGAACAGGATAAGCGCGCAGCGCAGGAGGGCCTGCAGAGAGTGAGCGGCGAGCTGGCTTCGGAGATCGTGCGGGCGGTGCTGCAACCAGCCGGGGGAGGCGGGCGATGAGTTTCGCTCTTCGATCACGACTTGCACGATTCAGGCCGACTCGGCGCCTGGGCTTTGCTATCGCCGTGC
>Ga0335080_10000129_pt1 | contig 65878 bp, 46 predicted proteins | sample Lox_Sample_34_FD_206720 | JGI IMG/M metagenome (GOLD analysis project Ga0335080, IMG submission 206720) | Soil microbial communities from Loxahatchee National Wildlife Refuge, Florida, United States - Lox_Sample_3.4 | ecosystem: Environmental > Terrestrial > Soil > Wetlands | place: USA... | reverse complement strand
GCGCATCGAGGAATGACGGCGCTATTCCCATGCGGGCGCTAGGATTGAATCTCCGAGCAACCCGGAAGTCAATTTCTGAAATCAGGCGATTGCACTCAAAACCCCCGGTGGGCATGATGAGTGAAATGGCGATATTACGACAAGTAACGCTCGATTCTTGCCTTGGTCGGCTTTAGACTCAAGTGCGACAGTAGATATGGAAGATTCCGTGGACAGACCGCCGTTGCCTTGGCTGGTGCTTCTCGCTTTGCACTTCATTGTCGCCGTAGCTGGCGGGATGCTTATTGGTTTTCTTCCCGAGGCGTTGGTGAGTCGGGCTTACTACAACACAGGTCTTGAGCCCTACTCGCCCGCGATTGCTGTGGCCGCTTTACTTCTTGGGTATTTTGTGGCCTATCGCTTGCGCGTGAGGGTCGCGATGTGGACGTGGACAATCGGAGTGCTGTGGTTGGTCGTTGGAGTCAACGAATTGACTAGGCATTGGAGTGCTAGTTGGTCACCTGAAAAGACTCGTTGGGGATATGCGATAGCTAATTTGTTTGGCCCAACTATCAAATGCAGCGGCTCGGAGTGCCTTTATGAGCTTTTGTTCACCACCCCCTTCGCTGCATCAGTGATGTATTCCATTGGGGCATATTCGCGAAGGCGTCGACTCCTACGCGCAACGGCCAAGTGACGAAATCAGGCCATTTCACTCAGAATGCCTGCTGGCGACCCGCCCTGCCGCACGCGCTTGCCCTGATTTCGCGAAGTGCTTCTACAGAGCGCGGAACTGACATACGTGCGCCCTTGCGGGAGCGACTGCCCGCCCATGACAGGACAACGGCAATCGCCATCTTGCTGCGGCGGGATGCAGTAGATACCATCTAGTTCACCCGACTGGCACCCTTGTGTACGTCGTACACTCCAATGCTGTTCCCGCGTCGCGACTGAGGCTGTCTGTCTGCTCATCAGTAGTATGTGTAAAAGAAGAAGGAAAGAAGAAGTAAGCAGGATACCCTTTAGACCTCGACCTTCGGAGCATCGGACGCCCTTTTCCACAATCCGTCGTGTTCGACCGTGAAACCTAGTGCTTTCCGCGCGCCCGAGAGTTTGTCCTTGTCCCTCCGTCGGTCGAATGGGAAGCCTTCCTTCTCCAGCCCAGCCTCGATGAGTTCGAGGGCTGATGCAGCTGAAATGCGCCCGGGGAAGCCAGCCATCACCTCCCTGATGACGGAGATCTTCGTCGGCGGGGGGCTGGGGATGTGATGGATATCCCCCACCTTCACCGCACGCTGTCGGTAGAACCATGTCGCATTTCCAACGTTACGCTCTTCGTTCGCAATCTTCTGAATAACCCGCAGTCCCGCCTCACTCTCAGCGAAGGCTTTCCCGCCCGCACAGAATCGGGTGACCTGATACGTCAGGCTCTGAGCCAGTTTCTCGCCAGTTTCCCCTAGACCCGAATATGACGACGCACGCCAGCGGAGGAAGTCATAGATATCTTCTTCGGCGATGTCGAATCCGTCAGGGAGATTTTGCTGTCTGAGCTCGCGGCGTCCTGCCTCGGACATTCTTAAAGCGATAACCTTCGCTTCGTGCTTCTCTGCCAACTCTTTGTCTCGTCCGACACGATATTTCTGGAAGTCCGCCAGTAGCCAATCCACGAGCCACTCAGGAATCGGGACGACGGGGGAGTCGTCGATACAGGCGTAGACCTCGCCATTGTCGCGTACCGAACCTGCGCCAACGACGAGAGAACCACCACCGACACCTTTGATGTCGTACAACGTCGGATGCATCAGCATTCCGCTTCGACTTCGTTCGAGCCGCGTGAGGTCGCGGACGTTTATATTCTTCCCGTTCCAAGATCCAAATCTCTTGAATGAATACGGCGTCTGAGTGAAATAAAGATGCCGCTTGTACGTCGCAGACTTAGGGCGCGAACAGACGGTGTAAGTCTGCGGCATCTTGCGCCCACTCTCCTCCTCAATCCGCTCAACGACTCCCTCGGCGTCAATGTCTAGAAACATGTGCCGACCGACACCGCGCTTACCGACCACCCCGACGTTGTGATGGGGATAGTACTTCGCATGCTTCTGAACTTCATCGGGCGTCGTCGCTTGATGGTTCTGCCAGTTCAGCATCACTCCAGATTTCGTCTCTGGATGAACGGGGGTCACGCGGAACCCACGCTCGACGAGGGGCGTTGCGATTTGAACGTAATCAGGTTGTGTCTTGTCTGTCAGCATACTGTCATCATTCATAATCACCCCTTACGCCATCTGATACGCATGGTGCAGAGTTTTGAGCTGCAGGACGATTTCCCTCATACGTTCGAGAACCGACATCGTCCTTTCTCCGTTCTTAAGCTGATTGAGCTCTGCGTTAAGACTAAGCACTTTCTCATCCGTATTGAGCAGGCAGCCAAGTTCGGTCTGCACGTCTCTTTTGATGCGTGCGAGAGCATCCGCCTGCGGCTGCAAGTTCTCGACAGTTGCACGCAGAGTATCCCTCTCACGTATCAGCTTGTCCCGCTCGTCCTTCGAGCACGTTAGTTCACGCTGCACATCGGCGAGTTCATCCCGCAGACTGGCGACAGTCTCCCGCAGCGTGCCGTTCTCGGTCGTGACGTTCTTGAGCTGCAAGGTTAGTTCACCTTCGTTCGAAGTGGCTTTTTTCTGCTGACCAAGTTCGTATCGCCGCCGATATTCCGCCCGCTTCAGTTCATTCGATTCAGCGAGCAGCCTATCTCACGTTCCGCAGCCGCTTGAGTCGCTGCGTGCTCTTCGGCGCGCTCCTGACTCTTCAAGAGTTTCTGCAGATGCCGGAGTTTGGTACCGTTTGGCGTTGTCTTCACGATTTCTGTTGCGATAAGAGCACGGGTTTCGGCTGCAGTCTGTGGTGGTGCCGCCAGCGGTGGACGACCGCCTTTGTTCTTTGGGTTAAGTGCTTGGTTGTTCGTGATCGTGGGATTCATTGAACCCTCGCCTTCCGGGCCAATGTTTCAAGCCACCGTTGGACATCACCCTTGCGGAACCGCAGACACTTAGAGTGGATTTTGAAATAGGGTAGCGGATGTTCGCAGCGTTCTTGCGACCGTCGTCTGGTCAGTTCCAGAACCTGCCGTGGCGACATCTTGAGGTAGCGTGCTGCGTCGGCTACCGTCCAGATCTCGTCATGTTCTGGAACCGGGACGGTACTACGGATGGGGAGGCGGCGACTCTCGGATACGTGAAGTGGCAGACGTTCGCGGCTCAAGACAATCCGCATGCTTTCTATATCAACGCGAGTGGCGGCTTGCGTGAGGGCTTGGAACTTTACAGGGACTGGTATGTCGAACCGCTCTTTGACTATCTGGATGAGACGCTGGACGACGTCAACATCATTCTCGCCACGCTCATCCGGTACAAACAAAAAGTTGAATGGTATCGAAAGAGAGATGTGCTGAAGCTGTACGAGGATGACACTTTGAGAGGTGAAAAGAAACTGAAGTGGCAAATGTTCGAGTTTCTCTTCGACCAAGGATTGCCATTTCACATCGAGCCAACGTCAGCAACGGGAGAGGCGGATGTTGTCCTTCTCGATGGCACGGGCCATCCTTTTCCCGGTGAGGTCAAAATCTTCTACCCAGAGAGAGGCAAGACTACAAAAAAGGTCAAAGAGGGTGTCTCGCAGGCATACCGATATTGTCTCGATTACAACGAGCCGGTGGGATACTTCATTGTGTTCAATATCCCGAACAAGCACTTGAGTTTCGATGTTCCCTCCAAGCCTGACGGTATCCCTCGATTTGAACTCAACCACAAGACAGTCTTTCTCATTGTCATAAATCTCTACGACGAAGGTACCGCCAGCACACGCGGCGTCGCGGAAACCGTCACGATTCAGGCATCTGATTTAGTCCGTGAGGTTGAGGAATCCACGAAGGCTTCGACGTGAGCGAACGTTCGTCAGTCTCACTGAAGTCGGTCGGCCCATCGTTGTTCAATCTCACGACCAAGGCCATCAAGGTCAGGGAATATTACCGATTCGGTCACACCTGCATCTCTCAATTCGTATCGGATGTCGTTCATGTCCTCCTTCGGCACCGTGACCTCGCGCAAGCGTCCACCGTCCCTGTTCACTAATTTTGACAGCAACTCCGGTTCGCTGCCAAAAATCATAAAGCGGCTTCGCTGGGCTGCAATACGGCGGCTAACATGTGGCGAGTCCCACAGCAGCGGTGCAGCAGGGAGCGGCAACTCGTCCCGTCGCGGTCCATCGGCAAGTAGGTGTCGTCCCAATCATCTTGGCTCGCATTCCAACCTAATCATCGCCTCAAATACTCGACCAGCTTGCAGGCTGTCGGTTCGGCTGTCGCCTGACCTGTTTACGTGGCCTTGCCAGTAACCCCACGCATCGTAGAAGGCGCTGTACAGTCTTTCTTGTTTGCGGTCTTTCTGCTCGTCAAGAAAGTGTTTATCGCGGAGCCTTCTGTCCTTGTGGCTCGAATGCACCAACGCAGTAGTTGCCGCGCCGTAAACCAGCGTCGCGAAAGCGAGCACACCGTTGGCGGTTATCTCAGGAAACCACACGCCTCTATTTCTACCTTTCTGAGCTTCACTCCGAATCCCATTCTATGATGGTCTCGACACGAGAACAAAACTGCCATGAATCAACCCCTCGAAAGACGCAGAGTTCAGTGCTCTGAAATTCTAGAAAGACTGCTGGCTGCACCCGCGCACAAATTTGACGATACTCTCCGCTCAAAATTGCCGCTGAAACACGGCATCTACGCGATTGCTGAGAGCGACGGGGAATCGCAAGGGGAATATCTGCACGCCGGACAATCTGGAACAGCCAAGGAAGGGTTAAAAAGCCGGATTTGGGTACAACACTATTGCGGTGGAGACAGCAGACGCGGCAGCAGCGACTTAGTTCAGAAGGTCATGGACAGGCAGAGTCTTGCCAGACCGGACGCGAAACTGTGGATTCGCAAGAACTGCATCGTACGCTGGCTTGTTCCTGATATGGACATCAACGATTGGCGCTGGGCGGAACACTACATGCTCAGCATTCTGCGTCCCAAGTGGGGCCGATAAACTCTGCGCTCAGGCGAAGACGACGCGAACCGCACTATTAGCGACGGGCTGTTCGCCGTCACTCACGCACGACCAACGGCGGGACGGTCTTTTTGCATGTCGCTCACACCGTCTACAACTAGATTTCCCGTTGCATATTCGTTGCATTGTCCTTCCCGCACACGCCCGACTACCGTCACTTATAGGTGGTCACGGAACGCCAACCCGTTGAAAACACAACGGCCCGTTCCGCGGTGACCGCTTTGAAGACCGGGACGATCACCGGACCGCATGCGCTTCCGAGCTTTAACAAACGAACGCCACGGAAAGTTTGAGCTTCACGCGCCCGAAAGGTCACTCCGTGAAGATCGGCGCCAATCCGTGGCCAATTCTACTCTGTTCGAAAGTTACTTCGGCTGCTTCGCCGTTCGCAAATACGGCTTGATCGTCTTGAAGCCCGGGAACTTCTGCTGTGCCTCTTCGTTCGAAACCGCCGCCGTGAGGATTACATCTTCGCCGGGCTTCCAGTTCACCGGCGTTGCGACCCTATGCTTCGCAGTGAGTTGCATCGAGTCGATCACTCGCAGGATCTCGTCAAAGTTTCTTCCTGTGGTCATCGGATAACTGATCTGTAGTTTGATCTTCTTGTCAGGCCCGATCACAAACACCGTCCGGACCGTGGCGTTGTCGGCGGGGGTGCGGCCGTCGCAGCTTTCGCCGGCGTCGCCCGGCAGCATCCCGTAGAGCTTGGCGACTTTCAGCTGGGGGTCCCCGATCATCGGGTAGTTCACCTTTGTACCTTGGGTCTCCTCGATATCGCCTTCCCACTTCTGATGGCTCGACACCGGGTCCACGCTCAATCCCAGGATCTTCACATTCCGCTTGACGAACTCCGGCTGCAACTTCGCCATGTAGCCGAGTTCCGTAGTGCAAACCGGCGTGAAGTCTTTCGGATGCGAAAACAGTACCGCCCATCCATCGCCAATCCATTCGTGGAAGCGAATCGTGCCCTGGGTTGTCTCGGCTGTGAAATCGGGAGCCGTATCGTTGATTCTAGGTACGCTATAGGTCTGGTTTTCGGTCGCGGTCGTCATAGGTGTCTCCTTCGTATGTTTATATTCTTGAAGATCCCGAAAGTCGGCCCCGCCCCGGCTCCCAGCTTCCTATGCGGATGGACGTGAGACCCACCCGCTGTCGCCGGGTGGGTGGGAAGAATTTCGATGCATTCCTACCCACACGCCGGCATCGGGCGACAACAACACATGCTCCCGACGGCGAATGGGCGAAACATATAGCAAAAAGGATAGGCGGGGACGACGTTGATGTCAAACGCCGCCCGCCTCAAACCGGGCCCGGCTAAACGTTTTCTGCATCGCAAGGCCACCTGTTCTCATCGTTTGAATGGCAGGAATTTTCGGGGACGATCATGGTTCAGCAACAACGGCGCTTTTCCATGTCGCAGTGGGATGTGTTTTCATGCAATCCGCTCGAAGGGAACTCTCTCGCTGTCTTTTCCGATGCTCGCGGGCTCGCCGATGCCGAGATGCAGGCCATCGCCAAAGAGATGAACCTGTCGGAGACGACATTCATCTTTCCGCGGGATACCCAAACCGAGCGCGAGCGCGGAGTACGCGTCAGAATTTTTACGGTGGAGGAGGAGTTGCCGTTTGCGGGCCACCCGACGTTGGGCACTGCGTTCTCCCTTCGCAACCCAAATGCGGAGAGCCAAATCGTGTTGGAGCTGAACGTAGGGAAGGTTCCCATAAGATTTGAACAAACTGCCAATGAACCCGTATTCGGGGAGATGACACAGGTCGATCCCATCTTTGGCATTGTGCATGATCGCGAAGCGATTGCTCGTGCCACTGGACTGAAGCCTGACGACTTCGATCCATCGCTGCCGATTCAGACGGTTTCCACTGGACTTTCCTTCACCGTGACTCCCATGAAATCGCTTGCGGCCATTCAGAACTTACGCGTCGATCTGGAGCGTGCAAGCGAGTACCTGCAAGGCAGCGGAGGAAAATTTCTTTACTTCGTCACACGCGAAACGGTCGATCCAGCGGCCGGTTTGCACGCTCGCATGCTGTTTTACAACGGGGAAGATCCCGCCACCGGTTCCGCTGCCGGCTGCACCGCCGCCTGGATGGTTGCACACGGGGTTGCCACTCCCGGCGAGCGCGTGCTCATCGAACAAGGCATCGAGATGCAGCGCCCGAGCCGGATCTTCGTGCGCGCGTCGAAGCACGATAACCGGATAGTTAACGTTCGCGTCGGAGGCAACGCAGTCGAAGTAATTCGCGGCGAAGTTTTTCTCTAGCTCACATCGCGCAAGATGCGGAAAACACTGACGCGCACTCATATCAAAAAATTTCAATAGCCTGAAGGTTCCATTAGCATCGACGGCACTTTACAGCACTGCTGATTCCAGTTAGCATCCATCTCGCTCTGTACATTCTTCACATCTAAAAAGCCTCCACTGGATGCACGCCAGTGCAGTCAGCGGGTTGCGGAAGGCTTGATGAAACCAAAACGCACTATTCTTTGTGTCGATGACAACGAGCAATCGTTGTCGCATCGCAAAATCGTGCTGGAGACTCGCGGCTACCGCGTCGCCAGCTTCAACCGCGGAGAAGAGGCCTTTGAGCGATTTCTTCAGGGCGGAGTCGATCTGGTCATCGCCGACATGGCGATGCCCGGCCTCGATGGCCCTCAATTGATTGCCAAAGTCAAAGAGGCATCGCCGCAGACTCCAGCGATCCTGATCTCAAGCAAGGTGCGCATCTACGACCACGATTCGCGTGCCGACGTCTTTCTCACCAAGGGGATGTACTCACCCGCCGATCTGCTGGAACGGGTGCGCCTGTTGCTGGTTCGCAAGCGTGGGCCCAAGCGCCTGCACCAAAAGCCGCAGGCGGCCATGGCACAGCAAGTCGGCGTAGCCTGATTCAGCATCCCAGAATTTCTTCCTGGGTGCTCGCGACTGCAGTGGTCGAAGCGTATCCCTCATCAACTCCTATGCTTCGCTTCGTGTAAGATTCTTTCAGCATGGCTGGAGCATTCATCGAAGCGCGCGAGCTGCGCAAGACCTATCATGTAGGCAAAATCGAAGTCCAGGCTCTACGCGGAATTTCGTTCGGTGTGCAGAAGGGCGAATTTGTCAGTGTCGTCGGGCCATCAGGAAGCGGCAAATCCACGTTGTTTTATCTGCTAGGAGGCCTCACTCAGGCTGACGGCGGCAGCGTGATCCTTGATGGCGACGATCTCGCGAAGCTCTCTGACGCTGAACGTACCCGCATGCGCAAGCGCAAAATCGGATTTGTCTTTCAAAAATTCAACCTGCTGCCGACGCTCGACGCAAGATCAAACATCCTGATGGCCAAGGAGATCTCCGGTAACGGCGACCTCGATCGCGCTCACTTCAACCGCATCACCGAGCTTCTCGGTTTGGACAAGCGCCTGAACCATCGTCCCTCCGAACTTTCCGGAGGCGAGCAGCAGCGCGTTGCCCTCGCCCGCGCATTGATCAACAAGCCGACGGTTGTCCTTGCCGACGAGCCTACTGGCAATCTCGATTCGAAAAATTCAGAGATTGTACTCGATATGCTGCGCCTTTCTAACAAGGAGCTGGGACAGACGGTCATGATGATCACCCACAACCCCCAGGCTGCCGAATATGGCGACCGCATCATCCACATGCGCGACGGGCAAATCGTCAATCCGGAGGAGGACCCGCAGTGGGTTCACCGCTAGAGCGGGCAGGCTTCGCGGGCCGTTGCTCAATACTGTCGGCGGCTTCTTCCGCGCTCCTCTTCGGTACAGTTTTGGTCACGGACACTGGCTCGAGGCGAACGCGCAGAAGGCGCTGAATGTTATCCTAGAAAATTGCGATCCTGAAGAAAGCTGTCTTTCCAATGGCTGATTCCGAAACTCCTAACCAACAAACTCCCCAGACCCAGCCCGTCACCGAGCCGACCGAATCGTTCGGCGATATCCTCTCTCAATTCCAGAAGACGCATTCGCACCGGACCGAAGGCGGGCGGCAGCTCGAAGGTACCGTTATTGCGGTCACCGACGAATCGGTCTTTTTCGATATCGGATATAAGTCCGAAGGGATCCTGCCGCTCAGCGCCCTTCAGGGCGAGACCCTGACAGCCGGCGACAAAGCGCTGGTGACCGTCAAAGGCCGCGATCTCGACGGCTATTACGAACTCTCGCGTTTCAAAGTCGAGCGCCCTACGGACTGGTCCGCGTTCGAGAAGGCCTTTGTTGACAAGTCGGCAATCCTCGGGACCGTGACCGCGGTCGTGAAGGGAGGGTTCAGCGTCGATGTCGGCATCCGGGCCTTCATGCCCGCATCCCGCAGCGGCGTGCGTGATACGGCGGAAATGCCGAATCTGGTAGGTCAGGAGATTCGCTGCCGCATCATTAAACTTGACGTCGCCGATGAAGACGTAGTGGTGGACCGCCGCGTTGTCGCGGAAGAAGAAGAGCGCACAGAGCGCGAGAAGGTTTACGGTCAGATCAAAGAAGGGGACAAGCTTCCCGGGACCGTTCGAAGCCTTACGGACTACGGCGCATTTGTGGATCTTGGCGGAGTTGATGCTTTGTTGCATGTCGGAGACATAGCCTGGGGACGCATCAACAAGCCCGCCGATGTGCTTACGGTTGGCCAGCAGCTCGAAGTCAAAGTTCTGAAGCTGGCGAACGAAGGCGATAAGCGCCGTATCTCGGTAGGTCTGAAGCAGCTTCAGCCGGAGCCATGGGAGGCAGTACCGCAGAAATACAAAATCGGAGATCGCGTACGCGGAACGGTTTCAAAGCTGATGGATTTCGGTGCATTCGTCGAACTCGAGACGGGCATCGAAGGTCTGATACATATCTCGGAAATGTCGTGGGCCAAAAGCAAAGTCCGCAAGCCCAGCGATGTCGTTAAACCCGGGGAGGTTGTCGAGGCCATCATCTTGGGGATTAATCCGGGTGAACGCCGCATCTCGCTTGGATTGAAACAGGCGCTGGGAGATCCTTGGATTGATGTGCCGAAACACTTTCCGATCGGGACCGAGGTCCAAGGGCCAATTACCAGCCTGATGAAGTTTGGCGCATTCATGCAGCTCTCAGATGGCGTTGAAGGCCTGATCCACGTCAGCGAGATCAGCGCGGAGAGGCGCATCGGACAGCCCGCCGAAGTTCTACGCGTTGGGCAGATCGTGAAAGCTCTTGTGATCGGCGTCGATGCTGAAAAGCGCCAGATGAAGCTGAGCATGAAACAGCTCGTGCCGACAGGACTGGACGAATACCTCGGCGAACACAAAGAAGGCGACGTCGTTACCGGAAGACTCGTGGACGAATCGGGTACGCGCGCTGAACTGGGGGAGGGAATTAACGCTACCTGCAAAGCCGGTAAGGCGAGTGCCGCCAAAGCGGACGCGGCTGCTCCGGCAAAGGCCGATCTGTCGTCACTGAGTTCGATGCTGCAAGCACGCTGGAAGACCGGTGCTGGTGCGCCAGTCAAGGCCGAACCTGCGCGCGCCGGGCAAGTCCGAAGTTTCCGAATCGTAAAGCTTGATCGGACGGCTAAGAAGATCGAGGTTGAGCTGGCTTGAACTTCGAGTGTAGTCAGTACGCGATCAGGGCGACATCCGGAGACCACTTCGAACTATCTTCATGATCCCACAAACGGAGAGGTTCTCGATTGCCTACTCGCTTTCCTGGCTAGACTCCCCTGCGGCGATGAATAACCAACCGCTCCCCCCGCGTATGTCGATGTTGCGGCTGGAAGTCAGTGTGATCTCGCCAGTCGGCGGGTCTATACCGGAACTCGCGATCTTCGCTTTCCCCAGACCGTACGTGCCGCATGCCGAGCTCGAAAATATCCATACGGCTTGTTCGCGATCGTATCCCGGGCCACCATTGCAGCCCGCGCCCGCGTTTGGTGTCAGCTTTATCAGTACCGAAGCCCCTCCCACCCACTTGCCTTCAACGCCGGTAGAGGAGAATACTTTTCCCCATCCCCGCCGCACCAAATCTCCGCCCACCTGGCGGGTCGCCCACTGAGTGTCAGGACTGATGTCTGAGTTGCCGCTAACCGGAAGTTTTGCGTCGTTGACTCTTGCCATGGAGGCGACAGCCAGCAGACCAACCGTAACTGGGATTATGCGGTCCTCGTCCTGAATAGCCGTGAATTTCACGACTACGGTGGAGCCCGAAGATCCCGCGCTTACGTTCACGGTATGACCCAGGATGCGTGCTCCTTCCCGGACCTTGATGCCGGAAGGGAGCGTGATCTCTTGCATCACCCGACCTTCTATCTTTTTGTCAGGTTTGTCCTTCGACGTATTCAGGCTGGAACTGAGCATGACGGGAATGGCCGTCCCGACCGGGATCTTGTCGCTGGGAAGCACCGGCAAGAGCAACAGTGCGATTGCTAGCGTGATCGGATTCATCGTTACTCCGCCTTACTTCCAATGTGTGCTTCGGACCTCGAGGGGTCACCTGTGAGTTGTTACAGACAAGTTCGGCTATTGGGAATACCGCCGAAATCCCATGAGAATTGCGTGTGACGGAAATCACTTAGCTTCATGGGCCACAGGACTATAAAAGTCAGTTGCACTGGAGGCCCGACATTTTCCCTCGCTGCTCGCGCCGGGGAAGCCCGGGCAATATTACATGACATTATCGGCCCGATGCATACGCACTAATTCCTTACCTGTCTTCATTGTTCTGATCATTATGGCAGTGGTCGTGCTAGGGAATGCCGCCCGCGCTCAGTCTGCCACGGCAACTCAGCCGCAACTGGCAAAACTGTTGGCTGAGCCTCTTCCCGGGCACCCAAAACCCGAGGGCGCGCCAACCTCTTATAAGCCTGACACGCTCTATCAGTACATCGACGGCGGCGCCGACGTGTATCTGCTTTACGATTTTCAGACTCTTCTGCATCAGGACTTCAAGAGCGGCGCGGCGGAAGTCACCGTCGACATCTACGACATGGGCAAGTCCGAGGATGCCTTCGGCATCTACTCGGCCGAGCGCTCCCCGAAGTACAACTACATTCCTGTCGGGGCCGAAGGCTACCGCAGCAAAGGAGTGCTGAATTTTTTTCAGGACCGCTATTACGTGAAGCTCGTGGGGTCGGGCACGGGAGCCGATGCCCTTCTCGAACAGTTTGCGCACACATTGTCAACGCGCATCGCTGGGAGCCGCACTCTTCCGCCCGTGCTTTCGAAGCTTCCCCAATTACATCGAGTCCACCACTCCGAGCAGTACATTCGAAAAGATCCGCTCGGCCACGCCTTTCTCGCTCCGGCGTATGTCGTGACGTACACGTCCACACCGAAAGAAAGCAAAATGTTTGTCTCTGTGGCGACCGATCCTGCCGCGGCCAAGGCACGGCTTGATCAACTCGCCAAGCATTTCAAGCAGACCGGAGAATGTGCGCCCGCACCCGAATTGGGAGAAGGTGGAATTCGTGCCAAGAACAGCTTCGAAGGAACCGTGATTGCCCGTACCCGGGGGCGCTATGTCCTCCTTTTGGTGAATCCTCCTCCGGATGGCGCGGCCCTCTTGAAATCCGCTGCGTTAGCGCTTCACTAGGAGCCCGAGGCTTCGTTTATGGGTTAGAGGGCGCGGCTGAGATCGGCCCTTGATTCCTCACCTGTGTGCGTCTGCTCACAGACTTCCGGTTGGTCCGTGTGACTTCATAGGAGCATTCCTAGGAGCGAGTCATGAGTAAAGAATGGAATCGTAGAGACTTCATCGTAAAGCCGATCGTATGGGCCGGCGCCGCGAGCGTCCTCTCTAGAACAGATCTGCTATCGGCCGAGTCAACTTCCGGCGCACTTCTGCAACGGCCTCTGGGACGCACCGGCATCACCCTGCCGGTCGTCAGCATGGGAGTCATGAACGCTGATGTTCCGGGCATACTCCGCCGTGCCTACGAACTTGGCATCCGCCACTTCGATACCGCCGCTGTCTACCAGAACGGCCGCAACGAAGAAATGGTGGGCGCCGTCGTCAAGGAAATGGGCATTCGCGACAAGGTCATTATCTCGACGAAGATCGGAACCCGGGCCAGTTTCCTGAATAACGCGGAAGCGAAGAAGGGATTCACCGAGCGCTTCGACGCCAGTCTGAAGCGTCTGCAAATGGATCATGTCGACATCCTCTATCACCACGGAGTCGATTCCGGCGATCACGCCAGGTCCGAAGGCCAGATCGAAGTGCTGCAGACTCTGAAGAAACAAGGCAAGACTCGCTTCATCGGCATCTCGACACACGATGCCGTCCCAGTGCTGAATGCGGTCATTCCGTTGAATGTGTTCGACGTCGCTCTGGTGACGATCAACTACACCATGGCCCACGATACTGAGAAACTCACGACAATCGAAAGAGCTGCGAAGGCAGGCATCGGAATCGTTGCCATGAAAACGCAAGCTGGCGGCACGGTTCGTCCGGACGCCAAACTTGGGAACGAACTCCCCCCGGAGAGCCAGACCGCTCTGCTGAAATGGGTGCTCAACCACGACTTCATTACGACTGCTATTCCTGGTTTCAGCACTTACGAACACCTCGAGCAGGACTTCTCAGTCATCCGCAATCTGGCCTATACCGACGCCGAGAAAACATTCCTGGCCGACAAGGCATTCGTCGCGCAGGCAGAATTCTGCCAGCAGTGCGGGCAGTGCCGTGAAGATTGCCCGAAGGGCGTCGACATCCCCGCACTCATGCGTTCACACATGTACGCCGTGCAGTACCGCAACGTCAGCATGGCTCGGCATTTATTGGCCAAGTCGGAGTCCGGCGGCGGCCTGGACGCGTGCCGTAGCTGCGTGTCCTGTCAGGCACATTGTCGCAATGCCGTGCAGATCGCACGCAAGATCGCCCAGCTAAGAGAGCTTCAACTCACATAATTCTGTCGAGTGTTTCAAGCGTATTGTTTTGACCTGAAGAGCACCACGCATGGTTCGGGCGTGAACCGCCGACTGTCCGTTCGTGGTCACACCAATCCGGCCGTGGACGTTCCCCGTCCCTGTAAACCCTGTCGCTGTCTCGCTTCTGCTTGATTGTCAAGCCACAACCGATCCCATGGTTTGGTTCGTTAGTTGCGGGTTCACTCGAATCGGCTCACATTGCCGATAGTCACCCAACACGCGCCCTTGGAGCCAATCATGGAAACCATTGTTCAAGATCTTCGCTATGGAATACGACAGTTGATGAAGAACCCCGGTTTCACAGCGATCGCAGTGGTCACGCTGGCGCTGGGAATTGGCATCAATGCCACGATGTTCAGCCTGGTGAGCGGGATCCTGTTGCGGCGTCCGCCAGGGCATGATCCTGACCGCGTGGCGGTCGTGTCCGGAATTGATCCCGGGAACGGCTTTCAGCCGGATATTGCTACTCTCTCCATGCCGAATTACCTTGCCTGGCGCGAGTCCAACCATGTCTTCAGCGAAATGGCAGCGGCCGATGAGTTTCGCACCGCGAGTCTGACCGGCCAGCAGGAGTCGGAGTCCGTGCGCTCAGCGGCGGTATCGGCGAATTACTTCAATGTGTTGGGTGTTACTGCCGAACTCGGGCGCACCTTCAGCGCGGGAGAAGATCAAAGCGGGCAGGAGCACGTCGCGATTCTCAGCCACGAACTCTGGCAGAGGCGTTTCGGAGGCGACGTCTCGATCGTGGGCCGCACCATCCGCCTGAATCGGGAGAACTACAACGTGATCGGCGTCATGCCGGCGAGCTCCCGCCTGTTGGGCTTCCTGCCGGAACTCTGGACTCCCCTTGTTATCATGCCGGATGATCGAACAGCCGCCGGGCACAAGGATCGCCCGTTATACCTGTTCGGGCGAATGAAGCCTGGTGTGACCATTAAGCAGGCTCGTGCCGAGTTTGCTGCCCTGGCTCATCAGGCTGAACAGGACTTCCCTGAGTCTGAAAAAGGCTGGGGCGCGATGGTACGCACCCTGCCGGACTTCCTGGTTTACGGTTTTGGCATTCGTGCCGGATTAGCGGTCATCATGACCACGGTGGGATTTGTTCTGATGATTGCGTGCGCCAACGTTTCGGGGCTGCTGTTGGCGCGTGCGGCAGGCCGCAAGAAGGAGCTGGCCGTTAGGCTTTCTCTGGGAGCGGCTCGCTCGCGAATTATCCGCCAACTGCTAACTGAGGGGATGGTGATCGCGCTGCTGGGCGGAGGCCTTGGACTTCTGCTGGCCTATAAGGGCATTGATCTTGTTCGCGCGATGATGCGGTTCAACGAAGCCTTTGACGCAGTCGGTCTCAAGCTGGACTCTAACGTTGTTCTCTTTACGGTCGGCGTTTCCATCGCCTGCGCCTTGTTGTGCGCGCTGGTTCCGGCCCAGAGAGCTTCGCGAACTGACGTTATGACCGGTCTGAAGGATGAAAGCCGTACCGCCTCGGCGGGGCGTTCTCATATGCGGCTACGGACGGTCCTAGTAACCGGAGAAATCGCGCTGGCCCTCTTCCTGCTCGTCGGAACCGGCTTGTTATTTGTTTCAATTTTCAAACTTGAGCACCAGTACTTAGGATTCCAGACAGGGCATCTGCTGACCGCAAGCGTGACACTGGACGCTGCGCGCTACAAAGATGCCGATCATCAGGTGGCTTTCGTCCGCGATCTGCTTGCGCGGTTGCAGCACATTCCGGGCGCGGAGACTGCCGCCGTGACTTCCGATTTGCCGGCTTCGGGAGCGGGCACTGTAACCATCCGAATTCAAGGGCACCCCGATTTGCCGCCTGGTCAGGTGCTGACGGCAGCGGATTTCGTGATCACACCTGATTATTTCCGAGCGATTGGCATGACGGTTCTACGCGGGCGGTCGTTCACCGAGCAGGACGACACGACTAAGCCAGGCACGGTCATGGTCAACCAGAAGTTTGCCGAGCGGTATTTGCCAGGCGAGGATCCAATCGGAAAGCAGATTCGCCTGGAAGTTGCTGGATCACCATCGGGATGGAGCCAGATCGTCGGGGTGGTCAACAATGTTAAAAGATATTCGGAAACATCTGCGGAAGATCCCACCGTCTACGAACCATTTCTGCAGCGCCCTCGCCCCGGGTTTTCCCTAATCGTGCGTGCGACCGGCGAGCCTAACAGTTTGATCAGCGAGATGCGCAATACAGTAGCTGGGATTGATACCGAACTGCCGCTGGATCACCTGATGAGCATGTCAGCGGTGATTGACCGGCAAGGGGGAGGGGATGCGTTCTTCAGCCGCGCCCTGGCTGGGTTTGCATTTTTCGCGCTGGTACTGGCTGCGATTGGGATCTATGGGCTCGTCGCGTATTCGGTTGGCCAGCGAAGCTATGAAATCGGCATCCGTATCGCCATGGGTGCAAGAGGCCAGGACATACTCAAAATGATTTTCCGCGAAGGGATGACGATGACCGCGATTGGCGGAGCGATCGGTTTTGCGATGTCCCTGCCGCTTCCCAGAATCTTTGAAGCAATTTTGTATGATGCGCATATCCATGAGCCAAGCCTCTACTTCTACGTGCCGCTCGTGATTCTGGCGGTGGCCACGCTGGCTATGTATGTTCCGGCGCGCTGGGCCGCACGAATCGATCCTATCGATGCGCTACGCCAGGAATAATCGTCAAACCGTGGGTACTCCGCTCTGATATTCGAGAAATTGGGAAGTGCGTGGTAATGGCCGCTTCCGATCGAAAGTGTCCAACGTCAGCAGGCTGAAGTCAGCGAAAGTCAGGATTTGGTAAGCCGATGGTACAATATCCCTTGCTGAGCGGGAGTAACTCAGTGGTAGAGTGCGACCTTGCCAAGGTCGAAGTCGCGGGTTCAAATCCCGTCTCCCGCTCCAATGTTGTCTTGGACGTTCCAGCGGATCACTTCCGCCTCCAATCCCTTGAGCTGCATATCACTTAGCTCAAGGTTCCCCGGTACAAAGAGCTTCTTTCGCCCGGAAAAGCTTCCCAATTGACTAATCGGATTCTGAAGGCACGCTAGTGAACCCCTTGCAGGTTCTCAAGACTCTTGTTGGAGACGCTCGTCGGCAGAGGCACGTATCCCAAGTTGCTGGCCGTATTCTGTCCCTCGGCCAAGCACCAGGCGAATAGGTCTTTCACCAACCCCGCTTTTTTCGGATCGGGATAGCTGTCGTACAAGAGAATCCAGCTCATGGTGACGATAGGATAAGAGCTTTCGCCATCCGGATCGGGCACGAAGACCCTTAGGTTCCCGGGCATTTGAAGGCTTGCCAACGCGGCTGAAGCGCTCTCCGGTGAAGGCGCGGTGAATCTTCCTGATTTGTTTTCGAGAAGAGCTGTCCTCAATCCTAGTTCGTGCGCAAATTCATAGCCCACGTAGCCGATCGAGCCCTCGGCTATTTCAATCGTGCTGGCGACTCCTTCATTTCCCTTGGCGCGGATCGCGTTGCCGGGCCAATTGATGACGGTTGCTGGTCCAAAATGGGCGCGCCATGATTCGCTGATCGCGTCCAGGTGCTTCGAGAAGGCATACGTAGTTCCACTCGACTCCTGCCTTACTACTGTCACGATGGTCAGCTTCGGCAGGTGGGCGCCCGGATTGGCCTTCGCGATCACGGGATCATCCCATTTCTTGATGTCGCCCTGGAAAATGCCCGCCAGGGCGCTGCGAGAGAGCTTGAGATCGCCTTCAAAGTTCGGCAGGTTATAAGCAATCGCTACTGCCCCGGCCGTCATGGGAACGAGTCGCGCACCCCGCGGAACTTGGGCTATCTGCTCGTCCGAGATCGCAGCATCGCTGGCGCCAAAATCAACCGCCTCGCCTGGGTCGATTCTGGCACCGACGAACCGCCTGACTCCTTCACCACTGCCTACCGCGTCGTAAGCAATGACCATTTGCGGATGGGTCTTCTGATAAGAGGCAAACCAGGTTTTATAGAGGAGTGAAGGAAAAGTCGCTCCTGCTCCTTTCAACAGCACGGCCGCTGGAGGAACCTCAACATTGGAACTCGCCTGCACTTTCGGTGACGTGTTACATCCGCATGCGACGAGTGCAGCCGCACCGAGGACGAGGCCGACAATTGTGCTCATCAGCAGTCGATATCCCGCATGGATTGGCGCTTGCGTCATCGGCAAACCTCCCGCCCAAAAAACCGTTGAATCTCTTAGCTAAACTCTCCCCGGATGTACTGTTGCGTGTGCGGATGACGGGGGTCGTCAAACAAGGGCTTCGATTCGTTGAACTCGACGAGATATCCGGTACGTCCGCCTTGCGTTGTATCGACGTAGAGGAACCCGGTGTAATCGGCCACCCGCTGCGCCTGCTGCAGGTTGTGGGTAACGATCGCAATGGTGAACTTCTGGCGCAATTCGAGCATCAACTCCTCAATCTTGCGGGTAGCGATCGGATCGAGGGCCGAACACGGCTCGTCCATAAGCAAGACTTCGGGTTCGGTCGCAATAGCCCGAGCGATGCACAAACGTTGCTGCTGCCCGCCGGAGAGGGACAACCCGCTCTTGGTGAGCTTATCTTTGACCTCGTCCCATAAGGCAGCGCCTCGCAGTGCCTTTTCCACTTTGGCGGCTTTATCGCCCTTGAACCCATTGAGACGCAGACCGAAAGCCACGTTGTTAAAGATACTTGTGGCGAACGGATTCGGCTGCTGAAACACCATTCCGATGAACCGCCGCACTGCGACGGGATCGATCGTGGCATCGTAAATATCGCGCCCGCGGTAACGAACGTGGCCCTCAAAACGAAACCCGCGCACCAGGTCGTTCATGCGGTTGAGGCAGCGCAGCACCGTGCTCTTGCCGCATCCTGACGGACCAATGAAGGCAGTGATGGAGTTCTTCTTGATCGGAACCCGTGTGTCACGGACAGCCTTGAAAGCACCGTAGTAGAGCTCACGAATGTTGCAGTCGACGACAACATCCTCGTGCTTGACCTGGACGAAATGGGCCGGGTGTCCATTTGTCGGTCCGGTGTTCGGTAGCGCGCTTGATGACATGCAAATATCTCCTATCACTGCTGGACTTGCTTGCTAGACAGGCTTTGGCCAATGAGGTTAGCGGTCAGGACCATCAACACCAGCACCAGAGCTGCAGCCCATGCCAACTCCACCTGGTTCTTGAAAGGCATTCCGGCAAAGTTGTAGATCAGTACGGCAAGCGATGCCGTTGGCTGCATAAGATTCGCTTTGCCGTGTTCCCACAGCCAGTAGTTACTGAACAGAGCGGTAAAGATCAGCGGGGCAGTTTCTCCGGCAGCTCGAGCTACCGCCAACATGACGCCCGTAAGGATTCCCGGCATAGCCGTCGGGAGAAGCACCATCCATACCGTCTGTGTCTGCGTCGCGCCCATCCCGAGGGCTGCCTCTCTCATACGGGACGGAACCATACGGATGGCGTCTTCCGAAGTGAGAATTATGGTCGGAAGCATGAGCACCGAGAGGGCAACCGCCCCGGCGACTGAGGAGAAGCCGCCCGTCGCCAACACGATGACGCCATAAGCGAAGACCCCGGCCAGAATAGAAGGGAAGCCGGTAAGCACTTTGGCGCAGAATCGTACCCCCTCGGCGACTTTCGTGTTCGACTGCGCAAGATAGACCGAGGTCAACAAGCCGAAGGGAACGCTGAACAGTGTCGCCATTCCCACGATGACCAGTGTGCCGACGATGGCGTTTCCAAATCCTCCTCCTGGTTCAAGAGGAGCCGGCGGCAGCGATGTAAACACCACGATACCCAACCGCCGGCCGCCGCGCCACAACAGCAGGAGCACGACGCTGAACAGCGGTACAAGGGCGATGAGCGTTAAGAGCGTAGTTACAAGATTCAGGGCGAAGTCCATCAGGGTGCGCGGGCGCCGCAGGGAACGTTCCAGTTGCCCAAAGTCCACTCCCGCAAATGGGTTGGGAACTCCGCTGCTCTCTTCTCGAATGGGGATCGTTGCCATGTGACTACTCCGCGTGCAACAGGGAAGCACGTTGCAGGATGACGGCTCCAACGATGTTGACTGCCAGCGTAATGGCCAGCAGTACCAAAGCTGCATACATGAGAATTCCAACTTCCTTTGGCGAGGCCTCCGGGAAGTTGTTGGCCAGAAGAGCGGCAAGCGTATTCGCAGGTGAAAACAAGGAAAGCTTGATCTGGTTGCTGTTTCCGACCAGCATCGCGAGAGCCATGGTCTCGCCCAGGGCTCGTCCGAATGCCAGCACGATGCCACCGAAAATACCGCGGGATGCGGTTGGCAGAATTACGGCAAAGATCGACTCCCACCTTGTCGCGCCCAGCCCGTAAGCCGCCATGCGCAGCTTCGGAGGAACCGCAACCAGTGCATCCCGGCTGATCGCCGTGATGGTCGGAAGAATCATGATGGAAAGTACGAGCACAGCGGGAAGCACCCCGGGCCCGCTCAGATCCGTGGAGAAAAACGGCATCCAGCCCAGCTTCGAATGCAGCCAATCGCAGTATGGACGAATGATGGGAATGACAACGAAAATGCCCCAGAGTCCGTAGACGACGCTGGGGATTGCAGCCAGCAGCTCGATGAGTTCCTTCAGAAGACGTTCCACCTGATCGGGCAGGCTCTTCCCAATGGGATTCAGATGGAGGCCCATCTGCCTGAGAAGGCCGAAGACTGCCGAACTGAGGAAACCTTCACTAAGAAAAATCGCGGCGGCGACTCCAAATACAGATCCGATGATCAGCGCGAGGATTGAGGTGTAAAGCGTGCCCCAGATCTCGGCGAGGATTCCGTAGTTTCCGGCGTTGGCGTCCCAGACTCGCCCGGTCAGGAATCCGATTCCAAGACTGTGCATGGCGGGAACCGCGGCAATCAGGATGCGGACCACGATAAAGGCGACCAACCCCACCGTCAGCCACGCAAACGTGTAGCACGTCTTGCGAAAAGCGGCGTCCAGGAACCGCTGCCGGGAAGTTGGCGCCTGTGTGATTTCGTCTTTGCGAACTGGAAACACCACTCCCAGACCAAGACCAGCCCGGGGCGCTGCGGAACCGGAGGAATGCATTCTGATCACCTCGCTTTGTCTACTGCGCCGTGATGTTGGAAGCGGCCGACAAACCTTTTGCCACCACGTTTTGCGGCAGCGGAATGTAGCCCAGGGCTTCCGAGTCTTTCTGTCCTTCATTCAGTTCGTACTTGATCAGGTCCTGAATGGCAGCCGCCTTCTTCGCGTCATACTTCTTGTAGAAGATCTGCCAGGTGTAGGTCACGATGGGATAGGCACTGTCGCCCTCGGGGTCGGAGTTCCAGACGATCAGATTGTCCGGCAATGCCGCCGAAGCCAGCGCCGCCTGTCCGGAAGGGGTGTCAGCCGCGACGTACTTGCCGGCTTTGTTCTCGAGTTGGGCAAAGGGAACGTTCTGGCTCTTGGCATATCCATACTCGATGTATCCGATGGAACCTGGCGTGGTCATCAGACTGGCAGTAACCCCTTCGTTGCCCTTGCTTTTGGTTCCCACGGGCCAGTTCGGCATCTTGTTTGCGCCGACGGCCTTGTCGAAGTCGGGACTTATGGCACTCAAATGCCTTGAAAACACGAAGCTAGTACCGCTGGAATCCGCTCGCACAACGACATTGATTGGCTGGTCTGGCAGCTTCAAGCCGGGATTTGCTTTGGCAATCTCAGGGTCGTTCCATTTCTTGATCTTGCCGAGAAAGATTGCCGGATAAACCTTCCGCGGAAGTTTCAGATCCTTCACATCGGGCAGGTTGTATGCGACCACGATGCTGCCCGCCGTCATCGGAATCAACTGCACTCCGCCGGGCGCTCGGGAAATTTCTTCATCGGTCATGGCCGCGTCGCTGGCCCCGAAGTCGACTGTTTTGTCGATTACGCTCTTCACCCCGCTGCCGCTGCCCACTGATTGATAATCCACGAGAACGTCCTTGCGAGTGCCGACAAAGCCCTTGAACCATTTCGTATAGAGCGGGGCTGGGAAACTGGCACCGGCTCCCTGGAGTTTCACCGCGTTCGCGTCATCGCCGGCCGCTGACTGGTTGCTGTTGCATGCAGCGCTGGCTATAAGTAGCACGATCCCGCAAAACAGAAGATAGCGATCCTTCATGATTACAATCTCCTTGGACCTGAGGACCTGATCGGCCCGTGGAGACCTCGACCGTCAAGTGAGAAACAAGCCCGGTTCACGGTTCAGTCGCAGACTGGATCCGCAAAACTCATCCACGGAGATATCGGGTGGGAAATGATTCCACAGGTCAGCAGGATGATAGGGCGCAAATGTTAACGCAAGGTCAACAAAGAGTTAACGCTGGGTTAATGAGCGAGTCCGATACCACCGCTGTGAGGCAGGTTTGCAGACAGATTGAGTGTCCGGCAGGCCATGTCGTGAAGGAAACGTAGTGCGGGCGGAGGGAGTCGAACGCCCACCGGCCATTTTTTGCTGTGGATTCTGTTACAGACCGCGGCTTTAGCTGCCCCGGGGCAGGAGTAAGCGCCGACGCTGGGCAGATGGTGTAAAATTGTTTCGTTCGTGGTTCAGATTTCCTGTTTCCAGCTGGCTTCGTGCTCCGTGATGCACCGGCTCGGAACGTTGTCCAAGTGAGCAGGGGCGCGGTACCCAAGTGGTAAGGGAGAGGTCTGCAAAACCTTTATGCGTCGGTTCGATTCCGACCCGCGCCTCCAATTCTCATCAATCCTTCCTTTACCAGACGCCTTCATTACTGCATTACTGGACAGCTAACGCATTACTTCTGCTTGTCTAATGCGCAACCGAGTTCAACTGCGGCACCGGCACGGCCGGAGTATTACTGGCCTGGTTGATATGTTCGAGGTCCTTCAGGTGGTCGTACCAGCAGAATTTCAAAACCAGTGAAGTGATAGCGACGACCGCAAAAGTGACGGCGGCGCGCCCCAGCCTCCAGGTCACGATGTACATCGGCAGAACGACCAAGGCTATCTGCCACACCATGCCCACCGCGATATTGAACACGTCGCGGAAGAAGTCCTTGTTGCGCTGGAAAGACGGATCTTCCTGCTGCACCTTCTTGAGAATGGGGCCCCAGAAGCCCCAGGGTCGGACTCGGCGGTAAAAGTCCTTCAAAACCTCCTCGTCCTCAGGCGCGCTCAGCCAGGTGCCGGCGAAGCATCCCACCAGCGACAGCACGAACACGATGACAAAACTGACCGAGACGTCGAGGTTAACCGAATGGGCATGGGCGAAAGCCTGTAGCGACTCGTTTTTCGCGATCAGCGGCGGAACAGTAAGAGCCGATGCCATTCCCCCGACCATACCCCAGAAATATCCGTATCCGTTGAAGCGCCACCAGTACCATTTCAAGACGTTCGAAGCCGTGTAGCCTCCCCACAGGGCTGTGACAATCCAGATCACGACGTTGTTGACGCTGGTGACATACCAGCCGATCAGCACACCCAGAAGCACAACGATAAAAGAGCTCAGATAACTCAGCCGGACATAAGTCTTCGGGCTGGCCGTGGGGTTAATGAAGCGTTTATAGATGTCGTTCACGAAATAGGGCGGCGCAGCGTTGACGGTGGCTGCGAAGTTGCTCATGTATGCCGCCAACAGACCCGCGATCAGAATGCCGAGCAATCCCGCAGGCACAAACAGTGCGAGCGTCGAAGGCAGGATCCTCTCGAAATCCATGTTCGTACCCATACCGCGGATCTGGTCGCTGAAGAAGACGAGCGCGAGCACCGTCAGGCCGGTAACCAGGAAGTAGCGCGGAAAGGTCAACACAACATTCACCCACGCGCTCATCATCGAGGCCTCGCGCGGATTTTTGCAGGAAAGAACTCGCTGCATATCATAGTTGGGTGCCGGCCCCGCAGCGCTGATCAGGATGCCCTTGAAGAGCAGCATCATCACGAAGAAGCCGAACAGGCCGTAACCGTCCTGCGCGATCTTCTCGTTGGCCGATTGGACCAGGTGCGACCAGTCCAGGCCGAGATGCCAGCCGAAGAAGACGTTGTCCCACCCCGCGGGAATGAACCGCTCCAAAGTCCCGGGGGCAACCCGCATCATCGCGATGATTCCCACCGCGAATGACGCCACCGACAGGATGCAGAACTGCATGATCTCGGTGATCACAACGCTGAACATGCCGCCCTTGATGACGTAGATTGCGGTAATGGCAATCAGCAGGAGCGCATACTCATTGACCGTGAGGTGCCAAGGCAGGAACGTTGCCGCAAATTTGCCGATCCCCTTGAAGCCGTACGTGAAAAATCCGATGATGCTCATGAAGGCGTAGATGACGACGATAATGTGTGACAGTTGCGCTCCGCGCCCCTTGCCGAACCGCGTTTGAATCCACTCCGCGCCTGTCATCACGTTTGATCGCCTCAGCCAGGTCGAGAGATAAACCATCAGGAATACCTGGTTGAAGGTCGGCCAGAGCCACGGCACCCACACGCTCTTGAGTCCGTAGACGAACATCCAGTAGACCAGCAGCATGGTGCCGCTGATGTCGAACATCCCGGAGGCGTTGGAGACGCCAAGGATGTACCAGGGCAGGACGTTGCCGCCGAGAAAATACGCCTTGATATCGCGCGAAGCCCGATGCGATACCCAATAGCCGACCAGCACTGATAACACGAGATAGGCAAGGATGATTGCGATGTCAATTGCGTGCAGATGCATGCAGCACCTCAGTTTTGGGAACTGCCGCACAATTAGACTGTGCGATCAGTTTTATCTCTGTCCACCCGAACGATCTCACTCCACGTCTCAGGCATGCCGTTCGATTCGTTGCCGACGAGGTTTATGGAAGCGCCCCCGCCAACAGAAACACCAGGGAGGCTTGCCAATTGATGGCGATCTCGTTGCTTGCGTAAGAGCCTTGATCGTCCGCGTACACTTTCGCAGGCGGCAGTCCTGCGGGCAGTTTTTTCAGCACATCGTCCTGTCGCCCAGCGTTCGGACCACCGGATAGCAATCCTGGCCACGGTTCGGCGTTCTTGTCTGCACCGCTGGGGCGATGGTGAGGATGGTGGTAGGGATTCTCTCCCACCTGTGTTACCCAGGAAAGCGAAAAGGTGTTCCGGCCCAGCAAATAATGCAAATCGTCGAGAGCGGATTCCACAAAGGCCGGATCGGGCGTGAGGACATTCGCCACCAGTACTTCCATTCCATAGCTCGCCGCAACTCCGTTGGAGCCCCACACGTAGTCCATCGCGCGAAGACTGACCCGATAACGGTTGGTTCGAGTGCTCTCCACAATTGCGTGCGCAGCCTGTAAGGTGCGCTTGCGAATGTCGGCTATCAGTGCAGTGTCGCCACCTTTGCCCGAACCGAGTGCATAAGTCCAAAGCCCCATTGCCGCAACTTCCCTCCAGCCCTCCGGCGCCGGTCTCTCGAGGCTCAAGCGGAAGTCCGGGTATTGCTTCACCACGTAATCGCTGTATGCTTTCTCGCCCGTTGTGCGCCACAATTCTGCGGCGGCCCATAGCCTCTCGTCGGAGCAGGAATCGTCGCCATATTCACCGGTGCTGATCCCTGGCGGATTGTGGAAGCTGATGTTGGGGAACTCCTCGGTCCAGAGCCAAGCTTTGCGCGCCGCGTCCAGATTTTGTTTAGCAAACTTCCCGTCGAAAGGCGCATAAACGCGCGCTGCAATGGATGCTACCGCTGCCAAATCAGCCGTTGCGCAAGTACTCTTATAGGGCGAGTGCCCAGTCCCGACTACAACGCTGGGCAGGTTGTCGCCCTCGGGCATGATGAATCCGGAGAAATGATCGCTGGTTTGTTTGTGCCAGACGCCGCCGTCATCGTCCTGCATCTTAAGCATCCATTCGAGATTCCAGCGCGCTTCATTGAGAATGTCGGGAGTGCCGTTGCCGCTCTCCGGAATGTTGAGCTTGATGCTTTTCAGTTTGGGGCCGAAGATTTCCCAGGCCCAAAGCACGGTCCCGGTAGAAATCCCGGAGTTCACTACGTATCGTCCGTAGTCTCCCGCATCGTGCCATCCGCCGATGTTGTCCCGTTCTCCTTGCTTGCCCGAAGAAGTGTGAAATTCTCCCTTTAAATGACATGCGGCATGAGCAAATCCGGGGAATTCCGATCCCAGGTCAACGGCCGTACCGCACCGCTGGCCATAAAATGCCCGCATCGCCAGGTAGTAAGTGTGTGAAAAAACATCCGGACCGATCGAGAACGTCCAGCTTTTGCCTACTCCCGGCACATCGAGGTAGTAAGTACCGGGCAGTTTGAGCTTGGAAAAGTCCGCAGTCTGGACGGAGTCCCCCGTATCGGCATCCTGGCTGGCTGGGCTCAACTTGCCCTCGAATGCCGTTCCCCCATCGGACGCCCGTTTCACTTCGAACGCGCTGGCTTGAGCGGTGACGAACGCCAGCTTGGCGCTATCAGGGAGATATCCGACCTGATCGACCTTGATCTGGACGCTCTTGCTGTCGGCTGCACGAGCATCTCGTAGCGTCACCAGCAAAGCAATGCAGAGAAGAAACGTTCCGATTCGCACCACTGCCTTGACGCAGTATGAAGGCGGTCCTGACGCGGTCATGCCTGTTGCTCCAATTCGGTTGGGTGCTGCGAGCGTCTCATGTGCCCGGGAGATGAATTGTGATTAGCCTCACATGCGGGTGTGAATTTCGGCACACACCGGTTCCACTATGGAAAGTTACCCGCGCAATTGCACGCTACATGTCTACACCCGAAAGCTCTTGAACGCCAGTAGAAAATCGTTATACTAAGCCCGGTCATCAATTCGCGCACTCATCTGTTCGGGAGCGTTTTCATGAGATACGGGTACTTCGACGATCAGAACCGCGAGTATGTAATCACCCAACCCGACACGCCACTGCCATGGATCAACTATCTGGGTTGCCAGGCGTATTTCGGAATCATTTCCAATACAGCGGGCGGCTATTCTTTCTATCGCGACGCCCGTCTGCGGCGGATCACCCGTTACCGCTATAACCATGCCCCCTTCGATTTCGGTGGACGCTATATTTATGTGCGCGACGATGCATCGGGTGAATTCTGGTCGCCCTCCTGGCAGCCCACGCGCCACACGCTGCAAAACTATTCCTGCCGCCACGGCATGGGCTACACGACGATCGGCTCGCAGTACAGCAGCATCGAGGCCAGCACTCGCTACTTTGTGCCGCTCGACGAGAATCTTGAGATCTGGCAGCTAACCATTACCAACCGTCGCAACCATGTGGCGGAACTCTCGATCTTCTCTGCGATCGAGTTCTGCTTGTGGGACGCCCAGGATGATTCCACCAACTTCCAGCGTAATTTCAGCATTGGAGAAGTGGAGGTCGAGAACGGAGTTATCTATCACAAGACGGAATACCGCGAGCGCCGTGATCACTTTGCCTTCTTTGCTTGCTCGGAGAAACTCGCCGGGTTCGACACGCAGCGCGAGAAGTTCCTTGGACCGTATCGTGGCTGGGACGCCCCCGCAGTGGTTGCCGGCGGTCACGCGTGCAATTCAGTCGCTCATGGGTGGGCGCCCATTGGCTCGCATCAAGTGCGGCTCACTCTTCAGCCGGGCGAATCGCGCCAGATTGTTTTTGTCCTGGGATATCAGGAGAATCCGCGAGATCAGAAGTTCGATCCCCCCGATTCTCAAGTCCTCAACAAGAAAAAAGCAAAATGTGTTATCTCGCGTTATCTCGTCCCTGCGCGCGCTGATGCTGCCTTCGAAGAGCTCCGGCAGTACTGGGATGAATTGCTGGGAATTTTCCAGGTGGATACCCCAGATGTGCACACCAATCGCATGGTGAACATCTGGAACGCGTACCAGTGCATGGCCACCTTTAATATGTCGCGCTCGGCGTCGTTCTATGAGTCCGGCATCGGCCGTGGACTTGGCTTCCGCGACTCGAACCAGGATCTGCTGGGTTTCGTCCACATGGTCCCGGAGCGCGCCCGCGAGCGCATCCTCGACCTTGCGGCGACCCAATTGCCAACAGGTGGCGCGTATCACCAGTACCAGCCTTTAACCAAGCGCGGCAACAACGACGTTGGCAGCGGATTCAACGACGATCCCCATTGGCTGATTCTCGGCGTTGCGGCCTACATAAAAGAGACCGGCGACTGGGGAATACTAGATGCACCGGTTCCTTACGACAACCAGCCCGGCTCGGAAACGCCGCTATATGAGCACTTACAGCGGAGCTTCCAATACACTCTCGACCGGCTTGGACCGCATGGCCTACCGCTGATTGGCCGCGCCGACTGGAACGACTGCCTCAACCTCAATTGTTTCTCCGACTCTCCGGGGCAATCGTTCCAGACCACGACGAACAAAGACGGCAAGGTCGCCGAGTCTATGTTTATTGCCGGATTGTTTGTGCTGGCCGGGCGCGAGCTCGCCGACATCGCCCGCCATCAATGCCACAAAGCTGAAGCCAGCGCCTGTCTGACGGAAGTGGAGAAGATGGAAGCGACCATCCGCCAGCACGGCTGGGACGGCGAATGGTTTCTCCGCGCCTATGACGACTTCGGCCACAAGGTTGGCTCGAAAGATTGCGCGGAAGGGAAAATCTTCATTGAAACGCAAGGCTTCTGCACGCTCGCAGGAATCGGAGTGGAAGATGGTCTGGCAGTCCGCGCTCTGAATTCCACGCGCCGGCATCTCGCCACCAAGCACGGCATCGTACTTCAGCAACCCGCATATTCGAAGTATTACCTCGAACTCGGCGAAATCTCTTCGTATCCTCCGGGCTACAAGGAAAACGCCGGCATCTTCTGCCACAACAACCCGTGGATCATGATCGGCGAGGCGCGTGTCGGTAATGGGGACGGAGCGTATGACTACTACGCGCGCATCAATCCTTCAGCCCGCGAGGAAATCAGTGACGTGCACCGCTGCGAACCCTACGTGTATGCACAGATGATCGCAGGACGCGACGCTCCCACTCATGGCGAGGCGAAGAACTCATGGCTTACTGGCACCGCTGCATGGAACTACTACGCCATCACGCAGTGGATTCTCGGAATTCGCACCGCATACGATGGCCTAATGATCGCCCCGGTGGTTCCCAAGGGCTGGAACGGCTTCAAAGTCACGCGCAAGTTCCGGGGTGTGACCTATAACATCTCGGTCGAGCGCACGGGACCTGGAAATCACGTTTGCCTCGAAGTGAACGGTAGATCGATTGCCGGCAACCTCGTGCCATTGCCACCGCCAGGCACCAAGGACGTAGCTGTGACCGCGAAGATTCACTAGTCTTCCCGGGTGGCCCATAACGAGAGTGCCACCCGCTTGTTTCTCAGTTTAACGAATGAGTTACACGGCAGCCAATTCGCGCTACGACGCCATGCAATACCGCCGCTGCGGCAAGAGCGGATTGCTGCTACCGGCTATTTCGCTCGGCCTGTGGCACAACTTCGGCGGCGTCGATCCTCTTGAGAATAGTCGCGCAATGCTCCGTCGCGCTTTCGACCTTGGGATCACCCACTTCGATCTCGCGAATAATTACGGCCCTCCTCCCGGATCCGCCGAAGAAAATTTCGGCCGGATCCTCCACGAAGACTTCTCTGCACATCGCGACGAACTGATCATCAGTAGCAAAGCCGGCTGGCGAATGTGGCCTGGCCCATACGGCGATTGGGGTTCTCGGAAGTATCTGCTGGCCAGCCTGGACCAAAGCCTGCGGCGGATGAAGCTCGATTACGTGGACATTTTCTATTCTCATCGCCCGGATCCGCAGACACCGATCGAAGAGACCATGTCAGCACTCGATCACGCCGTGCGCTCCGGGAAGGCACTGTACGCCGGCGTTTCGAGCTATGATGCCGAGCAGACTTCGGTCGCGACCGGCATGCTTCGTCGCCTGGGTATGCCGTGTCTGATCCACCAGCCCAAATACTCGATGTTCGACCGGACGATCGAAAAAAGTCTGCTTGACGTTCTGGGAAGGGAAGGCGTCGGCTGCATCGCATTCTGTCCCCTCGCGCAAGGGTTGCTTACAGACCGCTATCTCAAAGGCATTCCAGCCGACTCCCGTGCCGGCAGACCAGACACTTTCCTGAAGAAAAACGACGTCACAGAGGATGCATTGACCAAAGTTCGCGCGCTCAGCGAAGTGGCCCGGTCACGCGGGCAGTCCGTTGCACAGTTGGCGTTGGCCTGGGTTCTGCGCGATCCTCGGATGACCAGCGCACTGATTGGCGCCAGTCGCATCGAGCAGATTGAGCAGAATGTCGCCGCTCTGGCGAACCTGCACTTTTCCTCTGACGAACTCGCACTCATTGAGAGCATTCTCACGGTCCACACTTCGGCATGAATCTGCCGCCGAAGTTGGCGAGGACAAATCCAGCGACAGTTCCCCTCAATAAGCCAACGATCTGCGCAATGCTGCGTCTTCAGTTTGAAGAAGCTATACTTTAGATCGCCTCCTCCTGGGACGACGTAGCGTTCGTGGGTGGCAGTGTCTGCGGGTTTATTCCCTCCGCATTGGGGAGCTACGAGGTGTGAGATGAGTCGTCTGCTTGCTGCGCGACCGACGAGCTTTTCCATTCTGTTGTGGGGTCTGATCCTACCCAGCCTCGTCACAAGCTCGCGCGGCGCTGAAGCGGGACCTCCGGCCGGAGAGAGCGCCATTGGAAATCCCGTCCTCGTGGAGTTGTTTACCTCAGAAGGATGTTCCAGTTGTCCGCCGGCTGACGAATTTGTGAAGAAGTTGGATACCTTGCAGCCCGTCGCTGGTGCGCAACTTATCATTCTCAGTGAGCACGTGGATTACTGGGACCATGATGGCTGGAAAGATCCGAATTCTTCCCATGCACTCACAGAACGTCAGAGCGCTTACGTACGCGCGCTGGGACTGAGCACTCCCTATACTCCGCAGATCATCGTTGACGGCACGAACGAACTGAAGCTCGCCGATCTACAACTGGTTGGGAAAACTTTCGAGAAAGCTGCCTCTGCACCAAAGATTCCGGTTCGTATCACAGGGGTTGCGCTCAGTGAAGGGAACCCAAGTTTACTCAAAGCACATATAGATGCGGACGGCGCCAGCAGCCAACACAATGCAGACCTCTACGTGGCGGTTGCTCTCGATCACGTTGAGTCGCAGGTGCTACGGGGAGAAAACGGCGGCCGGAATCTGACTCACGTTGCGGTTGTACAGCAGATCGTAAAGGTGAGCAAACTCGGCAAAGGCAGAAGCTTTGCTCAAGATGTGCAGTTGAAAGTGAAACCAGCCACGATCTTGGACCAGATTCGCATTGTCGCTTTCGCACAAGAGTCCGGGCCAGGAAAGCTGCTGGGAGCGGCTCTTTGGAAATCTGTTCACTGACAAAAGCTAGAAGCATCCTTTCTACGTTCGGTTGAATGTTAACGTTCGATGAAAAGTTCATGCCGCGGTCCCACAGACGATTGTTGGTGCTAGGTTGGGCCTAGTCTCTTCGCTACAATAATGGCGTGAAACCAAGCATCTTCGTAGTCGAGGACGATCCTGATATTTCGCGGCTCGTGCGCCACCATCTGGAAAACGAGGGGTTTGTGGTGCGCGTATATCCTACCGGGTCGAGCGTGTTGGGGGATGCCGAGCGACAACGGCCGGCGTTGTTCGTACTCGACATCATGGTGCCGGGCAAGGATGGGCTGGAGATTTGCCGTATCATACGGCAGACGCCCGGCCTGGCATCGGTTCCGGTCATTTTTCTCACCGCCAAGGGTACTGAAGCGGATCGCGTGCTGGGGCTGGAATTGGGCGCAGATGATTACATCGGCAAGCCGTTCAGTCCGCGGGAACTGGTGGCGCGCGTAAAGGCGGTGCTGCGGCGGTTCGAGCGCCCACTTCCACCGAGCCCGATGAAAGTGGGCGATATTGAAATCGATCCGTCGGCGATGACCCTGATGGTGCGGGGCGCAATGGTGCCGACGACCGCTACGGAATTTCGGCTGCTGGATTATTTTGCGCGGCACAAGGGTCGCGTGTTCAGCCGCGATCATCTGCTGGACTCAGTCTGGCGTGATACGGCGTACGTCACGCCGCGGTCGGTGGATGTATATGTGCGGCGTATTCGCGAGAAGATTGAGCCGGACCCGGAGAATCCGCGCTACCTGAAGACGGTGCGCGGTGCCGGATACAGGTTTGAGGCTCCAAAGTAACTGCGGCGGAAGAAGCACCCCTGCAAAGCCCTACAACTTATGCTGCAAACTTCCTGTAGCAGGACACCAGAGGAAACTTGAAGAACCGCATCTTCTTCAAATTACTGGCCGTCTTTCTAGTTGTCATTGCCGCCACGGCCGCCATCCTTGATGTGATGCTCGGCAACGCGTGGGAGCGGTCGCTGCGCACTGAAATCGAGCGCAACCTTACCCAAAAGACGCTGATGTTTGCTCATCGCGTTGAGATCGATCACGAGCATTCGCTGGCCGACATCGCGGCGCAGGAAGGCCAGGCCGCCGGAGCTCGCGCAACCGTTATTGACGCGTCGGGAAGGGTTCTGGCGGACTCGGAGTCGAATCCGGCGCAGATGGAAAATCACGCAGGGCGCGCTGAGTTCGCGGCCGCATTGTCAGGAAAAACCGGAGAGAACGAACGCCGCAGCGCGACGCTGGGGATTCCTTTCCTCTACGTGGCCGCTCCCATCTCTGGCGGGGCGGTCCGGCTGGCATATCCCCTGTCGGATGTTGAGTCTGTGCAGGCGCAGGTGCAGACGCGTCTTTTTTGGGGCACGGCAATTGCGTCTTTCATTGCGCTGCTGATAGCAGCCGGCGCCTCAATCTGGACCTCGCGTCGGCTCGAGCGAATTGTGGATGTGGCAGCGCGAATCGAGCGGGGGGATCTGCGTGCTCGGTTGAACGAGAGTCCGATCGACGAGATCGGGCGGGTGGCGGCCGCGATCGATAAGACAGCACAGCAGGTGGAGCGCAGCTTCGACGCGGTGCGTTCCAGCCAGCGCCAGCTCGAGACGCTGTTGAACAGCATGCAGGATGCCGTGATCGCCGTGAGCGCGGATGGGCTGGTGCGCTGGGCGAACCAAAAGATGGATCGACTGGTGCCCCAACACACGCGGCTGAACGCCCCGGTGGTAGAGACGATCCGCGATCCGGATTTCCTGGCCGCAGTGAATTCCGCAACTACTACAAAGGAAGTCAAGGCCGCGCGGGCCACTTCTCTTGTTCCGGGCCGAGCGTTTGATGTGACCGCAGCGCCCTTGCCCGACGGCGGCGTAGTCGCCGTGCTCCGCGATCTGACGGAGACTGAGCGCGTGGAAAAGACCAGGCGTGATTTCATCGCAAATGTCTCGCACGAATTGCGTACCCCGCTGACGTCCATTCAGGGATACACGGAGACGCTGCTGGACACAATTCCGGATGAGCCTGCGTCGACGCGGGAATTTCTGGAGATCATCCGCAAAAATACAGTGCGGATGTCGCGTTTGACGGAGGACTTGTTGACATTAGCGCGGGTGGAATCCGGCGAAACGCGTTTCGAGACCGAGCCGGTCCCCCCGTTGGAATTACTGCACGATGCGGAGGAAAGTTTCCGGGAGATTGCGCGCGGGCAAGGAATCGATTTGCAGATTATAGACTCGCACAATGGAACTGGATCCGCAGAATCACTTCCGCAGGTATTGGCGGACCGGGAGGCGATTCATCAGGTCTTCTCGAATCTCATCGACAATGCCATGAAGTACGGTCGTGGCGGCGGCCGAGTGGAATTAGGCGCTCGGGCGGCACAGCGAGGGATTGAGTTCTATGTACGAGACTTTGGCGCCGGGATCTCCTCGGAGCATTTGCCTCGATTGTTCGAGCGTTTTTATCGCGTGGACAAGGCACGATCGCGCGAGTCCGGAGGGACTGGATTGGGGCTGGCGATTGCGAAACACATTATGCGCGCTCACGGGGGATCGATTCGAGCCGAGAGCGAATTGAACCATGGGAGCACATTTGTGTTCACCTTGCCTACGGCCTGACAGGTACGCTGGCAGGGCTTGTCCTGAGTGAAATCAAGGATAGCGTGCGACAGCCTCTGGCTGAGGGGTGCTACCATCAAGTCTGAGTTGCACGCGGCGGACAGCCGGGGTCGACACCCCACCTTGTGACTTCCCTTGTCGACCGGCCTACGGCAAAGTACCAGTTGCGCGAGGTGTCTGGAACTCTTAATGTTGGGTTAGTGTGGGTTGGTTACGCTGGCTCAGCCTCATTCGTAGGTGTTACCCTTTTCCCAACGTAAAGCTGGAGTCCGCATTGAAACACCCCTTCGTCTTCGTACGCTAATCGGCATCTTCAATCTCACGACGCGCGGAGGACCTATGAAAATCGCAACCCTGCTGCTCGCTGCAATCACTCTCGTTGCCCCAGCCACCTTATTTCCTCAGCCCCCACAGAAAGACGTGCCGGCCGAGGTGGATTCTGCCCGTAATGCCCTCAAGCAAGCACACAGTGACCTGGAGAAGGCGGGCGGAGATTGGGGTGGTCACCGCGTAAAAGCCATGCAACATATTCAGGAGGCCCTCGGGGAACTGAATCAAGCGGAGCAATGGGCGCGGGCGCACCACGAAATCAAGTAGGGACATAGCCTAACGCCCCCGAAAATTCACCGCTTCAGATCAACGCAGTATTGCGGGATGTGTGAGAGTGCTGCATCCAGGTGAGGGTCCGCTTCAGAAAAATGCCGGGCCGGGCGAGTTGGACTGCGGCGTGAGACCACCTGTTACTCAAAACAGCTGGTGGCAAGTCACACCTGGAGGATCTGGAAAACGACATCTGATTACAAGGAAGACAACTGCGACCCGAGATTCCTCCAGGGCCTTGGTCTCACGACAGCCGGATCCTTACGACCCTGATCATCGAAAGTGGTAGCCGGGTCTCAAACTGCAGCGATAGATTGTTCCCTCGTCAGGGTTGATGCCAGCTGCGTCGCAGCTTGCCCAACTGAGCTGTAGCGACGGGCCCAGGGGAAAGACAATGGTCTGACCATCGACATCAGCTTCCATGCTCACGCTCTCGGCGGAGGAAGGCATAGTGAACGAGAATCCATCGCCGAAGATCGCGGGATACGACCAGTGCTCCACCTGGGTCATCATCGGACGGAAGACCTCGGCCTCCAGCAGGAAGGTTGCTGTGTCCGACCAGTTGCGGACTGTGAGCGTCAGGATCTGATCGCCTTTGGACAAACGGTTGGATTCGATATGGGTAAACGGGCAAGGCCCCGCAATGCAGGAGGCGCGCGGCGCGCGGAATTGGTTCCCCACCCCCGCATCGAGCGTGCTCGATCCCAAGGCGGCTTTCCACTTCCCGTCTGGTGAGCAAGGGTGTTGATTCTTGCATGGGATGTTGCCGCGGTTCTGCACCTCAAATGTCCTCACAGCGCTGCCGACGTTCAGTTCGGTTTGGGTCTTCACCGTGTACCGAATGCGAAGGTTTGATAGCTTTACTTTGGGTTGCTCGTTGGGTGCGGGTTTGTCGTCAAGAGGCACCAGATGGACGATGTAGAGCTGGTTTCCGACATAGTCGTTTTGATCGAGAGGACGATATTGGGGATGGCGAAAGTGCAGGACGATGGGCTGTCCTCGACGGGCTGGTTTGGGAAGAGTGAGAGAGAAATAACCGGAAGAATCGCTCTTTGAGGTTGAGGCGGTTACCTTGCCGGCTGACACCTCAACTCCCCCGATCGGCAGTTGCCTTCGCGGGTCGGTGTCCTGAACAATAATTGCCCCATGTAGCGTGATGGGTTTCTGTTTTTGCCAGCGGATGATGGCAAAGGCTGCGATTGCCACTAGAGGAATAACTACGGCGGCGATCCAGGCCTCGATTTTGTGGGCGCGAGTCATTCGCTCCAATTACACTTGATTTCATATGATGACGAAGATGGGGTCAACGTTTCCACCACGAAAAGACAATGTGGGGTAACACGGTCGGCACGCCGGAGCCATAATAAACTCTCTGTGGAGTCGCGACCATTGTGCTTGACTCTTTCGAATTGGCGCTTCGTTCTCGTGTGGATGTGAGAATGTTTACCTTCTCATAGTCAAAATCGTCCGAGATTACATAGCATGAGTGACGAGAGAACCCTGCTTTCGCGACGACAGATTTTGCGGCGGATCTTTGGGTCTGGTCTTTCCTTCCCCTGGTTAGGGTCCCTGCGGCTCTTTGCGCTCGAACCGCAGAGGCAAACTCCGGCGGCAGCCGCTCCAGCCGGAGGTTTGTCGCCTGAAGATGATCAATTCTTGAACGAAGTGGAGAACGCCGGTTTTCTCTTCTTCTGGGAGCAGGGCAACCCGAAGACAGGCATGGTGAAGGACCGGTGTAACGTTCACACCGACCGGCCCGGCGATGCCTCCAGCATCGCCGCCACTGGCTTCGGGCTGACGGCTCTGTGCATCGGGGCACAGCGAGGATTCATTCCAGCGAGTGCCGCTCTGGAGCGCCTGTTCGTCACGCTTCGGTTTCTGTGGAAAAAATTGCCGAATCACCGCGGATTCTTCTATCACTTCGCCAATCCCGAGACCGGAGAGCGAATGTTCGATTCGGAGGTTTCCTCAGTCGATACGGCGATCCTGCTGTGCGGGATACTCACATGCCGCCAGCATTTTCGCCATCCCGCAGTCGCGGAACTGGCAAACCTCATCTTCAGCCGCGTCGACTGGACATGGCTTTCAGAAGACACGAGCCTGCTGACACATGGCTGGACGCCAGAGATCGGTTTCCTCCCATCTCGATGGGACTATTACAGCGAGCTGATGATGATGTATTTGCTCGGGATGGGATCAACTGCCCATCCTTTGAATCCACAGACCTGGAATGCCTGGAAGAGGCTGACATTCGAGTACGACGGTTTGCGGTATATAGGGGCGTTTGCGCCTCTTTTCATCCATCAGTATTCGCAGGCGTGGTTTGATTTTCGCGGTAAGCGCGACAAGTACGCCAACTACTTTGAGAATTCTGCGACCGCGACCGAGGTGCATCGGCGCTTCTGCCTCGAACTCGCCAAGCAATTCCCCGACTACAGCGACGATCTTTGGGGGATCACTGCATCTGATTCCCAGCAGGGATATGTCGTCTGGGGCGGCCCTCCCGCCACCGGTCCGATCGACGGCACCGTGGTGCCCAGCGCGGCGGGTGGATCACTGCCGTTTCTGCCAGGGCCGACGCTGCGCGTGCTGAAGAATATCCGCAGTAAGAATCCCTCGGCGTGGACGAAGTACGGGTTCGTTAACGCCTTCAATCCATTGAAGAACTGGTATGATACCGACGTGATCGGAATCGACACGGGGATCATTCTGTTGATGGCGGAGAACCTGCGGACTGGATTTGTGTGGGAAACATTTATGAAGAGTCCGGAGGCCCAGCGTGGAATGGAACGGGCTGGCTTCCATAAGGAGTAGACCCTCGTTGCCCGTAAGCCCCGGACCGCAGGTCCCTTGCACACCAACCGTAAAGGCTTTTTGTTCATCCAAAAGCCGTTTGGGGAGCCGAGTACTGCTTGCTTGAACCGATTCGACCCGGGCCTCAGATGTCCTCTCAACTGAGTGCCTCGGTGGTCTTTTTTGGTGCCGATGCGGACGTTCCCCGGTCCGCCTGGATTCATAAGAATGAACGAACGACCCGAGTTTTGGAGCGGTTGGCGGGACCGGCTGTCGGCTCTGCGGAATGTGCCAGCGGTTCTGCGCTTTGTGTGGGAGTCGGGGCGCGCCGTCGTGGTGCTGGGCCTCGTAGCGAGGGTCATCGCAGCAATTCTTCCCCCGGCTCTATTCTGGGTTTCCAAGCTCATCATCGACACCATCTTCCGGATTATTACCACCCACCAGCCCATCAGTCCGCGGCTGTGGTGGTTGGTAGCCGCGGAATTTGGGCTCGCGATAGCCACAGGGCTGGTGGGGCGGTTTATCGATTATCTCGACACGCTGCTGGCCGGTAAGTACATGAACTACATCAGCGTCCGGGTCATGGAGCACGCAGCCAGCCTGGACCTAATCGCCTATGAAGATCCCGTCTTCTACGACCGCCTCGAGAGGGCGCGGGTGCAGGCGCAAGACCGCCTGTACATGATTCAGGCCATTGGAAGATTAATTCAACAGGTGATTACGACAATCACTCTGTCGATCACGATCATGGTCTTTTCGCCATGGCTCTTGCTGCTGCTGATTGTGGGCGTGATTCCGGCGTTTGTGGGAGAGACGCACTTTGCCTTCCTGGGCTACGCAAAGAACTTTCGGCAGACGCCGGTTCGGCGGCAGCTGGATTACCTACGCGTTCTTGGTGGAAGCAAAGAAGCTGCCAAGGAACTGAAGCTCTTTGGCCTGCAGCGGTTTCTGACTGGAAGGTTCAAGGGGCTTTCCGATCGGGTGTATCACGAAGACATCGCGCTGGCGCGCCGTAAATTCGCAGCCGGATCCCTGCTGTCCATGGTTGGCACCGCGGGGTACTACACCGCATACGTTTACGCGGTGTGGCGGACCGTGACCGGGGTCTTCAGTTTCGGAACACTGACTCTCCTGGCGAATGCGATTCGAGACGCCAGCTCCAACCTGCAGCAGACATTCTCCACGCTCTCCACCATTGCGGATCAAGCCTTATTCCTCACCGACCTGATTGCTTTCTTCGACATGAAGCCGATGATCCATTCGAAACCGAATGCTTTGCCGGCGCCACGGCCGATCCACGAGGGCTTTGAGTTTCGCATTGTGTCGTTTCGCTATCCGGGATCATCTCGCCTGGTACTCAACGGCTTGAATTTCTATTTGCGCCCCGGAGAACGCGTGGCTCTGATCGGCGAGAACGGTGAGGGGAAGACCACCATCGTGAAGCTGCTGACGCGACTCTACGACCCGGTTGAGGGGCAGGTACTGCTCGATGGAATCGACCTGCGCGACTACAACCTGGAGGATCTATACCGCGAGATCGGGGTGATCTTTCAGGATTTCATGCGCTATGAGATGACCGCCCGGGAAAACATCGCGGTCGGACGGATTGAGCGGATGAACGATCTGGAGTTGCTTCGGGACTCCGCGCAGAAGAGCATGGCGGCCGATGTGCTGCGAAAATTGCCGGCGGGCCTGGACCAGATGCTGGGCCGCCGCTTTGATGGCGGCGTAGATCTCTCTGGTGGCGAATGGCAGAAGGTCGCGCTGGCGCGGGCCTACCTGCGCGATGCGCAGGTGCTGATTCTTGACGAGCCGACATCGGCGCTGGACGCACGCAGCGAATACGAAGTATTCAAGCGCTTCGCGGAATTGACTGCCGGAAAGATGGCGCTATTTATTTCGCACCGCTTCTCGACGGTGCGCATGGCGGACCGGATCGTCGTGCTCGAGAACGGGCGCATCGCTGAGGAAGGCGATCACGCCACGCTCACCAGTCTCGGTGGGCGGTATGCCGAGATGTTTGAGTTGCAGGCGGCTAGCTATCGCTGATGCATCCGGTTTGGTGGCTTGAAAAAGCCGGAACCGCGAAGGAAACTAAGGTACACGGAGCAGAAGCGGGTCTGCCAACAAGTGGTATGACGGGTGGTTGATGGCATGGGGCTACATACTGAGACTGAAGGAATCATCGGAGAAGCGGAACGAAAGTTCCTGAGCGGCCGCAAGGAAGCGGAAGTTCAGCCGGTGCGCAACGCGGCCATGGAACTGGCCGCAAGTGTGACTTGGCTGCCCGATCGAGAGTCCCCTCCAATCTTTGCTGAGCGCAGCGAGAAACTGAACCAACAGATCGAAACTTTGTCGGAACGCATGGAAGCCATGCCGGCCCGCAAAGACGATCCGGAAGATCTGCTCGCCTTGCGGGCTCATGTTCCGTTTATCGAATCGTGGGCGCAGAATATTTCCAACGAACTGGCTCACGTGTTACTTCCTGTCGTTTCCAGCAAGTCCCAGATCCTTCCGCGTGTCCTCGCAATTGCGCAGACCTTTGTCGACGAAACGGGAGCGACTTTTGCGAAGAGCGAATTCACCGCGTTCTGCCTCGCGTTTGAATCTGGGGTGCCGCTGCAATTTCATGAGATCGGCTCGCTCGTGTCTGCGCTCAAGCTCGTCTTGCTGGAGCGAATCGTGCAACGCGGGTTGGTCCTGCTGGACGATCCGGAAAGCAAGACGTCGAATCTCTCGACCTGCATCCGCACCTATCAGCATGTCACGCAGACCTCATGGAGAGAAGAACTCGAATCTCTAATTCCGTTCGATGAGATCTTGCGGCGCGATCCTGCTTGTGCGTATGCGGCGATGGACCTGGAGAGCCGGAATTCGTATCGCCAGCGCGTGGCGCAGGTTGCGCGGCGATCCGATATGACGGAGATGGAAGTAGCCCGGCGTGCCCTTGCGCTGGCACGCGAGGCCGAAAAACGCTTTGGCGATTCGCGCATCATGCGGCGGGAATCGCATATCGGATACTACCTTGTCGGAGAAGGGTCAGACCTTCTGTGCCAAAGGGTGGCTTATCACCCGACTTTCGCAGAACGCGTCCGGGGGTGGTTGCGCTCCCATCCGGACGAGTACCTGCTCGTGGGAATCGCTGTCCTTACATTCGTAATCCTCACCGGGGTGCTCTGGCTTCTCACCCTGCCGGCTACGCCATTGCCGACCATCCTGTTTTCGATGCTGATCCTGTTGCTGCCAAGTTCCCAGGCAGCGGTTCAGCTGATGAATTATCTGACAACGAACTTGCTGAGCCCGACGACGTTGCCGAAGCTGGATTTCTCACGTCGTGTCCCCAACGACTGCGTAACTCTGGTTGCCATCCCTACGCTTCTGCTCAATGAGGGACAGGTCCGTCATCTGGTCGAAGAACTTGAGGTCCGCTACCTCGGAAATCATGACCCGAACATTCATTTCGCGATCGTCTCTGATCTGCCCGATTCGCGTGAGCCCGCTCCCGAAGACAATGAACTGGTTGACTTGTGCTCGAAGCTGATTACCGAGTTGAACGAGCGATACGCCTCCAAGAGAGAAGGAACCTTTTTTCACCTTCATCGCCACCGCGTTTACAACCCGCGCGAAAAAGGATGGATGGGTTGGGAACGCAAACGCGGCAAGCTGCTCGATCTGAATCAATTCCTGCGCGGACGATTTGATAGCTTTCCCGTGAAGGTCGGTGATCTGGCCCTGCTGCGCAGAGTTCGATTTGTCATTACCTTGGATTCGGACACGGAATTGCCGCGAGGTTCAGCGCAGCGCATGATCGGCGCACTGGCGCATCCGCTGAACCAGGCGATCATCGATCCCGACAAAAACATCGTGGTAGCGGGTTACGGCATTCTGCAGCCTCGGGTCGACATCAGTGTGCAGTGCACCACCAAGTCGCGGCTGGCGGCGATTTTTGCCGGAGAGACCGGGCTCGATCCTTACACCCGCGCGATCTCTGATGTCTATCAGGATCTGTATAGTGAAGGCTCCTTTACGGGGAAGGGAATTTATGAAGTCGACACCATGGATCGCGTGCTTTATGGGCGCTTCCCCCGTAATGCCTTGCTGAGCCACGATCTGATCGAAGGTGCGTATGCGCGGGCCGGGCTGGCCAGCGATATCGCGGTGATCGAAGACTATCCATCTCACTACAGCGCCTACAGCCGGCGCAAACACCGCTGGCTTCGCGGCGACTGGCAGATCGTGGAATGGCTTACTGATACGGTGCCCGACGAGTCGGGGGCACGCGTGCGCAACCCCATTTCACTCGTGTCGCGGTGGAAAATCTTCGACAACCTGCGGCGGAGCCTGGTCGAGCCGGCTACGTTTGTGCTGCTGCTGTACGGCTGGTTCGTGATGAACCATCCCGTCTGGTGGACGCTGGCCACCATCGGTATCCTGTTTGTTCCCGCCTGGGTCGAGCTGTTGTTTGGATTGACGCGGGCCCTTGTTACCGGCCAACTGCGCGTTGCGCGCGACGCCTTCAGTAATCTTTTCGATAGTAACTTTACCGTTCTGCTGACTCTGACGCTGCTGGCCCATCAGGCGCTGGTCTCACTCGATGCTGTGGTGCGTGCGCTCGTCCGCCGACTAGTAACCCGCGAACGTATGCTCGAATGGGAGACCGCCGAGCAAGTCGAACTCAAGAAAAGCCGGACTCCAATTGATCGTTATATAGACTGGACGCCTTTTCTGGCCGCCGCTGTGGGAGTACTTCTCTGGGCGATGCGGCCCCACGCGCTGACCGTCACAGCCCCTATTTTGCTTTTGTGGGCATGCAGCAAACCTCTGGCCTTGTGGCTGAACGCGAGCCCCATCGAACCTATGCCGCAAATCTCAGGTGGCGATCAATGGCTGTTGCACAAGTCGGCTCTACACATCTGGCGCTATTTCGCGGAGCTTTCTAACCAAGAGCACCACTGGCTCGTGCCCGACAATCTTCAGGCCGATCCCGACAAAGTGGCTCCCAGCATTTCGCCGACTAATGTTGGGCTGCTTCTCAACGCAAGACAAGTTGCCAACGAACTGGGCTACATCACGTTGCCCGAGCTTGTCGACCTCACGCAGAAGACACTCGGCACCGTGAGCCAATTGCAGAAGTATCGCGGCCACTTGATGAACTGGTATGACACCAGGACTCTTGACGCCAAGCCCCCATACTTTGTTTCTTCGGTGGACAGCGGCAATCTGGTGGCGTCGCTGTGGACGCTGCGGCAGGGGTGCCGTGACTGCCTGCAGCGTCCGCTGCTTTCTCGGAACGCTGCTGCAGGTTTTCGCGATTACCTGCGGGCGCTGCTCGAATTGCATGCGGTGCCGAAGAGGGTTCTCGTTCGCTTCGAGGATCAGGTTGCACGCAGCGAGTGGTTGGATGCCGTACTGAATTTTCCAGCGGATCAGCTGAGCGGCAATCCGGTAAAGCCCGGTGGCGATCCCGAACGATCCGACCGGATTGCATGGTTCCGGGCCCAGGCACTGGTGCGAATCGACGCAGTTCGTGATCTCGCATGCCGGTACATGCCCTGGACTTTGCCGGAATTCTCCGGGATCGGTGACACGGCTCTGGACCCGCAGTCCGTATTCGATCTACCGCTGGAGCGGTTGCCTGATCTGATCGCCGAGTTCGAACTGCATCTCGACCGAACGCTACAGAGCGCTCGCAATGGAAATCGATCTCTCCAGGAGAAATTTCTGGAGCTCCTGACCGCGGCACGAGCCAACAGCCTGCACTTGATCGAATCGTTACAGCAAATCGCGCAGCAGGCGTCTGACCTGGCTGACGCCATGGATTTTTCATTCATGGTTGACAAGCAGAACATGCTGGTCTCCGTCGGGTTCGACGCGGGGACAAAAGAACTTCAGCCCTACTATTACGATTTGTTGGCGACGGAGCCGCGGACTGCGGTTTTCATCGGGATTGCGAAGGAAGACATCCCGCAGGATTGCTGGTTCCGCCTGCGCCGTCCGGTTGCCACGGACCATGGCAGGCCCGTCGTGCTTTCCTGGACTGGCACGATGTTCGAGTACCTGATGCCCTCAATCTGGATGCGCAGCTACCGCAACACTCTCCTGCACAGGGCGAGCGTGGCGGCGGTACGTTCGCAGCAGCAATACGCCGAAGAGCGCGGCGTACCTTGGGGTATTTCAGAATCTGCCTGCGCCAGGCGGAATGAGGCTGGGGATTATCATTACGAAGCTTTTGGCGTGCCTGCACTGGCCTTGAAGAAGCATGAGTCCGAGCCGCTGATCATTTCGCCGTATTCGACTTTGCTGGCGCTCAATGTGGACCCCAAAGCAGCGCTCGACAATCTGCATCGCATGGAATCGCTTGGGTGGTTCGGGCGATACGGATTCTGCGAGGCTGCGGATTACACCGGAAGGCCAAAGCGGTTCGGCCGAAGGCGCTGGGAACTGGTGCGCTCGTGGATGGTGCATCACCAGGGGATGAGCCTGCTATCGCTCACGAATTTTTTGCACAACAACATTGTGCAGAACTGGTTTCATTCCGATCGGAGAGTGCAGGCCTCGGAGTTGTTGTTGCAGGAGAAGCCGGTGTCGCAGGCGGCTTAGCCAATCTCTTACCACGGGCAAGCAAATGTTAACAGCGCGCGTCTAGCTCGCATTTTCCGTCAGTGAGGGCGGAATTGCGTCTTCGCCCGCGCCGAACTGTCCTGGGCTTGAGCCCATCGTGAATTCAATTTCGGCCCCATCTTGAATGTCGGTATGTCGGAACCAGAGTTTGTGATGGAGCTTGCCGTTGAAAGTGACGGACTGGATATAGGCATCACCGGGGGAACTACGTTTCACGGTGATGTTCAGTTTCTTGCCGCTCCCTAACTCGACCTCGGCGCGCTCCACCAACGGGCTGCCGAACACGTAGTTGCCGCTGACCGGGTCAACCGAATAAAAACCCAGCGAACTCATGATGTACCAGGCCGACATCTGGCCGCAGTCTTCGTTGCCGGCGAGGCCGTCGGGCTGATCGTCGTATTCCATCTCCAGCAAGCTGTGCACCCGCGCCTGCGTCTTGTGGGGGACCCCGGCGTAACTGTAGAGGTAAGCCATGTGATGGCAGGGTTCGTTGCCATGTGCATATTGGCCGACCATGCCCGCGATGTCCGGAGGCGCATCCGGAGGAAGTTGCGAACTGGTGGTAAACAAGTTGTCGAGTTTCTCGATAAAAGCTTCGCGGCTGCCGAAGAGCTTCATGTATCCGGCAGGGTCATGCTGGATGGCAAAAGTCGTCTGCCAGGGATCAGATTCCGTGTAATCGCGCCATTTTTTGGAGTATCCCATTTCTGTCGGCTCGAAAGGCTCAGACCACTGGCCATTCTCAAGACGTGGGCGCAGAAAGGTCGTTGAAGGATCGAAGAGGTTCTTGTAGTTCTTCGAACGCTCGAGCAGGGTCCGATAGTCTTCCGTGTGTCCCAGCGTTTTCGCCAGGTGCGCCACTGCCCAGTCATCGTAGACATATTCCATCGTCTTGCTGACGGATTCTTCCTCTTTGTCGCATGGGATGTAGCCCAGCTTGCGGTAGAAGGCGAGGCCGCGATAGTCATCGTCCATGGCGCGGCGACGCAGGGGAGGGTAGGCCGAGCTGAAGTCGATTCCTTTGAACCCTTTGATCGCCGCTTCGGCATAAACCGAACTGGAGTGGTAGCCGGTCATGCAGAAAGTTTCTTTCGCCTGCAGCGGCCAGATTGGCACTCCCGCTGGACTCTGTTGCGCCATCCGGATCAGGCAGTTGACGAAATCCGGTACGCGATCCGCCTGGAACAGTGTGTACATCGGATGCGCGGCGCGATACGTATCCCATAAGGAGAACGTGCTGTAGTTGTGGGTGCCTGCGGAAAGTTGGTGCACCTGGCCGTCCATGCCGCGGTATTGCCCATCGACGTCGTCAAAGAGTGTCGGCGCGCACAGCAGGCGATACAGCGCCGTATAGAAGATGGTTCTGTGGCGTGAGGTGGCGGTTTCAACTTTGATGCGCGAAAGATTCGCGTTCCACTTCGCATGAGCATCGCGGCGGACTTTCTCAAAATCCCAGCCGGGGATTTCGGTCACTACATTTTTGTGTGCACCTTTCTCGCTCACGCCCGAAATCCCTGTCTTTACTGAGAGGACTTCTTTGTCAACGGTTTGAAAATGCACCAGGCATTTCAGCGAGGTGCCTTTTGCTTCGCGGACCGACGGATCGAGCGGCTTGTTTTCTGAGAAGATTGCCGCTTTCGCAAAGGGCTTGGAGAACTGCATCGAGAAGTAGATCTCGCGCCCCGGAGCCCAGCCTTTAAGGCTGCGTCCGCCAACGATCGTGTCGTTGCCAACGATCTTCAGAAAAGCCCAGATCACCGGAGTATTCGAGAACGAATGAACCAGGTCAACAATGAAGTGACTCGAGTCGCTCTTGGGGAACGTGTAGCGATGAATGCCGGCGCGTTCCGTAGCGCTAAGCTCCGCGTGGATGTTGTAGTCGCGGAGCATCACCGAGTAGTAGCCGGGGACCGCGACTTCTTCTTCGTGACTGAATCGCGACCGGTAGCCCTCGCCCGGGTTTTGGCGGGCTCCGGGGAAGAGCTTGGTCGGGCCAGTACCCGGCATGAGCAGAAAATCGAGCATGTCGGAAGCGCCGGTGCCGCTGAGATGAGTGTGGCTGAAACCCATGATCGAGCTGTCAGAGTAGTGATAACCCGAGCACCAGTCCCATCCGTCGTTGTAGGTGTCAGGGCTCAATTGCACCATCCCAAACGGAACGGTCGCGCCCGGATAGGTGTGGCCGTGGCCGCCGGTACCAATCGCGATCTTTACGAACTTGGTGAAGTCTTCCGCTTCGTCCGAAGCCAGTGCGGGATTCTCAGCCCGCAGGTTTTGCACGCCGAAGAACCTCAGGAAAGGCAGGGATGACAGCGCGGAAACGAAATCACGCCTGGTGATCATTGCGGATCCTTTGCATAGTAGAAGGCGACACCTCGAATGAATTCGTGACTGGGTGAGCGCGATCTAGCGAGTAGTCCATGTGCAGCCGCGGGTCGGAATAAAGCCGACGCATGGTGTTTGGTAAAATATTCCCTTGGTTGTTGCAACGGCCCTACAATCATGGGCGATTGTGGTCTTTGTCGTCAATTTGGCCGTGCAATTTCGCCCTGCATTGAACCAAGGGATTTGGTTGATACCTTGGGCGGGGCGATAGCAAAGCCTGGGCTACAAGATTGTTCATGCGCCATTGCTCATCGTGCCTTTGCGACAGGTGAGGCAATGCGCGTAGCGGTCGATTGCAGCAGACTCCTCGGGAAATCTTCGACCGCATGTAATCGACAGCACCCCACACCACTCTCCGCGATAACCTCGGACGACACTTCCACCAGCGTGGAATGCAGGCTGCCAGCTCTGACTAACCACACCAAACGATTCGAAGAGTCGGCGTGGTGCAAACCCTACGCCGACGTGAAGGTGGGCTACATTGCGAAAGTCTCTCGAAAATGCCGACCACTGCCTAAGACCGCGTCAGGAAGATCGGCAACCCGAGCTTGTGGTCATACTTCGGCCGGTAACGCTCGGTGTTGTACATCGATGCAATATCCACCCTGCGCGGCCCGAGCTTCGGATCGGGAATCGACACCATCGCGTAGCGTCCTTCGTTGATCGCAGTCATTAATCCAGACTTGCCTTCCTCCAGCGCGTCCATCGCCATCCCTGCGAACGTGAAAGCCACCATGCGGTCCACGAAATCGGGGCTGCCTGAGCGCAGGTCGTAGGTCAGATCGCTGACGACCGTTTCCTCGCCAGTCGCCCGCTTGATCTCATCGCTCAGGTCCTCGGCGACGCTCATCTTCTTGCGATGTCCGAACGCATCGGCCTCGCCATACTCCTTCACCGTGTACCCCTGCCACTCCGCGCCTTCCGAAAGGATCACCAGCGAATAGTTACTGGGATTGTTTCGCTTGTCGTTGATCAACAAGTCGATCATGCGCTTGAGGTCGACCTTGTACTCAGGTATGCAGCATCGCACGGCGGTCACATATGCTGTATAGAGCGCTGTGTAGCCTGCGTCTCTGCCAAAAACGCGGAAGATGCCAATGCGCTCGTGCGATCCCACGGTCGTACGTTGCCGGTCGATCGCGTCCATAGCGCGCGTAATCGCCGTGGAGAATCCAATGCAATACTCCGTATTGCGGACGTCGTTGTCCATCGTCTTCGGCACGGCGAGCACCTTCATGCCCTTGCGATCCAGTTCAGCGGCATAGCTCAGCGTGTCATCGCCGCCTATCGCGATCAGATAATCCAGCCCCAGCGCCGCGATGTTCTTCAGCACTCCAGGTGTAAGGTCGTACACCGCGCTGGTGACGCCCTTTTTCGTCGATTCTTTGGCTTCGAAGGTTTGTCCCTGCATCGCCGGTGGGACCTTCCTCATCTTCGCCGGGTTTGTCCGCGAGCTATGCAGGAACGTCCCGCCCGTGCGATCGATCGTGCGCGTGTTGTTCCGGTCCAAGGGCAGGATGTATCGCGATTTGCTGGCGGGATCGCTGAGATTAACGTGAGTCAATCCCTCCCATCCCCGCCGGATGCCGATCACATCGCATCCGATTTCCGCTCCACGATAGACCACCGACTTGATGACCGAATTCAATCCCGGGACGTCGCCGCCCCCGGTGAGTATGCCTACACGACGATTTGCCATATCTGTATCACCCTTATTTATAAGGAAGTAGACACCGGCGAAGCTCGGGAGTTGACGCACCCTGCACTTCACCCTCGACACAATCAGGAACCCAACATTCTATAGATTGCCAGGCCGCACGGCTATCCTCAGAAGGGATCGGCCAACCGTGCCGCCTGAGCCAATGGGGAATCTCACTTCTCCTCGATCAAAACCAGGTCCCACGGCTTCAGCGTCATCTTCTGCGATTTGCCCACCGGCGTTTGGGACAGCAATTCGATCCCTGCCGCATGCGGATAACTGAACGTCTGTTCGCTACCTGAATAATTCAGGTAGTAATGCACTATTTTCCCCGCGCGATTGCTCCCATGCTTTGAGCGCACGCTGGGCGGAAGGCTCTGATCGGGCCCGGCCATCCCAGCCCGCTGCAGAACATCCAGCAGAACCTTGGTCTGCAGCGCGTCCGACAGCACAGTCCCCTCATACGTCAGGCTCCCTTTTCCAAATGCGTTGTGCGTAATGGCAGGGAACTTTCCAAAGAACGGATGATCGTAATACGCCAGCGCCTGGGCGGAATCGAGCGCAATCATCTCCATCCAATCCGAGACTCTGTTTTCCTCTCCGACCTGGTATGGATCCCCCTTCAAGGACAAAGGCTGGCGCAAACTGGAAAACTCCTGATAGTGAACTCCCGCCGCCTCGCGCAAAGGCCCGGGCATCGTAGTCCACCGAACGGTGTCGTATTCGTTCGTGAAGCCGCTCTTGAATGCCATCACCAAATGCCCGCCATTGCGTACGTATTCAACCAGTTTGTTCAGCAGCCCGTCGCTGGCCACATACAGTGGTGGCACCACAATCACTTTGTAGTCCGCAAAATTCGTGCTCTCAGGAAACACAAAATCCACCCCGACGTTGCTCCGATACAGCACGTGATACATCTGCCGCAGCAGCGTCCGGTAGTTCTCTTTATCGCTGAACTTCATGAACTCAATGCCCCAATACGAGTCCGAGCTGTACAGGATGGCGACCTGATTCGTGCGCTTCAGGTCGGCGATCTCAGGCCCAATGCGCCGCAGTTCATGCGCCGTCTTGCTCATCTCCTGATATGGCCGCCCCGGTTCGAGATCATGCCCCAGAATGCCTTTCCAGTACGTTTCCTGCCCGTAGTGAATGGAATGCCAATGCCAGTACTCGACCATGTTCGCGCCCGAAGACAAATGCGTATACACATCCAGCCGCAGTTGTCCGTCATAAGGTGGGAACTGAATCCGGGAATCCCATCCAATCGTGTCCGCGTTCGTTTCCGTCACCAGATAGTTGGTGCGTTTGAGCGAACGGCCGTAGTCGCCCTGGTAAGAGGACTCCTCGCCGTCGTACTCATCCTGCGGCGCATGGTGATACGGATTCACCGCCACCACATCAAGGCTCTTGGAGATATCGTATTCATTCACCTCGGGCCGCGGTGGTCCGGCGAAATCCTGCGTCACAAACTGATCTGGCCGCTTGTACTGGTTCACAATCGAGGCCTGCCAACCCAGAAAGTCGGTCGTGATCCACTGGGCGTACCGCTGCCATTCAAGCTTCCATCCCGGATTCAGAATCCCACTCTCGGGTGGAATCTCAGTCCAGTCATTCAGACGCTGCCCCCAGTAATTCAACCCCCAAAGTTTATTCAGTTCCTCCACCGTCTTGAACTTGTGCTGCAGGTATTCGACATACCCATCCTGCACATCTTTGTTCGCTGCCCCGCCCGGAGGAGTCTCGTTATCGATCTGCCATCCGATGACTGCCGGATTGTCTTTGTAGTGCTCGGCCAGTTTGCGAGTGATGCGCTCGCAGTAGAACCGGTAAGTCGGGTTCAGGAGGTCGGCATTCTGCCGCATGCCATATGTGATCGTCCGCCCATCCAGCCGCGTCATCACGATCTCCGGATGCTTCTTGTACATCCATGCCGGAATCGAGTAAGTCGGCGTCCCCATGATGACCTTGATCCCCGCCTTATGCATCTGCTCGACCACCCGATCCATCCACGCGTACTCGAACCGGCCGTCTTCTGGCTCCCACAATCCCCAACTCGACTCGCCCGTCCGCACGACGGTGATGCCGGCCTGCTTCATCAGTTCCACGTCCTTATCAAGACGTTCGTAGGGCATGTATTCGGGATAGTAGGCGGCCCCGTACAGAACCGTGTCCATGGCATCCGGACGGAACCCTCTCTGCCCGAATGCCTGCCAACAAATCCCCAGAGCCAGTAAGGCTGCCAGAATCGTATCGCGCATCATGTCTCCTCGCTTCAGGTAAAACCCGCGCCATTCTTCTCTATGACATCGTCGGAGTCAAATTGTCCGGCCCCGTGCCACTGTCAGACCCTCGAGCCTGTTTGTGGATCGCTGTGACAAAACGATGAGAATCGTCCCCGGGTAGCGAAGTCCTCGGCTGAAAATCGATCACCACGGGGGTTTAAAGTTCGTGATTTGATGGGCTTACAGAGTACCTACCCGTTCGTGCTATATGTAGCACCGTGGGGCCATTTACGGTCCGGGGTCTCCGAACTAGAGTAGTCCTCGAGCAGCACTTGGGGGAGGGCTGATCAACAGACGTCCCGGGACTCAAATTGAGTCCGGGGCGTTTTGTTTTGCGCGCCAAACCCAGAGCCAAGTAAATAGAAAAATGGACAAAAATGGAAGTGCCCCACTTGTCGCAATTGTTGCCAGGGATGGAGGCCAACCCGGACGCTACTAACTGTCCACGGTCGTGCCACACCTTAACACCGATGGGCCATTTACGGGACGGGGACAGGGAACTAAAGTAGTCCTCGAGCAGCACTTGGGGGAGGGCTGATCAACAAACGTCCCGGGACTCAAATTGAGTCTGGGGCGTTTTGTTTTGCGCGCCCAAAATCCGCAAGCCAAGTTAACAAAAATTGGGGTATGTCCTCACTGCGAGAAGGTGGATCTCGCGAGGCGAATCCGAACGTCGCGACCTGACCACCGTCGTGCCAGACCTTAACACCGATGGGCCATTTACGGTTGAGTGGCCCTGGACTAGAGTGGTTCTCGAGCAGCACTTGGGGGAGGGCTGATCAACAAACGTCCTGGGACTCAAATCGAGTTCGGGACGTTTTGTTTTGCGCGCCAAACAGTCCACGAGTTGAAAGAACCGAAATTGGGTGCCCCACTTCTCGCCGATTTTGCGAGAGGTGGCAGCTCGACAGCCGGTGCCACAGCCCCTGTTCTTAGCTTTCCACAGGAAATTCCCTGGCGAAAAGCCTTCGCCCGAACCCGCCCATGGCGGCCTCCATGGACCACCCCAGGGCCCATCCCCCGCTAAATTCCGATAAGTGATAAATTTGGAAACCGCTGTTCGTTGATCCGAGGAGCCCTCCATGCTCACTCTGCCACGCCGCAGATTCCTCGCCGGAATGGCCGCCATGAGTGCAGCCAGTGCCGCGTCGTGCTTCACTTTCGCTCAATCCACTTCTCCCTTCCGCGTGTCGGTCATCAACGACGAGATCTCCCAGGATTTCGCCCACGCCTGCGAAGTCACCTCCAAAGAGTTCGGCATGCACTGGATCGAACTGCGCAGCATGTGGAACAAGAACATCGTTGCCCTAGACGAGAAAGAAGTCGCCGAGACCCGCCGCCTGCTCGAGAAATTCCAGCTCAAGGTCACCGACATCGCCAGCCCGCTCTTCAAGGTCGACTGGCCCGGCGCCCCCAAATCGAAATACAGCGAGGCCAAGAGTTTCAACGCCGACTACAACATCGACCAGCAGGACGAAGTCCTCGAACGCGCCATCGCCTTGGCCAAAACCCTCGGTACCGACCGGGTTCGCTGCTTCGACTTCTGGCGCCTCGATAATCAGGCACCATATCGCGATGCCATGAACGCCAAACTTCGCGATGCCGCCACCAAAGCCGAAAAACAGGGAATGACCCTCGTTCTCGAAAACGAGCCCGCGTGCAACACCGCCACTGCCCACGAAGCCGTGAAGGTTCTGAACGCAGTGCAATCGCGCTCCTTCATGTTGAACTGGGACCCTGGCAACGCCGCAGCCAGCGGCGAGACTCCCTATCCCGATGGGTATAATCTGCTGCCCAAAGACCGCATCGGCCACTGCCACTGCAAAGACACAGTAAGGAAAGGCAACAGATATGACTGGGCGCCTATGGGCGGAGGCATGATCGACTGGGCCAGCCAATTCAAGGCCCTGAAGCGCGACGGCTATCACTTCGCGGTAAGCCTCGAAACCCACTGGCACGGCGGAGGTACGCCAGAAGAATCGTCGCGCAAAAGCTGGGCCGGAATGAGGAAGCTCTTGCAGGAGGCCGACGCGTTATAAAACAAGTGGTCAGTGGTCAGCGGCCAGTGGCCGGCACGACTCAAACTGACCACTTGCCACTGATTACTGATTTCCCGGAGGACCGTATGCTTACCCAAACTCGCCGCACGTTCCTGAAGCAAGCCGCGATCGGCGCCGCCGTCCTCGCCTATCCGCCGTCGAAGGTTCTCGGTGCGAGCGATCGTATCCGCGTCGGCATGATCGGCGTCGGCGACCGCGGCAATGATCTCCTCGATCAGGTGGTAAAGGTGCCGAATGTCGACCTGGTCGCCATGGCCGACATCTACAGCCGCCGACGCGATCAGGCGAAAAGCAAGGTCCCCAGCATTCAGACCTTCGACGACTACCGCCGCCTCCTCGACATTAAAGACCTTGATGGCGTAATCGTCGCCAGCCCGCTGCATATTCACTCACGCCATTTCCTCGACACGCTGGCCGCCGGAAAAGATCTGTATGCGGAAAAGACCATGACCTGGTCGATTCCCGAGGCTGACAAGTGCCTGGCCGCCGCCAAGGCCTCCGACCGCGTGGTGCAGATCGGCCTGCAGCATGAAAGCTCAGGAGCCCTCTTCGACACGAAACAACTGATCAAAGATGGAGCCGTCGGCAAAGTCACGCACGTCGAATCCTGGATGAGCCGCAACACGCCTCATGGCAAAGGCCAATGGGTCCGCCCGGTGCCTTCAGACTGCACGCCGCAGAACGTCGACTGGCACGCTTTTCTCAACGGCCGCCCCGACCGTCCTTTCGACGGATTCAAGCTCATCAACTGGCGTCTCTTCTGGGAATTCTCCGGCGGCAATTGCGCCGAGAACATGGTTCACCAGATCGCCTGGATCATCTCCGCCCTCGATCTCCCCCTTCCTTCTGCCGCCTACATGTCGGGCGGCGTCTTCTCCGAAAAAGACGGACGGGAAGTCCCCGACACCATCGCCGTCACGCTCGATTTCCCGAATGACATCGTCGTCACCTGGCAATCGACATTCAGCAACCGCCACTACGAACTGGGCGACCGCATCCTTGGCAGCGACGGCACCATCGAACATCACTTCGAACATCCGATCCAATACTGGCCGGAGAAAACAAATCGCCCCAACGGAGATGCGCTGCAAGGCAAAACTCCCAATCAAAACCACATGCGGAACTGGATCGACTGCATCCGCACCCGTCACATGCCGAATGCTCCGGTCGACCTCGGATATGCGTCGGCCATCGCCGTCCACGCGGCGAATTTGTCGTACAAGAAGAAACAGCGAATCACCTTGGAAGAAGCCAAAGCCTATGTGCCCGAATACTAGTACTGCCAGCATCCTGTCGGCCGTCGCGAGGCCATCTAGCCCCGAACGCCCTGGCACAGCGAGCGCTATATCGAGAGGGAGGGAATTATGCAGACCCGCGATGTTCTGCAGTCTCATTTCCTGTCATTCGGTTTCTTTCTTCTTGTTTCCGCAACTGTCCTTGCACAAGATACAGCCACTTTGACCGGAACAGTCCGCGACAATTCAGGTGCGGTGATTCCGGGCGCGGTAGTAACGATGAAGCACATCGCCACCGGCACCGCCCGTCAACTGACCGCCAACTCCGCTGGCGAGTATGTCGCAGCCGCTCTCGTTCCAGGTCAGTACGATCTCACGATCGCGGCATCCGGATTCCGCACCTATCAGGCGCATACGGTTACGCTGCGGGTTGCCCAGAATGCCCGCATCGACGTAACCCTGCAGGTTGGCAGTGAAACTCAGCAGGTTATGGTGCAGGGTGAGGGCCTGGCCCAAGTCGATACCGAATCCTCCCAGCTAGGTGGCACCGTAACCGGCAAAGAACTCGTGCAGTTGCAACTCAATGGACGGAACTTCACCCAACTCATTACTCTGGTTCCCGGGGTCAGCAATCAAACTGGCCAGGATGAAGGAGTGGTCGGCGTCGAGGGTAGCATCAGCTACAGCGTCAACGGAGGGCGCACCGAGTATAACAACTGGGAAGTCGACGGCGGCGACATGATGGACAATGGCAGCAATTTCTCGCTCAATGTCTATCCCAGTGTCGAAGCGATCCAGGAAGTCCAGGTGCTGACTTCGAATTACGGAGCCCAGTACGGCAAAAACGGTTCTGGAACCGTCGAAGTGGAGACCAAGTCAGGCACGAATGCCTTCCACGGTTCGGTGTGGGAATTTGCCCGCAATGAAGCCTTCAACGCGCACAACTATTTTGACGTCCCCGGCACACCGAAAGCTGGATACAAAAAGCATGACTTCGGCTACAGCGCTGGGGGCCCAATCTGGAAGAATCACACGTTCTTTTTCTGGCTGCAGAACTGGCGCCGCGAAAACGTTCCGCAAAACTTCTACACCTTCGTCCCATCGGTCGACAATCGCAACGGCGATTTCAACGATGTCTGCAACGTGGGCAGCGATTGCCCAGTCGATCCCAGTACCGGGAGTGCTTTTCCAAATAATCAGCTGCCGTTCATTGATCCGAACGCCCAGATCTTGCTCCCCATGATCCCCGAGCCAAATGTGGGTACAGGAGCCAACTCGATTTTCGCCGCAGCCGTCGGACAGCCTACCCACTGGCGCGAAGAACTGATTCGTCTCGATCATGACTTCAATTCCAGGAACCGGCTGACTTTCCGTGCGATTCACGATTCCTGGGATACCATCAAGTCAACCGTCACCTGGGGAGGCGAGACCTTCCCTACTATCGGCACCCATTTCACTGGCCCAGGCGTCGAAATGGTGGCCCGGCTCACCAGCACCGTATCGCCAACGCTACTCAATGAATTTGTTGCCAGCTACACGACCGACCACATCCAGCAGATCAACACGAACGCCTCCGTTTGGACCAGGACCTCAGATTTCACCATGCCCGGCCTGTTTCCCGATTTCGGCGGAAAGCTTCCCGGCTTGTGTCTTTCGACCAATGGGGCCTACAACGGCGGATTCTGCGAAGGTCCAACCGCTTTTCCCTGGGAAAATTCCAACCCCACGTTCACCTACCGCGATAACGTCACCATGAGTCTCGGACTTCACAAGTTCGTTTTCGGCGGTTATTTCATGAACGCCGAAAAAAACGAGATGGCCTACACCGACCTCGGCGGCGATTTGTATTTTGACTCAACCTTTCCCGTCTCGACCGGCAATGCCTTCGCCGACCTTCTCATGGGAAACATCGCTAGCTTCTCCCAGGCAAGTTCCCAGCCTAAGTACCACATCAACTTCAAGATCTTCGAACCCTATTTTCAGGATGACTACCACATCTTCAAGAACCTGACCTTGAATCTCGGTATACGCATCAGTCTGTACGGCACATTCTGGGAGCGAAACCACCTGATTTCCAACTGGACCCCGTCCGCCTACGATCCCACCACCGCCCCACAACTTCAGATCAACGACACGCCTGATATTCCGCAAGGAGCGATCATTCCCGGCACTGGCAATCCCTTCGACGGCATGGTCCAGTGCGGAGTGAATGGCGTCCCTCGTGGTTGCTTGCAAGGGCATCTGTTCAATCCGGCGCCACGTCTGGGATTTTCCTGGGACCCATTGGGCAGCGGCAAGATGGCGGTACGCGCCGGATACGGTGTTTTCTTCGAACACACGAATGGCATGGAGGCGAACGCCGAAGACCTGGAGGGCACACCACCCATCGTGCAGACGCCAACGCAATACAACATTAGCGGATATGCGAATGTCGGCGGGCAAGGCTTGCTCTTTCCCCTCTCCACGACTTCCATTCCTGACCGTGCCGTGTGGCCATATGTGCAGCAGTGGCATCTCGACCTGCAGCGCGACCTCGGGCGCAACAGCGTTGCTACCCTCGCCTACGTGGGAGCCAAAGGAACGCATCTGACCCTGCAGCACGAACTCAATCAACTCCCTTTCATTTCCGCCGATGAGAATCCATTTCAGACCGGGCAGCCCATCACCGACGACATCTGCAATTCGCAGGCAGGAACCGTGCTGCACCCGACATTCTTAGTGAACGGCAGGCGCATCAGAAGGCAACCCGCGGTCAATCTGGCCGTCGCCTGCGGGAATAACCCTGACCTGTTCCGCATAAACTATCCTGGATTAGGTTCGATTCAGCGGGTCGAACCCCTGGCGAACTCAAACTACAACGCCTTTCAGTTTTCCTTGCGCAAAACCAGCGGCGCGTTGACTCTTGACCTTGCTTACACCTATAGTCATTCGCTCGATAATTCCTCCGACAACGTCGACAGCAACTTCGTCAACTCGTCTGACCTGCACGCCAACTATGCCACCTCCAACTATGATCAGCGCCACATCCTGAACGTGGCGTGGACGTACGACGTTCCCTTCCGCGGCAAGGGTTTCTCGAAGTCTGTTCTGGGAGGCTGGCAATACGCCGGCATCATGACCGCGCAGGCTGGTACGCCCTTCTCTGTGGTCAACGGCGTTTACGGAGATAGCGCAGGTGTCGCCGATGGTACGACGGGAGTCGGTTCCTACGCGGATCGCGTGGGCGATCCTTATGGGGCACCCATCTGTCCGTCCCTGGCACCGGACACCAAAGGCGTGCCTTTATATAACTGCAGTGCCTTCAGCCAGACCCAGGGCCTGACCTTCGGCAATTCCGGCCGCAACAGCCTGCGAAATCCCCGCCGCATTAACTTCGATATGTCGATCCATAAGGTGTTTAAGCCGATCGAGAAGTTGAACGTGCAATTTCGTGCCGAGGCGTTCAACATTTTCAATCACACAGAGTGGACCGGAGTGAATCCCTACGTGAGCACCACAAATTTCATGTACACCACCGGTGCTCACATGCCGCGGGTTTTGCAATTCGCTCTGCGGCTCACGTTCTAGAGCTTCAATCTGTATTGCGGCCGCTTCTCAGCGTCGCGGGTTTTCTCAGCGTCCTCGGTGGCTAAGTTGTTCTTGGTCGCAGAGTATTATGATTAAGCCAATGCCGCCAACCTCCGCCGCGCATTGGAAGATCGCAACTCTGCTCGGTATCTCCAGCTTCTTCTCTTTTCTTTACTTCTACGAAGGCGGTGGATGGAACCAGAACTCCCGCTTCGACCTGCTCCGCGCCATCGTCGAACGCCACACCTTCCAAATCGACGCCTATCACGAAAATACCCAAGACAAAGCCCACTTCCGCGGACACTACTATTCGGATAAAGCTCCGGGCCTGGTATTCCTCGCCGTGCCTGTCGCAGAGATGGCGCGAGTCGCAATGCGGGTCGTGGGTGTGAATCCGGAATGCCCTGGCGCCGAATACATTCTTTCCTGGATCCTGACCGCCTGCGCGGTCGCTCTACCCACGGCGCTGGCCGCGGTATGCCTGTTCTTTCTCGCACTGCGATTCGAGTCTGATTTCACCGGCGCATCGCTCGCCTCCGTCGTGTTCTCGATCGGCACTCCCATGCTTGCCTACGCAACTCTGTTCTGGGCGCACGCCTTGGTCGCGTCTTGTCTCGTGTTTGCTTTTGCCGCCGCGCTCAAACTCAGCGACCCGCAAAACGATTTCTGGTGGGCTCTCGCCGTCGGCCTTGCCGCAGGATGGGCCACCGTAACCGAATATCCCGCGGCTCCGGTCTCGGCATTACTCGCGGTCTTTGCCCTATCACAGGCTTGGTCGCGAGGGACTCGCGCCCGCTTGCGCGTGCTTGCAGGCGTCGGCATCGGCGCTATCGTCTGCGCCGTCGTTCTCTTCGCCTACCTGCACGCAGCCTTCGGAGGATTTCGGCCCAGCTACTCCTACTACGATCCAAATTCCTTCTCCTTCATGCAGCAGCAGGGATACATGGGCCTCACCTACCCTCATCCCGACCGCCTCCTGAAGCTTCTCTTCGGATGCTCTCGCGGCCTTTTCGTCGCGTCCCCAGTCCTCCTCGTCGGCGTGTGCGGCTTATGGCGGCTCGGTAAACGGCAGCGCGGTCCGGCGCTCGTGGCCGCCGCGATCGCCATCTACTATTTCCTCTTCAACGCCTCGTTCTACTGGTGGAAAGCCGGACTCACTTTCGGCCCGCGCTACGCCGCCCCTGCAATTCCCATGCTGTGCCTCGGTCTCGCCCTTGCCTGGACTCGCGCCTTCGTTCCGTGGCGCCGCGTCCTCATCATCCTCGCCTGTTGCGGCATTTTCATTACGCTGATGGTGGTCTCCACGTCTTCGCAGCTGGCGATGCAAGACGCGTGCCCGATCATCCACTCATCCTGGCCTCAATTCTGGGCCGGACATCTCGCAACGAATCCCGAATCCATGCTGCTCCCCTCCGAAGCCGCCGGCGAATACGCCGCCTTCAATCTCGGTCAACGCATCGGACTGCAAGGCCGGGCCAGCCTGCTTCCACTTCTCTTCGTGTGGGGAATTGCAGGCGTGGTCTGGTTGCATATTCGCCGCACATCGCGTCGAAATGTGCACCAGGCCACCTAGGAACAGCCGCCTCGGCTGTCCAGCCGCGAAGCGGCGACCGAAAAAAGCCTGCCGATCTGAGGTGTAGCTCGATGACAGGCCAACCTCAGCGCAGGCGCGAAAGACGTCCGCACTAGTCTCGTCCGCATCCCGCGCACTCTCTCCCACATCGAATTGGATGTAAGATAAACATTCCGCCGCAAGCGGTCCCATTTCATCTGGCGAGGAACTTATGCCGCACATGGTTCATTGCGTAAAACTCAACAAAGACCTCCCTGGACTCGACGAGCCTCCCTTTGACAACGAGCTCGGCCAGAAGGTCTACGAGAATGTCTCCCAGGAAGCCTGGCGCATGTGGATGGAGCACTGCAAAATGCTGCTCAACGAGTACCGCCTGAACCCCGCCCGCCGCGAAGATCAGGAAGTCATCGTCAAGCAGTTGGACTTGTTCTTCTTCGGCGAAGGCTCCGCCAAACCAAAAGAGTACGTCCCTCCCAAACAGTGACTCTCTCCGTGGAAATGTACCCACCGAGGACCAGTGCGCGATTTTCCAGCACGGCAATGAGGCAAATGTAGGGACAGCCGCCTCGGCTGTCAGCGGAACGAAGCTCCGCCCATGTTCCAAGCTTGGGCACCCCATGTCTCGCCTCCGGTGCGAGACATGGGATACGGAAAGCGACTTGCAGTTGCGACCTCGATTCACTGCGATCAAAATCGCTTCGTTCTCCCCCCCGCTGCGTATTACCCGCTGATTACCCTATGCACCAATATTGATGCAATCTTAATCACCCCGTAACAATCGCCTGCCACAATCCAGCCATGGATCCGCTTGTCTACAACACGCTGATCCTTTCCGACCTGCACCTCGGCGCGGAAACGAGCCACGCGCGGGAAGCCACGGCGTTGCTCAAGGAAACCGGCTTCCGCCGTCTGATCCTGCTGGGCGACATCTTTGCCGATCTCAACTTCGCCCGCCTCACCAAAGATCACTGGAAATTCCTCGGCTACATCCGCAAACTCTCGAATCCCAAGCGCGGCATCGAGGTCATCTGGGTCGAAGGCAATCACGATCACGGTCTCGCCAACATCATGTCCCATCTCGTGGGAGTGCGGGTCTACCAGCACTACGATTGGGACTACCGCGGCCTGCGCCACATCGCGATCCACGGCCATCAGTTCGACGGATTCCAGGTCAACAATCTCCGCCTCAGCCGCCTGGGCACATCGCTGTGCCTGCAACTTCAGAAACTCGATTTCAAAAGGAAGCCAATCGCGCGCCTCATCGACCGCCTCAACACGCGTTGGCTGCGCATGTCGAGCAAAGTATCAGCAGGGGCCATTGCCTATGCAAGGCATCATGAAGCCCAGCGCATCTTCTGCGGCCACACGCATCAGGCGCTGCATGTCGAGCAGGATGGCGTCAGCTACTACAACTCTGGTGGATGGGTCGATTCCCGGCTCACCTACTTAACGATCGACGAATCGGGAGTACAAATCCATGACTACACAGAACGACCTGACCATCGTGATTCCGGCGAAGAACGAGGCGAAGCTGATCCCGCGTTTGCTGACCTCGCTGACGAATCAGGACTACTCGAAGATGTCGAGTACGAGAGTGTTGGTCGCTGACGCCGACTCTACCGACGGCACTCCCGCAATCGTTATGAGCTTCCGCGATCGCCTGAACGTTGCCGTGATCCACGGCGGGATGCCTTCGTACGGACGCAATCAAGGCGCCGCTCAGGCCGACACTCCCTACGTCCTGTTCCTCGACGCCGACATCGAACTCGCCGACAACTCGCTGATCCGCCGCTGCATGGAAAAAACGCAGCTGAAGGATCTGCATTGCGTCACCACCAACATCGTCTGCAAAGATGGAACTTGGATCGACAAGCTCTTTTACGCAGGCAACGATTTCTTCCAGTATCTGTCGTACCTGCATCGCCCCTTCGCCACCGGGATGTTCATGCTCTTCGACCGCAGGAAATTCTGGGAACTCGGCGGATTCCACGAAAAAATACAGTTCGCCGAAGATTACCGCCTGAGCCAAAAAGTGCAGCGCAAGCGCTTCTCCATCGTCCGCGGCGGTGTCTATACCACTAACCGGCGTTTCCAGCGAATGGGCCACCTCCGCGTAGGGTGGCTCTTCCTCTGGACCGCCATGAACTTCTGGAACGAGCGCCATTTCCTGCGCGATCACGAATACTGGGCCAACGAGGCCGACAGTATCCCGCGCGCCTAGACCTGTGCCAAGCGCGGTGGGGAAAGCGTAATTGACACGCATGCGTCAAGACGTGATAGCCCGATTCAGCCGCGAAAGGTGCGCAAGAATAAAGCCCACGGCGCAAGCCGTGGGCGCCTGGGAAACGGAATTGACCCCTTAGGGGCTACAGAGGCTTCTCTCTGAAAGTCGCGCGAGGCGCGCACACCGGACGCGAGTTTGTAGACGTCCGGCGAAAGGAGATGACTCCGGGGTTTTGCTTTGTTGTGGCCACGGAAGACAGGGTTCAGCCAACCAGCTGACCCTGTTTTTTCTCGCGCTTAAAACCGGAACACCAGCCCCGGAGACATGCGCAAGTTATTCTGTTTTGTGTCATAGAACCGCGTCCGCACCCAGTCGACTTCCAGCCGCAGAGCAAGAATCCGCACAAGCCGGTAATCCAGTCCGCCGCCCAACGCAGTCGCGAATGACGTATTCGAATGATCCACAAAATCGCCGTTATGAATGTGGGCGACTCCGAACATCGCTTCCCCAAAAGGCGTGAGCTTCCCTATTGGAATCGACAGCCGCGGTCCAAACAGCAGTTCCCACTCGTGCCCCGTGATGTTGACCTGCACCGGACCGCTCGGCGTCTGTTGGGTGAAGCTCTCCGAACCATAATGTCCGGCAAAGTCTGTGACGATCCCCAGGTGTGGGAATACTTTTCCTTCCAGCGACGCTTCCCATCCGTTCAGATTCGGACGGTTCAGCGCCGAGCTGAGCCCCGTCCAATCGGTGTTTTCGAAGGAATATCCGACAAAAATGTTTCCTGAGGTTGGAATCTGTGCCGCCGCCAGGCCGGTCAAAACACCTAACGCCAACGTTGTCAATGCGATCTTGCGCATGAAACTTTCCCCTTTCCGATTTCGTAACCCAGAGTGAGGCAGAAAGTTTTTGGATGCGCGAAGCAGGATTGGGGATAACGGTAATTGGCACATCCGGAGCAATGCCTCCGGCTCAGAACCGCCAGACGATGCCGGTCGACGCACGGTAGTCATTCTGTTGCGCACTCGCGTAATGCGAATGCATGTAGTCGCCCTGCAGGCGCCACGAGAAGTTCTTGAACCAGAGCTTGTAATCCAGGCCTCCGCCCACGTCGATCAATAAAGGCCGGTACGTGAGGCCGCTTGAGTTGCGACGGCGTATGCCTGCCATCCCGTGAACAAAGGGCCGCCACTTTCCCATGTTGGTCGAAAGACGCAGGCCGCCGACAAGGTCGTACTCGGTTTCGCCTTGCCGGTAAAATCCAGCGCCATCGGCCACTAGGCCGAGGCGGGGAAAGCGCACAAAAGGGAGCGCTTCAAACGATGCATTCCAGCCCTTGTAGCTTTGCTGGTTGATCACGTTCGTGAGCTGCGCGTACGAAACTCCGGCGTATACGTTCCCATTCGGGAGGAGTCCATTGAATTGTGCTGACATCGGAACGGAACTTAACACCAGGCCGGCGAAGACGAGCACGGCGGCAGCGAATTTTGACACGAAATATTCCTCCACGGCCCTTGTGGGCGGCAAAAGATGCATTTTAATCAATGAAATCTGTTAGATGCAGTGTACCGGATGGCCAAGATGTATCGCGTGACAAAATTTGTCGGCAATAAGTTATTCCTTCAGTCGTCTATAAAAGGAGGGGATAGAAACGGCGCTCCCGAGGCCGCGCAGCGACGAAAATTTAGCCGATTTTCATGGTGCCAAAACCTATTGAGCCTCGTCTATTTACTACCATGCAAAATATGAACATCAACTGCGAATCATGGAAGCATGCAGTGGCGCCGGCGCCGTTTGCGCTGGATAAGGAGTCGAAGTTGAAACTCAGTGTCGAAGCACGCAATCATGGGGACATCATCGTCGTGCACTGCCAGGGGCGCATCGTGTACCGCGATGAAGCTGCCACGCTCTCGCGCGTGGTCGGCGAGCTGTTGCACAAGGGAACGAAACTGATTCTGGACTTCAGCGATGTCAGTTCAATGGATAGCGCCGGCATCGGCGAACTCGCTTTACTGCAGACGTGGGCTCAGCAACGCAAGGCAGAATTGAAATGCGCCGGCGCCAGCACGGTCGTGCGCACGCTGCTCGATCTCACGAATCTAGATTTGGTCCTGGACGTACACACCACTCTCGAGGACGCGCTGGAGTCGTTCCGCGAACAGAACCTAAGCGCTGCCTGAGCCGGTGTAGGGGCGGGCGCCTCGCCCGCCCCGCGACCCCGAGCGAGCGTAGGGTCGCATTCGACGGTCGGGATCTCTCAACGGTCTTCGTGGGCACCCCATCCTGAAAGTTGCTCTTTTGACTTTTAGGATGGGGGCTTTTAATTTCTCTCGCCTTTGCCCGGTGCGAACTCAGAATCTCAAGTGGGCGATGTCAGCGTTAGCCGCCGCTCTTGACGTGTCCTTTCGATCAAACGCGGATGGTGGCGACAAACGGATAAGCCGAACCGGATGGCAGGAGGCAAGGCATAGGCCCTTGATGAAGCTGAAGGAATTCTCTCGCTCGAATGTCGTGGATTCCTCTTCGGCGATAGTCTAGTACATCAATCGACATAGTGTCACAGAAACTGCCTGGGTGCCGGACTTTCGTCACCCACTTAGGGGTTACGCCGCAGAATGGTTCTGGCTATAATCAAAGATGATGTCGTTCGCAAGCGATGGTGCAATGGAACCCCAATTCGCGTCTTCCTCGCGCGCAGTCCGCGGAGTGCTGGCTCGATTGCCGGGTGTGTCCACGGCGGTATCGCGCCAATCTGCCCTCGCGCCTGCGTCCCTCTCTGTTCGGTAGCGACTAGTTTCCTTCCTTCGCCGGATTCGCCTCGGCTGTGCTGCGTCTCAACCAGGACGTCCGCCCCGAGGCCGCATTCACTGACAACTGGCCACTAACCACTGGCCACTCTCGAACGGAGGAAAATTCCCATGACTGCCAAGATGATGACCGCTACCGTCGGTCCCAAGATCAAGACCGCCCTGCCCGGGCCTAATGCCAAGCGCGTGCTGGAGGGCGACGAACGATACATTTCCCCGTCGTACACGCGGTCGTATCCGCTGGTGGCGAAGAGCGGACGCGGGATCGTCGTGACCGACGTGGATGGCAACGAGTTCTTTGATTTTTCTGCCGGCATCGCTGTGACCTCGACTGGACACTGCCATCCGGCTGTGGTCGCCGCGATTCAAAGGCAGGCGGGCGAGCTGATCCACATGTCGGGCACAGATTTCTACTACGAGAACATGGTGGACCTGGCGTCGCGGCTGTCGAAGATCGCACCCATGAGAGGCCCGCACAAGATTTACTACGGTAACTCGGGGGCGGAGGCGATCGAGTGCGCGCTGAAACTGGCGCGGTATCACACCAAGCGGCAGAACGTGATCGCGTTCTTTGGCGCGTTCCACGGACGCACCATGGGCGCTCTATCGCTGACGGCGTCGAAGCCGCAGCAGCGACGGCGGTTTGCTCCACTCATGCCGGGCGTGACGCACGTGCGCTATCCGGATGTCTATCGCGGATGCGTTGGCGGGCCGCAGGAGGCGGAGAAGTTCGCGCTAGGCTGCGCGCGCTTTATTGAAGAAAAGCTGTTCAAGACCACCCTGCCGCCGGAGGAAGTGGCGGCAATCTTCGTGGAGCCGGTCCAGGGCGAGGGCGGATACGTCGTCGCTCCCACGGTATTCATGCAGGAGTTGCGTCGGATCTGCGACCGGCATGGCATTCTGCTTGTGGTCGACGAAGTGCAAAGTGGCATCGGGCGCAGTGGGAAGTGGTTCGCCGTCGAGCACACCGGTGTCGAGCCGGACATCGTCTGCATGGCGAAGGGCATCGCGTCCGGGATGCCGCTTGGCGTCACCATGACGCGCGCGGAAGTCATGGACTGGGTGCCGGGATCGCATGCATCGACTTTCGGCGGGAATCCGGTGGCTGTGGCCGCGGCGCTGGCCACACTGGATGTAATCGAGAACGAGCACCTGCTTGAAAACTCCGCCAAGCTCGGCAATCACATTCTCTCGCGTATGGCCGATTGGCCCTCGCGACTGAAGCTGGTTGGCGATGTGCGTGGGCGTGGGCTGATGATCGGGGTGGACATCGTGAAGGATAAAGTCACGAAAGAGTACGCCGCCGCCGAGCGCGACCGCATCGTCGAGATGGCTTTCGAAAAGGGTATCCTCTTCCTGGGTTGTGGGCCTAGCACGATCCGGCTGTGCCCGCCGCTGATCGTAACCAGGGAAGAGGCTGACGTCGCTGTCGATGTGCTCCAAGAGTGCATCGCCGCGATCGGACAGAGCGCGTAACGGCCAGGGCCCGCTCGCGGTGACGAGGGCGGGCCCTGGGTATGGATCAGGTTGCAGATTTCAGATTGACAATCGTGCGCGAAGATTAATCTGAAATCTGCAATCTGAGATCTTCAATCTGACATCCCCTCACTTCACGACTACCGCGACTTCGCCCTGCTTCTCTACGACCTGGATTCGCACTGGTCCGGTGTCGCGCTCCATAAAGAGGCTGATGCGGTTGTCTTCGATGCGCAAGTCGCGAACGGACAGTTGCGCAATGCCTTGTGGCAGATACGGACGGTCAAAGACGATGCGCCGGTTTCCGGCATCGACTGTGATGCCGAGGCAAGCCTGCAGGAGCATGAACACGGTACCCGCGGCCCAGGCTTGGGGCGAACAGGCCACCGGATACCGCGTCGGTCCCTGGCCCTCGCGTCGGTCGACGCCGCAGATCAGTTCGGGCAGGCGCTGCAATTCGACCGCGCCGCTCAGGTCGAGCAGGCTCATCAGCACGCGTCCCGCAAATTCGCGAAATCCGTAACGGGCCATGCCCGCGGCGATGATCCCGTTATCGTGCGGCCACACGGAACCATTGTGGTAGGACAGGGGATTGTAGCGGGACTCGTGGCAGCCCACAGTGCGGATGCCCCATCCGCTGAAGAGGTC
>Ga0335080_10000128_pt1 | contig 65904 bp, 63 predicted proteins | sample Lox_Sample_34_FD_206720 | JGI IMG/M metagenome (GOLD analysis project Ga0335080, IMG submission 206720) | Soil microbial communities from Loxahatchee National Wildlife Refuge, Florida, United States - Lox_Sample_3.4 | ecosystem: Environmental > Terrestrial > Soil > Wetlands | place: USA... | reverse complement strand
CCGTCGTCGGATTGTCGGGTTGCATGGTCGGCCCGAATTTCCACCAGCCCGACGCACCCGCGACCTCCCGCTACACCGAAGGCACGTTGCCGCCGGAGACGGTTTCGGCCGCCGGCACCGGCGGAGCGGCGCAGCGATTCGTGCCCGGCGACCTGCCGGCGCAGTGGTGGTCGCTGTATCGCTCCGAGCCACTCGAGGGCCTGGTGCGCGAGGCGCTCGCCGACAGCCCGACGCTCTCAGCGGCGCGCGCTACGCTGCGCCAGGCGCAGGAGAATCTCGTCGCACGCACCGGAGCGCTGATGTACCCCGCCGTCGATGCCAGCGCGTCGGCCTCGCGCCAGAAGATCTCCAACGCGACGATCGGCGAGCCGGGCGCGTCGCTGTTCAATCTCTACAACGCGTCGATCGACGTGTCGTACATGCTGGACATCTTCGGGGGCAATCGGCGCCAGCTCGAAGCCCTGCAGTCGCTGGTCGACTACCAGGGCTACCAGCTCGAGGGCGCGCACCTCGCGCTCACCAGCAACATCGTCACCACCGCGATCCTCGAGGCATCGCTGCGCGCGCAGCTTAAGGCCACGCGGGACATCCTCGCGGCGGAAGAGGAAACCGTCCGCCGCGTTCAGCGCCAGTATGAGCTCGGCGGCGCGGCGCGGCTCGATCTCGTCTCGGTGAAGAGCCAGGCGGCGCAGACCGCCGCGACGATCCCACCGCTCGAAAGCGCGCTCGCGCAGGCGCGGCACCTGCTCGCGGTGCTCGTGGGACGTCTGCCGAGTGAGGCGTCGCTCCCCGAATTCGATCTCGACACGCTCCACCTCCCGGAGGATCTGCCGGTGAGCCTGCCCTCGGAGCTCGCCCGGCAGCGGCCCGACGTGCGCGCCGCGGAGGCGTTGATGCACCAGGCGTCCGCCCAGATCGGCGTCGCCGAGGCCAACCTCTACCCGCAGGTCACGCTGACCGGAAGCTTCGGCGTGGAGGCGCTCGAATTCCACAGGCTGCTGGCGGGACCGGGCCTGTGGAGCATCGCCGCGGGCGTGCTGCAGCCGCTCTTCCACGGCGGAGAGCTGCAGGCCGAGCGTCGAGCCGCGATCGCCGCCTACGACGCCGCCCAGGCGCAATACCGCGAGACGGTCCTTCAGGCCTTCCGCAACGTGGCCGACGCGCTGCGTGCGCTGGAGGAGGATGCCCGCACGCTCAAGGCGCAGTCCGACGCGGAGGCGCTGGCGCGCGATCGGTTGGAGCTCACGCGCAAGCAGTTCGACCTCGGCGGAACGAGCTATCTCGCGCTGCTCGACGCACAGCGCCAGTATGCACTGGCCCGGGTCGCGCTCGTCCGCGTGCAGGCCAACCGCTACGCCGATACGGCGGCGCTTTTCCAGGCGCTGGGCGGCGGCTGGTGGAACCACGAGCAGGCGGCTTCGGCGGAGAACCCCAGGACGAACTGAATGATTGCAGCCCCCGGCGCCTGAAGGCGGCGCGGAGCGTGCGAACGGAGCGATCCTCGATGACAAAGCGCATGGTGATCATGCTGGTAGCCGTTGCCGTCGTGCTCGGCGGCCTGGTCGGCTTCAACTGGTTCAAGGGCTACATGATGCAGAAGTACATGGCCTCCGCGCCGGTGCCCGCGGCGACGGTGAGCGCGATGAACGCCGATTACCAGCAATGGCAGCCTCAGCTCTCGGCCGTCGGAACGCTACGCGCGGTCCGCGGCGTCGACGTCACGACCGAAGTCGCCGGACTCGTCCGGAGCATCGCGTTCAAGTCGGGCGAGGAAGTGAAGGCCGGCCAGGTCCTGGTCCAGCTCAACGCGGACTCCGATATCGCCCAGCTGCACTCGCTGGAGGCCGCCGCCGACCTCGCCGCCACCGTGTACGAGCGCGACAAGGCGCAGCTCGCCGCGGAAGTGATCGCCAAGGCACAGGTCGACACCGACGCCGCCGACTTGAAGACCAAGCGGGCCCTGGTCGCGCAGCAGTCGGCGCTGGTCGAGAAGAAGACGATTCGCGCGCCGTTCGCGGGGAAGCTCGGCATCACGACCGTCAATCCGGGGCAGTACCTCAACGCGGGCGACAAGATCGTGACGCTGCAGACGATCGATCCGATCTATATCGACTTCAACCTGCCGCAGCAGCAGCTTCCGCAGGTAAGCCTGGGACAGAAGGTCACGGTGACCAGCGACGCCTACAAGGACACGAGCTTCGAGGGCAAGGTCAACGCGATCAATCCGCGGGTCGACACCAACACGCGCAACGTGCAGATCGAGGCGACGATACCCAATACGCGGCGGCAGCTTCTTCCCGGCATGTTCGCGACCGTCAAGGTGAATTCGGGCGACGAGCAGCGCTATCTCACGCTGCCGCAGACCGCGCTCACTTACAACCCCTACGGCAGCACCGTATTTCTGGTCAAGCCCTCGGACAAGAAGGACGAGAAGGGCCAGCGGGTGCTGACCGCTCAGCAGGTCTTCGTCACGCCGGGGCCCACGCGCGGCGACCAGGTGGCGATCCTGAAAGGCGTCGAGCGCGGCGACCAGGTCGTGACCAGCGGACAGGTGAAGCTCAAGAACGGCATGCCGGTGGTCGTCAACAATACGGTTCAGCCGGCGAACAGCCCCAATCCGAGCCCCCAGGAAGGTCAGTAGGCAGCCGGCCGGTTCCGGCTCCTCTGCACCCCTCGTCCGCATAACTCACTTGAGTACTCGTTCGCGTACCCATCGGGGTAAACAAGCCGCGGCGACAGCCACGCCATGAACTTCACCGACATCTTCATCCGCAAGCCGGTGCTGGCGACGACCGTCAGCCTGCTCATCCTCGTGCTCGGCGCGCGCGCCCTCACCAGCCTCTCCGTGCGCCAGTACCCGCGGACTCAGAACGCCGTGGTGACCGTATCGACGGCGTATTACGGTGCCGACGCGCAGACGGTGGCGGGCTTCATCACCCAGCCGCTGGAGGCGGCGATCGCCCAGGCGCAGGGGATCGACTACCTGTCGTCGACCAGCTCGACCGGCGTGTCGACGATCCAGGCGACGCTGCGGCTCAACTACGACGCCAACCGGGCGCTGACCGAGATCAACACGCAGGTCGCTTCGGTGCGCAACCAGCTGCCTCCGGAGTCCCAGCAGCCGGTGCTCACGGTGCAGGTGGGCGAGACGATCGACGCGATGTACATGGGGTTCTTCAGCGACGTGCTGCCGAACAACGGCGTCACCGACTACCTCTCGCGCGTCATCAAGCCACGGCTCGATTCGGTAGAGGGCGTGCAGACGGCCGAGATCCTCGGGGCGAGGCAGTTCGCCCTGCGCGCCTGGCTGGATCCGCAGAAGATGGCTGCGTACGGCGTGACCGCCAGCGATGTGCGCACGGCGCTCGCGAACAACAACTACCTCGCGGCGCTGGGGACGACCAAGGGCCAGATGGTCAGCGTCGACCTGACCGCCGGGACGAGCCTGCACACGGTCGACGATTTCAAGCAGCTCGCGGTCAAGCAGAACGGCGGCGCGATCGTGCGCCTCGAGGACGTCGCCAACGTCGTGCTCGGCGCCGAGAACTACGACTTCACGACCGCGTTCGGCGGCCGCAACGCGGTGTTCATCGGCATCAAGGTCGCCCCCGAGGCGAATGTGCTCGAAGTCGCGAAGCGCGTGCGCGACGTCTTCCCGGACATCCAGGCGCAGATGCCGAACGGCATCACCGGCGAGATCGTCTACGACGGCACCAAGTTCATCCGCAGCTCGATCGACGAGGTCGAGAAGACGCTGATCCAGGCACTGATCATCGTCAGCGTCGTGATCTTCCTCTTCCTGGGCAGCTTCCGCGCAGTCGCGATACCGATCGTGGCGATCCCGCTGTCGCTGGTCGGCGCGTTCTTCGTGATGCTGATCCTCGGCTACTCGATCAACCTGCTCACCCTGCTCGCGCTCGTTCTGGCGATCGGGCTGGTGGTCGACGACGCGATCATCGTCGTGGAGAACGTCGACCGGCACATGAAGCTCGAGCACAAGACCCCGTTCGAAGCATCGATCCTCGCGGCGCGGGAGCTCGGCGGGCCGATCATCGCCATGACGATCGTGCTGATCGCTGTGTACGTGCCGATCGGCTTTCAGGGTGGTCTCACCGGGGCGCTCTTCACCGAGTTCGCGTTCACCGTGGCCGGGGCCGTGGCGGTCTCCGGCATCATCGCGCTGACGCTCTCGCCGATGATGACCTCGCGCATCTTCCGGGCCGAGCAGGAAGAGAACCGCTTCGTGCACTTCCTCGACCGGCAGTTCGATCGCCTGCACCGCGGCTACGGCCGGGCGCTGCACAGCGTGCTCGACACCTGGATCGTGATCGTCGTGATGGGGGCGATCCTGCTCGGGGGGACGGTGTACCTGTTCATGACCTCCAAGGCCGAGCTTGCGCCGCAGGAGGACCAGGGCATCGTGCTCAACCAGATCCTCGGACCGCCGAACGCGACGCCGCAGCAGATGCAGGTGTACTCGCAGCAGGTGTTCGAAATCGCTAAGGTGCTGCCCGAGTACGACCAGATGTTCCAGATCACCGGCTCGCCCGTCGTCAACCAGGGTTTCGGCGGCGTGCTGTTCAAGCCGTGGGACCAGCGCAAGCGCAGCGCCACCGAGCTGCAGCAGCTGCTCCAGCAGCAATGGGGAACGGTCGCCGGCGCCACCGTCGCCGCCTTCCAGTTTCCTTCGCTTCCCGGCTCCCGCGGCCTGCCGATGCAGATCGTGCTCAAGACGACCGAGCCCTTCGAGCGGCTGAACGACGTCGCGCAGGCCGTGCTGCAGAAGGCGCGCTCGAGCGGGCTGTTCTTCTACGTCGACACCGACCTCAAGTTCGACAAGCCCCAGACCACGGTCGAAGTCGACCGCGATCTGGTCACCACGCTGGGGCTCACCCAGCAGGACGTCGGCGCGGCGCTGTCCGCCGCTCTCGGCGGCGGCTACGTCAACTACTTCTCGATCGCCGGCCGCTCGTACAAGGTGATCCCGCAGGTGCTGCAGACGGACCGCCTCAACAGCTCGCAGGTGCTCAACTATTACATCCGCACGCCCGACGGCTCGCTCCTTCCGACGCGGACCGTCGCGCAGGAGAAGACCACCACGGTGCCGGAGGGCATCAATCACTTCCAGCAGCTCAATTCGGCGACGATCTTCGGTGTCTACACGCCCGCCGTATCGCAGAAGCAGATCCTCGACTACATGCGGCAGATCGTGTCCGAGGTGGCGCCTAGCGGCTATCAGGTCGACTACTCCGGTCCGTCGCGGCAGTATGTCCAGGAGTCCGGCGGGTTCGTCGTGACGCTGCTGTTCGCGATCATCATCGTCTTCCTCGCTTTGTCGGCGCAGTACGAGAGCTTCCGCGATCCGGTCGTGATCCTGGTCTCCGTGCCGATGGCGCTGTTCGGCGCGCTCATCTTCATCAACCTGGGATTCGCGACGCTGAACATCTACACGCAGGTGGGGCTGGTGACGCTGATGGGGCTGGTGAGCAAGCACGGGATCCTGATCGTGCAGTTCGCGAATCAGCTGCAGCTCTCGGGCAAGAGCAAGCGCGAGGCGATCGAGGAAGCTGCAGCGGTGCGGCTGCGGCCGATCCTGATGACCACCGCAGCGATGGTGTTCGGCGTCATCCCGCTGGTGATCGCCGCAGGCGCCGGCGCCGCCGGGCGTCACGCGATGGGCCTGGTCCTCTTCACGGGCCTGTCGATCGGCACGCTGTTCACGCTCTTCGTGGTACCTGCAGTCTACATGCTGCTCGGTGCACAGCATCATCGCGCCGCGCCCGCGGACAGCGCAGCCGCGGTGCCGACGCGCGCCTGAAGCGCGCCACCGCCGTGCCGCGTCGCGACGCGGAGGTGACGTTGCGCGTCGCTCTTGTCGCGCACCGCCGCGTGCGCGTTCGCCGTCGCGCGGGGCAAATCGCTCGCGAGCCACGCGCCACGGCTCGTTCCGTCCGGCCGTTCGCGCTGGCACACCGCTTGCACTAGGAGCTGCACCCGGGCGGGACGGCGCTCCCCTGGTTCACTCCTCGCCCTTCGCGCCGTCTCCGCACCGGGCCCTCCTTCACCGCCCGGAGCCCGCGCGCTCCGGGCCGACCCCGAGCGGCGGCGGCGCAAGCGCAACGATCCGGCTGAACAGCGCGGCGTAGCGGTCGCCCGCTTCCGCATTGAACAGCGGATCGGCGTGGCCTTCGAAGGCGGCATCGACCTCCTGCCAGTCGGCGGCGGTGAAATGCTTCTCCGCGAGCGGCAGGAGCTCGCGCTCCTCCGCGTTCATGTGGTCCCAGTGGAAGCTCGCGTACGATTCGACCGCGGCGCGGAAATTGGAAAGCTCGGTCCTGCCGCCCGCGTGATAGCGTGCGAGCGCCTGCTCGAGCGCGCGGATCTTCTCGTTGCCGGCACGATGCTCCGTCTCGAGCCGGTCGAGCAGCGGCGCGGCTTCCTTGCAGCGCTGCCTCAGGATGCGGAACAGGTAGCGGTCTTCCTTGGGGTGATGAAAGCGCTCGGGGAAGGTGTCGATATAGTAGATCATCGCGTCCAGCACCCGGAAATCCGGCTCCGTGCCCCGCTCGGCGACCTCGCGCACGAGATAGAGCATCCCGTGCAGCACGGCGGCGAGCGTGCGATGCTCGTCGCGAATGATGCGAATGGCTTTCATGATCGCTCCGCGGCGGCGCCCCGCAGGACAGCCACGGGACTCACGCGACCCATCCTAGACGTTTGCCGCTCGGTGCCCTTGACGTGGATCAATCCGCGGCGCGCCGGTTACGGCGTCGCCTTAAGCACCAGCGCCCTGGCATAGAGGCGCTTGCGCGGAACTCCGGTCAGCGCGGCGGCAAGCCGAACCGCTTGCGCGAGCGGCAGCTCCGAGAGCAGCAGCGCGAGCGTCCGCTCGTGGCGGGCTTCCTCTCCGTCGACCCGCGCGGCGGCGATGGGCGCATCGACGATCAGCACGAATTCGCCGCGGAGACGGTCGGGATCGGCGGCAAGCCATGCCGCAGCGTCGCCGAGCCGGCAGCGATGGATCGACTCGAAGCGCTTGGTGAGCTCGCGCGCGATCACGATCTCGCGCTCCGGTCCGAGCACCGCGGCCAGCCCATCGACCGTCGCGGCGATGCGGTGGGGCGCCTCGTAGAAGACGAGCGCGCAAGGTAGCTCGCGCAGCGCCTCGATCTCGCTCCTGCGCGCCGCTGCGCTCGCTGGCAGGAAACCGCAGAAGAGCCAGTGCGGCGTCTCGATGCCCGAAGCGGAGAGCGCCGCGACCGCCGCGCTGGCGCCGGGAATGGGCACGACCGCGAAGCCCGCGTCGGTTACCGCTCGCACCAGCTTCGCGCCCGGATCGCTCACCCCCGGCGTGCCGGCGTCGCTCACCAGCGCGACGCTCTTTCCCTCCCCGAGCAGCGCGATGATTTCCCGGGCGCGCCGGGACTCGTTGTGCTCGTGGACGGAGATCGCTCGCGCCGCGATCCCGTGGCTCGCGAGCAGCTTCGCGGTCACGCGCGTGTCCTCCGCCGCGATCACGTCGACCGCCTCCAGCACCGCGAGCGCGCGCAACGTGATGTCACGCAGATTTCCGAGCGGTGTTGCCACCACATATAATGTGGCAGCACCCGCAGGTTCAGCTTGGTCCGTCGCCACGGCGACCTCTCCCTCGATGGCTCCTTCGCCCGCCCACGCCCTCTGGCCGCTGTGCGTCGCTGCGGCGATCGGCGTGAGCGCCTGCGCCGGCCCGGCGCCGATGTCGGCGTCGCGGCAGCCCGCGGCCACGGCCAGCGCGCCGGCGCCGCGCGTGCTGCCGGCGCCCGTGCCCAGCGGGCCGCCTCCGGAGGTGGAAACGCGCCCCGCGCCGGCGCCGGTCGAGCCCGCGGCGACGCCGGTCGGCCCCTCGACGAGCGAGCCGGAGCAGGCGGCGACGCCCATCGTACCTGAAGCCCCGACGGCGTCGCCGGCGCTGGCGCGCACGAGCAACACGGTCGCGCTCGTGCTGCCGCTGCAGTCCGCGCTCTACGGCCGTGCCGCGGAGGCGGTCAAGACGGGATTCATGGCCGCCGCCAACGCCGCAGGCGACTCGGCTCGCGTGCAGGTGATCGCCCACGGCGACGACGGCGTGCTTCCGGCGTTCGCGACGGCGACCGCGGCGGGGGTTGCCCTGATCGTCGGCCCCTTGACGCGCGACGATCTGAAGACGGTGCTCACGCTCGCTCCCGCGCGGCCGCGGGTCCTCGCGCTGAACCAGCCCGACGACGCCTCCCCGTTGCCTGTCGATACCTACGCGCTGGCGCTGTCGGTGGAAAGCGACGCGGCTCTCCTCGCCCGCCAGGCACGCGACGACGGCGCCCGGATGCTCGCAACGGTTGCGAGCGACTCGCCCCTGCAGCGCCGCTTCAAGGCGAGCTTCGTGGCGGCCTGGCAGCGCGGCGGCGGCACGGTGACGGGCGACTACCGGTTCGATCCCAACCCGGACGTCCTCGCGGTCCTGCGACGGGAGCTTACCGCGGGGACGGCCGACGCGACCCTGCTCTGCGTCGGACCGGCGGACGCGGCGCTCGCGAAGTCCTTCCTGCCGCCGGGATCGGTCTACGCGAGCAGCCAGATCACCGACGGCTTGCCCGCGGAGATGCTCCGCGACCTGGAGGGCGTGCGCTACGTGGAGATACCCTGGCTGGCCGAGCCGGACAACCCCGCGTACGCGCGGCTGCCGCGAACCGCCATGGGCGATCCCGTGCTCGATCGGCTCTACGCGCTGGGGCTCGATGCCTATCTGGTCGCCCAGCTCCTGGCGAGCCCGGATCCCCCGAGCCGCATCGAGTTCGACGGAACGACGGGTCATCTTTCGCTCACCTCGGGACGCTACTTCGCCCGCGAAGGCAAGGTCATGGTGATTCGCGGCGGCGTCCCTAGCCTCTACTCGGCGCGCCAATGAACGCGGGGACGGCGGCCGAGGCGCTGGCCGCGCGCTTCCTCGCCGAGCGCGGACTCTCGATCGTCGAGCGCAACTATCGCTGCCGCGGGGGCGAGATCGACATCGTCGCGCGCGACGGGACGACCGTCGTGTTCGTCGAGGTGCGCATGCGCCGCAGTCGCGCTTTCGGAGGACCGGGCGAGAGCATCACCGCCGCGAAGCGGCGACGGCTGCGCCTCGCCGCGGAGCACTACCTCGCGCGCCTGCCTCGCGAGCCCGCCTGCCGCTTCGACGCGATCCTGCTCGACGCGCTCGCGCTCGAGCGCATCGAGTGGCTGCGCGCGATCGATCTCTGACGCCCTGACCGGGCTCCAGAGTTGCTACAATTCGGGGCTAGATGGATTTCGCACGCCGCATCCGGGCGCACTTCACCGACAGCGCGGAGCTCAAGCTTGCCGCCGCTGACATCATGGCCCCGCAGATCGCGCGGGCCGCGGCCCTCATGACCGAGTGCCTGCTCGCCGATGGCAAGGTGCTCTCCTGCGGCAACGGCGGGTCCGCCGCCGACGCGCAGCACTTCGCCGCCGAGATGGTGGGACGCTTCGAGCGGGAGCGGCCCGAGCTGCCCGCGATCGCGCTGTCGACCGATACTTCCATCCTCACCGCGATCGCCAACGACTACGACTTCGCGCAGGTGTTCGCGAAGCAGGTGCGGGCTCTAGGCGACGCGGGCGACGTGCTGCTCGCCATCTCCACGTCCGGCAATTCGGCAAACGTCGCGGCGGCTGTGGACGCCGCGCGCGACCGCGAGATGCGCATCGTCGCGCTCACCGGCAAGGGAGGCGGGCGGATCGGCGAGCTCCTGAGCGACAGGGACGTCCACCTGTGCGTTCCGCACGACGTTACCGCGAGGATCCAGGAAGTGCACCTGCTTACCATCCATTGCCTGTGCGACGCGATCGACGCGAGCCTTTTGGGAGACGAAGCATGATGTCGCAGTCGAAGATGCGCGCTCTTGCGCTCCTTGCAGCCGCCGCCGCGCTTTCCCTCGAGGGCTGCGTTCCCCTGGTCGTCGGCGCCGCCGCGGGCGGCACGGTGCTCGTGGCGACGGACCGCCGCACGACGGGAACCCAGGTCGACGACGAAGTGATCGAGGACAAGATCTCGTACACGTTGAACGAGCGATTCAAGGGCGACTTCCACGTCAACGTCACCAGCTACAACGGGATCGTGCTCCTGACGGGCGAGGTTCCCGCAGAGGCCGCGCGGGCCGACATCGCGGAGGTCGCGCGGACGACGCCCAAGGTGCGTGCGGTTCAGAACGAGCTGGTCGTGGGCCCGGTGACCGACATGAACTCGCGCAGCAACGACACGCTGATCACGTCCAAGGTCAAGACGCGGTTCGTGGAAGCCAACAAGTTCCAGATCAACTACGTGAAGGTCGTGACGGAGCGCGGTGTCGTCTACCTGATGGGCATCGTGCGACACGACGAGGGCGACGCCGCGGCTCAGCTCGCGAGCACCACCAGCGGCGTGCAACGCGTGGTCAAGGTCTTCGAATACCTGCCCGGATGAGCGCATCCGCGGCGACGTGGCCCGAGCCGGCCTTCGCCGCGAAGATCGCGATGCGGACATCGCTCGCCGAGCGGCTCGCCGCGCTTGCGCGGCCCCGCGTGTTCACCAACGGCGTGTTCGACATCCTCCATCGCGGGCACGTCACCTACCTCGCCCGCGCGCGCGGGCTCGGCGCGTCGCTCATCGTCGGCGTGAACACCGACGCATCGGTGCGTCGCCTCGGCAAGGGATCGGATCGGCCGATCAACTCGCTCGACGACCGGATGGCGGTGCTCGCCGCACTCGAGTCGGTGAGCGTGGTGGTCGGCTTCGACGAGGAAACGCCGCTCGCGCTCGTGCTCGAATGCCGGCCGGACGTGATCGTGAAGGGCGGCGACTACACGGTCGACACCACCGTCGGCGCCGCGGAAGTCATCGCCTGGGGCGGACGCTTCGAGGCGATTCCCTACGTCGCCGGGCGCTCGACTTCGCGGCTGCTCGAGCGGATCCGCCGCGACGCGCTGCTATAATCGCCCCGGATTTACGCCATGGACCCGGCGCCGCAGATCGATCGCGAAGTCGACGCTCGCGGGCTCAACTGCCCGCTGCCGATCCTGCGCACCAAGAAAGCGCTCAACGACATGCGAAGCGGCCAGGTGCTGCGCGTGCTGGCCACCGACCCGGGATCGGTGCGCGATTTCGAGGCGTTCTCGAGGCAGACAGGGAACCGTCTCCTGGAGCACAGCGAGCGGGACGGCGTCTTCGCTTTCCTGGTCGAGAGGAAGTAGCGTCCGCGCGCCGGCCTGAAAGATCGTGCGTCGGATCCATTTTGCCGAAACCGGAAGTTCACACCGAAAGGTTCGCGCATGGGGACCGCTGTGGTTCTGGATCTGACCAAGGACAATTTCGTCTCGTCGATCGACGGTCATCCGCTCGCGGTTGTGGACTTCTGGGCGCCGTGGTGCGGTCCGTGCCGATCGTTCGCACCGACCTTCGCGGCGGCCGCTGAAAGGCATCCCGACATCCGTTTCGCCAAGGTCAACACCGAGGAGCAGCACGAGCTCGCCGCGCACTTCCACATCCGGTCGATCCCGACGCTGATGATCTTCCGCGAGAACGTCATCGTCTTCGCTCAGGCGGGAGCGCTGTCGGCGGGCGCGCTCGACGAGGTACTCGCCGGCGCGAAAGCGCTCGACATGGAAGCGGTGAAGCGCGAGGCCACCGCGGCGCAGGACCCGGCCAAGGCCGCGACCTAGGAGGTCGCGTTTCGACGGAGCCGGGCACGATGTCGATCGCGCTCGTGCTCCTCCCGGACTTCCTGCTGATCCTCGTCGGCGTGCTGCTCTCGCGCCTGCGCGCATTCGACGCGGCGTTCTGGGCCGGCGCCGAGCGCCTGGTCTACTTCGTCCTCTTCCCCGCGCTGCTCTTCCGTTCGCTCGCGACCGGCGCAGGCGCGATCGGCGACTCGCTGCCTTTCGTGGCGACCGGCCTCGCGTTCACGCTCGCAGGCATCGCGCTCTCCTTCCTGGCGCGATTCCTGTTCCGGCTGCCGGAAGGCGACTTCGCCGCGTGCTTCCAGTGCGGCTTCCGCTTCAATACCTATCTCGCACTCTCCGTGGCCGAGCGGCTGCAGGCTGCGCGCGGCCTCGCCGCCGTCACGCTGCTCGTCGGTGTCCTCGTGCCGGTGGTCAACCTCGCCGCGGTCGGCATGCTCGCGCGCGGCGGGGAGGCGCGCGTGCTGCCTGCGCTCGCCCGCAACCCGCTGGTGCTGGCGTGCGTCGCGGGGCTCGCGTGCGCCGCCCTCGGCTGGCCATTGCCGGCGGTTGCGGACCGGGTCCTGTCGAGCCTCGGGGGCGCGGCGCTGGCGCTCGGTCTCCTCACCGTCGGCGCGGCTCTCAAGCTTCGCCTCGACGGGACGCTGCCGCTGCCCGCGGTCGCCTACTGGACAGCGGTGAAGCTCGTCGTGTTGCCGGCCTGCGCCCTGCTCGTCGGGCGCCTGCTTGGCCTGGGAGAATCGCTTCTGCAGCTCGCCGTGGTGATGGCGGCGGTTCCGACCGCGCCGTCGGCTTACGTTCTCGCCACCCAGATGGGCGGGCACGGCCGGCCCGTGGCGCTGCTGGTCACCCTCGGCACCCTCCTCGCGGCCGTCACGCTGCCGCTGTGGCTCGCCGCGACAGGCTAGCGCCGATAGCGATTGAGGAAGTCGACGACGATGCCCTTCTGGCTCTTCTCGATCGCCGCTTCGAGCGAGCGATCGGCGGGATCGTATTGCTCGGCCTTCCGAAACGCGTTGATCGCGTCCTGGTGATAGCCCTGGGCCTGCATCGCGTAGCCCAGGCAGCGCCAAGCGTCGGGATTCCAGAATTCGAGATTGGACCAGGCACGGCACAGTTCTCCGGCGCGGCGCCAGTTGCCGGCCTGAAGCATGCGCGGACCCTCGCCGCGCAGCAGCGCGAGGCGGGCCTGCCGCTCGGCGAAGAGCGCCGTGGTATCGGGGTCGTTGACCGAGACGCTGTCCGGGAGCGCCGGCGACGCAGGCGCAGGGGAAGTCGATGCCGGCTCGGGGCGCGCGATCGAACCGATCTTGCCCACGTCGCCCTGGAAGCCGGACGAGAAAAGCGACGGCCTGGAAGGCATCCACGACAGCAGCGCGGCGCGCGCGCTGGCGATCGATTCGGTCATCGGCTCGTGCCAGGCGACGCCATAGAGCCACAGCATGGCGGCGAGCCCCACCACGCCGGTGACCGTGTTGAGCACGCCGGGGGGACTGTGCGTCACGAGGCAGTCCTCGGCGAAGTCCCAATCAGTCTCGCCGTTCTGCGCGAGCGCTTCGTAGGCCACGGCGATCAGGATAGGCGCGACGATAGGAAATCCGCAGGCGATGCCCTGCCACCACACGCGGAACGCTCGCCGCAGCGCGCGACGCAGCTGGGCGCGCACGTCGCGGCGCGCGTAGGCGTCGCTGATCGAGAACTGAAGGTAGACGCCGAACAGCCATTTGCCCGGAGTCTGCTGCAGCGCCGCGATGAGCAATGCCTCCACGGGCACCCAGCTCGCCGTGATGAGTATCGGGGCGACCAGCGGATGACCGATCCAGAAGGCCGCCTGATCGCCGACCGCGCCGACGCTGTGCAGCTCGGAGAGCAGCAGCGCGAGCATCAACCCCCAGATGGCATAGTCGAACAAGCGCGCGCCCAGCCGGTTCCAGGGCCGCGGCTCGCTGGTCCGCCCCGCCTTCGCCCGCTCGAGCTCCGCCATCCGCAGCTGGAAGATCCAGCTCGCGTCCTCCTGCGGCGCGTCGGTGCCGAGAAAGACGCTCTTCTCGCGCCGCCAGTTGAGGATTGCGATATCGGTCTGCGGGACGAGCGCGGGCACGGGCACTTCCCGGCGCCTGCGCACGTGAGCGAGGCCGTGCACGATCCCGTAGACGAGCGCGAGACCGAGCAGCGTGAGCGTCAGCCAGACCAGGACCTGCTTGGCGACGAGCACCGCGTCGGCCGGCGTGACGAACACGATCGCGCCGGCGATGAAGGCGACGAACAGCGCGCACAGCGCCAGCCGGCCGGCGAGCGAGCGCCCGAAGGTCGCCATCACGCGCTCGGTCAAGCCCGGATGGTGCAGGCTCTTCTCCGGAGAATCCGACTCGCCGGTGAGGACCTTTTCCTCCGCGACGTCGATCGCATCGTCGCCCGCCTGCGTCGCCGTCCCTGGGCCCGCCTCGGCGGCGACATTGGACACGAAGTGCGCGATGCGCTCCTCGTTCGTCGCTTCCGTCGTGACCGAGAGCTCCTTGTCGTAGCGCTGCCGGTGCTCCGGGTCGCTCAGGATGCGGCTTGCGTGATTGATGAAGCGCAGCGCTTCCTCGACGTTGCCCTGGCCGTCGCGCGTCTTGGCGTAGTACTTGCGGATGAGACGGCGCAGCGCGGCGCGCACCTCCTCGTCCGAGGCGGCCTGCGGGATTCCGAGAGCTTCGTACAGCGTCGCTTTCATGGCCGCGACAAGCGGGCAGAATGCACCGGATCGGGACGTCGAAATATTCGGGTAATTGGTTCCCCAATGCAAGTTGCGCGCCGGATGCGCGCTGCGCGAAACGGCTCGTGGCCGGCGCGACACTGTCGCTGCGCGTCAAACGCTGCCGCTGAGCGTCAGGAGAAGACGAAAAAGGGCGGCCGAAGCCGCCCTTGCCGCGCCCGCGAGCCGCGCCGGGGCTTACTCTTCGCGCCCCTCGCGCTGCGCCAGCTTCTCGCGGATCCGCGCCGACTTGCCCGAACGCCCGCGGAGGTAGTAGAGCTTGGCGCGGCGCACGTCGCCCTTGCGCTTGACTTCGATCGAAGCGATCAGCGGCGAATAGGTCTGGAAGGTGCGCTCGACGCCTTCGCCGCTCGAGATCTTGCGCACGACAAACGACGAATTAAGGCCGCGGTTGCGCTTCGCGATGACCACGCCTTCGTAGGCCTGGACGCGCTTGCGCTCCCCCTCGACCACGTTCACGTTGACGATCACCGTGTCGCCGGGCGCGAACTCGGGAACCGTCTTGCCCAGGCGGGCGATCTCTTCCTTCTCCAGCGTGTCGATGATGCTCATTGGCTTTCCTTTCGGTTCAGTTGGCCCGTGGCCTGGTGCGCCAGAGCAGCCCGGGGGGCTGATGCGCAGGTTTGTTGTCGCGTCTCTAACGATCTCCGATCGCCGCTTCCTTCTCTTCCTGCTTGAACTGCTCCAGCAGCTGCGTCTCCTCGCGGCTCATTCCGCGCGCGGCCAGCAGCTCCGGCCGCCGCAGCCAGGTCCGCCCCAGCGACTGCTTCAGCCGCCAGCGGGCGATCTTCGCGTGATCACCCGAGAGCAGCACCGGCGGCACCGCCTGTCCTTCGTACACCTCCGGCCGCGTGTAGTGCGGGCAATCGAGCAAGCCCGCGACGAACGATTCCTCGACGCTCGACTGCGCGTCGTTGAGCGCTCCCGGCAGCTGGCGTACCACCGCTTCGATGAGCAGCAGCGCGGGCAGCTCCCCGCCCGACACCACGAAGTCGCCGACCGCCAGCTCCAGATCGACCGATCGCTCGATCACCCGCTCGTCGATCCCTTCATAGCGCCCGGCGAGCAGCACCAGGCCGCCTTCCTTGGCCAACCCGGCCACTCGCTCGTGCCGCAAAGGCTCTCCCTGCGGCGAGAGGTAGATCACTTTCGGCGCCGGAACGCCGTCGCGCCGCAGCCGCCCGCGCGCCGCCGCGATCGCCTGCTCGAGCGGCTCGGCCAGCATCACCATGCCGGGGCCGCCGCCGTACGGGCGGTCGTCGACCGTGCGGTGCCGGTCGGTCGCGAAGTCGCGCGGGTTGACCGCGCCGAGCGTCCACAGGCCGCGCTCCCGCGCCCGGCCCGTGACTCCGTACTTCGCGACGTCGTCCACCAGCTCCGGAAACAGCGTTACGACTTCGATGCGCATCGCGTCCTTCCCGCGAGGGGATCAGGACTCCGCCGGCCAGTCGACCTCGATGCGCGCCGCGTCGAGATCGATCCGGTCGACGAACGCCGGCACCAGCGGAATCAGGCGCTCTGGCGTCCCCGTTGCCTCCCCGGCGACGCGCAGCACCGGGTGCGCCCCCGTTTCGATCAGCCCCACGACGCGCCCGAGCGTTGCGGCCTGCCGATTCACCACCGCGAGGCCGGTCAGATCCGCGAGGTAGAACTCGCCCGCACTGAGCGGCGGCAACGCCGCGCGCGGAACGGCGATCTCGGCTCCGCGCCAGCGCATCGCGTCTTCGCGCGCCTGCAACCCGTCGAGCTCCGCCACGATCGCGCCGGCATGCAATCGGCTCTCGCGCACCGCGAACTCACGCCACGACGCGTCCTTGCCCAGCCACCACGCTCGGTGCTCGAGCAACGCCGCGGGCCGCGAAGTGAACGAGCGCACCTTCAGCCAGCCGCGCACGCCGTAAGTCGCAAGCACCTGGCCCATGACCACGAGCCGAGTCGCATCCCGCGTCGCCGCGCGCGGAGCCCGGCCCGGCGCGCTAGGCGCCCGCGCCGGCCGGCTGCGTCTTGGCGCCCGCTGCTTTCTTGACGAGTCCGGCAACGGTGTCGGAAAGCTTCGCGCCCCGGTGCGTCCAGTGCTCGACGCGATCGAGCGCGATGCGCAAACCCTCTTCGCTATCGCCGGCGATCGGATTGTAGAAGCCCACCCTCTCGATGAACCGGCCGTCGCGACGATTGCGCGAGTCGGCCACGACGATGTTGAAGAACGGGCGCTTCTTCGCGCCGCCCCGCGCGAGTCGAATGACCACCATGGATTGTCCCTGCGGTGCTTCCCGCCGATCGGAAAAAGACGTTGATTATACGGCGAAAATGACGCCCGTTGCAAGCCGCGAGCCCCAACGGGCTAGCGCATTCCGGGAAACGCGCCGCGCAGGCCCCGCAGCATCTTCTGCATACCGCCCTTGGCCATCATCTTCATCATCTTCTGCGCCTGCTCGAACTGCGCGAGCAACCGGTTGACCTCCTGCACCGATACGCCCGCGCCGGCCGCCACACGCCGCTTGCGGGACGCCTTGAGGAGCTCGGGCCGTGCGCGCTCGGCCGGCGTCATCGAGCCGATGATCGCCTCGAGCCGCCGAATGGCACGCTCGTCGACCTGGGTCGCCTGCGCCGCGCGCGCAATCTCGTCCGGCAGCTTGTCGAGCAGTCCCTGCATCCCACCCATCTTGCGCATCTGCCCGATCTGATCGCGAAAATCGTCGAGGTCGAAGCCCTTGCCGGACTTGACCTTGCGGGCCAGCACTTTCGCCTGCTCGACGTCGACCTGCTTGTGCGCTTCCTCGATCAGCGTGAGCACGTCGCCCATGCCCAGGATGCGCGAGGCCATCCGCTCGGGATGGAACACCTCGAGGCCTTCCAGCTTCTCGGCGACGCCGACGAACTTGATCGGCGCGCCCGTCACCTGCCGCACCGACAGCGCAGCGCCGCCGCGTGCGTCGCCGTCGAGCTTCGTGAGCACGATGCCCGTCAGCGGCAAGGCGTCGGCGAACGCGCGCGCGGTGTTGACCGCGTCCTGGCCCTGCATCGCATCGACGACGAAGAGCGTCTCGACCGGGTCGACCGCGCGATGCAGCTCCGCGATCTCGCGCATCATCGCCTCGTCGATCGCGAGGCGGCCGGCGGTGTCCAGAATCAGCACGTCGTGATAATGCTTGCGCGCCCAGTCGAGGGCCGCGCGCGCGATCGCCACCGGCGCCTCGGTCGCCGCGGCCGCGAAGTAGTCGATGCCGAGCTGCCCGGCGAGCGCCTGGAGCTGGTCCATCGCCGCGGGCCGGTAAACGTCGGAGCTCGCGAGCAGGACTTTCTTGCGCGCGTCCTGGGAGAGGCGGCGCGCGAGCTTGGCGGCGGTGGTCGTCTTGCCCGAGCCCTGCAGCCCGGCGAGCAGGATGACCGCCGGCGGCGCCGTCGCGAGATCGAGTGGGACAGCCGCGCCGCCCATGAGCGCCGCGAGTTCGCGCTGCACGACGCCGACCAGCGCCTGCCCCGGCGAGAGCGAGCCCAGTACCTCCTGACCGACGGCCTTCTCGCGCACCGCCGCGACGAACTGCTTGACCACGGGCAGCGCGACATCCGCTTCGAGCAGCGCGAGGCGGACTTCGCGCAACGCGTCCTGGATGTTGCTCTCGGTGAGCCGCGCTTCGCCGCGCAGCGTCTTCATCACGCGCCCGAGGCGCTCGGTGAGATTGTCGAGCATGGGAGTGCGGCATCCGGCGCGCGCGGTCGCGAGCGCCGTTGGTGTAGACTCGATCGAGCAAGAAATCAAACGATGATTCTACTCTACCTGCTGGTCCCGGCCGCGTACCTGCTCGCGGCGATGCTCGAGTGGGGCCGGCTGGCGCCGTCGCGCGCCGCGGTCTCTGCGCGCTCCTCGCTGATGGCGCGCTGGCTCGCCGCATTCGCGCTGGCCGGTCACGCGGTGCTTGTGGATGCGGCGGTCGTGACGCCCGACGGCCTCGACGTGAGCTTCGCCAACACGCTCTCGGCCGTGGCGGGGCTCATCGCCCTCTTCGCCTGGCTCGGCACGCTCGCGCGCGCGCTGCCGGGAATACTCGCGGTCGCGCTCCCCGTCGCCGCGATCGCCGCCCCGCTTCCCGCGGTGTTCCCCAATCCGCACGAAGTGAGCTTCCCCCACGAGCCGTTCGCGCTGCTGCATATCGCGGTCGCGCTCGTCGCCTATTCCCTGCTGATCGTCGCCGCGCTCGAGGCGCTGATCCTGCTGGGACTGGAGCGGCGGCTGCACCGCGGCCTGCCCGATCCCGCCGGAGCGAAGATGCCGCCGCTGCTCACGCTCGAGCGCCTGCTCTTCCGCCTGGTCGACATCGGATTCGTCCTGCTGACGCTGGCGATGGTGAGCGGTGCGCTGTTCTCGGAGGAGCTCTTCGGCAAGCCGCTGCGGTTCACCCACAAGGTCGTCTTTTCGGTGCTGGGCTGGCTCGTGTTCGCGGCCCTCGTCTTCGGACGGTATCGCTACGGATGGCGTGGCCGGACAGCGCTGGGCTGGGTCCTCGCCGGCACGGCCCTGCTGCTGCTCGCCTACGTCGGCAGCAAGTTCGTGCTCGAGGTACTGCTGGGCCGCTGACCTCGGCGCTCGCCTTGACAGGCGCAGCGCGACGCCAAATACTGAGTCGGTCGCGCTCGCGCGTCCTACCCGCTTGGACGACATCCCCCTAAGCAGCTTGCTGGCGGCGCTGATCGTGACGCTGCTGGCCTCGGCGTTCTTCTCGATCGCAGAGACGGCCATGATGGCGGTCAACCGCTATCGGCTGCGGCATCGGGCACAGAAGGGCGCCCGCGGCGCCAAGCTCGTTCTCTCGCTGCTCGCCCAGACCGACAAGCTGCTCGGGGTGATTCTTCTCGGCAACACGCTCGTCGCCGCCGCCGCCGCGACGATGACCGCCGTCATCACCAAGCGCCTGTTCGGCGAAGGCGAGCTCGCGCTCGCGCTGGGCACGGTCGCGATCTCCTTCGCGCTGCTGGTGTTCTCGGAGATCACGCCCAAAGTCATCGGTGCCGCCCACGCCGATCGGCTCGCTCCGATCGTGAGCTACATCCTGGCGCCGATGCTCAAGCTCGCGACGCCGGTCGTCTGGTTCGTGAACCTCTTCGTGCAGGCGCTGCTCAAGCTGCTCGCGATCAGGCCCGGCGAAACCGGGCATTCGCCGCTCACGCAGGAGGAGCTGCGCTCGCTGGTGCTCGAAGGACAGTACCTGCGCGGCAAGCACCGCGCCATGCTGGCGAACCTGCTCGATCTCGATTCGGTGCAGGTCGACGACGTGATGACTCCGCGCAGCCTGATCGAGGCGATCGACCTCAACGCCAAGTCGAGCCTCATGGTCGAGCAGCTGGTCAACAGCTACCACACTCGGCTCGTCGTCTACGAGGCGGAGCTCGACAACGTCGTCGGCGTCATCCACGTCAAGCAGGTCCTGCGGCTGCAGCAGGGGGAGAACCTGGACGCCGCGCAGCTGCGCACCATCCTGCGCGCCCCCTATTTCATTCCGACGGGCACACCGCTGCTCGCGCAGCTGCAGCAATTCCAGGCCACTCAGCAGCGCCTCGGGCTTGTAGTCGACGAATACGGCGAGCTGCTGGGGCTCGTCACGCTGGAGGACATCCTCGAGGAAATCGTCGGCGAATTCACCACCCAGGTCCCCGGCGGGGCCGAGAGCTTCGAGCGTGACGCCGACGGGAGCATTGTAGTCGACGGAATGGCCTCGCTGCGGATGCTCAATCGCAAGCTCGGCACCGACTTTCCGCTCGACGGTCCGAAGACGCTGAACGGGCTGATCGTCGAGCAATTGGGTGAAATCCCGGCGGCCGGCGCGAGCGTCCGGCTGGCCGGCCAGCAGATCGAAATCCTCCACGTCCAGGACCGTGCCGTGAAAGTGGTCAAGCTGCTGCCGCCCGTGGGCCGAAGCACGGTCCCGGCTTTACAAACCAGCAGCGAGCAGGCATCATCGATAAGCTAAGTTTTATGCGTCTGGAATAGGGCTTGCTTACGTAAGTTCAAGTGGCACGCGAGGTTGCCCCAGGGCTCAAGCTCGCGGCCGGTGGGGATTCGAAGCAATCATGGCAACCAACGCGGCACCACGCACGATCAGCGGCCTCGCCCGGGCGATGGTCCAGCACGGGCTGTTGTCCGAGTACGACGCCGAGGCCATGCAATCGCAGGCCCAGGCCGCGAACATCGGGTTCGTCGAACAGATGGTGGTGGCGAAGCGCATGAGCGCTGCCCAGATCGCCATGTTCGCCTCGCGCGCGTTCGGCACGCCGATGATGGACCTTGCCGGCTTCGACACCGAGCACATCAACAAGGACCTGGTCGATGCGCGCATCGCCGTGGCGCGGCGCGTGCTGCCCCTCTACAAGCGCGGCAACCGGCTCTTCGTGGCGGTGTCCGATCCGGCCAATCTCCAGGCATTGGACGAGGTCCGCTTCAAGACCAACCTGGTCGTCGATCCGGTCGTCGTCGAGGACGACAAGCTCGGCCAGACGATCGCCAAGGTCGTCGAGACGGCCGGCCAGAAGCTCGCGTCGATGGTCACCGAGGATGATCTCGAGATCGACGTCGAGGAGTCGACCAAGCCGAACGACGACGAATCCAACCCCGACGTCGACGACGCGCCGGTGGTGCGCTACCTGCAGAAGGTGCTGGTCGACGCGATCAGCACGGGGGTCTCCGACATCCACATGGAGCCCTACGAAAAGTTCTACCGCATCCGCTACCGTCTCGACGGGCAGTTGAACGAGGTCGCCCAGCCGCCCCTGGCCATCAAGGACAAGCTCGCCTCGCGCATCAAGGTGATCTCCAAGCTCGACATCTCGGAGAAGCGCGTGCCCCAGGACGGGCGGATGAAGCTGGTGATCTCGAAGAACCGGTCGATCGACTTCCGGGTCTCGACGCTGCCGACGCTCTACGGCGAGAAGATCGTGCTGCGGATTCTCGACTCCGCGGGGGTCAAGCTCGGCATCGAGGCCCTGGGCTACGAGCCCGACCAGCAAAAGATCCTCTTAGACGCCATCAAGCGGCCCTACGGGATGATCCTGGTCACGGGGCCGACGGGGAGCGGCAAGACGGTGTCGCTCTACACTTGCCTCAACATCCTGAACCAGCCGGGGATCAACATCTCCACCGCCGAGGACCCGGCGGAAATCCAGCTCCCCGGCGTGAACCAGGTCAACGTCAACGACAAGCAGGGGCTCACCTTCGCGACCGCCTTGCGCGCCTTCCTACGCCAGGACCCGGACATCGTGATGGTCGGCGAAATCCGCGACCTCGAGACCGCCGAGATCGCGGTCAAGGCCGCCCAGACCGGCCACCTGGTGCTCTCCACGCTGCACACCAACGACGCCCCGGCCACCCTGCAGCGGCTGGCCAACATGGGGGTGGCGCCGTTCAACATCGCCTCCTCGGTGATCCTGATCACGGCGCAGCGCCTGGCGCGCAAGCTCTGCACCTGCAAGAAACCCGAGGAGATCCCGCCGGAGGCGCTCCTCCAGGCCGGCTTCACCGAGGAGGACCTCGACGGCTCGTGGCAGGCCTACGCGCCCGCCGGCTGCGACGTGTGCAAGAACACCGGCTACAAGGGCCGCACCGGGATCTACGAAGTCATGCCGATCTCCGACGACATGCGGCAGATGATCATGCGCAACGCCAATGCCCTGGAGCTCGCCGAGCAGGCGCAGAAGGAAGGCATCAAGAACATGCGCCAGTCGGGCCTGCTCAAAGTCAAGCAGGGCATGACCTCGCTCGAGGAAATCGAGGCGGTCACCAACGAATAACCGTCTGAAGAGAGTCACCCATGGCCACCACCGCAGTCGCACCACGCCGGGACGCCCGGATCAAGGAATACACCTTCCTCTGGGAAGGCACCGACCGGAACAACCGCAACGTGCGCGGCGAAGCGAAAGCCGCGTCGGAAGCGGTCGTCACGTCGAACCTGCGCCGCCAGGGCATCCGCATCACCAAGCTCAAGCGCCAGACGTTCCGCGGCGGTAGCCGGGTCAACGAGAAGGACATTACCTTCTTCACCCGGCAGCTCGCGACGATGCTGAAGGCCGGCGTGCCGCTCCTCCAGTCGTTCGAGATCGTCGCCCGGGGGCACAAGAACCCGCGCTTCGCGCGGCTGATGATGGACATCAAGGGACGGGTCGAGGCCGGTTCCAGCCTGTCGCAGGCGTTCCGCGAGCATCCTGGCCAGTTCGATTCGCTGTACTGCAACCTCGTAGGCGCCGGCGAGACCTCCGGCATGCTCGACGCGATCCTCGACCGGCTCGCGACCTACAAGGAAAAGATCCTCGCCATCAAGAGCAAGATCAAGTCGGCGCTGTTCTACCCGATCTCGGTGGTCACCGTCGCGATCATCGTGGTGTGGGTGATCATGGTCTGGGTGATCCCGGCCTTCAAGCAGGTGTTCACCAATTTCGGCGCGAACCTGCCGGCGCCCACGCTGATCGTCATCGCCATCTCGGACTTCTTCGTGTCCTACTGGTGGATCATGGCGGCGGTCGTCGCCGGTGCGCTGATCTCATTCTTCTTCCTGCTCCGGCGCTCCGCGGGCTTCCGCTACATGATCGACCGGATCTCGCTCAGGCTGCCGGTCGTCGGCAGCATCGTCGAGAAGGCGACCATCGCCCGATGGACCCGGACGCTCGCGACCATGTTCGCCGCGGGCGTGCCGCTGGTCGAGTCGCTGGATGCGGTCGCGGGGGCCGCCGGAAACGCGGTGTTCGCGGCGGGGACCCGCAGGATCCAGACCGAGGTCGCTACCGGCACGAGCCTCACCAACGCGATGCACAACACGGGGCTCTTCCCGCAGATGGTGCTGCAGATGACGCAGATCGGCGAGGAGTCCGGCTCGCTCGACGGCATGCTCTCCAAGGTCGCGGACTTCTACGAGCGCGAGGTCGACGACGCCGTCGCCGCGATGTCGAGCCTGCTCGAGCCGATCATCATCGTGTTCCTCGGCGTGGTGATCGGCGGTCTGGTCGTGGCGATGTACCTTCCGATCTTCAAGCTGGGTTCGGTCGTCTGAGGCGGACAGGGCCACGGCCATGGCCGCGATAGCGATGGGGCCGCTGGCGGCGGCTTCCATCGCGGCCCTGCTCGGACTGTGCGTCGGGAGTTTCCTCAACGTCGTCATCCACCGCCTGCCGAAGATGCTCGAGCGCGGCTGGCAGGCCCAGTGCGCCGAGCTCGCGGGCGAGTCGCCGGCCGGGCTGCCCGCCTACAACCTGCTGGTGCCGCGGTCGCAGTGCCCCGCGTGCGGACACCGCATCTCGGCGCTCGAGAACATTCCCGTCGTTAGCTTCCTCGCCCTGCGCGGACGCTGCTCCGCGTGCGCCGCGGCCATTTCGTCGCGCTACCCGATGGTGGAGCTCCTCACCGGCGTGCTCACGGTCGCCGCGGTGCTGCGCTTCGGCTTCACGCCCGTGGCGCTCGCCGCCTGCGTGCTGCTCTGGTCGCTGATCGCGCTCACGTTCATCGACTTCGACACCCAGCTTCTGCCCGACAACATCACGCTGCCGCTGGCCTGGGCCGGGTTGCTCGCGAACGTCGCGGGCCTCTCGCCCGCGGCGTCGAGCCTGCGCGACGCGGTGATCGGCGCGGTCGCCGGCTACCTCGCGCTCTGGGCGGTGTACTGGATCTTCAAGCTCGTCCGCGGCAAGGAAGGGATGGGCTACGGAGACTTCAAGCTCTTGTCTGCGCTGGGTGCCTGGCTGGGCTGGCAGATGTTGCCGCTGATCGTGCTGCTGTCGTCCGTGATCGGAGCCGCGATCGGCATCAGCCTCGTCGTGTTCAAGGGCCGCGACCATCAGATCCCGCTGGCGTTCGGCCCCTACCTGGCGATCGCGGGCGCCGTCGCGCTCTTTTTCGGCAAGCCGCTCATGGCGCTCTACCTGCCCGGCGGGTAGCCATGGCGTACGTCGTCGGGCTGACCGGGGGCATCGGCAGCGGCAAGAGCGCGGTCGCCGATGCTTTTGGCGCGCTGGGGGTCGAGATCGTCGATGCCGATGCGCTGGCCCATCGGCTCTCCGCCCCGGGGCAGCGCGGCCTCGCCGCGATCCGCGAGGCCTTCGGCGACGGCGTCCTGACGCCCGCCGGAGAGCTCGATCGAGCCGCTCTTCGCCGGCGCGTGTTCGCGGATGGCAACGCGCGCGAAACGCTCGAAGCCGCGCTGCACCCGCTGATCCGCGGCGAAGCCGAGCGCGAAGTGCGCGGCTGGCGCGGCCCCTACGGTATCGTCGTCGTTCCGCTTCTGCTCGAGCGCCAGGGCCTGCGCTCGCTCATCGACCGGGTGCTGGTGGTCGACTGCGCGGAAGACGAGCAGGTGCGCCGCGTCGTCGCACGCAGTGGGCTCGCTCCGGAGGAGGTCCGCGCCATCATGGCCACGCAGATCGATCGCACGCGTCGCCTCGCGGCCGCCGACGATGTGCTGGACAACAGCGGTCCGATGGCGCGCATCGCGGCGCAGGTCCGCGGGCTCGATCGGCGCTACCGCGAGCTCGCGACCGTGCGCGCTCGCTAAATGATCTCGCGGACATGCGCTTCGCACTCCGCCCTCGGCAGTTCAGGCACAATGGCGACGGCGATTGCCGGTCATGGATCTGATCCGCTATGAGCATCCGCTGAACGAGCGCATCCGCACGCTGATGCGGCTCGAGGATCTGTACGGACGGGCGCTGTTCTTCACCGAGCAGTCCGCACCGGCGGACCACCATGCCGCGCTGCTCGCGCTGTTCGAGATCATCGACGTCGCGGCGCGAGCGGATCTGAAGACCGACATCCTCCAGGAACTCGAGCGGCAGCGGCAGCTTCTGTCACCGCTTCGCAGCAACCCGGCGATCGAAGCGCGGGCGCTCGATTCGGTGCTCGCGGACATCGACACTGTCGCCGCCAACCTGCTGGCGCAGACCGGGAAGATCGGCACGCAGGTTCGCGACAACGAATGGCTGATGGCGATCAAGCAGCGCACCGGGATCCCGGGTGGGGTCTGCGAATTCGACCTGCCCGCCTATCACCACTGGCTCAACCTCGACGCGTCGGAGCGCCAGGCCAACCTGCGCTGCTGGCTCGGGCCGCTGCTGCCGATCCATTCCGGGCTGTCGATCATCCTGCGGCTGCTGCGGGAGAACGGCCGCACGGGTCATCACACGGCCCGGCACGGCGTGTTCCAGCTGATGCTCACCACCGCCAAAGTCGCGCAGCTCCTGCGTCTCTCGCTCGGCCGCGACCTTCCCTGCATTCCCGAGATCAGCGCCAACAAGTACGCGCTCAACATCCGCTTCGTCGGTGCCGCAGGCATGGACCGCGGCGCGCTCTACGAGGGCGACGTCGAGTTCGACCTGATGTTCTGCAACCTGTGACGAAACCCGCTCCGGCGGGCCGAACGGTGGCCTGCCCCTCCTGCGGCGCGCGGGTCGCGTGGGAGCCCGGAAGCTCCTGCCGTCCGTTCTGCTCCGAGCGTTGCCGGCTCGTCGACCTCGGCGCCTGGGTCAGCGAGTCCTACCGCGTGCCCGCCGAGGAGCGGGAAGGCGCGGACGATTCCGCATCCTGATCGCCGGCGTCGCGCCACGCCGCGCGGCGCAGCGCGACGCCGTGCGCGCCGCTGGCGATCGCCGCTTCCAGATCCGCGCGCTCGAGCCCGCCCAGGGCGTAGACCGGCAGCGGCGTTACGCGCAGGAGCTCCTCAACGCGCGGCCAGCCGAGCGGTGCGGCGCCGGGATGCGACGGCGTGCGCGCGACCGGTCCCAGCACTGCGAAGTCGAGCTCGAGCGTGGCGGCCCGCGCGAGCTCCGCCTCGTCGTGGCACGACGCCGCGCACAGTAGCCCGGACGGGCGCTCGCGTGCGGAGAGGAGCGCGGCGGCCGGCCAGTGCACGCCCGCGCAGCCGAGCTCGCGCGCGAGCGCCGCGTCCCCGTTGAGAAGAACGCGCGTGCGCGCCGCGCTCGCGAGCGGCAGCAGCCGTGCGGCGAACCGGCGCAGGCGCTCGAGGGGCCACGCTTTTTCGCGGAGCTGCACGAGCTCGAGGCCGCCCGCGAACGCGCGCTCCGCGCGAGCCAGAAACGCCTCCTCGCCGAGCTCCTCCGCCATCGAAATGCCGTAGACGGCAGGCAGGTGCAGCGCCCGCAGGATCGGAGTGTTCGCCGGGAGCAGAGGTGCGACGTCGAAGGCGCCCGGCGTCTGCCAGGCGATCGCCTGCCCGTCGCGTCCCTGCGGCTCGCCCTTCCAGGCGAACACCCGAAAGAAGTGGAGCTCGACGTGGGCGTGCGGATAAACGTAGGTCCTCGTGAGCCACGGCGCCGCCCGCGTGACTTCGATGCCGAGCTCTTCGCGGAGCTCGCGCACGAGCGCATCGCGCATCGATTCGCCCGGCTCGCGCTTGCCGCCGGGAAACTCCCAGTAGCCGGCATAGGGCGTGCCCGGCACCCGCTGGGCGAGGAGCACGCGCCCGTCGTCCCGCAACAGCACCGCGGCGGCGACGGGTACGGTCCGCGCGCTCAACGGACGCGCTTCAGCGCACGCGCGCCGGCATGGGCGCGCGCGAATTGCCAGGCGACGCGGCCGCTGCGCGATCCGCGCTGCAGCGCGAACTGAATCGCTTCCCGGTGCAGCGCCTCGCGCGCGGCCCCCTCGCGCGGGAGATCGACGCCGTGGACGCGGAGCCAGCGATCGACGGCAGCGAGGTAATCATCCTGGCTGAACGGGTAGAACGAGATCCACAACCCGAAGCGCTCGGAGAGCGAGATCTTCTCCTCGACCGATTCTCCGGGATGCACCTCCTCCCCGACGTGCCGGGTCTCCAGGTTCTCGGCGAAGTACTCCGGCAGCAGATGACGGCGGTTCGACGTGGCGTAGATGAGCACGTTGACCGAGGGTGCGGCGACGCTCCCGTCGAGCATCACCTTGAGCGCCTTGTAGCCCGGCTCGTTGGCGTCGAAGGACAGGTCGTCGCAGAACACGATGAAGCGCTCCGGCCGGCCGTCGATCGCGTCGACGATGTCCGGCAGGTCGACGAGATCGGCCTTGTCGACCTCGATCAGCCGCAGCCCTTTCGCGGCGTACTTGCCGAGCATGGCTTTCACGAGCGAGGACTTGCCGGTGCCGCGCGAGCCGGTGAGCAGCACGTTGTTCGCGGGCAGTCCGGCGATGAACTGGCGCGTGTTGCCGTCGATCGAGCGCTTCTGCTCGTCGATGGCGACGAGATCGTCGAGCTGGATCGTGCGCGGGTGAGCCACCGCCTGCAGGTATCCCCGCTCCCCGCGCTTGCGCCAGCGGAAGGCGCGGGCCTTCCAGTCCGGCGGCGGCGGCACCGGGGGCATGAGCGCCTCGAACCGCGCGAGCAGGCTCTCCGCGCGGTCGAGCGCCCTGCCCAGAGGCTCGTCGATGCTGCGGCGCCTGGTCACGAGCGATAGTCGGCGTTGATGCTCACGTAGTCGTGCGAGAGATCGCAAGTCCACAGCGTCGAGCTCGCGCGGCCGCGGCCCAGCGCCACCCGCACGTCGATCTCCGGCTTGCGCATGACCCGCTGGCCGTCTTCCTCGCGGTACGACGCGGCGCGGCCCCCGTCGGCGACCACGGCCACGTCGTCCAGCCAGAAGGACACGCGCGCCGGATCGAGGTCGGCGATGCCCGCGTTGCCGATCGCGCACAGTATCCGCCCGAGGTTGGGGTCGGAGGCGAAGAACGCGGTCTTGACCAGGGGCGAATGGGCGATCGCACGGGCGACGCGGTCGCATTCCGCCGCGTCGCGTCCGTTCTCGACCAGGATCGAGATGAACTTGGTCGCGCCTTCGCCGTCCCGCACGATCGCCTGCGCGAGCTCGAGCGCGACCGCGGCGATCGCCTCGCGAACCGGAGCCGCCCGCGGATCGGAAGCGCGCTCGATCGGCGCCAGCGGCGCCTGCTGCGTGGCGAGCACGACGAAGCTGTCGTTGGTCGACGTATCGCCCTCGATCGTCACACGGTTGAACGATGCGTTGGCCGCCTCGCGCGCGAGCCCGTCGAGGAGATCGCGGCCGATCGGCGCGTCCGTCGCCACGAAGCTGAGCAGCGTCGCCATGTTGGGCGCGATCATGCCCGCGCCCTTCGCGATGCCGGTGACCGTGACGTCGACGCCGTCGACCGCGGTCCGGCGGGACGCGGCCTTCGGCACCGTGTCGGTGGTCATGATGGTGCGCGCCGCCGCGGCCCAGTTCCGCTCGGCGAGCGCGGCGGCGCAAGCCGGAACCGCGGCCACGATCCGGTCGACCGGCAGGGATTCCATGATCACGCCGGTCGAGAAGGGCAGCACTTCGTCGGCCGCGCAGCGGACCGCGGCGCCGACCGCCGCGCAGACGGCCCGCGCGTCCGCGAGCCCCTTCGCCCCGGTGCCCGCGTTGGCGTTGCCCGCGTTGACGACCAGCGCCTGGACCGGCCGGCGGCGGGCGAGATGCTCGCGGCAGACGGTGACCGGCGCCGCGCAGAATCGATTGCGCGTGAACACGCCGGACGCTTGCGTGCCCGGCGTCAGCGCGACGACGAGCAGGTCATCGCGCTCCCACCGCTTGATGCGCGCCGCGGCGGTACCGAGCGCGACACCGCGGACGGGCAGAATCTCGTCGGGCGTGCGTGGAGCGTAGTTGACGGGCATGGGGCCGGCGGGCTTCAGAAGCGCCGCATTCTACTCCGCGCCGGCGGATTCACGTCCTTCGCGCGGCGCGGCGGCTCTCGACGGGCGGCCGCGTCGGGGCGCCCTCGGCGCGCAGGCAGCGGCCGAGTCAGATCCGCCCGTGGCAGTGCTTGTACTTCTTGCCGCTGCCGCAGGGGCAGGGATCGTTGCGGCCGACCTTGGGTCCGGAGCGTGCGAACGGCGGTGCGGCCACTGCGACCTGCGGCTCGGTCGCCGCGGCGGCGAGCGCCTCTTCGTAGCCCGCGTGCTGGTAGCGCACGTTGGACACCGCCGGCGCCTCCTCGACCGCGCGCACATCCTGCTGCGAGCGCACCTGCACCTTCAGCACCATCTTCACGACGTCCTGCTTGATGTGGTCGAGCATGTCAGAGAAGAGATCGAAGGCCTCGCGCTTGTACTCCTGCTTCGGGTTCTTCTGCGCGTAGCCGCGCAGGTGGATGCCCTGGCGCAGGTGATCGAGCGAGGCGAGGTGCTCGCGCCAGTGCTGGTCGAGGGTCTGCAGCATCAGGTCGCGCTCGAACTTGTGGAAGAGCTCGCCTCCGACCATGCCGACCTTGGCTTCGTACGCCTTGAGAGCGATATCGCGAGCGCGCTCGCGGATCGCATCGTCGGAGATCTCCGGCTCCTCTCTGAGCCAGGCGCTCGCAGGCGCACGCAGATCGTAGTCGCTCGCGAGCACCGTCTCCAGCCCGGGGAGGTCCCACTGCTCCTCGATCGATTCCGGCGGCACGTACAGCCTCGCGGCGTCCTCGATCTGGCCGCCGATCATGTTCTGGATGGTCTCGGAGATGTTCTCGCTTTCCAGCAGCTCGTTGCGCTGCTGGTAGATCACGCGGCGCTGATCGTTGGCGACGTCGTCGTACTCTAGAAGCTGCTTGCGGATGTCGAAGTTCCTCGACTCCACGCGAGTCTGCGCCTTGGCGATCGACCGGTTGACGATCGAGTGCTCGATCGGCTCGCCCTCAGGCATCTTCAGCCGTTGCATGATGGCGGAGAGGCGCTCGCCGCCGAAGATTCGCAGCAGCGGGTCCTCGAGCGAAAGATAGAAGCGCGACGACCCGGGGTCGCCCTGCCGGCCGGAGCGGCCGCGGAGCTGGTTATCGATGCGCCGCGACTCGTGGCGCTCGGTGCCGACGATGTGCAGGCCTCCGGCGGCGATCACCGCGTCGTGCCGGACCTGCCACTCGGCGCGCAGCTTGGCGATCTGCGCGTCTTTCTCTTCCAGCGGGAGCGCCTCGTCCTCGCGAAGCTGCAGGATTTGCGGCTCGATCGCGCCGCCGAGCACGATGTCGGTGCCGCGGCCGGCCATGTTGGTCGCGATGGTGATCATCTTCGGCCGGCCGGCCTGGGCGACGATCTCGGCTTCGCGCGCGTGCTGCTTGGCGTTGAGGACCTGGTGCGCAAGCTTGCGCTTCTCCAGGTGCCCGGAAAGCATCTCCGAATTCTCGATCGAGGTCGTGCCGACCAGCACGGGCTGCCCGCGCTCGTGGCAATCCTGGATGTCGCCGATGATCGCCTCGACCTTCTCCTGCAAGGTCCGGAACACGAGGTCGTTCTCGTCCTTGCGGACCATCTTGAGGTGCGTCGGGATCACCACCGTCTCGAGGTGATAGATCTGCTGGAATTCGAAAGCTTCGGTGTCGGCTGTGCCGGTCATCCCGGCGAGCCGCTGGTACATCCGGAAGTAGTTCTGGAAGGTGATCGAGGCCAGCGTCTGGTTCTCGCGCTGGATCGGCACGCCCTCCTTCGCCTCCACCGCCTGGTGCAGGCCCTCCGACCAGCGCCGTCCCGCCATCAGCCGCCCGGTGAACTCGTCGACGATGACGACCTCGCCGTCCTGCACGACGTAATGCTGATCGCGGTGATACAGCGCGTGCGCGCGCAGGGCCGCGTAGAGATGGTGCATCAGCCCGATGTTGTGCGCGTCGTACAGGCTGGTCCCGGCCGGGAGCAGCTCGGCGTCGGTGAGGATGTTCTCCGCACGCTCGTGGCCGGCCTCGGAGAGGAGCACCTGGTGGGCCTTCTCGTCGACCCAATAGTCGCCTGCGCCCTGCTCCTCCTTCTGCCGGCTGAGCCGCGGCGCGATCTCGTTCAGGCGATAGTAGAGCTCGACGTTGTCCTCGGACTGGCCGGAGATGATGAGCGGGGTGCGCGCTTCGTCGATCAGGATCGAGTCCACCTCGTCGACGATCGCGAAGTTGAGTCCGCGCTGCACCCGGTCCGCGGCCTGGAACACCATGTTGTCGCGCAGGTAGTCGAAGCCGAACTCGTTGTTGGTACCGTAGGTGATGTCCGCGGCGTACGCCACCTGCTTGTCGGCGTGGGCCATCTGCGACAGATTGATCCCCACCTGGAGGCCGAGGAAGCGGTAGATCCGCCCCATCCAGTCGGCGTCGCGCTGGGCGAGGTAGTCGTTGACCGTGACGATGTGGACGCCGTTCCCGGAAAGCGCGTTAAGGTACGCGGGCAGGGTCGCCACCAGCGTCTTGCCCTCGCCCGTGCGCATCTCGGCGATCTTGCCGTGATGCAGGACCATGCCGCCGATGAGCTGCACGTCGAAGTGGCGCATCTGCAGCGTGCGCTTGCCCGCCTCGCGCACGACCGCGAACGCCTCCGGCAGGACGGAGTCGAGCTCCTCGCCGTTGCCGACCCGCTCGCGAAGCGCCTGGGTGCGGTTGCGCAGCTCGTCGTCGGACAGCGCCGCGGTCTGCGGCTCGAGCGCGTTGATCCGGCGCACTACCTGGCCGTACTGCTTGAGCAGGCGCTCGTTGCGGCTCCCGAAGATCTTGGTGAGGATGTTGGAAATCACGTTTTCTTAACTGCCGCCGGCCGCAAGAAAAAGCAAGGGGTGAGGATTTCCTCACCCCCGCCTATCTCTGGCACGCTCTATGGGTCAGTTGGCAGACACCAAAAACCGCGCCGGGTTTTGAGGCACGCCGTTCAGGCGCACTTCGAAGTGCAGGTGCGGCCCGGTTGCTCGTCCCGTCGAGCCGACCGTGGCAACCTTCTGGCCACGGACCACCAGGTCGCCCTCCTTCACGAAGAGCCGCGACGCGTGCGCGTAGCGCGTGACCAGGCCATTGCCATGGTCGATCTCGACCATTTTACCATACTGGGCGTGCACGTCCGCGAAGATCACCTTGCCGCTCGCGGCCGCGACGATCGGCGTTCCCGCCTCGGACGGGAAATCGAGGCCTTCGTGGAAGCTCTTCTGGCCGGTGAACGGATCGATGCGCCAGCCGAAGCTCGACGAGAGCCAGCCGCCATCCACCGGCGCGAGCGTCGGCAGGAACTGCTTGTTGGCGGAATTGCTGACCAGCAGCGCCTCGAGCACCGTGAGCTGATCGGAGCGCTCCTCGACTGCGTGCGACAGGTCCGCCAGCAACGCATCGAACTCCGGCACGGTGAAGTCGCGCGAAACGGTCGGCGCCGCGCCACCGCGTCCGGGCGCCTTGCCGGGCTCGCTCGGCGGAGGAAGATCCTTCGGCTTGAGGCCCGCCATCTGCGCCAGGCGGTCGCCGAGGCCGTCGAGCTGCAGCAGTTGCGCCTGGAGCTCGCCAAGCTTGACCGCCATCGCGTTCAAGTGTCCCTGTACCACTTCCTGCGCCTTTCGCGCCTCTTCGCGCTGATCGTCGAGGAGGATGACCTGGAGGAGCGGATGCTTGACCGCGTCCGCGTAGCGCAGCGTGAGGTAGTTGAACAGCAGGGTGAAGGAGAAGAAAAGCACCAGGAGGGCGATTACGCCCGCCGTCCAGTGCCTCCAGTCCAGCGTCAGGGTCCGGGCCCGGCTCATGGCGCCGGACACCACAATGATGTTCAAATGCTCTGCTCCCCATGCTGCCGGCCCAGCCCGGCCGTGCAGCCAAGCACGACAGACCCAACCCAAGCATGCGCCCGCTGCGCGACATCCTGACCACCGAGCCCGCGCTCGCCGGCTCGCTTCACCGGCATCGTCGGGAGGCGGCGCTCCTTGCACGCCTGCGCACGCTTCTGCCCCCGGCACTCGCCGCCCAAGTCCGCGTCGCCGATGGCTCGCGGTCCGATCTCCTGCTCGCCGCCGCTACGGGCGCCGCCGCGACGCTTATCCGCCACCGGGGCCCCGAAGTGCTCGAAAAGCTCGCCGGGGAGGGGTGGAAATTTACTGGAATACAGGTGCGGGTGCAAGTCCGGCCAACTTTCACCCAAAGAGGTAAAGTTTATGCAAAACAACTGGATAGGGAGGCCGCCGAAGCAGTGCGCGACGGCGCCGACCGCATCGCCGACCCGGATCTGGCCGCGGCGCTGCGCCGTCTGGCCGAGCGCGGAGCTGGAGTCTCAGAAGACGAGCAGCGCTCGCTCCAGGGCGTAGAAGACCAACACCCCAAGCAGAAGAAATAGCGTGTAGCGGACGACCAGGCCGATGAAGCGCAGGTAGCGTCGGTCGCGCTTGACCAGATAGAGCGCACCGGCCGCGGCGATGGCGGCGAGCGCGAGGAATAGCAGGAGACGGACGAGGACCAACGACGTCGCCTTCTCGATGCCGCCCGGGCTGCCGCCCGCGCGGACGCGCGCCGGCGGTCCCGGCCGGGGCTGCCCGAAAACTCAGGCCGCCTGCAGCTGCCAGGCGAGAAACGCGTGCGGCACCTCGCCCGGGGCATCGAAGCTCACCAGCTCCCAGGCCTCGGGCCGGTCCAGCAGCGCCCGCGAGACCGCGTTGTTGAGCGCGTGCCCCGACTTGAACGCCGCGTAGGTGCCGATCAGCGGGTGCCCGAGCAGATACAGATCGCCGATGGCGTCGAGAACCTTGTGCTTCACGAACTCGTTGTCGTAGCGCAGGCCCTCGCTGTTGAGCACCCGCGTCTCGTCGAGCACGATCGCGTTCTGCAGGCTTCCGCCGAGGGCGAGCCCCGCCTCGCGCATCGCTTCCACGTCCTCCATGAAGGCGAAGGTGCGGGCCCGGCTCACTTCCTTCGTATACGAATGGTGAGCGAAGTCGATCACGACCTGGCGGCTCTCGGTTCCGAACACCGGGTGCGGAAAGTCGATGGTGAAGTCGAGCTTGAACCCGTGGAACGGCTCGAAGCGCGCCCATTTGTCGTCGCGGCGCACCTCGACCGGCTCCTTGATGCGCAGGTAGCGCTTGCGCGCGTTCTGCTCCTCGATGCCTGCGGACTGCAGGAGGAATACGAACGGGCCCGCGCTGCCGTCCATGATCGGGATCTCGGGGCCGGCGACGTCGACGTGGAGATTGTCGATGCCCAGGCCAGCCAGCGCGGACATCAGGTGCTCGACCGTCGAGATCCGGGCACCATCCTTCTCCAGCGACGAGGAAAGCCGCGTGTCGCGAACGTTGATGGCGTGCGCGGGAATCGTCACGGGCTCCGGCAGATCGACGCGGTGGAAGACGATGCCGGTGTCCGGCGGGGCCGGGCGCAGGTTGAGATCCACGCGTGCCCCGGTGTGCAGCCCCACGCCGGTCGTGCGGATCGAGCTCTTGAGGGTTCGTTGTTTGAGCATGGTGTCGATGGCTTTCCCTCGTCCTAGCGGACGCCGATGCAGCTATTCACATGGCGCCTCAAGGATTTAGCCGCGGCGATACTATCACAGTCGGCTCCCCCGCGGCGCGTTTTCGCACGAGGGCCGGAGGCCCTTGCGCGGCCCTTTATGCTTCGTCCGGTCGACCGAGGCATTCGTTCACGCATCGCGAACGCCCCTAGTCGGCCTGCTTGCGCAGGAAGGCGGGAATCTCGGACGGGTCGAAGCCCGAGGCGTGCGCGCCCTGCGACGGCGCGGTCCGGCCGCGGCGAATCACCGCAGGCGTGCGCTCGAGGTGGTCGTAGTCCACCGCGTCGGCCGTGGTGCCGAGGCCGTCGGTGCCGGTGCGCTCGATCACGTGCTCGACGACTTCAAGCCGCGGCTGCCGCGCCTTGGCCGTGCCGCTCCCGAGTCCCGTTGCGACCATCGTCACGCGCAGGCGGTCCTCCATCGTTTCGTCGATCACTGTCCCGACGATCACCATCGCGTCCTCGGCCGTGAATCCCTTGATGGTGTTCATCACCTCGTGGTACTCCTTCATCTTGAGGCCCGCCGACGCGGTGATGTTGACCAGCACGCCGCGGGCGCCCGCGAGATTGACCTCCTCCAGCAGCGGGCTCGCGACGGCGCGCTCCGCGGCCTGACGCGCGCGATCGACGCCGTCCGCGGTCGCCGAGCCCATCATCGCCATCCCGATCTCCGACATGACGGTGCGCACGTCGGCGAAGTCGACGTTCACGAGGCCGGGGTAGTTGATCACCTCGGCGATGCCCGCCACGGCGCTGTGCAGAACCTCGTTGGCGGCTGCGTAGGCATCGAGCACCGACACCTCCTCGCCGAGCACCTGCATGAGCTTGTCGTTGGGGATGATGATCAGCGAATCGACGGTCTTCGACAGCTCGTCGATGCCGGCCTGCGCGACCTTCTGGCGCTTGCCTTCGAACTTGAAGGGCCGGGTAACGACGGCCACGGTGAGGATGCCGCGCTCCTTCGCGACCTGGGCCACGACCGGCCCGGCCCCGGTGCCCGTCCCGCCGCCCATGCCGGCAGTGATGAACAGCATGTCGGCGCCGTCGATCGCCTCCGCGATCCTGTCGCGATCCTCCATCGCCGCGTCGCGGCCCACTTCGGGGCGCGCTCCCGCCCCTAGGCCGCGGGTCAGGTTGCTGCCGAGCTGCAGCTGGATGCGCGCCGTCGAGCGCCTGAGCGCCTGCGAGTCGGTGTTGGCGACGATGAACTCCACGCCGCTCACGCCGCGGCCGATCATGTGCTCTACCGCGTTGCCGCCGCAGCCGCCGACGCCGATGACCTTGATGACGGCTTCCTGCGGACCTTCGTCGATGATCTCGAACATGGTGTGCTCCTATCTCCTGTCGAATGAAAAGACCGATCGGCTCTGCGCTCTCTGTGTTTTTTCCCAGCAGTCACTGCCGAGAATCGACGGCCGTCGATCCTCGGGAAGCATTTCCGCGCGAAAGCAGGTTTTCATCGTTTGCGCGTGTGCCTAAAAATTCGCCTTGAACCATCGCTTCATCTTTCCGGCCACGTTGGTGAGCCCGCGGCCTTCGGCGCGCAGCTGCTCCTCGCGCAGGTGCTGCTCGCGCCCCTCGAGCAGCAGCCCCACGGCGGTGGCATAGCGCGGGCTGCGCACGACGTCGGCGAGACCGCCGACGTACGCCGGAACGCCGATGCGCACTGGGAGGTGGAAGACCTCTTCGCCCAGCTCGATCATTCCGGCGAGCAGCGCCGAGCCTCCGGTCAGCACGATCCCCGACGAGAGCAGCTCCTCGAAGCCGCTGCGCCGCAGCTCGGCCTGCGCGAGCGTGTAGAGCTCCTCGATGCGCGGTTCGATCACCTCGGCCAGCGTTTGTCGCGAGAGCTTGCGCGGGCCCCGCTCGCCCACGCCCGGGACCTCGATGACGTCGTTCGGGTCGGCGAGCTGGCGCAGCGCGCAGCCGTGCCGAAGCTTGAGCTCCTCGGCGTCCTTGGTCGGCGTCCGCAGCGTCATCGCGATGTCGTTGGTGACCTGGTCGCCGGCGATCGGGATGACGGCGGTGTGACGGATCGCGCCGCCGGTGAAGACCGCGAGGTCGGTCGTGCCGCCGCCGACGTCCATCAGGCAGACGCCCAGCTCCTTCTCGTCGTCGTTCAGCACCGCCTGCGCGGCCGCGAGCGGCTGCAGCATCACGTCCTTCACTTGCAGCCCGCAGCGGCGCACGCACTTGGTGATGTTCTCGACCGCCGACACGGCACCGGTAACGATGTGGACCTTGACCTCCAGGCGCACCCCGCTCATCCCCAGCGGCTCGCGCACGTCCTCCTGCCCGTCGATGATGAATTCCTGCGGCAGGATGTGCAGGATCTCCTGATCGTTCGGGATCGCGATCGCCTTCGCGGTCTCCACGACGCGGTCGATGTCGGCCTGGGTCACCTCCTTCTCCTTGATCGCTACCATGCCGCTCGAGTTGAGGCTGCGGATGTGGCCGCCGCCGATGCCGGTGAAGACCTCGGTGATCGTGCAGTCGGCCATCAGCTCGGCTTCCTCCAGCACGCGCTGGATCGAAGCCATCGTCGTCTCGATGTTGACGACCACGCCCTTCTTCAAGCCCCGCGAGGGCTGCGCGCCCAGGCCGATGATGTTCAGGCGCTTCTCCGGCGAGATCTCCGCGACGATGGCGACGATCTTCGAGGTCCCGATGTCCAGGCCCACGATGAGGTTCTTGCTGTCCTTCACCATGCTTCGATCCCCTGTCCCGTCTTGCGCGTGTTTTTCTCTGTCGGGCCTTCCGTCCGCACGGCGAAGCCGCTGCCGTAGCGCAGGTCGACGTAGTCGACCCGCCTGCCGGTTCTCGCCAGAGCGCCGACCGTCCGCGCGTAGTAGGCGACGAACCGCGACAGCCGCTCCGCCGGGTCGTTGTGTCCGACTTCGATCGTGAGCGCCTGGCCGCCGGTCGTGCGCAGCCGCCACCCGCCCCGGCTCGACAGACGCAGCTCCGCGATCGCCAGCGCGCGACCCGCGAGCTGCGTGCCGTAGTCCCGGAACCGCGCGGCGACGAGCGGCGCGCTGCCTTCGGGCCCCGAGAGCTGCGGCAGGTCGCCGGCGAATTCGGCGGCGAAGACCTGGCCTTCGGTGTCGACCAGCGTCCCCTCGGTCCAGCGCGCCAGCGGCTCGTGCTCGACGACGCTGATGCGCAGCGTGTCCGGCCACTGGCGCCTCAGCGCAACGGACTTGATCCAGGGCACGCGCTCGAGCGAGGCCCGCGCTTCGGGAAAGCGCATGGTGAAGAAGGTGCCGCGCAGCTCCTCGCGCACGACCGCTTCCAGATACGCGGGATCGGCGCGCCTGAGGCTTCCGTCGACGACGACCTGGCGCAGCGCGAAGAGCGGCTGCCGGACCGCCCAGGTGCCGACGCCCCACGCCGCGAGCGCCGCCGCCGCGACCGCGAACGCGAGCGCGAGCAAATTCAGCTGCCGCGGGTTATCCCACATGGGCGCCTCGCAGGATCCGCACACAAAGCTCGGCGAAGTCGATGCCCGCCTGCTTCGCCGCCATCGGCACCAGGCTGTGTCCGGTCATGCCCGGCGAGGTGTTCACCTCGAGGAACTGCCACGAGCCGTCGTCCTCGAGGATGAGATCGAGCCTTCCCCAGCCGGTCGCGCCGACCAGGCGGAATGCGTCGAGCGACTGCGCCTGGATCGCCCGCTCGGAGGCTTCGGGAATTCCGCTCGGGCAGAAGTACCGCGTCTCGTCCGAGAAATACTTGTGGTGGTAGTCGTAGTTGCCCTGTGGGGCCTCGATGCGGATCAGCGGCAGCGGCCGGTCGTCGACGATCGACGACGTGAGCTCGATGCCGGCGACGAACTCCTCGACGAGCACGAGGTCGTCGTGCTGCTCGGCCTCGCGATAGGCGATCGCGAGCTCGTCGTGATCGACCACGCTGACTTTGGTGAGACCGATGGTCGACCCCTCGCGTGCCGGCTTGACGATCAGCGGCAGCCCGAGCTCGGCCACGACCGACCACCAGTCGGTGCGGGGGTCGACGATGCGATAGCGCGGCGTCGGGATGCCGCTCGCGAGCCAGACGAGCTTCGTGCGCCATTTGTCCATCGCCAGCGCGGAGCCCATCACGCCGCTCCCCGTGTAGGGAACGCCGAGGACTTCCAGAGCGCCCTGCACCGTTCCATCCTCGCCGTAGCGCCCGTGCAGGGCGATGAATGCGCGGTCGAAGCCCGCCGCCTTGAGCTCGTAGAGCGGGCGCTCGGCTGGATCGAAGGGATGCGCGTCGACGCCGCGGCTCCTGAGCGCGGCGAGCACCGCATTGCCCGACAGGAACGAAATCTCCCGCTCCGAGCTCGGTCCGCCCATCAGCACCGCGACTTTGCCGAACTCGCTCATGCGCGCTTCTCGCCGATGATCCGCACTTCGCGCTCGAGCGCGACGCCCGTCCGCGCCGCGACCACGCGCTGGACGTGCTCGATGAGCGCCTCGATGTCGGCCGCGAGCGCGCGGCGCCCGGCGTTGACGATGAAATTGGCGTGCTTGTCGGAAACGCTCGCGCCGCCGATCGCGAAGCCCTTGAGGCCGCAGCTCTCGATCAAGCGCGCTGCATGGTCACCCGGCGGGTTGCGGAACACGCTGCCGGCGTTGGGCAGGTCGAGCGGCTGCGTGGCGATGCGACGCGCTAGGAGCTCCTTGATCCGCGCGCGCGCCGCCTCGCCGTCGCCGAGCGCGAAGCGGAACCACGCGGCCGTGAAGACGCCATCCACCTCGCTTCCGTCCGCGCGCCTCACGGTCCGGTAGGCGATCGAATAGTCCGCGGGCCTGCAAATCGAGAACGTGCCGTCGCGGCGCAGGATCTCGACCTTGGCGACCTGGGCCCAGGTCTCTCCACCATAGCAGCCGGCGTTCATCGCCAGCGCTCCGCCGACCGTTCCGGGAATCCCCGCCAGGAACTCCGCGCCGGCGCAGCCGTGACGCGCGGCGAAGCGCGCGAGCTTCGGGCACGCCACGCCGGCATCGGCATAGACCAGCCCGTCGGCGACGGCCAGCGCTCCGCCCGGGTTGTGCATCAGGATCACGGCGCCGCGCACGCCGCCGTCCCGCACGAGCGTGTTGCTGCCGAGGCCGAGCACGGTCGTCGGCTCCGAGAGGGGCAGCTGCTTCAGGAACAGCGCCAGGTCGTCGCGATCCGCGGGAAGATAGGCGACTTCCGCGGCGCCTCCGGCGCGCCAGCTGGTGTGCGGTGCGAGCGGAGCCTCGCGGTTGAGCGTGCCGCGCAGGCCGGTGAAGTTCCGCGGCTCGATCATGTTCACGACGAGCCCTGGGCGAGATGCTGCGCGACGCCGCCGATCGATCCGGCACCCATCGTCAGCACGACATCGCGGTCGCGGGCGATCGAAGCGATCGCGTCCGCGACCGCGTCGACGTCGTCCACGAAGACCGGCTCGACCTTGCCGGCCACGCGCACCGCGCGGGCGAGCGCGCGACCGTCCGCCGCGACGATCGCCGACTCGCCTGCCGGGTAGACCTCGGCGAGGATCAGCGCGTCGGCCGTGGAGAGAACCCGGACGAAGTCCTCGAAGAGATCGCGCGTCCGGCTGTAGCGATGCGGCTGGAAGGCGAGTACCAGCCTCCGCCCCGGGAACGATCCGCGCGCGGCCGCCAGGGTGGCCGCCATCTCCGCGGGGTGATGGCCGTAGTCGTCGACGAGCGTGAACGACCCGCCGCGCGGCAGCGACACCTCGCCGTAGCGCTGGAAGCGGCGACCCACTCCCTTGAACTCGGCCAGCGCCTTGGCGATCGCGGCGTCGGCGACGCCCACTTCCCGCGCAACGGCGATCGCGGCGAGCGCGTTCTGCACGTTGTGCGCGCCGGCCAGGTTGAGCTCGACCCGGAGATCGGCGCGCTGGGCGGCGCGTGCCACGAAGCGCATCCTGCCGGCTTCGTGCACGACCTCCTCCGCGCGCAGCTGCGCGTCCTGGGCGAGCCCGTAGGTCACCGTCGGCTTGGTGATCTCCGACATGATCTCGCGCACGTTGGCGTCGTCGACGCACAGCACCGCCACGCCGTAGAAGGGGAGCCGCAGCGCGAAATGCACGAACGCTTCCTTGAGCCGGGCGAAGTCGTGGCCGTAGGTCTCCATGTGGTCGGCGTCGATGTTCGTGATCACCGCCAGCACCGGCTGCAGGACGAGAAAGGAGGCATCCGACTCGTCGGCCTCGGCGACCAGGAACTCGCCGCTGCCGAGCCGCGCGTTCGACCCCGCGGACAGGAGCCGGCCGCCGATGACGAACGTCGGATCGAGGCCGCCCTCGGCCAGCGCGCTGGCGACGAGGCTGGTCGTCGTCGTCTTGCCGTGCGTCCCCGCCACGGCGATGCCCTGCTTCAGTCGCATCAGCTCCGCGAGCATCAGCGCCCGCGGTATCACGGGAACGCCGCGCTCGCGCGCGGCGACCAGCTCGGGGTTGTCGGCAGGCACGGCGCTCGAAACGACTACCACGTCCGCGTCGGCGACGTTCGACGCGGCGTGACCGAGCGTGACGCGCGCGCCGAGATCGGCGAGGCGGCGCGTGACCGCACCCTGGGACAGGTCCGAGCCGCTCACGCGGTAGCCTTGCGTGAGCAGCACTTCCGCGATGCCGCTCATGCCGGCGCCGCCGATGCCGACGAAGTGCACGCGCTTGACCTTATGCTTCATGCCCGTTCAGCCTCGGTCACGCACGCCGCGGCCACGCGCTCGGCGGCGTCGGGCCGAGCCACCCTGCGCGCGGCGATCGCGAGCTCGAGCAGCCGCTCGCGAGAGGTCTCGCTCAGGAACTGCGCGAGGCTCTCGGGCGTCAGCTGATCCTGCGGGAAGAGCACCGCGCCTCCGGCAGCGACGAGGAAGTGCGCGTTGGCGCTCTGCTCGTCGGCGATCGCCCCCGGCAGCGGCACGAGCACCGCGCCGATGCCCGCGACCGCGAGCTCGGCCACCGTCAATCCGCCGCTGCGACAGATGACGAGATCCGCCACCGCGTACCGGCTCGCCATGTCGGCGATGAAGGGCACGCATTCGGCGTCGACGCCCGCCGCGCGATAAGCGGCGCGCAGCGTCTCGACGTGCTTCGCGCCGGCCTGGTGCGTGACGATGGGCCGCGACCCGGCGGGCAGCAGCGCCAGCGCCGGAGGCACGCGCTCGTTCAAGGCGAGCGCGCCAAGGCTGCCGCCGATGACGAGCAGCCGCAGGGGGCCGCAGCGGTCCCGGAATCGGTCCTCGGGCGCAGCCAGCGCGGCGATCTCGTCGCGCACGGGATTGCCCACCCATTCGGTTTTTGCTGCGTGCCGGCCGCGCAGCGCGTCGGGGAAGCCGAGCAGGATGCGGTCGGCGCCATAGGCGAGGATGCGATTGGCAAGACCCGCAACGGCATTGGCGTCGTGGATCACCAGCGGCCGCGCGCAGGCCACGCCCATCAGCGCGCCGGGAAACGACGCGAAGCCTCCGAGACCGAGAACCACGTCCGGCGCGCGGCGGCGAATGATGCGCAGGCTCTGCCAGAACGCCGCGAGCAGCGCGAACGGTCCCAGCAGCAGGCGCCTGAGCCCCTTGCCGCGCACGCCGGCGAAATGGATCGCCTCGAAGTCGACGCCGTGCTGTGGGACGAGGCTCGCTTCCATGCCCTCGCGCGTGCCGAGCCAGAACACGCGCCAGCCACGGGCGATCAGCCGCGCCGCCACCGCGAGCCCCGGGAATACGTGGCCGCCCGTGCCGCCGGTGGTGATCATGACGGTGCCGGTCATACCGTAAACCCTCTGAGCAGCCGCCGATTCTCGTAGTCGATGCGAAGGAGGATCGCGATCGCAAGGCAATTCGCGACGATGCCGCTGCCACCGAACGACAGGAGCGGCAGCGTGAGTCCCTTGGTGGGGAGCACGCCCATGTTGACGCCGATGTTGATGAACGTCTGGACGCCGAGCCAGATGCCGAGTCCGTGCGCGACCAGGGCCGCGAACGGCCGCTCCAGGTGCGCAGCCTGCCGGCCGATCGCATAGGCGCGAATCAGCACCCACGCGAAGAGCGCGATCACCACGACGACGCCGGCGAAGCCCAGCTCCTCGGCGATGACGGCGAGAAGGAAATCGGTGTGCGCCTCGGGCAGGTAGAGGAGCTTCTCCACGCTCGAGCCGAGGCCCACGCCGAACCACTCGCCGCGTCCGAAGGCGATCAGCGAGTGCGAGAGCTGATAGCCTTTGCCGTAGGCGTCGGCCCAGGGATCGAGGAAGCCCGCGAAGCGCTGGAGCCGGTACGGCGCGACCGAGATCAGGATCCAGAGCGCGATCGGAAGCAGCACCGACAGTCCGATCAGCAGCCGCCAGTCGAGGCCGCCGAGAAAGAGAATGCCGAAGGCGATGGCGACGATCACGACGCAGGCGCCGAAGTCCGGCTCGTGCAGCAGCAGCGCGCCGATGAGCGCCATTACCGCCAGCAGCGGGAGGAATCCGCGGACGAGCGTCTGCCTGAGCGGCTGTTCGGCATGCAGGAACGCGGCGCGCCGCACGGCATAGCTCGAGGCGTAGAGGACGACGAAGAGCTTCATCAGCTCGGAGGGCTGCAGATTGACCAGGCCGAGGGAGAGCCAGCGGCGGCTGCCGTTGATCGATCGCCCCACCCCGGGGATGAGCACCGCGAGCAGCAGCGCGCCCCCGGCGATGAACAAGTACGGGGCGAGCGCACGCCACACTCTGATCGGCACCTGGAAGGCGACCACGGCGGCGGCAACGCCCGCAGCGACGAAGAACGCATGCCTGAGCAGGAAGTACCACGGCCGGTAGCCGGTGTACGCGGACGCCTCGGCCGTCGCGATCGAAGCCGAATACACCATCACCACGCCAAGTGCGAGCAGCAACCCCGCGGCCCACGCGAGTGTCGGGTCGTAGACGAGCATCGCGCGGGACTCGCGCGCCGTCCTCGCCAGCGGAGACAGGCGCGGCAGCGCGGCCAGGAGTCCGTCTCTAGGCATGCGCGGCCTCCCGCGCGTGCGCCGCGACCGCGGCCTTGAAGCGCTCCCCGCGCTCGGCGTAATCGCGGAACATGTCGAGGCTCGCGCACGCGGGGGAAAGGAGCACGGCGTCGCCGGGGCGGGCGCGGACAATCGCCTGCCCGACCGCGAGCTCCAGGGTCGACGCGAATTCGACCGGAGTCGAAGCGCCGGAGAGCGCGGCAGCGACGAGCGGCGCGTCGCGACCCAGCAGCACGGCCGCGCGGCAATACCGCTCGACGGCAGGCTTGAGCGGCGCGAAGTCCTGCCCTTTGCCGTCGCCGCCGGCGATGAGCACCACCGGGCGGCCCATGCCTTCGAGCGCCGCGAGCGTCGCCGCGACTGTCGTGCCCTTCGAATCGTCGACGAAGAGCACGCCCCGGATGCTCGCGACGCGCTCCATGCGATGCGGCAGGCTCTGGAACGCGGCCAGCGTCGAGAGGAGATTGCGATCGACCTTGGCGAGCGTCGAGGCGAGCGCGAGCGCGGCCAGCGCATTGAGCGCGTTGTGGCGCCCGACGAGCACGAGCTCGCCCGCTGGAAGCAGCAGCGCGCCGCCGCGGGCGAGCCACGTGGCACCGCCGCGCTGCACCAGTCCCCAGTCGTCCTCTCTCTGCGGAACGTTCGCGCCGAAGGTCTGCACGATGCGCCCCGGAATGCGCATCGCCAGCGAGCGGGCATCGTCCCGGTTCAGGATCTGCTCGCCGCCGCCGGCGAACACGCGCGCCTTCGCCGCGGCGTATGCGTCCATGCTCGCGTAGCGATCGAGATGATTCTCGGTCACGTTGAGGACGGTGGCGGCGACAGGTTTCAGGCTGTCGGTGGTCTCGAGCTGGAAGCTGGAGAGCTCGACGACGAACACATCGGGCCAATCACCGTCGCGCTCGTGCTCTTCCAGGGCGTCGAGCACCGGCTCGCCGATGTTGCCGACGCTGCGAGCCGCGAGCCCCGCCGAGCGCAGCAGCTGGGTCACGAGTGCGGTCACGGTCGTCTTGCCGTTGGAGCCGGTGATCGCGAGCAGCCTTTGCGCCGACGGCAGCGCGCGCGCGAAGAGCTCGACGTCGCCCACGAGCTCCACGCCGCGGGCGACCGCCGCGCGCACCGCCGGCAGCTCCCTGCTCAGGCCCGGGCTGATGACGATCATGTCGGCGCCAGCCAGCCTGGCGTCGTCGATCGGTCCCGTCGCGAGCGCCACGCGCGGCAGTTCCACGCGCAGCCGCGCCGCGCCGGGCGGCGTTTCGCGCGTGTCGGCGACCCTGACCCGCGCGCCCCGCCCGCTCGCCCAGCGCGCGGCCGACAGCCCGGTCACCCCGAGCCCGAGTACGACGACATGACGGCCCTCGAGCGTCATCGCTAGCGCAGCTTCAGCGTCGAAAGCCCGAACAGCACGAGCAGCATCGTGATGATCCAGAAGCGAACGACGACCTGGTTTTCCTTCCAGCCTTTGAGCTCGTAGTGGTGATGGATCGGTGCCATGCGGAAGACGCGCTTGCCCGTCAGCTTGAACGAGGTGACCTGGATCACCACCGAGAGCGTCTCCACGACGAATACGCCGCCCATGATCGCCAGCACGATCTCCTGGCGAACGATGACGGCGATCGCCCCCAGCGCGGCGCCCAGCGCGAGCGCCCCGACGTCGCCCATGAACACTTCCGCCGGATACGCGTTGAACCATAGGAAGCCCATGCCGGCGCCGAAGATCGCGGCGCAGATCACTGCGAGCTCGCCGGCGCCCGGGATGTGCGGCAGAATCAGGTAGCTCGAGAAGTCGGCGCGGCCCATCGCGTAGGCGAAGATGCCGAGCGCCACTGCGATCATCGCGGTTGGCATGATCGCGAGCCCGTCGAGGCCGTCGGTCAGGTTGACCGCATTGCTCGCGCCGACGATCACGCAGTAGGAGAGCGCGATGAATCCCCAGACGCCGAGCGGATAGCTCACGGTCTTGAAGAACGGCACGATCAGGTCGGCCTTCGGCGGCAGGTCGAGGCTGAAGCCGCTCTCGAGCCAGGCGAGGAACAGCTTGAAGAACTGCGTGTTCGACGGCGCCGACACCGAGAAGGCGAGATATACCGCGGCGGCCAGCGCGATGATCGATTGCGAAATGAGCTTGGCTCGCGGCGAGAGGCCCTTCGCGTTCTGATAGACGACCTTGCGGTAGTCATCGGTCCAGCCGATGGCCCCGAACCCGAGCGTGACGAGCAGCACCACCCAGACGAAGCGGTTGCGCAGGTCGGCCCACAGCAGCGTCGTCACCGCGATCGCGACGAGGATGAGCGCCCCGCCCATGGTCGGCGTGCCGGCCTTGGCGAGGTGCGTCTGCGGGCCGTCGTCGCGCACGGCCTGGCCGATGCGGTACTCCGCGAGCTTGCGGATCATCGTCGGCCCGACGACGAAGGAGATCACGAGCGCGGTCATCGCCGCCAGCACCGAGCGCAGGGTGACGTAGCTGAAGACGTTGAACGTGCGCACGTCGGCCGCGATCCAGTTGGCGAGCGCGAGCAGCATCAGTGCGCTCCCCCGGGCGCCGCTCCCGTTAGCGCCGCGACCACGCGCTCCATGCGCATGAAGCGCGAGCCCTTGACCAGGACCGAGGCTCCCGTTCCGGCCACAGCGAGGCCGCGGACCAACGCGGCGACGAGCTCGTCTACCGAATCGAAATGCTCGCCGCCGCCTCCGAACGAGGCCACGGTCTCGCGCGTGAGCTCTCCCGCAGCGAGCAGCCGATCGATGCCTGCGGCGCGCGCGTGCTCCCCGATCTCACGGTGAAACGCGGGCCCCTGGTCGCCGACCTCGCCCATGTCGCCGAGGATCAGCCACCGCTCTCCGGGCGACCGAGCGAGGACATCGATCGCCGCGCGCACCGAATCGGGATTGGCGTTGTAGGTATCGTCGATGACCGCCGAGCCCGCGAGCGCGCGCTTCGCTTCCAGCCGACCGGCGACCGGGCGGAACGCCGAGAGTCCCGTGCGCACCGCCTCTAGATCGGCGCCTGCCGCCGTCGCACCGGCGATCGCGGCGAGCGCGTTGGCGACGTTGTGCTCTCCGGCAGCGCGCAGCTCGAATCGCGCCGTGCCAAGCGGGGTCCGTGCGTCGACGAGGCTGCCCCACGGCGCCGCTCGATGCCGGGCCGAGAAGGCCGCGCCGGCCGCCAGCCCGAACTCGCGCACGTCGATCGCGCGGCCCTCGGCATTGCGACGGGCGACCGCGTCGCGCCACACGCCGGCATGCGCGTCGTCGGCGTTGAGCACGGCGATGCCGCGGCCGGGAAGCGCGTCCAGCAGCGCCGCGTGCTCGCGCGCCACCTCGGCGACGCTGCGCATGAATTCCTGGTGCTCGCGCTGCGCGTTGGTGATGACCGCGATCGTCGGCTGGGCGACGGCGGCGAGCTGCGCGGTCTCGCCGCGATGGTTCATCCCGATCTCGATCACCGCGGCCCGGTGCCCGTCTCGCAGGCCGAGGATGGTCAGGGGAAGCCCGATGTGATTGTTGAGATTGCCGGCGGTCGCCAGCACGACCTCCGCGCCGAAGTGCGCGCGCAGGATCGCCGCGGTCATCTCCTTCACCGTGGTCTTGCCGTTGCTGCCGACGATGCCGGCCAGCGGCAGGGCGAAGCGCCTTCGCCAGAACGCGGCCAGCGCCGAGAGTGCCGCCTGCGGATCGGCCACGGCGACCAGGCTTCCACGGGCCGTGCCCGCCAGCGCCCCCATGCGCTCGGCGGCGACGATGGCTGCCGCGGCGCCGCGCTCGAAGGCCTGCGCCACGAAGTCGTGGCCGTCGAAGCGCTCGCCCTTGAGCGCGACGAAGAGATCGCCGGTGCGCAGCGCCCGCGAATCCGTCGTCACGCGCTCGAAGCCGACGTTGGCCCCCGAGAGGGTGCCGGCGATCGCGAGCGCGGCGGTCGCGGTATCCATCATCGGCCGCTCCGCGCAGCGAGCGAGCGCGCGGCGTGGTCCGCATCGAGGAAGGGAACCCGCACGCCGGCCGCCTCCTGGTAGGGCTCGTGACCCTTCCCGGCGATGACCACGACATCGCCCGCTTCGGCGTCGCCGATGGCGCGGGCGATGGCGTCGGCGCGGTCGAGCTCGACCGCGTAGCGCCGATTGCCGGTGTCGCGGATGCCGCGGACGATGTCGCTCGCGATCGCGTCCGGCTCCTCGCTGCGCGGATTGTCGCTGGTCACGATCACCCGGTCGGCGAGGCGCGCGGCGACCCGGCCCATTTCCGGGCGCTTGCCGCGGTCGCGGTCGCCGCCGCAGCCGAACACGCAGACGAGCTCTCCGTCGCCGGCGACCGCCGGCCGCAGAGAGGTGAGAACCTTGTCGAGCGCGTCCGGCGTATGCGCGTAGTCGATCACCACCAGCGGCGCGCCGTCGTCGCCGCCCAGCCTTTGCATGCGCCCGGGAGGCGCCTCGGCATTGGCGAGGATGGTGACCGCCGGCTCGATCCCCACGCCGCTCACGAGCAACACGGCGAGCACGCCCAGGAGGTTGGCGGCGTTGAAAGCCCCGACGAGACGGGCATGGATCTCGCCCTTGCCCCACGGGGTCTCCACCGCGAAGCCGAGCCCGCTGGTGCTCGCGGTCAACCTCGTGCCGACGATGTCGGCGGCGCCGAAGCCGTAGGTCAGGATCTTGCGGCCCGCGGTGCGCGAAGCATCGATCAGGCTCTTGCCGAAGGCGTCGTCGGCATTGACCACGCCGACCCGCAGATCCGGCCATGCGAAGAGCTTCGCCTTCGCCGCGCCGTAGGCCGCCATCGTGCCGTGGTAGTCGAGATGATCGCGGGAGAGGTTCGTGAACAGCGCGACGTCGAAGGCGATCGCGTTGACGCGTCCCTGCTCGATGCCGTGCGAGGAAACCTCCATCGACACGGCCTCCGCGCCCTGCGACTTGAGGTTGCGCAGCGTCTCGTGCAGCAGCGCGGCGTCGGGCGTCGTGTTCGGCGCCTCCTCGAGCGCGCCCCAAAGCCCGTTGCCCAGCGTTCCCAGCACGGCGGCGCGACGCCCGGCGGCGTCGAGCCCGGCCGCGATCCAGTGCGCGCACGAGGTCTTGCCGTTGGTGCCCGTGACGCCGATCATCCACAGCTCGCGCGAGGGCTGTCCGTAGACCGCGTCGGCGATCCCGCCGAGCCTCATCTTGAGATTGTCGACCGGCAGGTGCGGCAGCTTCCACGCCCGGTCCCAGACGAAGCCCTGCGGATCCCACAGGATCGCGCGGGCGCCGCGTCCGACCGCTTCGGCGATGAAGCTGCGGCCGTCGCGCCGCGATCCTGGATAGGCCGCGAAGACGTCGCCCGGTTGCACGCGTCGGCTGTCCGACGTAACGCGGCGCGCCTCGACGCCCAGCTTCGAAAGAAGCGCGGTCGCGTCGTCCAGTAGCGCGGTGGGAGTCAGTTCGGCGATCATGTTTCTTCGCGCACGTCGCCGTCGTCGTCGTCGGAAGGCAGGACATTGTTGACCGGAGCATCGGGCGGCACGCCGAGCAGGCGCAACGCCGCTCCCATCACGCTCGCGAACACCGGTGCCGCGACGCTGCCGCCGTAGTACTGGCCTGCCGACGGCTCATCGATCATCACGGCGACGATCAGCCGCGGATTGGAGGCCGGCGCGAAGCCGACGAAGGACGAAACGTACTTGTTCGCGTAGACGCCGTCTTCGAGCTTGTGCGCGGTTCCCGTCTTGCCCGCCACGCGATAGCCCGCGACCTGCGCCTTCGGCGCCGTTCCGCCGGGAAGCACGACCATCTCCAGCATGTGACGCACCTCGCGCGCGGTCTCGGGCTTGATCACGGGACGGCCCGCGACGGGCCCGGCCTCCCTGAACAGCGTGACAGGCTTGAGCTCGCCGTCGGTGGCGAACAGCGAATACGCGCGCGCGAGCTGCACCAGGTTCACCGAGATGCCGTGCCCGTAGGCCATCGTCGCCTGCTCGATCGGGCGCCAGGTTTTCGCCGGGCGCAGCCGGCCGGAGACCTCACCCGGAAAGCCGCTCTTCGGCGGCGTGCCGAAGCCGGCTTCGGAGAACATCGTCCACATCGTCTCCGGTGCGAGCGACAGTGCGATCTTGGCCGCCCCGATGTTCGACGACTTCTGCACGACCTGCTCGATGGTGAGCGCGCCTTCGCGATGCGCATCGTGGATCGTCGACGTGCCGATGGTGAGCGTGCCAGGCGCAGTGTCGACGATGGTCCCCGGTCGGACCTTTCCGGCGTCGAGCGCGGCCGCGATCGTGAAGGGCTTCAGCGTCGAACCCGGCTCGAAGGTGTCGGTGAGCGCGCGGTTGCGCATGCGCTCGCGGGCCGCGTGATTGCGATTGTTCGGGTTGTACGACGGGCAGTTCGCGAGCGCGAGAATCTCGCCGGTGCGCACGTCGATGATCACCAGCCCGCCCGCCTTCGCGCGATTCGCGTCGACCGCGGCCTTGAGCTCCCGGAAGGCCGTGTACTGCAGCCGGCTGTCGATCGACAGAGCGAGATCGCGTCCCTCCTGCGGCGCGCGGATGCTCGCGACGTCTTCGACGACCTCGCCGCGCCGGTTGATGATGACGCGCCGGCTGCCCGGCCGCCCGCCCAGCCACGCCTGCTGCGCGAGCTCGATGCCCTCCTGGCCGACGTCGCCGTCGCCAGTGAAGCCGACGACGTGGCTCAGCACTTCGCCTGCGGGGTAGTAGCGGCGGTATTCGTCGTCGTCGTGGATTCCCGGGATCGCGAGCGCCGCGATGCGCGCGGCAGCATCGGGCGGGACGCCTTTCTTGAGATAGACGAAGTCGGCGTCGGACTTGAGCTTCGCCGAGAGCGCCTGCGGTGGGAGGTCGAGCGCGCCGGCGAGCTTGCGCATCTGCTCCGGCGTCGCCTCGACCTTGTCGGGCCACGCCCATATCGCCTTCACGGGTGTGCTGATCGCGAGCGGTTCGCCGAAGCGGTCGAGGATCCGGCCGCGGTGCGCGGGCACCTCCAGGCTTCGTCCGTAGCGGGAAGAGCCCTGCTCCTGCAGGAAGCCGCGGTCGATGCGCTGCAGGTACAGCGAGCGCGCGGCGAGCAGCGCAAGCAGCACGAGCAGTGCGCCGAAGACGAGCGGCGCGCGCCTTGGCGGCAGGCGCGGCGGCTGGGCGCCGCGCGCGGCGCTGGCCATCGTCATCGCGGCGCTCCCTCGATCAGCTGCACGCGCGCCGCGCCGGGTATCTGCATGTGCAGCTGATCCCTGGCGATCCGGTCGACCCGCGCGGGCACCGCCCAGGTGCTCTGCTCGAGCTGGAGCTGCCCATACTCGACTTCGTAGCCCCTGGCGAGCGCCTGCTCGCGCTCCAGCTCGACGAAGAGCTTGCGGGCCTGGTGGCGCGAGCTGACGAGCGACAGCGCGCACATGACGAGGAGCGCGAGCAGCACGAGGTTGACCTTCACCATCGCGCCAGGGGTCCCTCGGTGCGCTCCGCGACGCGCAGGTGTGCGCTGCGCGCCCTCGGGTTAGCTTCGACCTCGGCGTCGCGCGGGCGGATACCCTTGCCGACGACTCTGAGCGGCGGCACCGGCAGCTTCCGTGTGGCAATCGGCAGGCGCGCCAGGCGCTCGTCGGCGCCGTACGGCGACGCGTTGCGACGAAAGAACTGCTTCACCATCCGATCCTCGAGCGAATGGAACGTGATCACCGCCAGACGACCGCCGAGGCTCAGGCGCGCGGGGACTCCTTCCAGGGCTAGCGACAATTCCGCGAGCTCCTGGTTGATGTGAATCCGTACAGCCTGGAATGTCCGCGTGGCCGGATCCTGACTCCGATCACGCTTCCCGCGCGAGCCGACGGCTTGGGCCACGATCGCGGCCAGCTGCCCCGTGCGGACGATGGGCGCGTCCGCGCGAGCCGCAACAATCGCTCTTGCAATCTGTTGAGCAAACCGTTCTTCACCATAGTCCGCGATCACCCCCCTGAGTTCACGTTCGGAAGCGGTGGCGAGCCACTGCGCAGCCGAAGCGCCGCGCGTGGGATCCATGCGCATGTCGAGCGGTCCGTCGGCACGCAGCGAAAATCCGCGCTCGGCCGCGTCGATCTGAGGCGAGGACACGCCGAGGTCGAACAGAATGCCGTCGGCGCCGGCCACGCCTTCGGCATCGAGCGCGGCGGGAAGCTCCGAGAACCACGCGCGATGAAAGCGAAGTCGCGTGTCGCGGCATGCGCCGGCGGCGGCCTGCGCTTCGGGATCCCGGTCGAGCGCGATGAGGCGGCCGCGCGGTCCGAGGCGCTCGAGAATTCTCCGGCTGTGACCGCCGCGTCCGAACGTCGCGTCGACGTAGGTGCCTTCGGGTTTGATCGCCAGCGCGTCCACGGCTTCTTCGAGCAGGACGGCGACGTGTCCGCCATCGGGCATCAGAGCGAAAAGCCGTCCAGCTCGGGCGGCAGTCCGCCGGCGGGAAACGATACGGCCTGCTCCGTGCGCTCGAGCCACTTCCGCTGGTCCCACAGCTCGAACTTGTTGCCCTGGCCGACCAGCACGACGTGCTTGTCGAGCGCTGCGTACTGACGCAGCGCCGGCGGCACGAGGATGCGGCCCGAGCCGTCGAGCAGCACGTCGTCGGCGTGACCGACGATCAGACGCTGCAGCGCGCGCGTTTTTTCATTGAAGCTGGAAAGCGCCATGAGGCGCTGTTGGATCGGTTCCCAGGCCGCAAGCGGATAGAGCAGCAGGCAATGGCTGGGATCGGCGGTGAGAACGAGCTTCGCGTCACCGTCGTGCGCGAGCGAATCGCGATGCTTGGCGGGGATGGCCAGGCGACCCTTGTTGTCGAGCGCGAGATGGGTAACCCCTCGAAACACCGCTTTTCCCCTCCTCGGACGCTTCGCCTGCCGTGAGCGCCCACTTCAACCCACTTTTTCCCACTCAGCGCCACTATAAGGGAACCACCCGGGCGGGTCAACAGCATTTTGTTGTGCGAACAACCACTTAGGAGGCGTTGTTGCATGATTGACAAATCGTCATAAAAAATAACTAGTTACATGATTTTATAGAAGTAAAACCGTAGCTGCTCGTTGCTTTATCGAATTGATTGTCATGCACAAAGGGAAAGCGGCCGCTCTTATGCCGGTTGCATGATCCGATGGGACCCAGGGCGGGCCGCTTCGGGGGCGACCGAGGGGCCCTTCGGCGCAGCGGCGCGCGACGCTGTCCCGTCGAGCCGCGCCCGCCTGCGCCGAGTCGCCGCTTAGCGGGCTGATGAACCGCGATCAGGTCAACGGCGATGAATGAAGAGCGCGTCGGACCCGGACAAACGTGCGAAGGCAAGAGGATTGGCGCGCCCGACAGGAGTCGAACCTGTGACCTTTGGCTTCGGAAACCAACACTCTATCCAACTGAGCTACGGGCGCACGCGACAAATTTTACCGCGGCGCTCCTGACAGCGTCCACCCACGCGCTCCCGAGCGACGCCGACGCGCTATAATTTTGGTTTTGCCTCGCGACCGGGCCTCGGTCGCAGCAAATTCAAAAAAACGATTCCGCCGAAACCGCGATGGAAGATCACCAGTCCTTCATCAAAACCCCGAAGCAGTTCGTGATCGTCATCCTGCTGTCGTTCGCGATTCCGATCACGATCGTCGCTCTGCTGTCGCAGCTCGTGACCGGTTTCGGCCCGGAGAAGAGCGACCAGAGCGAGGCGGCGATCCTCGATCGCATCAAGCCCGTCGGCCAGGTCATCCTGGCGGCGGCCGGGCCGACGAAAAGCGACATGACGGGCGAGCAGGTGTACCAGGCCGTGTGCAAGACCTGCCACGAAGGCGGCATCGCCGGCGCTCCGAAGTTCGGCGACAAGGCAGCGTGGGGGCCGCACATCAAAATGGGCGTCGAGCACCTCTTCACCAACGCGCTGCAGGGCACCGACCGGGGCATGCCGCCAAAAGGCGGCAACGCGGATCTGAGCGACGTCGAAGTCCAGCGTGCCGTCGTGTTCATGGCGAACCATTCGGGCGCGACGTTCAAGGAGCCACCTGCGCCCGCGGCAGCGCCCGCCGGCGCCGCAGCCCCCGTCGCGGCAGCTGCAGCGGCTGCCCCGCCGGCCGCGGCCTCGGCCGCACCGGCAGCCAAGCCGGGCGCGCCGCTCGACATGGCTTCGGGCACCGCGATGATGCAAAAGGACGGATGCTCGGCGTGCCACGCCGTCGACAAGAAGATCGTCGGCCCTGCCTACGAGGACGTAGCCGCGAAATACAAGGGCGAGAAGGACGCCGCCGCGAAGCTCGCACAGAAGGTCAAGGCGGGCGGCTCCGGCGTCTGGGGACAGATTCCGATGCCGCCCAACGCGGCCGTGCCGGACGAGGACGTGAAGGCGCTGGTGGCCTGGATCCTCACCCTCAAGAAGTAAGCCGCGGCAGGTCCCGAGGTCTCGTTCCGCGCTCGCCTCTCGCGAGCGCGCCGCCATGAGCCATTACGTCATCGGTGACATCCAGGGCTGCTACGCCGAATTCCGGCAGCTTCTCGATATCGTGCGCTTCGACCCTGGGCACGACCGCCTGTGGCTGGTCGGCGATCTCGTCAATCGCGGCCCGGACTCGCTCTCGGTTCTGCGCGAGGTGAAGTCACTGGGGCGCGCCGCCACGACGGTGCTCGGCAACCACGACCTGCATCTCCTGATCGTCGCCGCGGGACACCGCCAGGCGCATCGCCACGATACGCTGTCGGAGGTTCTTGCGGCGCCGGATCGCGACGAGCTGCTCGGGTGGCTGCGCGGCCTGCCGCTCCTCGTCCGCGAGGGCGACCGCCTGCTGGTGCACGCGGGCCTCCTGCCGTCGTGGACCGCGGCCGACGCGGTGATGCTCTCTGGCGAAGTCGAGGCGGTTCTGCGCTCCGACCAGTGCGACGCGCTGCTCCACGACCTGTATGGCGACGAGCCCGACCGCTGGGACGACGAGCTCGCCGGGATCGATCGGCTCCGCGCCATCGTCAACGTGTGCACGCGCCTGCGATTCTGCGCGGCCGACGGCACGATGGAATTCTCCGAGAAGCGGGGTGCGGACCATGCCCCCGCGGGATTCGCGCCCTGGTTCGCGCAGCCTTCGCGACGGTCCTCCCGCGACACCGTATACTGCGGTCACTGGTCGACGCTCGAGCTGATGCTCGCTCCCAACGTGCTCATGCTCGACTCGGGTTGCGTCTGGGGCGGGACGCTCACGGCGATCCGGCTCGACGACGGCCGCGTGTTCCAGGTGCCGAGCCGCGCGGCGGTCGCGCCCAAGCCCGACTGAACGCGCATCGATGCGCCGCTAGAACGGGTTTCCCCCGAAGTGCCGGTCGTAGAGCGCAGCGATGGCCTCGCGGCCGACCGCGTGATTCTGGCCCCCGCGCGAAGCGATTTTCAGCGATCCGAGGATCGAAGCCACTCGCCCGCTGCGCTCCCAGTCCCAGCCGCCCGCGACGCCGTAGAGCAGTCCCGCGCGGTAAGCGTCGCCGCAGCCTGTCGGATCGACGATGGTTTCCGGCTTCACCGCCGGGATCTCGAGCACGGTTCCGCCGGCGTGAATGCGCGATCCCTCGGCGCCGCGGGTGACCACGAGAGCGTCGACGCGCCGGGCGATCGCCTCGAGGCCGAGCCGCGTTTTCTCGCACAGCAGCCTTGCCTCGTAGTCGTTGACCGCGACGTAGTCGGCGCAGTCGATCATCTCCACGAGCTCCTCGCCGGTGAAGAGCGGCAGGCCCTGGCCCGGATCGAAGAGAACGGGTATGCCCGCGGCCGCGAACTGCGCGAGATGCGAGCGCATCCCGTCGCGGCCGTCGGGGGCGACGATCCCCAGCGCGATGTCGGCGACGTCGCCCACCGCGTTGCGATGCGATTCGTTCATCGCGCCCGGATGAAACGCGGTGATCTGGTTGTCGTCGAGATCGGTGATGATGAACGCCTGCGCGGTGTAGGTGCCCGGGACAATGCGCACGCCCTCGGCCGCGATGCGCAGCGTCCGCAATCGCTCGACGTAGGTTGCGCCGTCGTCGCCGAGGGTTGCCATCACCACCGGCTCGCCGCCGAGACCTTTCAGGTTGTAGGCGATGTTGCCCGCGCAGCCGCCCCATTCGCGCCGCATCTCGCCGATCTGGAAGGCCACCGACAGGACGTGCGTCTCGCCCGGCAGGATGTGCCGCGCGAAGCGGTCGGGAAACACCATGATCGTGTCGACGGCGAGCGAGCCACAGACCAGGATGCGTGGCGAGGACATGAGCGGCACCGCGCTAGATTCCGGGCTGCCCGACCGCGAGCCTGCGTCGCACGAGGCGCCGGCTCATCCGCCGCCCCCCGGCGGGTCGGTCTCGGAGGCCGCGCCGCGGCCGATCTCGCGTACGATGTACTGCTGCCGGCGCGACACCGGCAAGGCCTCGGCGACGTCGCGCAGCAGCACCTCCCAATGTGCGTCGCCCTCCGCCGTGACGTGCCGCTCGAAGCCGCGGATGGCGTCGCGGGCTACGAGACAGTTGCGGTGGACGCGCACGAACCGCGGACCGAACTCCTCCTCGAGCTTGGTGAGCGACTCCTCGAGCAGATACTCGCGCTCGGCGGTGCGGATCGTGATGTACTTCAGCTCCGCCTTGAGGTAGATCACCTCCTCGATCGGCACCAGGACGACGCGCGAGCGCTCCGTGACGGACAGGAAGCGCCGCGCCGCGGCCGGCAGTCGATCCAGGCGTGCGTTCGACAGCGGCTTCAGGCGCGGCAGCTTCTGCAGCGCCGCGAGCAGACGCTGCACGCGTATCGGCTTCATCAGGTAGTCGATCGCGTGCACCTCGAAGGCCGCGATCGCGTGCTCGTGGTACGCCGTGGTGAAGATGAGCACGGGCGGGACGGGGAGCTTGAGGAGGTGCCGTGCGAGTTCCATCCCATCCATGTCCGGCATATGGATGTCGGAGAGCACGAGGTCGGTTGGCGTGGTGGCGAGCAGACCCATCGCTTCCCGGCCGCTCGCGGCTTCTCCCACGACGACCAGCGGCAGGGCGCCGGCGCAGTCGTCGAGCAGCTCGCGCAGACGGCGCCGCGCGGGCGCCTCGTCGTCCACGATCAGCACTCGAAGCGGCGTTTCAGACACGGGCATCCTCCTCCTGCGCAACGCGATACGGCATCCGGATGTGGACCTCGTAGCTGTCCCTGTTCACGCGGCTCTCCAGCGTGGCTTCCGCATCGAAGTGCAAGGCAAGGCGCTCGCGGATGTTGTCGACGGCCATCTTGTTGCCGCCGTGGTGACTGCCCGTGAGCTTGTACGGATTGCGCAGGATCGCATGGACTTCGCCGCGGCGAAGAAAGATGTTGACCGCGATCACGCCGGTGCCGCTCGACGGCTCGATGCCGTGGTAGACCGCGTTTTCCAGAAGCGGCTGGAGCACCAGCGGAGGCACCAGCGCGTCTCGCGGCATGTTCTCGACGTGCCACTCGACCTGGAGGCGATCGCCCAGCCGCACCTTCTCGAGGTCGAGGTACTGCCGGCACAGCTCGATCTCGTCGGCGAGCGGGGCAAGCTGGCGGTTGTCCTTCATCAGCACGCGAAAGAGGTCGGCGAGATCTTCGAGCGCGGTTTCGGCGCGGCGCGGCTCGGTGCGCACCAGCGAGAGCACTGCGTTGAGGCTGTTGAACAGGAAGTGCGGCCGGATCCGCGCCTGCAGCGCCTGCAGCCGCGCCTCCGCGATGGCGGGCGAGAGCGCTCGTGCGCGCAGGTGGAAATAGCCGAGCAGCATGGCCGCCATGAACAGGGCGAACAGCGCATGGCGCAGGACGTCGACGGGCCCGATGTTGGACACGAGCCTCGCGAGCAGCGCATCGAGCAACAGAACCGCCGCAAGGATGATCGCCATGATCGCTATCGCGCCGGTCCGGTACGGCAGGCGCTCGAGCCAGGGTGCGAGCACGTAGAGGAGGAACACGCACAGCAGCAGGTGCGGCTCGACGAAGGCTGCGGTCTCGATCCACGCGACCGACAAGGCTTCCCACCGAGCTTCGCGCGCAAAGACGATGACGAGGGCTGCCCCGTTGACCGCCAGCAGGATCCGCAGCAGCGTGCCCAGATTCCGGAGCTCCGGCAGGCTGGGCGGCTTCGCCTTTTGATTTATAATCGCGCGCATCGTTCGCTCGTCGCCGGCACCGCGGTCGCCGCGTACCGTTCCAGCGGCGAAGCGCGTGGCGATCATCGCCCGGCTATTGTGGGGAAGAGCCTCCGGCGAGGCAAGTAATGTCCAGAAAACAGTCCCGCGACGACGCCGACGCCTCGCACGCGCCAGGATGGTCGGGCCGCTTCGGCGAGCCGATGTCGGAGCGCATGCGGCGCTTCAACGCCTCGATCGACTTCGATCGCCGCCTCGCGTCCGCCGACATCGCTGCGTCGCTCGCGCATGCGCGGATGCTCGCGGCGGTCAAGCTGCTGTCCGATGCCGATCTGGCCGCCATCGAGCGCGGCCTCGAGCAGATCCGCCAGGAGATCGAGCGCGGCGAATTCGCTTGGCGCCTCGAGGACGAGGATGTCCACTTCGCGATCGAGAAGCGGCTCACCGCGCTCGTGGGCGACGCCGGCAAGAGGCTGCACACGGCGCGCTCGCGCAACGACCAGGTGGCGACCGACCTGCGGCTGTGGCTGCGCGAAGCGATCGACGGGCTCGTCTCGCAGCTGCGCGGACTTCGCGGCGCGTTCATCGACCTCGCCGAGCGCCACGCCGCGACGATCATGCCGGGATACACGCACCTGCAGGTGGCACAGCCGGTAACCTTCGGCCATCACCTGCTCGCCTACGAGTCGATGCTCGCTCGCGACACCGAGCGCCTCTGCGACTGCCGGCATCGGGTCAACCGGCTGCCGCTCGGCAGCGCCGCGCTCGCGGGAACCGGATATCCGATCGAGCGCGAGCGCGTGGCGAAGGAACTCGGGTTCGAAGCGCTCTGCTCCAACTCGATCGACGCGGTCTCCGATCGCGACTTCGCCATCGAATTCGCCGCTGCGGCGGCGCTTGCGATGGTTCATCTGTCGCGTTTCGCCGAGGAGCTCGTGCTCTGGTCGAACCCCCGCCTGGGTTTCGTTACCATCGCCGACCGCTTCTGCACCGGAAGCTCGATCATGCCGCAGAAGCGCAACCCCGACGTGGCCGAGCTCGTGCGGGGGAAGAGCGCGCGCGTCGCCGGGCACGTCGCCGCCTTGCTGATGCTCATGAAGGCGCAGCCCCTTGCCTACAACAAGGATAACCAGGAAGACAAGGAGCCGCTTTTCGATACCGTCGACACCCTCGGCGACTGCCTCGCCATCGTGACCGACCTGGTGGCGACCGGGCTCGTCGCACATCCGGAGCGCATGCGCGCGGCGGCCGGCGAGGCTTTCGCCACCGCGACCGACTTCGCCGACTACCTGGTTCGCAAGGGCGCGCCGTTTCGCGACGCGCACGAGGCGGTCGCCCGGGCGGTGCGTCGCGCGGAGGCCAAGGGCTGCGACCTGAGCGCGCTCACGCTCGACGAGCTTCGCGAATTCTCGCCGCTGGTCGGGCCCGACGCGTATGCGGCGCTGACGCTCGAGGGATCGGTCGCGAGCCGGGATCACGCCGGAGGCACCGCCCCGAGCCGGGTGCTCGCCGCCGCCGCTTCGGCGCGGGCGGCGCTGGAGCAATAGACGGCTCGGAACTCCTCCGCTTCGAGGAGCCAACGGACAGGAGTCGGAAGCATGGATGCAAGGCACACGGCGTTTCTCGGCCTCGGCGTGATGGGATTCCCGATGGCGGGGCACCTCGCGGCGGCCGGCCACACGGTCACCGTCTACAACCGCAGCGGCGCAAAGGCCGCGCAGTGGACCGCGCGGCACGGCGGCCGGTCGGAACCCACCCCGGCGCTTGCCGCAGCTGACGCGGAACTGGTGATGATGTGCGTGGGCAACGACGACGACGTGCGCGCGGTCGCGCTCGGGCCCGAAGGCGCGCTGTCCTCGATGAAGCGCGGAACGATTCTGGTCGACCACACGACCGCTTCGGCCGCGGTCGCCCGCGAGGTCTACGCGGCGGCCAGGGCGCGCGGGGTGAGCTTTCTCGACGCGCCCGTGTCCGGCGGCCAGGCGGGCGCGGAGAACGGGAAGCTCACGATCATGGTCGGCGGCGACGCGGACGCCTTCGCCCGCGCCGAGCCGGTGCTCGCCTGCTACGCCCGCGCCGTCACGCTGATGGGCGGTTCCGGCTCCGGCCAGCTCACCAAGATGGTGAACCAGATCTGCATCGCCGGACTGGTCCAGGCGCTCTCCGAGGGAATCAACTTCGGCATGCACGCAGGCCTCGACGTCGAGCAGGTTCTCGACGTCATCGGCAAGGGCGCCGCGCAATCCTGGCAGATGGACAACCGCGGCAAGACGATGGCCGCCGACAAGTTCGACTTCGGCTTCGCCGTCGACTGGATGCGCAAGGACCTCGCCATCTGCCTGGCAGAGTCGCGCGCCAACGGCTCGGCGCTGCCGGTCACCGCGATCGTCGATCAGTTCTACGCACGCATCCAGGCCCAGGGCGGTGGGCGGTGGGACACCTCCAGCCTCATCCGGCTGCTGCGCGACCGGCGCTGAGCCCGCGAAACGCTCGGAAGCGGCAGCCGTCGCGGGCGCCGGCGATCACGTCTCTTCGAACACGATCTCGAAGCTGAGCGACGCGGTCTTGGCGAGCATCGCGGTCGCGGAACAGTACTTCTCCTTCGAAAGCTTCACCGCGCGCTCGACCTGCGCCCGCTTCAGCCCCGCGCCGCTCACGCGGTAGACGAGATGGATGCGGGTGAACACCTTCGGCTCCTCGGCCGCCCGTTCCGCCTCGATGTCGACGACGCAATTCGCGATCGGCTGGCGGGCCTTCCTGAGAATCCAGACCACGTCGAAGGCCGTGCAGGCCGCCGTGCCGGCCAGCACGAGCTCCATCGGCCGGGGACCGAGGTTCCGCCCCCCGGCCCCCGGCGCACCGTCGACGACGACCGCGTGCCCGCTGGCCGTCTCGGCCAGGAAGCTCACCCCTTCGACCCACTTGATCCTCGCTTTCATCGTTTCCATCGCATGTTCCGCCTGAATTCCCTGTCGCCGACATGGTTTAAGGTTGTAGCATCGAAAACACAGCCGCGGTGTCGCCTCGCCAGCGCAGCCTTGCATGCTGCGCTGCAATATGCGAGGATCAACCCATCCTGCGGGCCCGAAGCGCCTCCGTGCGCTTCTCCGCGGGTCATTCCTCCATCCTCCTCCTATGGTGGGAATGCTTTACGCGGCCCCCCGGCCGCGTTTTTTTGCACCGCAGGAAAGCACCCTGCCCGGAGCTTCCTCGATTTGACACCCTAGGAAACTCCATATTATGATTAAAGACTTTGCAAAATCGACCCGGGGCGCCGGAAGGGACCGTCACCGGGCCGTTTTCCCGGTCTATCCGAAGGGCCCATGAAGACGTTCTCTGCCAAGCCGCGCGACATTCAGCGCGAATGGTACCTCGTCGACGGCACCGACCAGGTGCTGGGTCGGCTGGCCAGCGCCATCGCGCTGCGCCTGCGCGGCAAGCACAAGGCCATCTACACCCCGCACATGGACACCGGTGACTTCATCATCGTGACCAACGTCGACAAGATCCGGGTTACCGGCAACAAGGCCGACGACAAGCTCTATCACCGGCACAGCGGCTATCCCGGCGGCGTGCGCACGACGAATTTCGGGCGCATGCAGCAGCGCTTCCCCGGACGGGCGCTGGAAAAAGCGGTCAAGGGCATGCTTCCCAAGGGGCCCCTGGGCTACGCCATGATCAAGAAGCTCAAGTGCTACGCCGGGCCCGCGCATCCGCATGTGGCGCAGCAGCCCAAGTCCCTCGACCTGAGAAGGCAACCATGATCGGGAACTACTACTACGGGACCGGCCGGCGCAAGAGCGCGGTCGCCCGCGTGTTCATCCGGCAGGGCTCAGGCAAGTTCGTCGTCAACGATAAGCCCGTCGACGAGTTCTTCACCCGCGAGACCGGGCGCATGGTGGTTAGGCAGCCTCTGAAGCTCGTCAATCACGAAGCGACGTTCGACATCCTGGTGAACGTCCAGGGCGGCGGGGAATCCGGCCAGGCCGGTGCCGTGCGCCACGGCATCACGCGCGCCCTGATCGATTACGACGCGCAGCTCAAGCCAACGCTGTCCAAGGCCGGGTTGGTGACCCGTGACGCCCGGGAAGTCGAGCGCAAGAAGGTCGGCCTGCACAAGGCGCGCCGCCGCAAGCAATTCTCCAAGCGCTAGGCGGCACTGCACACAAGGATTCGAGTCGGGGCCGCCCTTGAGGCGGCCCTTGGCTTTCTGGCGCACGACGGACGGGCGCGAGGCTGCCCAGGTCGTATTCCACTGTCATAAAGCGCGGTGCGCGGTGCTAGAATCAACGGGTCGAGAGGAATGGCCATGATCAAGATCGCCATCGTCGGCGGAACGGGGTACACGGGGGTCGAGCTGCTGCGCCTGCTGGAGGGACACCCCCAGGCGGAGGTAGTCGCGGTGACGTCGCGCCGGGAGGCGGGAATGGGCGTCGCCGAGATGTTCCCGAGCCTGCGCGGGCTCAAGCGCTTCGGCGGCTTGCGCTACGTCGGGCCGGAGGAGGCGAGGCTCTCGGGCTGCGATGTCGTCTTCTTCGCCACGCCGCACGGCGTGGCGATGGCCCAGGCCCGCGAGCTCACCGGTGCCGGCGTCAAGATCATCGACCTCGCCGCGGACTTCCGGCTCAAGGACGCAGCGCAGTTCGAGCGCTGGTACAAGATGCCGCACGCCTGCCCGGAGCTTCTGGCCGAATCGGTCTACGGGCTGCCGGAGATGCACCGCGAGGCGATCCGCAAGGCGCGAATCGTCGGCAACCCAGGCTGCTATCCCACCGCCGTCCAGCTCGGCTTCCTGCCGCTGGTCGAGGAAGGCGTGGTCGACGCGGAGCACCTTATCGCCGACGCCAAGTCCGGCGTTTCCGGCGCCGGACGCAAGGCCGAGCTCGGGCTTGCCTTCAGCGAGGCCTCGGACAATTTCAAGGCCTATGGCGTCGACGGCCATCGCCACCATCCGGAGATCGTCCAGGGACTGCAGGGGGTGAGCCGCGAGCGGGTCCAGGTCGTGTTCACGCCGCACCTGACGCCGATGATCCGCGGCATCCATGCCACGCTCTACGCGCGGCTCACCAAGCCCGCGGTCGACCTGCAGGCGCTCTACGAAGCGCGCTTCGCGGACGAACCGTTCATCGACGTGATGCCTTTCGGCAGCCATCCGGAGACGCGCTCGGTCCGCGCCTCCAACGTCTGCCGCATGGCCCTGCACCGGCCGGAGAACGGAGACATCGCGGTCGTGCTCATCGTCGAGGACAACCTGGTGAAAGGCGCCGCGGGCCAGGCGGTGCAGAACATGAACCTGCTGTTCGGGCTGCCCGAGACGACCGGCCTGCTGGCTCCTCCGGTGCTGCCCTGATGGCCCAGACCATGCGCACGCTGGGACGCCGGATGCGCCAGACATTCGGCATCAGCGCGCCGCACATGGCGGTGAGGACGCAGCTGTCCTGGCGCTGGCGGGTGCCAGCCGTCCTTGGCCTGATCGCCGTGATCGCGGGCATGTGGTGGTGGGGCTTCGACTTCGGCAAGTTCCTGGCCGGCTTCGATCGACGCGCCGCGGCCGGGCCGCAGCCCGTTGCGGGGGCGGACCAGACCCGCGACGAAACCGCCCAGCTTCGCAGCAAGGTCGTCGAGCTCGAGAGCGATCTCAACGTCGCCCGCGGCACGCAGGCGACGCTTTCGCGGCAGGCGCTCGAGCTTCAGAACGAGAACACGCAGATGAAGGAGGAGCTCGCGTTCCTGCGCAAGCTCTTCAGCGATACGGGCAAGCCCGGAGCCTTCACGATCCAGCGTCTTTCGGCCGAAAAGGAACACGACAACACCTACCGGTTCAGCATGCTGGTCGTCCGCGGAGGCAACCCGAGGGATGAGTTCACGGGACAGCTCGCGCTGCTTGCCAGCGTCGCCGCCGGCGGCCACAACCTGACGCTCACGCTGCCCGAGGATCAGCCGGAGACTGCGCCGGCCCTGACGCTCAAATTCAAGTATTATCAGCGTATTGAGGGTACTTTTCGCATTCCCGCGGGCGGGCAGCTGCGAAGCCTGCAGGCTCGGGTGCTCGAGTCGGGCCAGGCGGCACCCAAAGCCACGCGGAGCTTGAACCTCAGCTAGGAGGAACCCATGTTCCAGAAGAAGGCTGCTCCGCAGAAACGCATCGACAGCCTCATCGGGGCCGGGACGACGGTCGAGGGTGATGTGACCTTTACGGGCGGCCTGAGGATCGACGGCGCGGTCCGTGGTCAGGTGGCCACCGTGGACAACCAGCCCGCGACGCTCGTGGTGAGCGAGCAGGCAAGCATCGACGGTGAGGTGCGGGTCTCGCACGTGGTGATCAATGGCGCGGTCAGGGGTCCAGTTTTCGCCAACGACTACCTGGAACTGCAGGCAAAGGCGCGGGTCAACGGTGATGTGACCTATCGCACGCTGGAAATGCATGTCGGCGCGATCGTGCAGGGAAAGCTGATGCACGCCGAACAGGAATCGGCGGCGGTTGTAGAGCTCAAGCGGGCCAGCGCGGAATAGGCACCGGCCGCGAATGGTTGATCTCACCGCTTCCGTCTGCTAAGTTGGAGCAAGCGACTCAAGGAGCTTGGCAATGAACGCAATGACCGAAATGCCTGCCCCGCTCGTCTTCACCGACGCGGCGGCGACCAAGGTGCGCTCGCTCATCGACGAGGAAGGCAATCCCGAACTCAAGCTGCGGGTGTTCGTCACCGGCGGCGGCTGCTCGGGCTTTCAGTACGGCTTCACCTTCGACGAAGAAGTCGCCGAAGACGACACCAAGATGGAGAAGAACGGCGTCGTCCTGCTCATCGACCCGATGAGCTACCAGTACCTCGTCGGTGCGGAGATCGACTACCAGGAGGGACTCGAAGGCGCGCAGTTCGTGATCAAGAATCCCAACGCCACCTCGACCTGCGGCTGCGGATCGTCGTTCTCCGCCTGAACGCAGCAACACCATCCCCCGTTTCGCTTTGGGGCCGGCACCGAAGCGGCCGCTCACGAGCATGTGCCCAGGTCGGCAGTTCCGAGCGGCGAGCTATGCGCGGTAGATCGCTCCCAGAATCCGGGGGCCTCGCGCGCCGGTGACGGTGGGCAGGTTGCCCGGTCTCCCCGCCAACGCTTCGCGGGCGAGCCAGGCGAAAGCAAGGGCCTCGATCTGGGTGACCGGGAAGCCCAGGGTCGCCGTCGTCGCGAGGCGGCGCGGACTGAGCGCCGTCTCGAGCTCCCGCAGGAGCGCGATGTTGTTCGCGCCGCCCCCACAGACCAGCGCCTCGGCGGCGCCGCGACAGTGACCTCCGATCGCCTGGGCAATCGTCCCCGTCGTGAGCGCCAGCAGCGTCCGCTGCACGTCGGCAGGATCGAGGCGCGCCCCGGACTTCGACAGCCGATGCTCCAGCCACGCCATGTTGAATCGATCGCGTCCCGTGCTCTTGGGCGGAGCCGCGGCGAAATAGTCGTCGCTTTCGAGCTCGCCGAGCAGCCGCGCATCGATTCGCCCCGACGCCGCCCAGGCGCCGTCGCGGTCGAAAGGCGCGCCGGTATGACGCTCGCACCACGCATCGAGCAGCGTGTTGCCCGGTCCGGTGTCGAACCCGCGCACCGGCCCCTGCGGCGGAAGGTCGGTCACGTTGGCGATGCCGCCGATATTGACCACGACACGGTGCCGCTCGGCGGACGCGAACAAGGCGGCGTGAAGCGCCGGCACGAGCGGCGCGCCCTGCCCGCCCGCGGCGATGTCCCGGCTGCGGAAGTCGGCGACGACCGTGATCCGCGTCGCCTCGACGAGCCGGGCCGGGTTCGCGAGCTGCGTCGTGTAGGCCAGCTCCGGACGGTGGCGCACGGTCTGGCCGTGGAGCCCGATCGCCCGAATCTCGCTCGGCGCCACGGCCGCGCGTTCCTGGACCGCGGCGACCGCCGCGACGCAGCAGTCCATCAGCGCGTTCGCCGCGAGCGCGGCGCGGTGTATCTCGTCTTCGCCGGCACGCTGCAGCGCGTTCAGCGCAGCGCGAAGCTCCGGCGGAAAGGCAACGTGAACCGCAGCCACTGACCGCGGAGCGGCGGACAGGTCTGCGAGGACGGCGTCGACGCCGTCGACGCTCGTCCCCGACATCAGCCCGATGTAGTGCTCCGCCACGAAAATGGGGCTCCGGCGCGCTCGCGAACGCGAGGAGCTT
>Ga0335080_10000127_pt1 | contig 65906 bp, 49 predicted proteins | sample Lox_Sample_34_FD_206720 | JGI IMG/M metagenome (GOLD analysis project Ga0335080, IMG submission 206720) | Soil microbial communities from Loxahatchee National Wildlife Refuge, Florida, United States - Lox_Sample_3.4 | ecosystem: Environmental > Terrestrial > Soil > Wetlands | place: USA... | reverse complement strand
GGCATTCCGACGATTAAGGTCGATCGTTTGACGGTTGGCGGGACTGCGCGGAAGGACACGGGCGGCTACATGCAGTGACATCCACGGAGGCACGGAGAACTTTTATTTATTCCCATGCTCGCGCCCAATTGGAAAAATCACGAAATTGCTTTTCTCCGTGCCTCCGCGCCTCCGTGGTAGATTTTGATTTGGAAATGACAACTACATTAGAAACCAGCACGCAATCCGCAACCGATCTCAAGTCCCTCGCCCATGACGTCGTCGCCCGCGCCACGCGCGCCGGGGCCACCGCCGCCGAGTGCGTCGTCCGCGAAGGCGACGAGTTTTCTACTGTCGTCCGCCTCGGACAGGTCGAAACTCTCAAGGAATCCGGCTCGCGCTCCATCGGCGTGCGCGTCTTTTTCGGACAGCGCGCCGCCTCCACCTACTCCAGCGACTTCTCCGCCGCCGGCATCGACCGCATGCTGAGCTCCGCGCTGGCTCTGGCAAAGATCACCTCCGAAGATCCCTTCGCCGGCATCCCCGAAGCTGCGCAGCTCGGCCAGCTCACGGCGCCGCTCGACCTCTACCACGAAGACGTCTACTCGCTCCCCAGCGCCGACCGCATCGACTACGCCCGCCGCGCCGAAAAAGCCGCGCTCGATACCGACCCGCGCCTTAAGAATTCCGACGGCGGATCCTTCGACGCCGCCACCGGCCGCAAAATCCTGGCCAACTCGCACGGCTTCGTCGGCGAATACCGCCGGTCTTATTGCTCGGTGGCGGCGGTTCCTATCGCGCAAGACGATCAAGGCAACATGCAGCGCGACTACTGGTACTCGGTCGCGCGCAGCCTGTCGAAACTCGAGTCCGCCGAGTCGGTCGGCAAAGAGGCTGCCCGGCGCACGCTGCGCCGCCTGGGCGCGCGCAAGGCAAAAACGGCTCACGTTCCGGTGGTGCTCGATCCCATGGTCGCAGCGTCCATGCTGGAGCATATTTTTGAGGGCATCAATGGCGACTCGGTGTATCGCGGCGCATCGTTCCTGGCAGGCAAGCTGGGCGAGCAGATAGCCGGTTCGAACGTCACCGTGATCGACGACGGCACCATGCCCGGCGGCTTCGGTACCAGTCCATTCGACGGCGAGGGCATTCCGACCCGCCGCACAGTGGTCGTCGAAAACGGAGTCCTGAAGTCGTACCTGCTGAACACCTACACGGCAAAAAAGCTGAAGCTGGAAACGACAGCCAATGCCTCGCGCGGCCTTGCCGGCACTCCCGGAATTGCTCCGGGAAATTATTTCCTCCAGCCGGGCAAGAAAACTCCACAACAGATTATTGGCGAGATCAAAGACGGCCTTTACGTCACCGAATTTCTCGGCCACGGCGCGAACCTGGTGACCGGGGATTATTCGCGGGGCGCGTCGGGCTTGTGGATCGTGAACGGCGAGCTGACGTACCCGGTGGAAGAGATCACGGTCGCGGGGAACTTGAAAGAGATGTTCAAGAACATTTCTGAAATAGGAACGGACCTCGAGTTCCGCGGCAGTATGGCCTCGCCCACGATTCGCATCGACGGCCTGACCGTCGGCGGCGAATGAAATTCATTCTGACCACAGAGACACGGGGTCACGGAGGAACACTGTTTTCTTGAGTTCCCTGCTAATGTTGGCTGCGCCTCTGGATGCGGGTGGTGAGGGTTCTTACCAGCTCATTTCGTCATCTAAACTCTCGTCATGAAATTTGCCAAAACGATCTTCTGGGTGGCCGCAATCTGGGGATTTGTAGTCCTTACTCCGCTTTACTTCATGTTCGATCTCATCGGCAGCAAAGATCCACCGCCGATCACGCATCCCGCATTTTATTTCGGGTTCGTCGGCGCGGGGCTTGCGTGGCAGCTTGCCTTTCTGATCATCGCGACCAATCCTATGCGCTTTCGGCCGCTGATGCCCGCGGCGGTAATCGAAAAATTCAGTTATGGGATCGCACTGATCGTTCTGCACCTGCAAGGGAGGCTGCATGCCGCCGACCTGACGTTCGCGGCGGTGGACCTTCTCCTGGGCATTCTCTTTATTGTCGCCTTCGTGCAGACGCGCTCCGGGCCTGCCGAGAGCGAACGCCAATGAGCACTGCAGTTCCGGGATCGTTCGTGATAGCCTACCGGGTGGTTCCAGAAGGAATAGCTATGAAAACGATTACTGCCATACTTGTGGTATGTCTTACTGCTTTGCCGGGGCTCGCGAAGACTCACAAGGATATGTATTCGGTCTCCTGCAACACGCTTTGGCCGGTTGTAAAAGACGTCATCAAGAACTCCGGTAAGTACACGCTGGTTTCCATCGATAACTCGGAGATGACGGCGTCTTACATCATCGGAAGCAGCTTCAGCGGGCGGCGACTCAATTCTGTGATCCTGAACGTCAAGGAAGATAAGTGCGAAATGCAGACGGCGAGCACCTACAGCGGAGTTACGCACGATGACGCGGGCGATTTCAAAAAGCGCGTCGATGCGTCGCTGGCAAAGTCAGAACCGCCCGCAACCTCGACTTCGCCCACCAAGCCGGATAGCAAGTGACGGCCAGCCGGGCTTGCGCTTCCCTCAGGCAGGTCGCTACGCCGGATCACTGAAGCCGGACATACTCTTCCCTGGCTTGCTTGAGGATGGGAATGTCCGGATCGGCATCTTTCCACAGCGTCAGAAAATCTTTGTAGGCGGTGAGGGCTCGCACGCGTGCGGCATCAGCGTCGGCGCCCCGCGACGATTTGAATAGCAACACATTGGCGTGGGCGACGCCCAGATGCGCCAACGCGCCGGTCCAGCAGTTCCAGACGAGGCCGTCGTGATCGAGAATTTTTTGAAATTCGGTGGCCGCTGCATTTCCCTGCTCGGCGGCGAGGTATGCCTGCCCGCGAACGTAGGCGGGATAGAGGCAGGAAAGATTCTCGCTAAAGAGAATTGCGCCTAGCTCGACCGTGGAAGCGTGGAAGGCATGCACTACCGAAAGAGCGTTGCCGTGCGACAGTTCGACCTGGGCGCGGATAGCCGGAAGCCACAACTCCTGCAGTTGGGTATTAAGGGGCGCAGCCTTGTCGAGCTCCTGCACCAACTGGTCCGCACGCGCCGCGGCGCCCGCCATGGCAAAGGCCAGGCTGGCTTCGGACTTGGCGGGCTGACTGGTGGGGCTGATTTTTAGCGCCTCGGTTGCGGCTTTGATTGCGGCGGCCGTGTAACCGAGAGCGGCTTCCCGCTGGGCGGCGATGGCCTGCCATATCGCTGCGTTTTCGCGGTTGTCATTCTGGATCGCGGAGGCAATCGCCTTCGCGGTGAGCTCGCGCGCCCGGGCAAGGTGGCCCGCGTAAGCTTCCGTATTGGCGGCGAGTTCGAGGCCCGTATTTTCGGCCGCTGGATTCGCCTTGAACCACTCCATCTCGCGGGACATTGCCGCAGAGTTGGCCTGCACGAAGGCGAGCGCATACAGAGAGCTGTGCAACTGCGGATCGTCGAGCTTATGGGCGAGAGCATCCTGGACGATCTGGCGGGCATCGTTGAAGCGCTGCGAGGCGAGATAGAAAGAGGCCAGGTTGTCGTAGGCGGGAACGTGGTTGGGATCGAGATGCTGCGCGCGGCGAGTAATCTCGATGGCCTTATCGTATTGCCCTTCGGCGCTGTAGATAATGCCTAAGTCCACGCAGCCTTCGCAACGTCCCGGATAATCTTCGATTTCTTCCTCGAAGGCCCGCGCCGCTTTCTCAAGCTCTCCCGTCGCATTCATGTAATAGGCAGCGGTAATCGCCAGCCTGCCCCGATCACTGGCGTGTTCGCGCAGCTGAAACGCCTTGGCGAAATATTCGCTGGCGCGGCCTGTCTCGCCGAGTCCCGCGTAATCTTCCCCAATCTCCAGGTATCCGATGGCGAAGTCGGGATCGAGCTGGATGGCGCGTTGATCGTGAGGAAGTGCCGCGGCGTCGCCCTGCTGGCGGCCGGCAATCGTGCCGAGGGTATAGGCTTTCAGCGCATCGAGCGACGAGGTGGTGACGCGCGACAACGGCAGATCGTATTTCTGTAGAGTGGCCGGGGGTTCGCCGAGGTCAGCGCGCAGCTTCGAAGCCGCGTTCCCGAGCGCGTCCAGGATCTTCGCCTTATCGGCGGCGGTGACCTGTTCTTCGGCGAGGGGGCTTTCGGTATGGCAGTCTGCGACTTTCAGTCCGAGCTCATACAGCAATCCCTGGCGAGCGATGGATGACGAAATATAAGCTTTGGCGCCCGCTTTTCTGCAAACGTCTCGGGCGAGTTCGGGCGTGAGCCTGGAATCGGGGGGCGCATTCATCGACTGCAATGTTTCCGCGAGCTTGCTCTCGGGGAGGAGGTTCAGGAAAGGAGATTGTTGAAGAGCCATGTTGAGCCCGGTCTTGAGAGTGTCGTCGAAGATGGGGTCGCCGGTGGTGTTGACGAAATCGGCGAGGACGACGGCGTCTTTCGAGGTCAGCGCCTGAGCGTGACGGGCCCGGAAATAAAAGAAGGAGGCACTAGCCAGGGCGACCACCACAATCGCGGCCGCGGCCACGATTGGTTTTTTTCGACCGGACGGCCGGACAAGCGCGGCGCTTACGGCTTGCTCTTCCGCCGGGGCGGACGCGGGTTTGCTCGCGGACACGGCCGCGCTCCGGCTTGCGCTCGAGCGGATCTCGGGCCTTGAACTCGATGGCGGGCGGGCGGTTCCGGAGATGCGCGACTCATGCGCCTCTTCAGCGGGCGACAATTCGGAAACTTCCAACGCCAATCGGCCGGTCTCGGTATCGCGCTTGAGCCGCTGTAAATCCGTGCGCATATCGGAGGCGTGCTGATAGCGGAGGGAGCGGTCTTTTTCGAGGGCCTTGAAAATGATGTCTTCCAGCTTGGCGGGCACGTCGGGGTTCATGCGCACGGGCGCGACGGGAGCGCGATTCATGATGGCTTCGCAGATCACGGCCGAGCTTGCTCCGTGAAAAGGCGGGGCGCCGGTTGCCATCTCGTATAGGGCTGCCCCAAAGGAGAAGATGTCGGTGCGGGTGTCGAGTTCCTTAGCCCGTACTTGCTCAGGCGACATGTAGGCCACGGTGCCAATGATGGTGCCGGGGCTGGTCAGGTGCTCCTCGCTGATGGGAATCGTCTCGGTATCGAAGGAGCTGATCCGGTTCATGGATGAGCCGCTGAGGAAGGTGACCTTGGCCAGTCCGAAGTCGAGAATCTTGGCATGGCCACGCTTGGTGATAAAGATATTGCCCGGTTTAATGTCGCGATGAACAATGCCCTCGGAATGCGCCGCATCGAGGGCGTCGGCGATTTCGATCGCGATGGGGAGCAGGACCTCGAGGTCGAGGGGGCGGCCGGCGATGCGGTGCTTGAGCGTCATGCCATCGAGGTATTCCATGGCGATGAAGGCGCGGCCCGCTTCTTCGCCGATGTCATAGATGGTGCAAATGTTGGGATGATTGAGGGCGGAGGCGGCCTGGGCCTCGCGCTGGAACCGGCTCAGCGCCTGCGGGTCTCCGGCTACGTCGCGTGGCAGGAACTTGAGCGCTACGAAACGGAGCAGGCGGGTATCTTCCGCTTTGTAGACGACACCCATTCCGCCACCGCCGAGCTTCTCGACGATGCGGTAGTGCGAGATGGTTTGACCGATCATAGTCTGGCCGAGCGCGGTCTGGCGGCACGATTTAACTGATCGTGTCGTTCCGGCTCATTCCGTTTCGCCGGTTGCACTTCCCTGATAATCGTTGCGCGCTTAAAGATTCAGTCTTCGACGAAGGGCGAGACAAAGAATTTACATTGTTTTAATGCTAACGCATTCATGAGACATTAACATTTCGAATATGCCAGATCAGCCACTAATTATCGAAGAGAGTGCGGGTTCACGGGACGGGGTGTCCATTTTCCGGTTGTCGGGTCCGCTGACGTTAGCCAACGTGTTCAGTTTTCAATCGAAGGTGCGGACCGATCCGTCGCGAGCACTGATCCTCGACTTTAGCGGAGTGCCGTTGGTCGATTCGGCGGCGATCGGGGCGCTGGTGGGCGCCCACGTAAGCCGGCAGAGAGATGGACGCACCCTGGGGTTAGTGGGAGTCAACCAGCGGGTCCACCAGGCGCTGGAAGTGACACGGGTGCACACCTTTTTTCGTTTCTTCGAGAGCATAGGAGAGGCGGAAAAGGCAGCGTTGAGTTCTCAGTAGAAGGAGTCGTATTTCGTCACGACCCAGCCGTCGATTTTCTTTTCTTCGGTGACTGAGAACAGGTCCTCATAGGTGGCGGCCTGTGCCGGGGTCGAGTAGCGCTTTCCCTTGTAGTGCAGGATGACCAGCGGCGGCGCGTCTTCCCATTCGACAATCCTCCAGGAGATCAGCGGGTGCTGAGATTCGGAATCACAAATGAATTGGGCGCGTTTCCTACGGTAGTCCTTCTCCCAGGCAGCGAGCAGCTGGCGGCAGTTGCCGTCGCGCATCTGCTCGACAAAGCCGACGGCCGTGCGCTCGATGGTGCGATCGCGCAGGGGGTTCATGGTGATGGTGACGGGCATGTTGGTCAGGGGGTCGCGCTCCTCCGAGCGGGCCAGGACCGGCCCCTGGTGGTTGAGCCAATTGAGATAGCCGAGAAAAACGACAAGAAGCAGGCCACCCGCGCACAGAGCTATCGCGATATGGACTTTGGACGCCTGCATGATGGAAGCTTGCGGCAAAGGAGAAGGGAGTTGCAAGGTTACCTTGGGCACACCGGAACACGGCTAGTCCGGCTGAGTCGATGCAGCAATAGAAGCAATCGCCTGAAGGTATAGGCCGATAGTCAATAGGCGCGTTCGCCTGGGCATCGATTACGGCACGACGACTGCGCCGGAGACGCTGCCCACCTGTCCGCTTATGTTGTTGCGAACCACGAAGCGCACGGTGTAATGCCCGGATGGTAAGGTGAGTTTGTTATGGTACCTGACTCCCTGCTCGCGCAGCTGCGACAGCTGATCTTTTGGAATCGACATCGCAATATTCTGGAGGATGGAGCCCGACGGTTCACTCCCGCTGGGAGCAAAGGCGACTGCGATCAGGTCCACATCCAGGCGGCTGTTTTCACCCGTTGCGAGGGCAATGCCATCCCCGGCAATCCGCACTGAGAAGTCAACATCGCTCTTTTCGGTTGGATTGGTGGTCGGCGTGTCCGCTTCCGGGGAGCGGTTCACCCGTACGGTAAACGGCACGCCGGTGCTGTTGAAGGACGAGTTCAGGGCAACCGTCATGTCGAGCTTTCGGGTCAGGTCAGGATTCATCGTGGCGTTTGTAACAAAGTAGCCGCTTCGGGATCGGACTTCGACATCCTTGCGCTTGACGGTGACTTTGAGCTTACGCCAGCCCGGACGGCGATTTGACGAATCGAGATAATAGCCGAGCAGGTAGTAGTGAGCGGCATCGGCACTTGCACGCTGAAAGCAGCTTGCCAGATCGTTGCTGTTGTAGAACGCTTGTCCTCCCGTCATCGCAGCGATCTCGCGTAGCGTGTCGAAAGGGGTCGGCGGCCGGAAAGCTCCCGCCCATCCCGGGTAACGCACTGCCCGGCTGTAATCCACACTGCTGCTTCTCAGGCCGCGTACGTCGACGGGATAGATCGAGATTTCCGCATCATTCGTGGCCTTTAGAGCACGTTCGTAGAGAGTCGACAATCCTCCGCCCGGCACAGCTCCATCGGCGTCAATGGAGAAGGGGAAGCCGCCGGTGAGCCAGATCAGCGATTTGCGTCCCTGAATCCCGGACACTGCCCAGGAGATCCCTAGCAGACCATGCAGTGTAAGTTCGATTGCGCGATTCTCTTGCAGGCGAGCAACATTCACATCACCCCCGCTGACAAAATTGCGCAGGTCGCTGTAGGGGCCCAGGCTTCCAAGCCGGGCAGCATCCGCTCCAAGTCTTTCGGTGGGCGATTCGGAGACGGCAGCCAAGTCTTGCTCGATCGGCAATTCGCCGGCAAGTTTCCTGAGTATCTGAACCAATTCCGCGGGATCCTGCGTAGCATCATGGAGCACCTTTGTTCCCCGGCTGTCCATTAATACAAGAGCGACGCGTTGATTCGAATCCAGATTGTTTGCGAGATAGCGAATCAGTTCCCTGCGGCCCTGGGACTGGTCGAGAAATGAGCTGTTGACCGTATCGATCAGGAAGACGAGTATGCCCGCAGGCGCCTCTGGTCTTGTGAGTTCGTTGGTAAAGGTGTTGGGCGTTTTGGGGATGGGAGCATATTGCAGGCGAGACGAGCTCAGTTCCTGGAACGACTCTATCTTCGGGGATTTCTTGCCTTCGAACAAAGCAAAGTCATCCTTGGAGAGGTTACGCACCGGAGCCTGGTTCTTATCTACAACGACAACTGGAATCTGAACCAGTATGGTGCTTGATCGAAAATCAACCTTGGCTTCCTGGTTTGCGTTGCTGGAAGACTGAGGCTGCTGCGAATTATTTGAGCCGTGACCGGGCTGTTTGGCTAGCGTTCTGCCATTTTCGGCGGTTAAGAAAGTGCCATAACCAAGAAGGAATAACACGAGGAGTAATAACGGAGAAGACCGCATAATCGCGCCTCGCGGCGATTATATGCGCGCTTAAAGGTATTGAATACGAATTCGCTGATTCCGCCGTCGGGTTCTATCCGATGGCGGGCGAGGTTCAGGAGCCCTAGACGACTGGGGTTCGTCCATCCGCGAGGACTTCAATTCGAGCAATCAACTGTTTCGTGATCGGGGCAGCCAGCCCATGGCGCTGCGCAGCGCGGACGATTGCTCCACCGATCGCGTCGAGTTCTGGCGGGCGGCCATGTTCAACGTCCTTCTGCATGGAGCTACGCATGGCAGGCGGGCCGTTCTTGATCATCTTTAGAACCGCGTCGATGTCAACCTTTGCGCCCTCCGCCATTGCGATCGCGCCCGCTTCGCGAATGGATCCTTCGAGTTGCGACCAGCTCTTCGGGTCGGAGACGACTTCGCCCACCGTCCGGCCGAAGGCGGTGGTGGTGAGGGCGACTGGTCCCAGGAAGACAAGTTTGCTCCACATGAGGGTCGGTTCGTCGCCGATAAAACTGCAGCTAACGCCGAGTTTTTGTAGCTGCTCGGTCACCGGCTGAAGCAATTTGTGTCCGTCCGACGAAATCTTCAGGACCGCAAAGGGAGTCCGGTGAACGAAATGGCCGACGCTTGTCCGTTCGAACTCGCCCGCGATGGTGGCTGGAATGACGCGGTCCGGGCCAGACGTGGTATTGCCCTTCGCGTTGAATTTTGCCCGCAACACCTGCAAATGATCGAGTCCATTGAGCAGCGGAACAACCGCGCCAATCTGTTCGACATTCGTGATCGAGGCGAGCGCGCCATCGAGTTGCGTCGCCTTCATGGTCAGCCAGAGAACATCGCAAGGCGGAACCGATGCAGCCCAGCTCACATCGGCCGTCCAGCTCCCCAACGTGCTGTCGAGCTGAATTTTCTGCGGGTGGGAGGAAAGCGTCTCGGGTCGGACGACCAACGTCACCGCTTCGCGGCTGTGCGCGAGGCAGGCGGCGATGAATCCACCTACGCCGCCAGCTCCTAAAATTGCATGTCGCATAGTCACTAAGGATGCGTGCGAATCACACCTGGATTCTACAGGCTACGCGGTTTGTCTTTTCGGGAAGCGGGGCGTATAGTTGGTGATGAAAACTGTTGTGTCGTAGTGTCAGGACTGTCGAAGCACACCAGTGGGCGAAAGCCCACTTTTTAGTTGGGGACAGATTCGAGCGCGCGGTCCTGAAGCAAGTTGCTGAAAACATGGCTTTTGATAAAGAGAAGCTCCGGCAAATCGCGGAGCGGGTAGCGGGGTCGAGCGGGCTCGAAGTCGTCGATCTGGAAGTGCTCGGCTCGGGCAAGCACCGGATGCTGCGAGTTTTTATTGACCGGCCGGGAGCGGCTCCGTCAGCGAGTCTTCCGGATGGTGTGACGCACGAGGATTGTTCGGCATTCAGCCGTGAATTTGGAACGATCATCGATGTGGAAGATGCGGTGCCGGGCGGATCGTATGTGCTGGAGATTTCGTCTCCGGGGCTCGATCGAAAGCTAACGAAGGCAGCGGATTTCGAGCGCTTCCGCGGACACCGCGTGAAGCTGATGACGCGCGAGCCGGTCAACAACAACCGGCACTTCGAAGGGCGGCTGGAACGCGTCGAGAACGGAAAGCTGTCGCTGGACCTGAGTGTGGCGCGAAAAAAGAATCGGCCGAAGGACGGCGCGCCGACGGTGGAAATTGAAATTGGAAACATCGAGAAGGCGAACCTGGTGCCGGAGATTTAGAGAGTGAGTAATTGGGAAATTTAGTAATTGGGCAATTGAAAATCGCAGGCGATTGGTTTTGAAAATGCTCAATTACTAAATTACACAATTACGAAATCGGTTTCTTATGGCAAGCGAGCTTTACAACATCATTGAGGGCGTCAGCCGGGAGAAGGGCATCGATCCGCAGATCGTCGTGTCGGCGGTCGAGGATGCGATCGTGGTCGCGACGCGGAAGTATTACAAGACCCAGGAAAACCTGCGCGCGGTGCTCGATAAAGATTCCGGAAAGATCAACGCCTATGCGGTGAAGTCGATCGTGGAAAGTCCGGAGCAGGTCGAAGACCCGAATCTTCAGGTGACGGTCGAACAGGCGCGCAAGCTTGACCCGAGCGCGGAGGCCGGCGGCGAGTTGCTGATTCCGAAAGCGACGGAAGGAATTCTGGGCCGCATTGCCGCGCAACTGGCGAAGCAAGTCATTTTCCAGAAGGTGCGCGAGGCCGAGCGGGACACGGTCTACAACGAGTACATCGGGCACGTCGGCGAAATCGTCAACGCGACTGTAAAGCGGATCGAAGGGCCGGACGTGATCGTCGATATTGGCAAGGCCGAAGCGCGTATGGGCCGCAAGGAACAGTCGCGACTGGAGTCGTTCGCGGTCGGCGAGCGGATTCGGGTTGTGATCGGGCGCGTAGAAAAAGCGGTCAAGGGCCCGGGCGTGGTGGTTTCGCGCGCCGCGCCGGAACTGGTGCAGCATCTGTTCCAGACCGAGGTGCCGGAAATTTACGACGGCACAGTCGTGATCCGCGCGATTGCGCGCGAGGCGGGCGAGCGCACGAAGATCGCGGTCATGTCGAAAGACAAGGACGTCGACGCGGTGGGCGCGTGCGTGGGCATGAAGGGCATGCGGGTGCAGTCGATCATCCGCGAACTGCGTGGGGAGAAGATCGACATTATCGAGTATCACGAAGATCCCGTGACCTTCGCCGAAAAGGCGCTGCAGCCGGCCAAGGTGAGCCGCGTCACGGTGGTGGATGCGGCCGAGAAGCATCTGGAAGTCGTGGTCGACGACACGCAGCTTTCGCTCGCCATCGGCAAGAAGGGCCAGAACGTTCGCCTGGCGGCCAAACTGCTCGGGTGGAAGATCGACATCAAGAGCGAGGAAGAGAAGCGGCAGGAAGTGGAACAGCAGATGTCGGCGCTGGTCACGCAGACAGTGACGCCGCTCGAAAATGTCACCGGACTCGGCGAAGGGCTGGTCGAGAAGCTGAAAGCGGCGGGCGTGAATACGGTGGAATCGCTTGCCGATATGACACCGGAGCAGCTCGAGGCGATCGAAGGTATCGGGCCGAAGACGGTGGAAAAAATCAGTATCGCGGTCAATAATTACTTCGCCAGCCTGGAGGGCGGCGAGGCGGTCGCTGCCAGCGAGGGCTCCGAAGAGGCTGCGGCGGAGGGACAGGGCGAAGCTGCGGTTGCCGAATCCGAGAAGACGGAAGCAACGTCGGGCGAGGAGGCATCATCGTCCGAGGTCGCAGTGGAGACTACTTCCCCGGAAGCAGAGACCGCGGAAACAGCGGAGGTAGAAGAAGTCGAGCCCGGCGCTCACGAAGAGGCATCGCCGGAGGAGGCTTCGGACGAGAAACCTTCAACCGGAGAATCGCCGGAAGAGGAAAAGTAGCGCCCACCCGGATGCCGGATGTTTTGGGAGCACAGTTCAGCAAGCTGGCAACGACTGTTGGTAGCGGTACAAACCACGGTTCCGTGAGGTAGATATGCGAACGTAGCGTTCGACTGGGCAGCAGGAAAAGGAAAACGAGAGCGGATGAAGATTCGAATCAATGATCTGGCCCGGGAGCTGGAGGTCAAGAGCAAGGAAATACTTGACGCCCTGGTCTCGGTGGGAGTGACGGAAAAAAAGACGCACTCCAGTTCTTTAGAAGAGCACGAAGCGGAACTGGTTCGGAAGCATTTGCGCTCCCGCGGCGAGTCCGGATCGAGCGCGAGTAAAGCGGCGCGCCCCGCCAGCCACGGCGAAGAAGAAATCAAGACCAAGATCGATCTCTCGCATATCTCGCGTCCGGGCGACGTGCTGCGCGCAATCACGCAGCAGAGGGAAGCAGCCGAGCGTCCCGTAATCCGCCCGGTGGCAAAGCCTCCCGCGGCAAAGCCGCCGGTGGCGGCGCCGTCGATTGAAGCCAAGGAAGAAGCTCCGGTGGTAGCCGCCAAACCGGCAGCACCCAAGCCGATAGAACCGCCAGCGCCGAGACTGGTAACACCGGCGACGGTGGCGGCGCAGCGGCCGCCTGCGGTTGTAGTCATCCCGCCGAAAATTCCGCCGACTCCGCCCGTGGCAGCTACGCCCGTTTCGCCCCCGGCGGCCTCGGCGTCACCTTCCCCCATCGCAGCGGCGCCGCCCGGAGTAACGATTCCGCCGCGTCCCGCTGCATCCGTGCCTGCGGCGAGCACGGCTCCGCCCGCGCAGCCTCCCGCACAAGGCATCAGTCTGCAAGGGGCGCAGGTTCCAAGCGCGCCGCCCAAGCCGCCGGTTTCCGTGACGCCGCCGCCGCGCATGATCATGCCGCAGACGGGACCGCGGCCGGTTTATAAAGCGCCTGCGCCCGCGCCGGGAGTTCCAATGCGTCCCGCGCCGGGAAGGCCCGTACCCGGACAGCCAATTTTCCAACGCACGGCGCGGCCTGCGGCTCCGGGAGCCCGTCCGCCTCTTCGTCCAGGCGAGCGTCGGCCGATGCATCCGACCCGCGTTTCGCCGACCGGCACGCGGCCGCTGGGAGTTGGACCGGGAGCGCCCATGGCTCCTCCGGGACCGAGCCGCCCGGGCAGCAGGCCCGGCGCGCCTTCCCGCCGGCCGGGACAAAGGTACGTTCCGCGTGGCGTGAAAGAAGGCCCGATGAAGGGCTATGTTCCGCCGCCGCGCGTGACGGTCAGCAACGAGCCGCTGCCGATTACGCGGAACATCACCATCACCGAAGGAATTTCCGTAAAAGATCTGGCGGAGAAACTCGGCATTCGCGCGAAAGATCTGATCGCTCGCCTGGTGATGCGCGGCGTGTTTGCCACCATCAACCAGACGCTTGACGCAGAACTCGCCAGCGAGATGGCGCGCTTCTTCGGAGCCGATACCGAAGTCATCACCTTTGAAGAGCAGGCTGCCAAGGATACCGACGAGGCGGTCGTGGCAGGCGAGGAAGGCGCGGAAGAAGTGCCGCGCCCGCCGGTCGTGACCATCATGGGCCACGTCGATCACGGCAAGACCACGTTGCTCGACTCCATTCGTTCGACCGATGTCGCCGGCGGCGAAGCGGGCGGAATCACGCAGCACATTGGCGCCTACAAGGTGCGCATCGGCGACTCGTCATCTCCGGCGTTCGGACGCGAGATCGTGTTCCTCGATACGCCCGGCCACGAAGCGTTTACGCGCATGCGGTCGCGCGGCGCGAAGGCTACCGACATTGTCGTGCTGGTAACTGCCGCGGATGACGGAGTGATGCCGCAGACCATCGAAGCCATCGATCACGCCCATGCCGCGGAAGTGCCCATCATTGTCGCGGTCAACAAGATCGACAAGCCGGATGCGATGCCGGAGCGGGTGAAGAAACAACTCGCCGATCGCGGGTTGATGCCCGAAGACTGGGGTGGCAAAACGGTATTCGTCGATGTTTCGGCGAAGAAGAAAACGAATCTGAATCTGCTGCTCGAGATGATCTGCCTGACGGCGGATTTGCAGGAATTGAAAGCCACTCCCGGACGCGCCGCGAGCGGAGTCGTGCTGGAAGCGAAGCTCGATCGCGGCCGCGGCCCGGTTGCGACCATCCTGGTGCAGAACGGAACCTTAAAGGCCGGGGATAACTTCGTGGTCGGCAACGCCTACGGCAAAGTGCGCGCCATGTTCGACGACCGCGGCCAGCAATTGCAGGACGCTCCGCCCTCGACGCCGGTTGAAATCCTCGGTCTCGAAAGCCTGCCGCAGGCAGGCGATCAATTCGTGGTCGTCACCGACCGCGAGAAGGCGCGCGACATTTCCGAATACCGCGAGCAGAAGGCGCGCGAAGCGGCGCTCGCCAAGAGCTCGCGCGTTTCACTCGAAGGCCTCGCCGAGCAGATGAAGACGGCCGGCATCAAGGAACTGAATGTCATCCTGAAGGCCGACGTGCAGGGCTCGGTTGAAGTGCTGGGCGATCTGCTGGGCCGGCTCTCGAACGACAAGGTTCGCCTCAAGCTGCTGCGGTCAGGCATCGGCGCAATCACGGAAACCGACGTGCTCCTCGCATCGGCGTCGAACGCCATCATCATCGGCTTCAATGTCCGTCCCGAGCGCAAGGCGCAGGAACTGGCCGAGCAGGAGAAAGTCGACATCCGCCTGCACTCGATCATTTACGAGTTGCAGGACGAGATCAAGCGCGCCATGACCGGCCTGCTCGAGCCAACCATCAAGGAAACCTACCAGGGCCGCGCCGAGGTTCTCGAAACCTTCCGCATCCCGAAAGTCGGCATGGTGGCGGGCTGCCGCGTGAGCGATGGCCACATCAAGCGCGATTCCGAAGTGCGGCTGCTGCGCGACAACGTGGTTGTCTTCAAAGGAAAGGTCGCCTCGCTGCGGCGCTTCAAAGACGACGCCTCCGAAGTACGCTCCGGCATGGAGTGCGGCATCTCCATTGCCAACTACGGAGACGTTAAAGTCGGCGATGTGATCGAAGCCTTCATGACAGAGAAGGTGGCGGCGGAAGGCATCGCGTAAGGGATTTTGAAGGTCGGAGGTCAGAAAAATCCCCGCCCAGGGAGAGCCTGGGCGGGGATTTTTCCGTTATCTCTCATCGAGCTACTTGTTGCGCCGTTTTTCCGCCATGTGGGATTTGCTGAACGTCCGCGTCAGCGACACGATGCTCGACGCGCCCGACGACCCGCCCGACGCTTTCAACGACTTCGAGACCAACGTTCCGGGTGAGCTTTGCAGCTCGAAGACCCCAGTCGTGACCTGGTCCGCGTCTCCTTCGATGAGAAGCGAGGTGGAAGAGTTGATGACGTAGTATTCGAGGCTCAGCCCGCCGAGAAACGTTCGGGGAGTGGTAAGGGTCATCGACCCGCGGCCCGTTGCCGGCGAATCCGGGGCGAACGTACCTGACAGGCTCGATCCGACCTGAGCCGCGCCCACGTCGTTTTCATTGACCACTCCAGTCAGGTTGTTCGGGCTGGTGGTGGCATTAAACTCGCCGATCTGGTCGACCTTCCCATCGGCGCCAGCCTGAGGGTCGTCGTTGAACCCGGTGAGGTTGAATCCGTAGGCTTCCGGCGTACCGAAGGCAGTGGCAAGTTGTGAATATGCAGCACCCTGCAGGAACGATCCGGAACTATCGTCTTCCAACAGGAGAACGCCTGCCGCCGAAGGATAGGCCGCAAACGTGAGGTTGGTTGAAAAACCATTCGTGAACGCGGTCAAGGTTAGCTGGCAACGGTCGCCCGCAAAAGGAGCGGTGGCGTTGCAGGTTCCAGTAAAAGGAGAAACAGTGTTTGTCACTCCCCCATCGTTGTAGTCTTCGAGTCCGCTGCCGAGGTTGCCATTGGCATCGGTCGTGACATAGCCGCCCGCGGCGAGGGGGAACTGGATGCCGGTATCGCCGCCAGCCACGGCGAAGACCAATTGGCCGGCGGGAAAAGAGGCTTGCTGCGGGAATGCGTCGCCAGCGAGCGCTAATCCGGAGGTCGTGTCGGTTTCGATGAATTTTAGATGGGTGGAATCGACGACCCAAACATCGAAGGTCATCGCCGCGAAGCTCGTATTCAACGTTGCTGTTCCGGCCGTGCTGGAGGTGAGAACCACGTTCCCGCTAAGGGCCAGGTCGCTGATTCCGGCGGAGCTGCCGGTGTCATTGAAATCCTCGAGACCAGAGGTGATTGCGCCCGACCCGTTGAGCGTAAATGCGCCGACTGTACCGACAGGATTGACACCGAGATCGGAGTTGAATTCGGTCCCAAGCATGGTGAATGCGAGGGAAGTAAGCGAGCCCTGGGTCGCGGTGCCCTGCATGTCGAGCGTGCCACTGCCGCTTCCGCCGTTGTCGAAGCGCATGATCAGTCCGTGGCTGTCGGAGGTGAGAACGAAATTGGCGATAAACGTCCCCTGCGGCGTCGCCAGCTTGAGGGTGCCCGTGCCGTCAGTGTTGATCGTGTAAGGGTTGGCGGAGACAGCTTGAGCCGTGAAGACGCCTGCGCCGCCGAGATTCGCGTCATTGATATCAACCGTGCCGCCCGTGATGTTTCCCTTGCCGTCCGCGGTTATCGTCCCCGTAATCGCAAAAAAAGACTCGGTTGAGGTGCTGAAGTTGACATCGGTGCCCGAGAACGAGAACACGTACGTGCCGTTGAGGTCGCTCACGGTGTAGCCGTTCTTGTTGGGATTGGGCGCGCCGTTGTTTCCGCAGGCCACGAGCAGAGCGAGGCTGACGATCGCGAGGGGGGAAATGATGCGTTGCGCTAGCGACATGACATCTCCTGCAAAAGAGTTGGCGAAACTTTAGGTTGGCGGCTCAGCGCAGCGCGCATGAGTTACCGCTCGATTGTTGGAAGACACTCCTCGGTTCTTAAGATGCCTTGAACACGGATGTTACGGGAAAGTTTCGGTAAAGAAACGTAACCGGAGAGATTCTCCGGAAACGATTATCGGAGCGGATTGTTAAGCTTTTGTGACTTGGGCCGGATTTGGCCCCATGGAAGCGAGGGCAGGCCGCTTATGCTGCTTGCGCTTTTCGAGCGCCCACGCGGTCAGTCGGTAAAGCAGCAGAAGGGCAAGGACAAAGCCGTATTCCAGCGGCTTGCGCTTGTCGGCCTTGACGAGCCACAGGTAGTGAATCACGCCAAGAATCGCAGTTGCGTAGATCAGGCGATGGAGGCGCTGCCAGTTTTTGCCTCCGAGCTTCCGGATCGACCACGCGGTTGAAGTCAGGGCAAGGGGAATCAGGAGCACAAAGGCGGAAAACCCCACCGTGATGAAGGGGCGCTTGGCGATGTCTTTCAACATCTCGTGGAGGTCGAAGAATTTGTCGAGCCAGATGTAGGTAAGGAAATGAAGAAATGCGTAGAAGAAAGCGAACAGGCCGATCATGCGGCGGACGCCGATCAGCCAATGCTGCCGGGTCAGGCGGCGCAACGGCGTGACGGCAAGCGTGGAGAGAATCAAGATGAGCGTCCAGTCGCCGGTGGAGTGAGTGATGACCTCGATGGGATTCGCGCCCAGGCCGTCGTGAAATCCCTTCCAGGCCAGACGCCCGAGAGGAATCAGGGCGGCGGGGAAGAGGAGGAGCTTTAATAAGCGGAGTCGGGTCATGGGCGAGATTGGTGAGATTTGGTAATTTTGTAATCGGGCAATTTTGTAATTGAGAAGCCTTAAGGTCTATTTTTAGTGTTTGAGGCGGAAGATTTTAAATTACCAAATTACGCAATTACCCAATTACCAAATCCTAGAAGTTCTTCCTCAGGTCCATCCCCGAATACAGGCTTGCCACCTGATCGTAGCCGTTAAACATGAGCGTGTTGCGCTTGAAAAACTCTCCGAGGCGGCGCTCTTTGGCCTGGCTCCAGCGCGGGTGGTCGACGTTGGGGTTGACGTTGGAATAGAAGCCGTACTCGCGCGGGGCGGAGAGTTGCCAGCTATTGAGCGGCTGGTCGCTGGTGAAGCTGATTTTCACGATTGACTTGGCGCTCTTGAAACCGTACTTCCAGGGAACAACGATGCGAAGCGGCGCGCCGTCCTGGTTGGGCAGAGTTTCGCCGTACATGCCGAAGCAAAGAAGTGTCAGCGGATGCGCTGCTTCATCGAGGCGAAGGCCTTCGACATAAGGCCACTTCAGCACGTCCACGCGCTGGCCGGGCATTTGCTTGGGATCCCAGAGCGTGGTGAATTCGACGTACTTCGCCTTGCTGGTGGGCTGAGCGCGCTTGATGACCTCGCTGAAAGAGTAGCCGATCCAGGGAACGACAATCGACCAGCCTTCAACGCAACGATGGCGATAGATGCGCTCTTCAGGAGCCGCCCACTTGATGACCTCGTTTACGTCGAGTTCCAGCTTTTTGGCGACGTGGCCGTCAATGGTGAGTTTCCAGGGATGGGTCTTGAAGTTTTTGGCGAGCTCGGCGGGCTCGTATTTATCAGTGGAGAACTCGTAGAAGTTGTTGTAGTTGGTGACATCCTTATAAGGAGTCTGTTTCTCGGTGGTACTGAAGGAGCTCTTCTGAAGGTTGGGGATCTTGTCGTTGGCCTGGGCAATGAGGGATGGATCGGCCAGATCGAGGAAACGGGCGCCCGCCAGAGAGGCAGCGCCAGTCAGGGCGGCTCCGGTGAGAAACTTGCGCCGGTTCAGATAGGTTTTTCGCGGAGTGATCTCCGATGACGGGATTTCAGGCTCGGTCTTAATTACCATTCACACCCCTAAGAAGTACGCACGACGGCGCGATCCGGATGAGGCCGTCGAGAACGCATATCAAGAGTATAGGACGCAGGAACGCGGGGAAAAGTTTCACTGGAAACGTCCAGCGGCCCTCTTGCAGGCACGGCGGGGCGAGACGCCCCCGCGACAGCCTAGTGCCGGCGCTATATGCGGATTAGTTTGAGGTAGAGGCTGACTTGGCGCTGGGTTGCGAACGCAGCACTTCGCGCACTTTCTTGGCCAGATTCTGGAGTGTGAACGGTTTCTGCAGAAAAGCGGTGCCCGGAGTGAGAGCGCCCTGAGTGGCAATGGCGTCTTCGGTGTAGCCGGAGAGATAGAGCACCCGAGTGGTTGGACGGGTGGCGAGAAGCTTCTTGGCCAGTTCGCGGCCGCCGATGCCGGGCATCACGACGTCGGTGACGAGAATATCGATGGCGCCTTTCGTTTGTTCGGCGAGCTGCAGGCCAGCCTCTCCGTTTTCGGCTTCGAGGACCTTGTAGCCGCGGGAGGAGAGGGTGAGGCGTACGAGTTCACGAACCGAGTCTTCATCTTCGACGAGGAGAACGGTTTCACAGCCGCCTTTTTCGCCTTCCGGCGTGGCGACTGGACTCTGGTCGGCGAGCGATTCCTCGACGCGCGGCAGATACACGTAGAATGTCGTGCCGGATCCGATCTGGCTTTCGGCGAAGACGTATCCGTTGCTCTGCTTGACGATGCCGTAGACGGTGGACAGGCCGAGGCCCGTGCCTTTGCCTTTTTCTTTGGTGGTGAAGAAAGGTTCGAAGATGCGGGATTGCGTCTCTTTGTCCATGCCGTGGCCGGTGTCGGCGACCGCGAGGACGGCATAGCGTCCGGGCTGGATAAAACGGTGCTCGCCGACATTCTGGCGAATCGAGACGTTCATGCTACGGATGGTGATCCTGCCGCCCTCGGGCATGGAGTCTTTGGCGTTGACCACCAGATTCATGATGACTTGTTCAAGCTGTCCCGCATCGGCGCGGGTGCGGCCGGCGTCGGACGAGAGGCGGGTGACGAGCTCGATGTTCTCGCCGATGAGCGGGCGCAGGAGGCGTTCCATGTCGCCGATCACGGCGTTGACATCGATGACCTTCAATTCGAGAACCTGTTTGCGGCTGAAGGCCAGGAGCTGGCGGGTGAGAGTGGCGGCGCGATCGGCGGCCTGCTGGATGGATTGCACCTTGGAATGCATTTCGCCGGAGGGTGCGAGCTGATCGAGCAGGACCTCGGTGTAGCCGTTGATGACCATCAGAAGATTATTGAAGTCGTGCGCGACGCCGCCGGCAAGGCGGCCGACGGCCTCCATTTTCTGCGCCTGGCGAAACTGCTCTTCGAGTTGACGGCGCTCGGTAATGTCTTCGGCGATGAGCTCGAGAACTTCTTCCGGCTCGTCGGGCAGGCTGGCGGCGCGCCCGCTGAGGCGGACGGTGATGGTGTGGCCGTGTTTGTGCTTCCACTGCACTTCCACGCCGTTGAGGCTGCTGGTACGTTGATACTCGTCGGTGAGGCGGTCGATTTCCTGCGGGTTCAAATAAACTTCGCGCCGGGCATCAAGGGCCAGGACTTCTTCGACGGAGCTGTAGCCCAGCATGGTGATGAGCGCGGGGTTGACGTCAAGAAAGCGGCCGCTGAGCGTGCTGCGGTAAATGCCGAAGACGGCGCTCAGGATCAACGAGCGATAGCGGGCTTCCGAACGGCGAAGGGCCTCTTCGTATCGCTTATGCTCGATGGCAGTGGCCAGCTGCTGCGAGACGAACTTGAGGATTTCGCGGTCGCGCTCTCCGAAGCGGACATTCTTGGTGTAGCTCTGAACAACCAGCGCGCCGATGGTGTTGGCCCCGCTCTTGAGCGGAACGCCGAGCCAGTCGACTGATGGAGCGCCAATCAGTTCCACTTCTCCGCGTTTCACAAGGTCGTCAAAAACCGTGGGCGTGGCAAGCAAGGGATCGCCCGTCCGGAGGACGAATTCGGTGAGGCCGCGGCCGAGCCGTTTGGGCTCAGGAGTCGGGTCTTCCTCGTCGACGAAGTAGGGAAAACTGAGCAATTGCGATTGGGGGTCGTAGATGGCGATGTAGAAGTTGCGCGCGTACATCATCTGACCAACGATATTGTGGATCGAAGCGTAGAACTGCTGTAAGTCTTCAGCCGACTGGCTGCGGGCGGCGATGGCGTAAAGAGCGGCGTTCAATTCCTCGGCGCGCTTCTGTTCGGAGATGTCGCGATAGGAGGCATAGCCGCCGATGCGCTTTCCGTTCAGCATTACGGGCGCGGTGGAGAGCAGCACCTCGACCAGTGAGCCATCTTTGCGTTGGCGGCGGGTTTCCAGGGAAAGATTGACTCCGGTTTTTACGTTCTGGGTGATCCACGCGGTTTCCGCGTAGCGGTCGGGAGGGACGATGAGCTTGTCCAGGGACTTTCCGGCGGCTTCAGTGGTGGTAAACCCAAACAGGCGCGTGAACTCACGATTGACGCGCAGAATGAAATCGTCCTCGTCGACGATGCTGACGGCTTCGGGCGCGTTTTCGATGATCTGCTCGAAGTAGGCCTTCTCGACAGGGTGGGGAAATTCGGGATCGCCGTTCATGACGGCAGCGGGCGGAGAATTCGCGGCGTGGGAGGCTGCGCTGGAGGGAGCGGAATCGACCATGGCCTGAGACATCTCGGCACGGACGACTTCCTTCAAGTCCCCCGATGAGGCAATCTTCTCCCTCATTCAGTCCCTTCGCAAACCCGCATTGGCAGCACAATTTCATGGTATGCGAGGCCGATTTTGCCAGCTAATTACCGGGGTAACGGCGAATGTGGAGAGCAAGGCCGGCAGCGAGACAGGCGCGGCGGCTTCGAGGAAACGGGCCCGAAGCCAGTTTGCACTCGCCGCCGCCAACTGGTGTAATTTATGAAACCGATGCCGATGCCTGCGACACCACATCCTCGTTGGACTGGCACTATTGCGCGGGTTTTCGCCTTTACATTTTTTGCGACCTTGCTGTCGTTCGCGGTTGCGCTGCTGCTGAGTATTCTGGGGACAGTTGCTTACTCGCTGGTGCAACACGCGCCGCCCAACCTTATCTTTGCCTACAAGCACATCGCGCTTCCGATCGCGATCGCGGCAGGCACGGTGGTGCTGCTTGCCTCGCTGGCGATCGAGATTCGGAACTACCGGAGATGCCAGATTCTGGCGGCCATCGAACGAACGGCACTGAATCATTGAGAGCAGCGATGAGAGCTCCATCTCAGAACGACGCGCCGCGCATTGCGATCCCTCTGCCCCATTCGGGCGACCGCGAGTATGCCGAACGCTCGGTGAAGCAGTATGAAGACGCCGTGCGCCTGGCGGGCGGGGAGCCGGTGCGAATCGAGATCGCGCAGTCCGCTGCCGAGCTTAGAAAGCAGATCGAGGATTGCGACGCCGTACTTTTGCCGGGCAGCCGCGCCGACGTGGATCCGAAGAAATATCACGAGGCACGTCATCCCAAGACGAACGAGATCGACACGATGCGCGAGAGTGTCGATCGTCTGCTGCTGGATGACGCCTACGAGAATCGCAAGCCGGTACTCGGGATTTGCTACGGGCTGCAGGCGCTGAACGTCTACCGGTCGGGCTCGCTGGTGCAGCACATCGAGTCACCGATCAACCACGGCGCTGGGCGCGCGGTGCCAAAAGCGCATGATGTGGCCATCGACAGTAATTCGCGCCTCGCTGAGATCGTCGGTTCGCGGAAGGGGCAGCCGATCGCCGTGAATTCATCGCATCATCAGTCGGCCAGAACCCCCGGCGATGGATTGCGGGTCGTGGCAACTTCGCCGGCTGATGCTGTGATTGAAGCCCTCGAGGGAACCGCGGCCGATCATTTTGTGCTGGCGGTGCAGTGGCATCCGGAGCGGTCCGTGCAGGACGGGCCCGGGGTGGCCGAATCTGCCGAGAAGATCTTTCGGGCATTTATTGACGCGGCGCGGGGAAAACACGCGCGGGTGTGAACAACACTTTTAAACTCAGAGGATGCTGAGAACATCCGGAGCGCGGGGCTGCTCTACTTCGCCGCCTGCAGCAATACCGTCACGTGCGCGATCGCGGCATTTTCCGTGCCCGTGCCTTCAGGCGTTTTGGCTTTGATGCCCACGCAATCGCCCGGAATCCCGCATAGAATCGCAACGCGCTCGCGAATCGCAGCGGCGTGCGGGCCGATTCTTGGGACCGCCAGAATCAGTGTGGAATCGACGTTGACGAGCGCATAGCCGGCAGCGGCCACTCGCCGCAAGGCTTCGCGGAGAAACACGACCGAGTCGGCGCCCTTCCACTGCGGATCAGACGGAGGGAAGAGCGATCCGATATCGGGGCCGGCGACGGCTCCCAGCAGCGCGTCGGTGATGGCATGGAGCAGAACGTCTCCGTCAGAGTGTCCACCAAGGCCGTGAGTATGCGGAAGAGTTACGCCTCCGATTTTCAGGGAAATTCCGGCTTTGAACTCGTGGGAGTCGTAGCCTTGGCCGATGCGAAATTGAGGAGGCAATGAGTAATCCGTTGGGCGTGGCGGAGGGAGCGGGCCGCTCCCCCAACCGCGCAAAAGTTGCGCGAACTATTTTCTCCAGCAAGTCTGGCGCATTTCCTTACTTCTTCGCCGGCTTTTTCTTGGTGCCGAAGCCGGTCTCGACCTGGGCGCCGATCTGGGCCAGCATGTCTTTGGCAGTTTGCGCCATCGGCCCGTTGGGCTCGAGTTCAATGTATTTCTGGAAGGCTTCGGCCGTGCCATCGGGGGCAACCATTTTGTTGTCCTTTCCGACGGTGGCCTTGCCGATCAGGTTGATGCCTTTCCAATAGTAGGCAAGGGCTTTATTCGGGTCGGCGGCAATGACCTTGTCGAAGGCCGCGTTGGCCTCATCGGCTTTGCCCGAATTGGTGAGCACAGCGCCTTCATTGAAATAGAACTGAGCGGCGTTTTCCGGGGCAAGTTGCGCAGCCTGATTGTAAGCTGCGATCGAGTCATCCACTTTGCCTTCCTTGGCATAAACCTCAGCCATATTGTTGTAATACGCCGCCAAACTCTTGTTCTTATCGGGATCTTTCGCGGGGTCCGCGCCTTTGCGAATTTCGATCGCCTTCTGGTAGTCCGTGACCGCCGATTCGTAGCGCTTTTTCTTTTCGTCCGAATCCGTCTGCTTGGGGACGGAGAGGCGATAGGCATCGCCAAGCTTGGCCCAGATCAGAGCGCGGGTGCCGTCGATGGCGACGGCGTCGTTTAGCGTCGCGATCGCCTTTTCGAAATCGCCGGCGGCGGTCGCCGCGTTGGCTTCGTTAAGTTTGTCGTTGAGCGCCTTGATGGTGTTGTTCTCTTTCGCGGCTTTCTCGCGCTGCTCTTGTTCGGCTTTAACTTGCTCAGGCGTCTTGCCGGAAGCCGCGGCATTCAGGGTCTGCTCTTTCTTCATGTCGATATCGATCGGGTCGCGCTGGTCGCCCGAGACGATGACTACGTTGCGCAGGACATAGATTACTTTGCCGTCCTTGCTGAGTTTGATGTCGTATTTGCCCGGGGTGAGACCGAGCGAAAAGTACTCGCCCTTATTGTTGGTTTTGAGGTTGAATTTGCGCCCGGTTTCAAGATTGTCCCACTCTACGTCGGCGGCGGCGTAGGGCTTTCCATCCAAATCCTTGCAGGTTCCACGCACATTGGCCGATTGCGCGTGGGCCAAGGGAGCCGATAGCGCAACCGCGAATGCGAGCAGAAGGGGAAGGATAAAATATCTAGTCATCATGTGCCTCCGGAAGAAATCGAGTTTATCGGGGAGCATCGCCCCCTCAGCCCCGTAAGGGGCGACACTTTGAACCCAGGGAGCATCGCTCCTGGCGATGCCCCGATACAAGACCAACGCGCGTCCGAAGACATGCGTTTTCAAGGCGACTCGCCTTCTAACCAGTGCGAGCCGCGGCTTCGGCGTACGGAATTGGATCTTCGGCGCCCGCCTCGTGAAAAGCGCGGAGGCGCAGCACGCAACTGTCGCACACCCCGCAGGCACGATCTTCGCGCTGATAGCATGACCACGTTAAATCGAAGGGCGCATTCAGTTCAAGGCCAAGGCGCACGATTTCGGCTTTGCGCATGGCGATCAGGGGCGTCACGATCTCGATCGCGCCTTCCCGGGTGCCTGCCTGCACTACCTTGTTGAACGCTCGATAATACTCCGGGCGGCAATCGGGATAGCCGGAGCTGTCCGGCTCGACGGCGCCGATGTAGACCTTTTCCGCGCCCAAAACCTCGGCCCAACTGACCGCGACGGCCAGGAAATGCGCGTTGCGGAAGGGCACGTAAGTGGCGGGTATTTCTCTGCCGAGACTATCCGTGCCGAGGGAGTGGGATTTGGGAACGGCTATGTTCGGATCGGTAAGCGCCGAGCCGCCGATGGCTCGGAGTGCCTCGTTGCGAACAACGAGACGATTGCGGATTCCAAGTCGATCACAGATCGCTTCGAAGGCCCGGCATTCGCGAAGCTCAGTGCGCTGGCCGTAGCTGATGTGCACGGCCGCGGCCCGCTGGTCGCGCACGGCCAGAGCGGCGCACACGCAGGAGTCCATACCGCCAGAGAGAAGAACGACGGAATGGATCGGGGCAGCGGATGATCGAGTCATGGGTTAATCGGAACGGCTCCAGCCCTCCAGTTGATTTTACGCTGGCCCCCCTGCTTCGCGGATGGGAGTGTCCGCACTACACGCCTTTCGCCGCCGGGTCCCAGATGAACTTGTGGAGTTGCAGACTTAGGCGGGCGGGAAGGTAGTCGGCGAGGATCCATTCGGCTAATTGCTTCGGATCGAGGAGACAATGCGAGGCGTCGCGGGCGCCGCTGGCGTCTTTCTTGAATGCCGGGGAGAACAAGATTGCATTTACGCGGCCTGCGAGCCCATGCTTTTGCACGAAATCGCGGGCGAATTCGTAGTCTGTGCGGTCGGCAAGGACGAACTTCAGTTCATCGTGAGGGCGAATCGCCTTCAGATTCTCGATCAAGAACGTGTCGGGTTCGCCCGAGTGCGGACACTTGACATCGACGATCTTGATAACTTCTTTCGGGACCCGCACAAGCGGGCGCTCCCCGCTCGTCTCCAGCAACACGCGGTAATCCGCATCCAAAAGCTGTTCCATAAGCGGGATGACATCGCGTTCCTGAAGCATGGGTTCGCCGCCGGTGATTTCGACCAATCCGCCACCGGGGCTGAGGCGCGCAACTTCGCTTAGCACCTCCTGGAGCGACATCTTCCGCCCCCCATAAAAGCTGAATTCGCTGTCGCACCAATCACACCGGAGGTTGCAACCAGTCAGGCGAACAAAGAGGCAAGGCAAGCCGGCGAACGTCGATTCTCCTTGCAGCGATTTGTAGATTTCGGTGATTTGCATGGAACCTAGCTGTCAGCTCTGAGCCGTCAGCTATCCGTTAAATCTTATTCGGAGTAGGTCGCCGTGGTCGTATCGGTCTCGAAGACGGTCACGTCCTTTACTCGCACTCGGCCTCCGGTCGTGTTCTTCAGGCGGGCGTTGGTTTCATCGTAGAAGTACTTCGACAGGTTCTCGGCCGAGGGATTGAGGACCGTAAAGGGCTCGATGTCGTTGATCATCTGGTGATCGAGGCGGTCGATGACGTGTTTCATGACGTCTTTCAGGTCCTTGAAGTCGAGGAGCAGGCCGGCTTTGTCGAGTTCGGCGCCGGCTAGCGTGACACGAATCTTGTAGTTGTGGCCGTGCGGGTTCTCACACTTTCCCTTGTAGTTGCGGAGATAATGCCCGGCGGCAAAGGTGTCTTCTACGGTTACTTCGTACATGAGGTCCCTGGAGTTTTGATCCGCAGGCGGCACAACTCATTCACCAAGGAGTTCACGGAGGAACACGGAGGAAATTGGTCGAACCGCGCTTTGTTTATTGTACCTTCGAGGGCGTGGCGATGCCGATGAACTGAAATCTGACGCCGCCGATCACGATCTTGCCTCCCTTAAGTCTTGACGTCGCCAGGACCTTACGAATTGGTTTGACTGGCTGTAGGGGAATGCAAAGGAGAATAGAATGGCGCACCAGGGGGATGAGGAACCATGCCGACGATTGAGGGGAAACAGGCGGAGATTTGGATCTCCGATTATGTGAGCAAGGCTGGCGAGCTTGAGGGTGTGCTAAAGGCGGTGCGGGTGCTATTGAAGAAGACGCTCAAGGGAGCGGAGGAGTATGTGAACTCGTGGAAGATTCCGTCGTTCGATTCGAATGGACCGCTGTGCTGCTTTATGGCGGGCAAAGAGCATGTGACGTTTGCGTTCATGCGCGGGGCGGCACTGCCGGATCCGGAGAAGCTCCTGGAAGGAAATGGGAAGGGTGTGCGGCACGTCAAGCTGCGCAGCGTCGCCGATGTGAAGAGGCCGGGAGTCAAGAAGCTAGTGGTGGAGGCGGCCAAGCTGAATAAGAAAGACCCGCCGTCGGGGGCAATGGTGGGGATGGAGAAGAGAAGGCGCAAGGCTAAATAACAAGGCTAAATGCAAGATACGCGCCATTCGGGCTATTCACGAATGGACAGCCGCGATCATGAATCCAACCGAAATCACAATTCGTGCGGCTGGGCGGGAGCATCTGGAGACTATCCTCCATCACCGGCGGTCGATGTTTCGCGATATGAAGGAGGGGAGCGTCGAGCAACTCGATCGGATGGTGGAGGTGGCGCGACCTTGGCTGGTACGGGCCTTGGAGAACGGGTCTTATCGGCATTGGCTGGCGCTGGATGCTTCGGGGGTGGTTGCCGGAGGAGGAGGAGTTTTGCTATCGCCATGGCCGGCAAATCCTTTCGATCCCTGCGTCGAGCGCGCTGTGATTCTGAACGTCTATACGGAAATCGAATTTCGGCGGCGCGGGATTGCGTCGCGCGTGATGCAAACTATTCTCGCCTGGTGCGAATCCTATAAGCTGCGCGCCGTGAATCTGCATGCGAGCGAAGAAGGCCGCGCGCTTTACGAGAAGCTCGGCTTTGAGGCAACGAATGAGATGCGATTGAAGTTTCGGGTCTAGACTCTCGGCTTTGGGCTTTCGGCTTTCTCTTGCAATGCTGGTGGGCCGAGCGCCAAGAGCGGGAAGCTCAAAGCCGAGAGTGTCCACGCTGTCCGGTCTTGGACATGCCGTGTTTTGAAGGTGTTATGCAAGTACAGGGCCATTCTTTAGAATCTTGCTAACGTTCTGGTTCCGGTTCCGTCTATGTCTGTGCAAGGCGAGGTAATTTCGCTTGCAGAGGTAATTCTGCTTGTAGAGGACGCTGACGGAACATGCCGGCCGATTCGTTCGTAGTATCAATTCCGGTTGGCGAGACAGCTCGGAGCATCCGGGCGCGAGAGGAAAGCCGGACCCAGACCGCCACCGTGAGGGGCGCATTGGCAGCGCAGGGCAACCGCATCGACGACACCAGTCTGATCCGCGAGGCGCAGCAGGGGAATCGTGCCGCCTTCGAGGTATTGGTGCGCCATTACGATCAGTCGGTGCTGCGGCTGGCGCTACACCTGACCGGGTCGGAGACCGACGCGCAGGACGTTTATCAGGAAGCCTTCCTCAAGGCGTATAAGAACCTCGGCAGTTTCCGCTTTGAATGCTCCTTCTATACGTGGATTTACCGGATCGTCACCAACCTCTGTCTCGATCATCTGCGAAAACGGAATGTGCGGAAGGAAGACTCGCCCGTGGCGGTCGACAAGTCCGGCGAAGAGTACAGCGTGCTGGAGCAATTTGCCGATGTGCGGGCGGGGGCGAATCCGGAACGGGATCTGATGCGGCGGGAGTTGGGAAAGAAGATTGGCGCAGCGTTGTCGCGCTTAACGCCTCGCGAGCGCATGGTTTTTGAGTTGAAGCATTACCAGGGCCTCAAGCTGCGGACCGTGGGGGAGATGCTGAATACGACAGAAGAGACGGCAAAGAACACGTTGTTTCGCGCGACGCAGAAGCTGCGCAGCGCGCTGGCGGAGATGCGCTAGAAGCAGTTAGTTATCGGTTGCCAGTTGCTAGAAGGTACTTATATGAAATGTGATTGGGTACAGCAGAATATTCTTTTCTACGTTTATAACGAGCTGGAGGACGACGCTCGCTACGAGGTTGAGCAGCACCTGGGGCGGTGTGCGGAGTGCGCGGGCGAACTGAAAGCGGCGCGCAAGTTCCACAGCACCTTGTCGCAGGACCCGGTCATCGAACCGACGCCGAACCTGCTGGCGGCGGCGCGCATGCGGCTGCAGGAAGCGCTTGAAACCACCTCGCAAGGCGGATTCTTGCGGCGGCTGGTTTTGGAGCCGGGAATATGGCTGCGGCAGATTCGGATGGCGCCGGCGCTGACAGCGGCGATTTTCATCCTGGGATTCGGGGGCGGAATTGGCGCAACCTACAACTACATGGCGGGCCGGGTGACGACTCCGTACGTCAGCACAACTCTCGGTCCCGCAGGCCAGTCTCCGGTTGATGCGGCCGCGATCACGGGCATCCGCTCGGTGACGCAGGAGCCGGGATCGAACCAGGTGAGCATCAAGTACGACACGATTTCCACGCAGGAAGCGCAGGGTTCGCTGAACGATCAGCGCATCCAGCAGTTGCTGCTGTTTGCGGCGCGCAACAACTACAATTCCGGCGTGCGGATGGACTCAGTCGACGTGCTGACGCAGACGCCGAACGATACGCGAGTGCGCGAAGTACTGATGTATTCGTTGCAGAACGATACCAACCCGGGCGTGCGCATGAAGGCGCTGGACGGGCTGAGCGGGCTGGTGCGCCAGGATGAGCAAGTGCGGGACGCAGTGTTGCAGGCCCTGGTCAGCGATGGAACTCCCGCCGTGCGCCTGCAGGCGTTACGTCTGGTGGAACCGATGAAGGCTGACAGCAAGGTGCGGGCCGTGCTGATCCGGCTGTCGAAGACGGATCAGAATGCTTCGATCCGTACGCAGGCGCGGACCATGCTGGCGCAAACACCGGAGTTGGATTAGGAGAGCGTCCTTCGTTCCCGTTCTTCGTCCTTCGCGTATTGTGCGGTCGGCGGAGACAGCGAGGGAAGGACAACGGACGAACGACGGTTCTAAGCCAAGGACCAAGGACGAGGACCGAAGGACGGGGCAACAAAACAAATCGAATCTGAAGTTGGCTTAAGGAGAACATTCATTGAAACAGGCATTCAAATTCGCCGGCGTGACTGCGGTTGTGTTCGCGCTTGCATCGCTGGCCGTGGGCCAGGAAGGCCGGATCTACCGGGAAGGCAGCAACTGGGTACAAGAGGTGAAGGGCGAACTCAATGGAGCCCGGAACCTCAGGGTAAAGCTGGATGCGGGCTCGGTGAAGGTTCAGGGTGGGTCGCAATCAAATATTACATACGTTATTCATCGTCGCGCGTATACGTTTTCAGAGCAGAGAGCTCGCCGGGAATTCGAATCGAACCGGATCACCTCCATGATCAAGGGAGATACGGCGTGGCTGATCGCCGAGGGAGGCAGCGAGAATCGCAAGTGCTCGGACGACCTGGTGATCAACATCCCGCGGCAAATGGAGTTTGCGCGGGTGGAGACGGGTGGGGGGAGCGTGAGCGCAACGGCGCTGGCCGGGCGGCTCGAGATTGAAACGGGCGGCGGCACGATTCACCTCGACGATATCGGCGGCGGAATCAGGGCTGAGACCGGCGGGGGCACGATCGATATTGGCACCGCGGGCGGCGATGTGAACCTGCAAACCGGCGGAGGCAATGTCAGGATCAATACGGTCAAGGGCAGCATCAAGGCAGAGACCGGGGGCGGAAATCTGACGGTTGCCTCGGGCTCACAAGGCGCGGTGCTGGAGACTGGTGGAGGAAGCATCCGGCTCGGACGGTGCGCTGGCCGCGTCAAGGCAACGACAGGCGGAGGCAGCATCGAACTGGGCGACATTGACGGACCGGTGGAGATCGAATCGGGAGCCGGCAGCATCCGGCTGGGATCGGCCAATGGGCGAGTGGAAGCGCAGACCGGCGGCGGCACCATCCAGTTGGAGCGCGCAACCTCCGTGAAAGCAGAGACGGGCGCGGGCGCCATTATTGTGAAGCTTGTCTCGTCCTCCGATGTTCGCAACAATTCCACGCTTGAAACTTCTGCCGGAGATATCACCGTTTACCTTGCCAAAGATATTCCGATCACGGTTCGGGCCGCGATCGAGATCGCTAATGGACATACCATCCGCAGCGAGTTCGGCGACATTCGCGTATCGAACGAGAGCGGGGCATGGCCTGGACCGCGTACCGTAACCGCAGAAGGAAGGTTGAATGGCGGAGGGCCGACGCTGAAGGTCCGAACAAGCTCTGGGAACATCAGCTTCCTGAGGTTGGCACAGAAGTAAGAAAAAACGTCCTTCGTCCTTCGCTGTTTGTCCTTCGCCGACAGCGAATCGCCGAGGACGAAGAATAAGAGCTTAAAGACACGGAACAGAGTCTACCTGGGGGAACCTATGACACATCGCTTCCTGCTTGGCATGTTGGTGTTGTTGATGGTTATCAGCGCGCCGGCCGCGCAACGGGCAACGGATGGAACCGGTGAAAACTGGATTTTCAGTTCCGAGGAGGGTGGCAGCGGAAGTTCCTACCTGGGAGTCGATATCGCCGACGTCACCGGGGAACGGCTCTCGGAGCTGAAGCTGAAGGAAGAGCATGGGGCTGAGGTCACGATGGTGGACCAGGACGCTCCGGCCGGCAAAGCGGGCCTGCATGAGCACGACGTAATCCTCAGCATGAATGGAATGTCGGTGGAGAGCGCGGCACAGTTGCGGAGGATGATCAAGGAAACGCCTTCGGGGCGCGTGGTTTCGCTGGGCATCAGCCGGGACGGACAGCCCATGACGATCAAGGTGCAACTGGCGGACCGTAAGAAATCGGTTTCATGGACGCCCGAGAACCATGAGTACAAGTTTGAAATGCCCGCGATACCGCCCATCCCCGACATCGATATTCCGATCTCGGTGGTCATCGCGCACTCCTCTGTGCGCAGTGGGCTGATGGTCGAGAACATTACGCCGCAGCTCGGAGATTTCTTTGGCGTTAAAGGCGGCAAGGGCGTGCTGGTGCGGTCGGTAGAGAAAGGGAGCCGCGGGGAGAAGGCGGGGTTCCACGCCGGCGATGTGATCGTGAAGGTCAATGACCAGGTCGTGCACGATTCTTCGGACTTTACTCACGCGCTGCGGGAGTCGCGGGGCGAGGCGGCGAACGTTACGGTGGTCCGCGATAAGAAAGAGCAGACTCTAACGATCACTTTGCCCGCCCGCAAGGATTCGGGGATGGTGATCGACGAGAGCATGGAAAATGACGAGTACGACTTGAGCGCCGATACGGAGCTGGCTATTGACCGCTCCGGCGGTGCGCTCGCGCTCCTTACTCCCGAGGTTCTGGAGAAGGCGGAGAAAGATATGGCCGAGGCGCGCGAGGCGCTGGAAAGCGCCGAAGACAACTGCAAAGAGAGCATGGAAGACGAGCAAGAGAACATGGAGAACAAGCTCGAAGAGCAGCAGGAAATGCTGCGCGAACGGCAGAAAATGATGGAAGAACGCCAGCAGAAGCTGCAGCACGAGATGTCGGGCGAGTGGACTGAAATCTAGAGCGCTTCGAGATGGTAGAAGTGAGATTGAAGTTGAAGTGGAGACCGGTTACGTGTCATTGGTCACCCGTCACCGGTCGTCGCGCCAGGAGGCAGCGCTCGTGCCCCACAGGTTGTACAGCGTCCTGATTCCCTGGTAGGTGCTTGCAGGTTCGGTTCGCATTGGCGCTCTCCCTTACCCTCCGCGGCCGGCTTTTGGCAGATCAGGCCCCAGCGTTCGAGCGCCGCTCAACCGCTTGGTTACTCAAGTACCCCATCTGGCCTATAAGTGGCTTGTCCACATTCCACACTGGTGCATTAACCACGGTTACCTATCACCGCGCGCGACGGGCCGCTAATCTGGAGATGCGATGCCTCTCCGCGCCTTACTGTTCTCCAAAGATCCGGGAACCAATACGGTTCTGACTTCCGTCTGCCAGAACGTCGGCGTGCGCATTGAGGTCTGCGACGACATTTTTACGGCGATGGAAAAGGGCACAAAGCAGGCCTTTGCCTTCGTGATCGCCGACTGGTCCAGCCAGCCGGAGGCGGGCTTCCTCATGAAGCGCGCTCGCGAATCCGCGCCAAACAAGGACTTTGCCGCGATTGCCATCGCGGAACGCGATCCTTCCGCCGCGGAAATGCGCGAGCACCGGCTTGACTTTCTGATTCATCGCCCGGTAACCGATGCGGAAGTGCAAGATGCGCTCAGCAGCGCGATGCAGAAGACCGGCGGGACCGGTGTTGAAGAGGTGGCGGAACCCAAGGCTGAGGAGCCAGCAGAAGCCGCACCGGTTCAAGCGGCGACTCCGTATGCCGGACCATCCGAGCCCAGCGCCGACCAGAGCCATCCGAGTGACGGGAAATTCGCGTTCGAATGGAGTGAGGATCGGCCCAACGAAGGAGAAGCCGAAACCCCGGTAGAAGAAGTGCCTGCGCGAAACTACGGGGCATTTTTTCGCAAGGCATTTGCCGCAACCATCTTCATGGCCGCCGCGTTCTGCCTGTGGAGCGGGCACGATCTGATCATCGGCTTCGTGAAATCGCCTGAGGGCAAGGCCAGGGTTTTCAGAGAATCGCTCGCAGCCTACTTTCATCTGGAACCGCCGGAGGTCACTCCGGTCATCGGCGCCAGCCCGGAGGCGCCGCGCACGGCATCCGCCACCACGGCTGACAATTCGGCACAGCTGCCGCAACTGCAAGTGGTCGAAAGCCAGCCAGCCATCGACGATGCTCACCTTCAGTTGCGCAAGGCGGCCGACTTTCCGCTGCCCACGCCCCAGCTCGATGCCTCCGCGCCCCCGCCGGTCAATGCGCGCAGGGCCGCCATCCCGGACAGCATCCGGGGTTCGGCTCCGATTGCGCCGCCAGTTGTCGTGACGGTGAATCCTGCGCAGATGATGCCGGTTTCATCGGCTTCGATTCCGGCTCCCTCTTCGCAAACGTTCAGCGAGCCGGTGCCGGTGAGCGAGGAAACCGAGCGCGGGCTACTGCTGCGCTGTGTGAATCCGGATTATCCGGCGGAAGCTGTGCCGCAGAAGTTGCATGGCTCGGTGGTGCTGCAGGCCACGATTGGGCGCGACGGCAGCGTCGAAGACCTGAAGATTGTCCGTGGATACTTTGTCCTGGGCAAAGCAGCGATCGCGGCGGTCAAGCAGTGGCAGTTCAAGCCGTACACGCTCAACGGCCACGCGGCCCGCACGCAGACTGTTCTGACCGTTAACTTCGACTCACCAACCAGCTGACGGGCGAGTTGACGCGCACTCCGCGTGTGCCTGTGTATCCCTAGGCATACGCCAGCCTGACTCGCCTTCCCGCATAGGCTGCTGCAACCAGCCCCGCGGTCATTAACAGGTAGAGAGTGCTCCGCGCGGACTCCGGCGTCGTGCCGAGGAAGTCCAGGCCCGGCATGTGATGCCCCAGCCCCAGGTACCACCAAACCGTGTAGATCGCCTCGAATACCTTGCTGGTGCCGCTCCAGATGCCGAGAGCCAACGCAAGCGAGGGCACGAAGAGAGTGCAGGCAAGCCAGGCGAGCAGGCCTTCGCGATCATGGGCGAGCAGAAGGCGAATTGCGAGGCCTCCGTTGGTGACTGCGGCGACGATGATGCCGGCGATCCAGACGGCGGGGAGTTGTCTCCAGAGCGAGCGCTCCGAGGAGAAGATGAGCGTAGCGGTGTTGAAGCTGGCTTCGCGGGTTCCCATCTGCGACCAGATGAGAATGGGCCAGATGAGCACTGCAATCGCCACGCCGCCGCGCACGGCATCGAGCGGCGATGCCACGCTGGCCACAAACAGTCCTGCCGCGACCACGTACCACCACCAGCGATGGCCTTTCAGCATCAGTGTCAACTCGGCGAGAACTGTACGAGGGAGCACGAAGACTGGGGATTTCGACATGGGCAGTGGCGTCAGATGAATTGCGCTCGTTGGCGCGCTGGGCGCGGGGGCGTGTGCAGATCCGTTGGCGGCATTTGCCTTCGCGGGAGATGGGGCGGGGTGCGATTTCCGTAATCGCCATTCCCGCGCGGGATCGAAGCGGTGGAAGAACAGGGCGGCGATGAGTGCGATCACGACGGCGGCCAACAGCGTGGTGAGGCGGCTCAGGTAGAGCGCAGGAGTTGGGCGCAGTCCGTTCCAGAGAAATTTCCTGGTTGTCTTGGTGTCGCCGATGGTGAGCGAGGAGCCTTTCTGATAGTCGGGAGCGACGGCGCGCAAGTCCTGCTGCATCTGGCCCATGATGGAGACGATGCCGTTGAAATCGGAAAAATAGTTTCCCGGCTTCAGCCCTCCCGCGGCGTCGACGGAGCTGATTGGCACGGCGAGGAGCGCGGTCCAGACGAAAAAGTATATGACGTTGCCGAGGCCGCCGCGCAGGCCGGGGATAGATTCGAACAGAATCGCGACCGCCCCGGTGAAGGCGACGGAAGGAAGCGCGAAGAGAACGAACGGCGAGAGCAGCGGCCAAAGATGAACGTGGGGATCTTCGGCTTTGAGGAATTGCATGATGATGGCGGCGACGCCCATGACCGCGACCATTGAGGCGAGGACTGCGAAATTGCTGATCACCTTCGCGACGGTGTAAAAGCTTTTGGTCATGGGAGTAGTCGCGAGGATGCGGCCTACGCGCGTGTCCTGATCGCGCTGGATGCTGCCCTTGACGATGTAGAAGCCGATGAGGCTGAGAAAGAGCGAAGCGACGAGGGTCATTGCGCATCCGACCCAGGCGGAGTTGAAGACACCGCGATACTGGTCGAGTCGGACGACGACTTTACCGGTGGCCGCGCAGTATCCGAGATAGACGGCGAAGGCGAGGGTCACGAGAAAGTTGTAGCGGCGAACGCGCTCGAGAAAATCGGCGCGGACCAGATGGTAGAGGACGCGGGCGTTCATGCAGCCGCTCCGACACGATGAGTGTTGAGGCAGAAGAGGTAGGCGTCTTCGAGCGTGGGCGCTAGAGGTTGCGCGCCGCTTGGAGCGGAGGGCGCGAGCATGCGGACGTGAACGCCATCGGAGCGGCGCGCAGTCCCGCTTACCAGGTACTGCTGTTTGATCGCCTGCAATTCGGAGCTCGGCACGACCCCTTCCCAGACTTTGCCTTCCACCTGACGCAGGAGTTCTTCGGGTGTCGCGTGCGCGACGAGCGTGCCGCTTGAAATCAGCGCGATCTCGGTGGCAGTCGCTTCCACGTCAGAGACGATGTGCGTGGACAAAATGATGACGCGCTCGCCGGAAAGTTCGGAAAGCAGGTTGCGGAAGCGGACGCGCTCTTCGGGATCGAGTCCGGCGGTGGGCTCGTCGACGATGAGAAGTTGCGGGTCGTTGAGCAGGGCCTGCGCGATTCCGATGCGCTGCTTCATGCCTCCAGAGAAGCCGCCCAGCGGGCGTTTGCGGACATCGTTGAGATTGACGAGGTTGAGCAGTTCGTCGATGCGGCGGCGGCTGGTGGCGGCGTCGAGTCCTTTGACGGCGGCCAGGTATTCGAGAAATTCGACGGCGTTGAGATTGGGATAAACGCCGAAGTCCTGCGGGAGATAGCCGAGCACGCTGCGAATGGCGTCGGGATTGTGGGCGAGGTCGGTGTCATTCCAGAGCACGCGGCCCTGGGTGGCGCGCGTGATCGTCGAGAGGATGCTCATCAGCGTCGTTTTACCGGCCCCGTTTGGACCGAGCAGGCCTAGCACCCCGGGGCGTAGATCGAGAGTGAAGTCGCGCAACGCCCAGACGTTGCCGCGATATTGTTTGCTGACGTGCTCGATGGATAACTTCAACGGCTGTTCCCTCCCGCGAAGAAGACTAGCGCATAGAACGCAGGAGAGACAGGAAAAGTTCCGGGGAGCGCTACCAGCTACAAGCAAAATCATTACCGCGGAGGGCACAGAGGAACACGGACGAATGCACAGTCGCCAAGGTGGATGTGCTTTCCCGGTCCTTTGCATTTATGGAACGTTCATACGTCTTTGTTCGTATTGATTAGTATGATATGGGCTTCGGGAACGCTTGCCTGACGCATTTACTTTGACAGCCTCTTCGACATCTTCTTCTCCTTCGTCGTTGCCTCTTCGCGTTGAATCGCTGGTGAAGCGGTTTGGCGCGGTTACTGCCGTTGACGGCATCTCGCTTGAGTTGCGCAGCGGGGAGTGCCTTGGCTTGCTTGGACCGAATGGGGCGGGCAAGAGCACTTTGATTCGCAGCATCGTTGGGCGGGTGATTCCGGATGCGGGATCGATTTCTGTGTTTGGGGCGCGGGCGGATTCTGCTGCGGCTCGCAATTCGCTTGGATGGATTCCACAGGAATTGGCGCTTTATCCCCGGCTGACTTGCGGAGAGAATCTTTTATCGTTTGGGCGGTATCACGGGCTGAGTGGAGGTGCTCTGGATCAGGCTGTGGCGAAGTGCCTGGGCTGGGCGACGCTTACCGATCGCGCGGGAGAGCTGGTCAAGAATCTTTCTGGCGGGATGAAGCGCCGGCTCAATATGGCGGCGGGGCTGATTCATGCGCCGAAGCTGGTGCTGATGGATGAGCCGACCGTCGGAGTCGATCCGCAGTCGCGGAATCATATTTTTGAAATGATCGAGAAGCTGCGCGACGAGGGCATGTCGATCATCTACACAACGCACTACATGGAAGAGGCGGAACGGCTGTGCGATCGCATCGCGATTGTGGATCACGGGAAGGTGATTGCGCTTGGGACGAATGCCGAGCTGGTGGCGAATGCGTTTGGAACACGCTCGCAGGTGACGGCGCGATTTGCTGGAGCGGATGAACCCGTGGCGGCTTGGGTAGCTGAACGCGGAGGCAAATTAGTGGATGGCGCGGCGGAGTTTACGGTGGAGCGCCCGAGCGAGATTGCCGGGTTGCTGGAGGCTTCGGCGAAGGCGGGATTCGAGTTGGTGGATGTGGGCTTGCACCGGCCGAATCTGGAGTCGGTTTTCTTGCATTTGACTGGGCGGGCGCTGCGGGACTGAGACTCGGGAACAAGCAGCAAAGATCTTAAGACGCAGAGCTGGGCAGAGAATGCACAGAAATTCAAAAGCGGGATTGTGATGATGATTTCGGCAATAGTTCGGACGGCAATAGCTTCGCTGCGGCGCGACCGGGCGGCGCTGGCGTTGAGCTTTATTCTGCCCGTGGTGTTCTTCAGCATTTTTGCGGTGATTTTTGGCGGGCGCGGCGGCACTTCGCCGAAGGTGAAGTTGATTGTGGTCGACGAAGACCATAGCCGGGCTTCGGAACGGATCGTGAAAGGGCTACGAGATGAGAGCACGCTATCGGTGAGGACTCGGCCGGCGGCGGTGAAGGGCGTGGAACAGCCAGAGTACACGGCGGCGAGCGCCGAGGCCGCAGTGAAGGGCGGGGATCTGCCGCTGGCGGTCATTATCCCGAAGGGATATGGGCAGAATCCGATTTCATTCGGGCCGCGGGCTGAGAACCAACCGACGATTCAACTACTAAAAGATCCGAGCGACATGATTGCGTCGGAGATGGTGACCGGGCTCTTGCAGAAGGTCGGGATGACTTCAATGCCAGACGTGATGGCCGAGCAAGGCACGAAAAGCCTGGAGCGCTTTGCCGGGGCGCTGACGAATGAGCAGCGCGAGCGGATGAATGAGGGTCTGAAATATTTGCGCGAGCATCCGGACGCGCCGAGGGAGGTGGGCGGCGGAAGCGGGCAGCTCGTTCCCGTCACGACGCGGGCGGTGGTTGGGGAGAATCATCCAGACATGATTTCGTTTTACGCTGCCGCGATCGGCGTGATGTTTCTGCTGTTTACTACCAGCGGCGCGGCGGGAGCGATGCTGGATGAGGCGGAGAGCGGGACCCTGGATCGTGTGCTGAGTTCACGGGTGACGATGACCTCGCTGATGCTGGGGAAGATGGCGTTCAATTCCCTGCTCGCGTTTATCCAACTGGTCGTGATGTTCTTGTGGGGATGGGCTGTGTTCAAGCTCGATTTCTGGGCCCATATCCCAGGATTCACCATCATGGGTGTGTGCACGGCAGCGGCTGTGGCCGCGTTTGGAATGTTGCTGGCGAGCATCTGTACGACGCGGGCCCAGCTTGGCGCGCTCTCCACCTTAATCATTCTGGTCATGTCGTCGATCGGAGGGAGCATGTTTCCTCGCTTCCTGATGCCGGAGGCGATGCAGAAGGCTGGATTGCTGACGATTAACGCCTGGGCGATCGACGGCTTCACGAAAGTCTTCTGGCGGGATGAACCCGTGTCGCATTTGTGGCCACAGGTGGCTGTGCTGCTGGGGATCGCGGTGGTACTGTTTGCGATTGCGCGGAGAGTGGCGCGGCGCTGGGAGTTTGCTTGAGAAGCTGTCAGCTATCAGCTTTCAGTTAAAACCGGCCAATTGCCGAAAGTCCTACGTTGAATTATTCGAACTGGCGGCGGAAACCTTCCAGCTGATTTTTCAGGTCGGCTACTTCTCTTCTTAGATTGCCGACTTCTTCTTCCAAGTGAGACAGGCGGTCGTTGTCGAGGCTGGCTTGTGCTGGACTGGATGCTATTGTCTGCGCGTGCGACTCGGGTGCGCTTACGTCCCCGGAAAGCAAATGAGCGTAGCGGGATTCCTTCGTTCCCGGTTGGCGCGGCAGGATCTTCGCGAGGGGTGGCTCGCGGTGCATTAGCTTTTGCAGAGCCGACTGCACATCGTCGAGCGTTTCGAAGGAATGCATGCGCTCGGTGCGCCCGCGTAGTTCGCCGGGGGTTTGCGGGCCACGCAACAGGAGCACGCACAGGACTGCTGTTTCGGCGCGGGTGAAGTTGAAGACTTCCTGGGTGCGGTGTTCGTACTTGGTGACGCGGCTATCGGCGCCGCCGGCAGGGCCAGCTAAGCGTTGTTCCTGAAGGCCGCTGAGGGCGTCGCGCACGGTGTTTTCGTCGAGTTGCATGACTGGGTCGCGGTTTGATTTTTGATTGCAGGCGTTGACCAGGGCGTTGAGCGAGAGCGGATAGTACTCGGGCGTGGTGATGTCTTTTTCGATCAACGCGCCGAGGACGCGGGCTTCGACTTCGGTGAGAGGTTCCATGCTGAAAAGATTGTAATGGGAGCGGGCTGCGAGAGGTCAGAGGTGAAAACCTTCAGCCAAGAATTTCGAGAGCCGTGCGGAAGGTATTTGCGTGAGCTTCGGCGGTCAGCGTGATCGGTTCCGCATAACCTCCGCCTAGCGTGATTACTAGCGGAATGTTTTCGTCGCGCGCGAGCTGCATGACCTGCCTATCGCGTTCTTTCAGACCTTCCATGGTGAGATTCAGTTTGCCCAGTCGATCCTCTGCGAGGCCGTCGACTCCGGATTGATAGAAGATGATTTCGGGATGAAAGCCTTCAACTTCCGGAAGTACGCGGGCGAGAGCCTCGAGATAGGCATCGTTACCGGTGCCGGCATCGAGTTCCACGTCGATGCGGCTTTGTTGCTTGCGGAGCGGAAAGTTTTCTTTGCAGTGGATGGAAAGCGTGAGTACGTCTTCGTTGTGGCGGAAGATCTCTGCGGTGCCGTCGCCCTGATGGACGTCGAGATCGACGACGGCGGCACGACGGATCGCGCCTTGGGCGCGCAGCGAGTTGATGGCGATGGCAATGTCATTGAAGACGCAGAAGCCGGAGCCTTCGGCGCGGAAGGCGTGATGCGTGCCGCCGGCCAGGGTGCCGCCCCAGCCGCGGGAGCGGGCTTCGGCGGTTGCCGCCAGCGTGCTGCCGACTGAGGCAAGGGTGCGCCTTACCAGGCCTTCGGACCAAGGGAACCCGATGCGGCGGATGGCGGCTGGATCGAGACGGCCCTCGACGAAAGCGCGGACGTAGGCGGGAGCGTGAGTTTGCTCGATCACCGCCAGGTCGGCGAGTGGCGCGGGTTCGAGCGTGGATGCGCCGTCAGCCTCGAGCATCTCGCGCAGCAGGCGGTATTTTTCGATGGGAAATCGGTGACCGGGCGGCAGGGGCAGTTCGTAACAATCGGTGTAGAAGAGGCGGGGTGGGCTCACAGGTTCTCAGCATAAGGCATGTAAACTGATTTGAGTTGCGATGAACGATCCTGGTTTGCTTCCACGCCTTTTGTGCGTTGTCATGCTGCTGTTTGTGGCAGCCACAGGTGCAACGGCGCAAGCTGCGCCAAAATTTCCGGCTGCGCCCGGGACGGCGCCCGACGAGCAGATTTACCGCAACGCTACATTCGGAATTCGATACACGGTTCCGTTCGGCTGGGTCGAACGCACCAGGGAAATGCGCAAGCAGGCGGCCGAGAACCCGGAGCCGGACGCCACGAGCGGCGCAAAAGAGGATTCCGCTGCTCTTCCTGATGCGGGCTCCCGTTCGTCGAATCCGAAGGCATCTTCGAGTGCACATGGAGCGAACAAGTCCGCCGGTACTTTGCCGAGCGAGGTACTGCTCGCGGTCTTCGAGCGGCCGCCCGAGGCGGCGGGAGAGAATGTGAACTCCGCGGTCGTGATCGCGTCGGAGCCGGCGACGTCATACCCCGGACTGAAGAAAGCGCAGGACTTTCTCGCCCCGCTCGGCGAGCTGACGGCTGCGCAAGGCTTCAAGCCTGAGGGCGAGCCCTCGATCGTAGAGGTCGACGGTCGCGAACTCGTGCGCGCCAATTTTGCCAAGGAGCTGACCGACAAACTCAGCATGCATCAGTCAACACTCGCGCTGCTTGCGAAGGGGCAAATCGTTTCCTTCACCTTTATTGCGGGAAGCGAGGATGAGGTGGATGAGCTGATTGAGAGACTGAGTTTTACGGCGCGTCCCTCCGGGGCTAAAGCGCGACAGAGAGATGAGCAGTAACGCGGCGCCTCCACGGCGAGGCCGGCATGGAGGACACAGTTCAGTCATTTAATCATTCAGGTATTTCGTCGTTGCAATTCGGCCATCCGAATGGCGTGAGCGGACATGACCGGGTTGTGCTGACTTATTGCAATTTGGCGTACTCGGATTTGGCCAGCTTCAGGATGGGGATGTCAGGGTCGGCGTCTTGCCAGAGAGTTAGAAAGTCTTTGTAAGCTTCGCGGGCTCGAGCGCGCGCGGCATCGGCGTCTACGCCCTGCGAGGAGCGCGCCTGCAATGCGCTGGCGCGTCCGAGTCCAAGACGCGAGAGAGCTCCGGTCCAGCAGTTCCAGGCGATGCCGCCGTGATCGAGAATTCTCTGGAACTCGCCGGCGGCGGCGGGGCCTTGTCCAGCGGCGAGGTAGGCCTGGCCGCGGACATACACGGAATAGAGACAGGAAGTGTTGCTGCTAAACGTCAGCATGCCGAGGTCGGCCGGAGAGGGCGCGGGGAACGCGCTCACCGCGCGCGCCGCGTCTTTCTCTTTGCGGGCGAGCGTCAGTTGCGCCTGAATGGCGGGCAGCCAGATCGATTGCATGTGAGTACCGAGAGGAAATCGCTTGTTCATCTCCTGGGCGTGGGAAGCGGCGGCATCGACATCTCCCGCGAGGGCAAAGGCGAGAGCTGCCTCAGTGATGGCGCCCGGGCTGTTGGAAGCAAGCTTTAACGCCGCGTTGGCGGATTGCCGGGCTTCGGCGAAATTTCCATAGGCCGCTTCGCGCACTGCCGCGTCGGCCATATAGATTGCGCCGTCCTCTTTGTTATCGTTGCGGACGGCAGAGTTGGCGGCCCGGCGTGTGAGGTCGCGCGCTTTGGCGAGATGGCCACGATAGGCCTCGGTGTCGGAGTCGAGCTTGAGGCCCCAGCTTACGTAATCGGGCTCGCTTTCAAACCACGAGAGCTCTTTTGCCATGGCCGCGGAATCGTTGGCAAGAAAATCGGCGGCGTAGGAAGTGAGATGAAACTCGGGAGGATCGGCTTTCCGAGTGCGTCCGTCGGCGATCACCTGCCGGGTATCCGCAATGCGCTGCAAGGCCAGCGTGTACTGCATGAGGTTTTCGTAGTAGACGGCTACGGCCGGATCGAGGCGCAACGCCTGCTTCGTGAACTCGACGCCTTTTTCGTACTGACCAAGCTCGGCGTAAGCGAGACCGAGGTTGTTGTAACCGGCGGAATTGCGGGGGTAGTTATCGATCATCTCCTGGTAGGCTTCGAGAGCCTTCTCCAGCTCTCCGGTCACGTTGCGGTAATAGGCGGCATCGATGGAGAGCTTCTCGCGCTCGCTGGCGTGGTCGCGTAATTGAAAGGCGCGCGTGTAGTACTCATTGGCGCGCCCCAGCTGGTTGAGGGCGTTGTAGTCTCCGCCCACGGTGCGGTAGCCCATGGCAAACTGCGGATCGAGTTCGATGGACTTGAGATCGTAAGCCAGGGCGGCGCTCGGACCCTTCTCTTCGCGAACCTTCTCTCCCAGTGTGTAAGCTTTGAGCGCATCGAGCGACGAGGTGGTGGCCTGTTCGAGCGGAATGTCGTACTTCTGGACGGTAGCAAGGGATTCGCCCAATTCGTGGCGGAGTTTGGATGCGGCCTCGCCGAGAGTGGGGAGCACGTTCTCTTTGCTCGCGGCGGTGGCAAGTTCCTGCGCGAGCGTATTTCCGTTCCCGCAATTGACGGCCTGTACTTCAAGAACATATTGGGTGCCGAGAGTGGCGAGAGATCCGGCGACATAGGCCTTGCTGGCGGCGCGCTGGCAGACTTCGCGGGCAAGCTCGGGGGTGAGCTTCGAATTCGCGGGGCGAGTCATAAGCTTCAAAGTTTGCGCCACGTCGCCTTGGGAGAGAACGTTCAAAAAGGGCGATTGGCGAAGCGAGATGGAGAGCGCGGTTTTCAGCGTGTCGTCGAAGATCGTGTCGCCCGTGCTGTTAGCAAAATCGGCGAGGACGATCGTATCTTTGTCGGTTAGGTGTCTGCTCGATACGCGCCAGCGATAGTAGAGTCCTGCACCAAGCAGGGCGGCGAGCAAGGCGGCCGCCGCAAACAGGGCGGTTTTTCCACGCTTGCTCCTTGAGGGCGCCGGCTTAGGCACCGCGCGGCTCGATCCCGTAACTGCCGCCGAAGCGCCGCTCGCGGACGCGGAAGAAACCTTGCCGCTTTCCGAATCGCGCTTAAGCCGCTGCAGGTCCGCGCGCATCTCCGAGGCGTGCTGGTAGCGCAGGTCGCGGTCTTTTTCGAGCGCCTTTCCGATGATGCCGTCGAGGGGCGCGAGCAGTTCATGGTTCCAGTGGCTCGGCGGCTCTTCTTTTTCGTGCAGGATCGCACCGTAGGTCGCGCCGTGCGTATCGCGATCGAAGGGCAGGCGGCCGGTCGACATTTCGTAAAGCGTTGTGCCGAAAGAAAACAGGTCGGTGCGTTCGTCAAGCGGTTTGCCGGCGACCTGCTCGGGAGACATGTAGCTCATGGTGCCGAGTGCGATGTTCTTGCTGGTGAGATCCTTGATGGAAAGCGTGGGATCTTCCGAGCCGGACGAGTCGCGCTTGAGACTGGCTTCGGTGCGCTTGGCGAGGCCGAAGTCGAGAATCTTGGCGTGGCCGCGTTTGGTGACAAAAATGTTGGCGGGCTTGATATCGCGGTGGATGATTCCGGCGGTGTGCGCGGCGTCGAGCGCATCGGCGATTTCAATCGAGAGCGTCAGCAGCAGTTCGGTTTCGAGGGGCCGTCCGGCGACACGGTGCTTGACGGTGCCGCCGTCGAGATACTCCATGGCGATGAAGACGCGGCCATCCTGCTCGCCAATGTCGTAAACGGTGCAGATGTTGGGATGGTTGAGCGAAGACGCAGCGCGGGCTTCGCGGCGAAAGCGCTCGAGCGCAAGCGGATCGCGGGCGAGATCCTCAGGGAGAAATTTAAGCGCGACGAAGCGGCCGAGTTCGGTGTCCTCCGCTTTGTAGACCACGCCCATGCCGCCGCCGCCGAGCTTTTCGACAACGCGGTAGCGCGAGATCGCCGGGTCGCCCATTGGGGTGAAATCGTAGGGCGGGAGGTGCGGTAAGTCAATCGAGACGGGAGGCGGGGCTCCGGCGCGCGCTGGGGGATGAAGCCCCGACCCCTTGTCCAAATCGGCGATCAGCCTTTCTTCGCGGCCGCCATGGCGGTTGTGCCCGAGCATTCGAAGTCCGCGGAGCCGTCGTCGTTCACCTTGCCTGTGCAAGTGCCGGAGCCGGTCATGCCTTTGTGCTTGCCGGTGGCGCTGGCAATCTTCCATTTGTCGTGCAGCGTCTTCTCTCCGGGCTTACCGGAGCGCTCGTACGAGTAATAGACCATGTCGCCATTGTCCATGGTCACGTTGAAGCGCCCATGCAGCGAGTAGGAGGCCTTCCAGGTTTCCTGGGATTCGGTCCAGGCGCCGGACTTGTCGCCGCCGCTGCCGCCCGTGGCCTCGCACGTGCCTTGCGCCAGCGAATAGGTGTGATCCGGCACGTCGCCGACTTTGAGCGTTGGATTCTCCGCGGGCTTGGTGCAGTGCCACTTGGTATCGACCTTTTGCCCAAACATCATGGCCCCAAACAACACCAGACAGAATGTTACTGCCATCGCTCTGCGCATATCTCTCTCCTTGTGAGTTGTTAGCTTGGAGTTTTTGATCGAAAAGCCGGAAAAACTGTATCACTACGGATTGGTTCTGTCGCGCGGAAGGTTACGAAACAAACGCCTTTCCGCCTGTACGGCATGGGATGCCATACTCTGACACCGCGGATGGATCTGAAACGCGCGTTGGTCGTCAATGCATCCGTGCCATACCTTTGAATCCCGAATCACGTTCACCTGAAGCCAGGAATGTGGCCGGTGCATCCGCGGATGAAAACTGAAAATCTCGCGTACGCTCATTGCCCACGAGTGGATAGAAAGACATTAACCGAGGAGACGGAAATTCACTCAAGACACGCTCTGTTAACCCTCTCAAAACCAGACATTTACGCCTCCGGTTCCAGCCTCTAGATCCCTCCCGTTTATGCTAAAATAACATCAGCTCAGGTGATCGCTAACTAGCAGAAATTTCAATAAGTTGAGGTCACCCCGGCTTCCGGCTGCGCGACCTCCAGCCTCGGCGCTTGACCGGCTTTCTCCACGCGGAAAAAACGGAGCAGAATGGCCACGAAAGAAGTGAATACGCAACTTGCGGACGCGAAGAACGCCGACGCAAAAATGACAGACCCGAAAAACAAAAACGGCAAAGCTCCCAACGGCGATTACACCGCCGATTCCATCAAAGTTCTCGGCGGTATGGAAGCGGTGCGGCTGCGGCCCGCGATGTATATCGGCTCTACGGGCGACCTAGGACTTCACCATCTCGTCTATGAAGTCGTGGACAACTCGGTCGACGAAGCGCTCGCCGGATTTGCCGACAAGATCGACGTGACAATCGAGTCCGACAACTCGATCACTGTGGTCGACAACGGCCGCGGCATTCCGGTCGACAACATGGATATCGACGGCGAGAAAATTCCCGCCGCGCAGGTTGTGATGACCACGCTGCACGCCGGCGGCAAGTTCGATTCATCGTCCTATAAAGTTTCCGGCGGACTGCACGGCGTGGGCGTCAGCTGCGTGAACGCGCTCAGCCATGAGCTCGATCTCGAAATCTGGCGCGACGGATTTACGTGGGAGCAGACATACGCAAAGGGTGTGCCGACCAGCAAGCTGAAAAAGACTGGCGCGGCCAAGGTGAAGACGGGAACCAAGGTTCACTTCACGCCCGACCGCGAGATCTTCACCGTCACGGAATATAACTTCGACACGCTTTCGCAGCGCCTGCGCGAACTTGCGTTCCTGAACCGGGGACTGACGATCACGCTCACCGACGAGCGCAACATCGACGCCAAAACCGGCGCGGCCAAGAAGAGCGAGTTCAAGTACAACGGCGGCATCAGCGAGTTCATCAAGCACCTGAATCGCGGCAAGCAGACGCTGCACGACAAGCCGATCTACATGGAGGCCGACAAGGATCAGGTACACATCGAGATCGGCCTGCAATACAACGACGCCTACTCGGAGTCGGTGTTCAGCTTCGCGAACAACATCAATACCGTCGACGGCGGTACGCACTTATCTGGATTTCGCACGGCGCTGACGCGCACAATTAATTACGCCGGGCAGCAGATGGGGCTGTTCAAAGACGTTAAAGAGAACCTGACCGGCGACGATGTGCGTGAAGGTTTGGTGGCGGTGATCAGCGTGAAGCTGCCGCAGCCGCAGTTTGAAGGACAGACCAAGGGCAAACTGAATTCCGACATCGCCGGAATTGTGCAGGCGGTGGTGAACGAGAAGCTGGGCGCGTTCTTCGAGCAGAATACCGCCGTTGCCAAGCGCATCATCAACAAGGCTGTGGATGCGGCCCGGGCGCGCGAAGCCGCGCGCAAGGCTCGCGATCTCACGCGGCGTAAAGGCGCTCTGGATGGCGGTGGACTGCCGGGCAAGCTGGCTGACTGCTCGGAGAAGGATCCGAACCGCTGCGAGTTGTTTCTGGTCGAGGGCGAGTCGGCAGGCGGCACCGCAAAACAGGGAAGGGACCGGCGGTTCCAGGCGATTCTGCCGCTCAAGGGAAAGATTCTCAACGTCGAAAAGGCGCGTATCGACAAAGCGCTGGCGCACGAAGAAATCCGCGCCATGATCACCGCTCTCGGTATGGGAGTTGGCAACAACGAAGTGGAGATCGAAAAACTCCGCTACGGCAAGATCATCCTGATGACCGACGCCGACGTCGATGGCTCGCACATCCGGACGTTGCTGCTCACGTTCTTCTTCAGGCAGATGAAGCCGCTCATCGATCGCGGAAACGTCTACATCGCGCAGCCGCCGCTGTTTGGCATTCGCAAGGGCAAGTCGCACCAGTACATCAAGAACGAGCACGAGTTCGTGAAGGTGATGGTGAAGCGCGCGTCGGAAGGGCTGGTCGTGCGCTATGGCGAGGGCGCGGCCAAGCTCGAAGGCGCTGTGCTGGCGAAGTTCATCACCGTGCTGAACGAGTACCTCGGCTTTTTCGACAAGGTCAACCAGCGCCTGCGCGACGAGCGGATTACGGAGCTCCTGCCGAGGCTGGATCTTGCCAAGCGCACCGACTTTGAAGGCGAGAAGAAAGACGTTCCGAAGAAGATCGAAAAGCTCGAAAAGGAAATCAAGCGCCTGCAGAAAGACCTGAAGCTGAAGAGCGTCGACACGAGCTTTGACGAAGAGCACAACCTGTGGGAAGTGAAGTACGTCAACTCGCAGGGCGCCGAGCACATCATCAACTGGGAGCTGGCGTCCACGCCGGAGGGCCGGCAGCTGATCTCGAAGTTCAAGCAGATTGCGGAGTATCTCGAACCGCCGTTTGTAATCGAGAGCATGCCGAAGGCAGCGAAGTCGGGCGATGGGGCTGGGGCCGCGGATGAGGTCGGCGAAGGTGAGGGCGCGGACGGCGAGGCGACAGTCGAAGCCAAGGCCGAGAAGAAAGCCGCAAAGCCGGCACGCCGCGCGAAAGAGCCAGAGATTGTCGAGAAGGCTACGGCGCGCGAGCTGTTCGATTACATTCTCAACGAAGGCCGCCGCGAGTACACCATCCAGCGCTACAAAGGGCTGGGCGAGATGACAGCCGAGCAGCTCTGGGAAACAACCATGGACCCCGAGCGCCGCACGCTGCTTTCGGTGAAGCTGGAAGATTTGGCGGAGACCGAGACGATTTTCACCACGCTAATGGGCGAGGACGTCGAAGGCCGGCGCAAGTTCATTGAAGAGAATGCGCTGGATGTGAAGAACCTGGATATCTAACTACGTGTGTGGGGCGGGCATTCCTGCCCGCCATTTTCGCGGTCTAATTGGCCTTTGATCGCCAGCCGCGCCCGATAATTGGCGCTCGTCGCATCTCGTTCTACAATTGACTACGAGTTACAGGGACGCTATGTCCATGCATAGGCTTGCTCTGCCTCTCCTTGGTGTGGCGCTTATGGCCACCATCTGCTTTGCCCAGACACCTTCGCCCGAAGCCACGCCGGCTCCTCGACCGGTTTCCCTCTGCGATCTGATTCAAAATCCCAATAGCTATAACGCTCAGTGGATTTCCGTTCACGCTGGAGTCTCGATGGAGTTCGAAGACTTCTCGTTGTATGACGCGGCTTGTGACCGGCATGGTAACGGTGTCTGGCTGACATTCGGCGGCGATCAAGGCGAGATAACTACCTATTGCTGCGTGAATCCGGCAAGGGAAAAAGGCGTAGATGTTGAGGTAGAGGGTCATCGTGTCCCCTTGGTTCGAGACGAATCGCTGAGAGAATTTTTGCGAGTACTTCAAACCGCGAGGCTGCGGCGGCCGGACGGACTTCCGTGTTACAGCGATGAATGTTATTTTTACCGTCCCGTGAGCGCGACCATCACGGGCCTGTTTTTCGCGGGGCAAGACGGCGTGTTTCCTGGCTATGGGCATTTAGGGGGATGGCATCTGCTGGCCATCAGCCAGGTGTCCGATGTATCGGCCAAACGGACTCCGGTGCCGGCAGGAGGCGAATTTTCTTGCTCGAAGAAAACTTGGATCGCCAATCCAGCGGACTCTAGAAAGATCAATGGTTTCCTGGAATGCTCGGGTCCAAAGGAGCTAAGTTGTGACGAAGATCTCCAACGTGTCCTCTCCGCGCACTGGGGCGATCAGCTTGATACAGTCGGTGGCCATTGGAATAGGGATTACATCGGTACGGAAGGCGCTATAGGTGGCTGGTTCTCGAACGATCTTCTTACGAGTTATGCGGTTGTTGAAAGCAAGCGTGCGACAGTACCGAATATTTCGATAGTTCGCCAACAGTGTGTTCCCGCCTCTGGCCATGCCCCGAAGGCACCTTCAGAGGCGGTCTCCTGCAGCACGTACGAGGTGTCGTGGCAGGATGACGATGTGGCCGCAAAGGTCGTCGAGAGTTTGTTTGCGAAAAACCAGTTCGAAGCCGCCGCTGCAAAGATAGCTGACGCCTCCACAATTCTCGGGGACGGAGATCAATCGTGGCGTTCCGGCCCTCCAAAGACTGTCGCTACTCACGCGCTAAATCAACAGGCGAGAAAATGGGGAATTGATCCGGACGCCGAACTGCAATTTAATTCTTGCGATGATAGCTCCCTGGCACAGCAAAGGAACCAACTCGTAGGCTGCGGTTGGAACTCGAGAGACGGAATGCAGTCATTCTGGGTAACCATGCAAAAGCCCAAGTCGCACGCTTCCAGGGCCGCCGGAAGGAACTCGTCTTGGGTCGTCACGGAAATCGGCGCAACGGTGTGTTACTGAATCAGCCGCCTGCGGCCGGCGCTACCCCTTCACGTTGCGAGCTGACTAACCTACGAAGGTCCCCTTAACCTAGCCGCGCACATGCGGACTATCGAACAACCGGGCCGCGAGGGTCAACAGGCAAAGTAAAGAAGCAGGCAGAATCTTGAACCTAACTGCAATGTTTTGAATATTTTGCCAATAACCCCTTATTCCCGAATATTTTGGAAGGAAAATCGCGCTAAAGTCATGATTCCAATAGACCGGGGGGGGAGGGGGGTACCTCCGAAATTCCCTTCCCAACCCGGTACTTCACCTCCGGATACGCCCAGCTAAACGAGAGCCACAAGCCGGCGATCAGCACAAAGAGCAAGTAGCTGCCTTCCGGGCCCACCGAGCCGCCGGTCAGCCAGTCCGGGCCGCGAAGCGTCGAGTTCAGAAGGTGTCCGTGAGCGACCGTTCCGCTGTCGGGGACGGAATAGAGGTAGCTCTCGCCCCAGTCCCAGGCCATGTGAAAACCAACGGCCCACCAGAGAGTTCCGGTGCGGCGGAGGGTCAAGCAGAAGAAAAATCCGATGGCGACCACGGCCGCGATTCCGATTCTCGCTTCGCCCGGGTTCATGAGATGCATGATCCCGAAGACAATCGAGAGCAATGCCGCCGCCGGCCAGAAATGCATTCCCCGCGCAAGCACCCACTGCGAATAGCCCCGCATGAAAAAATCTTCGAAGAACGCGACGATCAGAAAAAAGATCGCGTAGTAAGAAGCGAATTTGAAGGTGCGCACGCCGTGCAGGTTGAGCGGTCCGAAGGAATAGGCTCGCGCTGCCGCCAGCGCGAAGATCAGGACACTGAGCGAGCCGATTCCCCAGAGCGTGCCTGCCCAGAAGTCGCGTCCGAAGGCTCGTTGCGCGGGAAGGCCAAAGTCGCCGAAAGGACAGCCTTCAATCCGCGCCATCACAAATGCCGGCAAAATGACGGCCAGCATCATGCGGGTTTCGCCTACCATCGTCCACCAGGCTGGAATCGGTTCCGGGCGCAACCCGCTGATGAGAAAACTCAACACGCCAAAGGTGAGGTAAGCCAACGCCAGGTAAATGAGCCAGCGCGCGCCGGGATAGAGCGTTGCGCGCCCGATGAAGATCTCGGCGAAAGGTGCGATGGCGGATTCGCGATGGATCTGCGTGGAGAGGGATTCGGCGGAATTATGGGTGGGATTGTGAACAGATGATGAGGCAGCCTGTGTGGTTTCCGGGATCGAACCGGCTCGCGGGTCGCGCGCTAAATCGTTCGACGCTTCGGGTGTTGAATTCAGCGGCGTGACCGGATCGGTTTCCATGAGTGTCCTCGACATGGTAAAACACTCGGTCTGGCCTTGATACGCCGATTTCTCGATCCCGGCTCGATTGGCAAGCCGCAATTCATCGCGGGTGCCCTGCTGCTCATGTACCTGGCGCAGTGCGCCTGGTTGATCCGCGTGCAAGCGTTGCACGGATTCCTGCCCGAGTCCGATCATGCGCTCTGCATCTACGACGGGCTCGAACAGTGGAAGGGCGGGGCGATCGCCGGAACTCCGCAGGCTTTGCGGGCGGAGGCCGCTACTGGCTTGCCATCTGCGGGCCGAGCCGGGCATCTGCGCGTGCGCGACGGATACGACATTGACCGCTCACCGCTCTACTATCTGACAGCGGCCGCGCCCGTCCTGCTCATGCCACGAGCTTTGCCGGCGGATTCACCTCTGGGACAGATTTGGGAGGCAACGCCATATCTGTTCTTTGGAGCGATGCTGGGAGCGTCGCTCTGGTACGTATCGCGGCGCCTGTACGGGAATGCGGGAGGATATATCGCGCTCATTCTCTACTGCTTTTCTCCCGGCATGATTCTGGCTGCGGCGGGAGGACGGGTCTTTGGCGAACTGGGAGCAGTTTGGGGGACATTTGGCGTCGTGTTCACGGGGATTGCGGTGGCGCACACGCTCTATGCTCCGCGCGAAGTAGTCCTGTGGAACTGGCGGCGAATCCTGCTGCTGGGATTATCGGTCGCGTTGGCAGTGGGCGGGCAGTTCTCGCTCGCGCTTGCCGTTGCAGTGGTTTTGCCGGTTATGTTGTGGGTCGCGCCGGTGCGGCCGAGGGCGGTGATTGCGATCTGGCTGGCGGCGGTTGCGATTGGGGCGAGCTTACTATTTGGCTGCTATTTCATTCATCCGGAATTGTTTGCGCAGGCGATGCTAAAAGCGCGCTGGATCGATGTCCTGCCTAACGCATTTGCGATGGCGGCGTCGTATCCGCAGATCGTCAAGGACATGGCGTCAAGTTGCCCGGCATTGATTCTGGCTATGCCCCTCGCCCTGATGGCGTATTGCGGCTGGCGGCGAGCGCGATATTTTGGGAATACCGCGCCGCTTTTGATCGGGGCGCTATTGTTTGTGTTAGCGCTCGGATCACCGGATTTCTCCGGGCAAGGATTCCGTTTGGCCATGCTGGCGTTCTTGTTTGTCTTTGTTGCGGGAGTTTTTGCCGATTTACTGGAAACGCGGCAGGGTTCCCTGATCACGGCAGGTGTTTGCGGGTTGCTCGGTGCGGCTGGCTTGTGGAATGTTCTGCAGCTATGGAGGCTGCGGTAAGGTAGAGGAGCCTCGGAATTGCGGAACTCGAGCTGCGAGCAGAGCCTTTTCACCACGGAGTTGCCAGCGTTGCACGGAGACTTACCGTTGGCAGCATTTCGTCTGGTGGATATTCTGTATGGAACTCCTATGAATGATGCCTCGGGCAAGACGATTTATGTCACTCGGACGGGGTTGCCGGTCAGCTTCAAGTTCGACTGGCCATTTCGTCATGCGACGTCGGGTGCGGACTTTGACGTCCTGCACACCGAAATCTTTCTCGGGACTTCGGACAATCTGCGGGCGCTGGTATCGGTAAACCTATCGGCGACTCTGCGGGAAGTGTTGCCTTCGCTGGAGCGGCATGATACCGAAGCGCCGGTGATCAACGCTTTGCGGAAAGAGATCGACCAGAAGCAGATTGAATTTGTGAAGTCCCCCAAGCTGGTTCCTTTGCCGTTTTCGAGCCGGCATTACGACTTCAAACGCGGCCAGTGGGTGTTTGGAAAGGCAAGCGACGAGGAAATTCAACAGCTGCTCGCGCGCAAAGTGTACTGGCAGACGCGGTTGGCCGGTGGCGATGTCTGGTTGGGCGATGCAACGGAAGCGATGTACCTGCAGTCCACGACCGAGCGCGTTGCCGAGGTCGCGGCAGGGCTTGCTGGACGTGGTTTGTTCACAATGGCGCGGAGGTATGCGACGGCGCTGCTGCCTCTTATGGAGCAGGGGGAACGCTTCGAGAAGGACGCGAGCCAGGCGCTTCGACAGCTGGAAGAAAAGCATGCGTTTGAACGGGGATAGGATTTGAGAAGCAGAGTTATTTAGGGTCCCGGGTGTCGGGTTGGGAAATGGCGCTGCTCGCAGCTGGACTCACTCGGCCGTCCATGAGGCACATGCAGCGCGGACGTGAGTGTCCGCGCCACACAAGCATCACCAAACGCGGCAACTATTTTCGCGAACCATTGGCTGGCCGGGTTTGCAATGGAAGGCTTCGCGAAACTCCGGCATGTTCGCGACGACGCCATTCGCGCGGTATTTCGGCGGTGAATGCGGGTCGACGGTGGCGCGCAGCCGTTTGTCCTCATCGCGTTCGTTTTCGCACCAACTCTGCCCGTAAGCGACAAAGAAGCGCTGCTCGGGAGTCAAGCCCTCGATCGGTTCGAGCTTTTGACCTGCGGTGTCCGTCTTCCAAGCGAGGTATGCCAGGAGCGTGCCTCCGAGATCCGCCAGATCTTCGCCGTTGGTCAGCTTGCCGTTGATCTTGATGTCATCAATGATGGTGTAGCTGGAATATTGATCGATAACGCACTGGGCGCGCTTTTCAAACTCCTTGCGGTCGGCGTCCGTCCACCAGTTGCGCAGGTTGCCGGTAGCGTCGAACTGGCTGCCTTCGTCGTCGAAGGCGTGAGTAAGTTCATGCCCCATGGTAGCGCCCGTATCGCCGTAGTTGGGAGCAGCATCGGAAAGCGCGCTGAACAGCGGCGGTTGCAGAACGCCGGCGGGAAAGTTGATGTCATTCTTCTGGGCGTCGTAGTAAGCGTTGACGGTTGGCGGAGTCATTCCCCATTCGTTGCGATCGACCGGCTTGCCGATTTTGGCCAGCCAACGATGGAATTCAAACCAGGAGGCGCGTTCGGAGTTGCCGACGTGGTCGCCGCGGACGATATCGAGCGCGCTATAGTCCCGCCACTGATCGGGGTAGCCAATCTTATTGGCGATCGAGTGCAGCTTCGTCAAAGCTTGTTCTTTGGTTGCGGCGCCCATCCAGGGAAGCGTCTGAATGTCGCCCTGCATGGCCGCCTCGATCTCCTGAACAATCTTTAACGCGGCCTGCTTTGCGTCGGGGCTGAAATATTTGGTTATGTAGGCCTGTCCGAGAGCTTCTCCAATGTTGTCGTCAACGTCGTTCGTGCACCGCTTCCAGCGGGGAGGCAACGACTCCCTTCCACGAAGGGTCTTGCCGTAGAAGTTGAAATTCTCCTTTACGAACGGGGAAGAGAGATCATTGGCGGCCTCGTGGGCAGCGTGCCACCGGAGGTAGGTCTTCCAGTTGGCAAGGCTTTCCTTAGCGATTTCGTCGTTCAAAGTGCGGAAGTAGTCGGGCGTAACGACGTTGAGGGTTTCGAGGCTGCCCGCACCAGCCGTTTTGAAGTAAGCGGCCCAGTCGAATGCCGGCACGAGCCGGTGAAGATCTTCGGCGCTCATCTTGTGATAGAGCTTGGGAGGATCGCGGCGATCGACGCGCGTCATCTGGCCTTTGGCCAGGGCGGTCTCGATCCGCATCACCGTGGCAGCCTGGTTAGCGGAGTCGGCAGAAGAGTCGCCGATCAGCTCGAAGATTTTTGCGATGTGGGCGACGTAAGCTTTGCGAATCTCCTCGGATTTGGGATCATCCTTGGTGTAATAGTCGCGGTCGGGCAGGCCAAGCCCGCCCTGGTCGACCTCGCCTATGACCTGAGTCGAGTTCTTGAAGTCCTGATTGGAACGAAAGGTGAATAGAGTTCCGCCTCCATAGAGGGATGGTGGATATTGAGAGGAGGCGATGTAGATGGCGAAGTCTTCCTTGGATTTTAGATGTGCGATGCGGTCAAGTTCCGGTTGAAGAGGCGTCGCACCCAGCTTTTCGATAGCGGCTTCATCCATACAGGAGGAGTAGTAGTCGCCAATCTTCTGAGTGACGGAACCGCGGGAGGTCCGGCTGGCAGCCGCTTCTTCAAGGAGCGTTCGCAGCTGGGCGCGGTTTTCGTCTTCGAGCTTGCCGTAGGTTCCCCAACTCGCCTGGTCCGGTGGTATGGGATTGTTCTTTATCCATGCGCCACAGGCATAGGTGTAGAAGTCAATACAGGGATCGAGTGTCTTGTCCATGGCGAACAGGTCGAGTACCGGTTCGGCGACGGAATGTTGCGCAACGGCGGGAAGCGAGGCAAAGAGCAAGACAGCGTTTAGAGCGAGAATTTTCAGGTTCATAGACTCCGGGATTGGACGGCTCAGAGAGATTAACGTTTCGTTGAAAAGTTATCAAGCAAACGAGGGAAGGGTGCGCGCAGATGAGTTGCAGGAGAGGCACAGGTAGAGTGGTGGCGGTGACTAATGACGTGCCGGATTCGATTGACCCGTCGAACGCTTAGTTCATTCTGGGAATCGAATCGTGCACCTAACACGAGTAAAGGATGAAAAAAACCTTGACTTCAATTGTGAACGAGCCATAGGATCGCTGCTATATGTAGTTGTAGCGCACTTATACCGTAAGAGAGGAAACAGGAATGCAATTATATGAGAACGAAGACCGCTATTTTGCGGAGTTTCGCCGCAAAGTTCGGTCTGCGGAGTTTCTATCCGCTTCCACGGCGCAGTTGTTGAAAGGCCTACACTTCTCGGGCCGGCTGAGCGTGGTTGTACAGAATGGACAAGTGCTCAAGTCGGGATACGAGGAGGGTTACTTCAGGCAGGGAGCGGCGGGTATCGACGCCAGACTCCAGTAACTGCACCATCCCTAACTAAATAGTCCGACAGGTCATCGTAAGAGAAACGAGCCCTGGGCCGAGAGATCGGCGCCAGGGCTTTTTTTGTTTTTAGCGCACTCATTTTACGAAAGGTAATTATGAACTTCATAGGCATACTGGACGGCGGAGAAACGAGCGTTGAATTGAAGTATTGTGAGCGCTGCGGCGGGTTATTTTTGCGGAGGCTCGGAGTAGGTGTCATTCATTGCGTGGGCTGCACATCGCGATTGACGAAGAAACTGGACTCGGCGGCCACTCACTGGGGAACCAGACGCACCAATCGAGGCGTACGAGCGGCCAGCGCGACCACGCGAAAGCTAACCATGCAAGGCAACGCGCAGCTTGATTGCCTGCAGGGCGTGGCGATCGAGGGGATGCCGTTATGCTAGCGCCCCAAGCGATCGCGGCAAGAACGGTTGAGTTGGCGGCGCAAGCAGAGATCCCGCCGCTTGTGTTGTTTGGCGAGACTGAGATCGACCTGTGGCCCTATCGTCCTCGAACGATGGCTTTGCTTCGGCGCTATGCGCGAGCATCGGTCGAGGTCGGGCGACTGCCATCGTTGTTGGGCCGGGAATTCTTTCGATCACGAGTTACTTCATACACGATGAGGAGCTTCGAGGACACGATGGTGTTTGTAACAGATATGGAGCATACCCTGGATAAGCTAGACATCTTCGACAGGCGACTAATCGCGATGTACGTGCTCGAGGAATGTCGGGGGGGGGAGGTGGCACGGGTTTTGGGGTGCAGCGAGAGGACGGGCGAGCGGCTCTTCCACGAGGCGATCGATCGGCTATCTAAGTCTTTACTTATACGGGGTTTGCTGGAGAAGCTTCCGGAAACCCAGTGAGGAGAAGAGAATCGCCCAAATGCGCGAAAATCGGGTAAGGCAAATGATATGTTGTAGTTACGAATTTAAAAATCGGAGTAAATTGTTGTCAAGGGGGTAAAATATGACATTTTTGTGTAAGTTACTCAAACGACTGAAGAAATAAAGTTCATAAATGTGTCGGGTTACCCCCTCGAGTCTGGTATTCTAAGTTTTAGAGTCAAGAAAATGACTTATGCAGTGGCGCGATTCTGGTCGCGCCATTTTTATTTGGAGTGGGGACAGGGGTATCGAACCAGTTGCGACGGGCGAGAAGAGGACGGGGAGGCTGGCGTAGAATCGAACGAACACACCGTGGGGGTGGGCGCCGGCAGGCGAGAGCAGTCCCGAGACTCGGCATGGATCTGACCTGGATTACCGAGCAGGTAGCGCTGGGTGGCGCGATCTGGAATGCGCGGAACATGGAAGAACTGGCGCAATCCGGGGTGACGCACGTCCTGAACATGCAGATCGAGTTCGACGACCGCCCGCTGGCGGAAGGATACGGGATCGCGGTGTTCTGGAACCCGACCGATGACGATTTTCTTCCGAAACCGCCGGCATTGCTGGAACGGGGAGTGGAGTTTGCGCTGGCGGCGCTGGAGAAACCGGGGGCGCGATTGTATATCCATTGCGCCGCGGGGGTACACCGGGCGCCGATGATGACGCTTGCCATACTTTGCGCCCTGGATTGGGAGATGGACGCGGCGATGGAACTGATTGAAACGCGAAGGCCGGTGGCGGACTTTGCGGATGTTTACGTAGAGAGCGTACGGCGGTTTATCGAATCGCGAGCGGAGAGGCCGCGTCCGAGTCGAAACAGGATTTTTTGAGCAGGAAGCCAGGTTCTTGAGTTGCAATGACGATCAGCGAAGAGTGGCCGCTCAGGAGAGCGGCTTTCTTATTGGTCCGGGAGCAGGCCGGGTGGAGCGAGGAGAGTAGAAGACATGCACGGATATTTCGCGGCGAGTGACAAGCGGGTTTGGATATCGGTGGCCCTGGTAAGTTCCGTGCTACTGGCGTTGCTAACCGCGCCGAGCGCGATGCACGGGCAAGGACCGGCGCTGACGACGATCAGCGATACGGTGTACCGGGCGGATGGGACGCCGGCATCCGGAACGGCGCTGATTTCGTGGCCTTCCTTTCAGACGGCGGAAGGCGACGTAGTGGCGGCCGGCACGCAGAGCATTATGATCGGCGCGGAGGGGGGATTTCTGGCGCAGCTCGCACCGAATGTGGGAGCGAGCCCGGCGGGGACCTACTATGTCGTGGTATTCCAGCTGGACGATGGAACGGTGCGGACGGAATACTGGGCGGTGCCCACGACATCGCCGACCACAATAGCGGCAATCCGGACGACGCCGGGGACGGGACTGGGAAACCTGGCGGCAACGCAACAGTATGTAAACAGCGCAGTGGCAAATCGCGCGTTGGATTCAGCGGTGGTGCATCTGGCCGGCGCAGAGACCATCTCAGGCACGAAACAGTTTGCAGTGGCGCCGACGCTGCCGACGCCCGCGGGCAGCAATGACGCGGCGAATAAGGGCTATGTAGACGCGGCGGTGGCGAATGTAGGTTCGGGATCGTACGTCTCGAAGGCGGGCGACACGATGACTGGGCCGCTGACGTTGCCGGGTCCACCTACAGCGCCAACTCAAGCAGCCGATCGGCAGTATGTGGATAGCGGGCTCTCGGCGAAGGCTGACCTGGTGGCTGGACTTGTGCCTGCGGGGGAGTTAGGCACCGGGGTTGCGAGCTCGGCGACGTGCCTGACTGGAAACTCGACGTGGGGGTCGTGCGGAGGCGGGGCTCCGGCCGGCATCACGTATGCGAGCACGGCACTCAATTGGTCGCAAACCATATCGAGTCCGCTGACCGGCGGAGCGCAAGCGACCGTGACGCTGACGCCATGTCCAGTGGGCGTCGACACGACGAGCGGCGCGGGATATCAAGTTCTGGTTTCCGGCGGCGGTAACAGCGAGGCCGTGAGCGTGGTGAGCACGGCGGGCGGATGCACTTCAGGGGCGGGGTCGGGGACGATTACTTTTACTCCGTTCTTCTCGTATGCAGCGGGGTACACCATTGGATCGGCATCATCCGGAATTCAAGAAACGCTCAACGCAGCCTGTGGAACCGATCCGACCTCCTATAAGAACATTCAGTGCAACGTTACGATTCCGTCGAATGGACCGGGTTATCCCAATCATTCATTGAGCACATATAACATCGCGGGGACCATTTACCTGCATGCGAATCAGTCCGTGCTAAATGGCTACGGGGCGTCGCTGAACTGCAATGGACGCGGGCCCTGCTTACAGGTTGGCGATCTGGCGAATTCGAACGACTACACGAACGACACAGTGTCAGGGCTCAGCTTCCGGTCGCCGACAAGTCTGGCGAGCAGTCCTGCGTTCGCCGGGACGGCGATTACCCAGACGCAGAGACTCTCGCAGGTGGCAACGATCACGACGGCAACACCGCATGGATTCAGGCCGGGGGACATGGTGACGATCCTGTTCACGGACAATACCGTGTACTGGGGAGACGCGATCGTAACGGCGGTTCCAAGCGCGACGACCTTTCAATACGCGCACTCTGGACCGGACAATGCGGCGCAAACGACGCCCGGGGTCGTCGCCCTGACCTATACAGCGATTCTGGACAATGCGGTGAACACGCACCTGACGGATATCTCGTACGACAAGGACGGGGAGAATGGCGCGTTCAATAACTTTTTCGACTTATGGGACGACGAAAACGCCAGCATCGATCATTTCAACAATAATGCGATCCCGTTGAACGACAGCGCGAACTGGACCGGATCATTTGTTTTCTCCGCGGGAAACCAGGGAGCAGGCCATCAGATTGCTCCGGTAGTTACGCTGCGAGATTCGAGCATCACGGCGAATTCCTCGAACGGGCTAACCATTTATAACTCAAACGGAATCTACGTCGAGAATACTGTGTTGCAGGCGACCGGGCCCTGGCAGGTGTACTCGGCCAACACGACCGGGAACTACCAGGGAGCATATCTAAAGAATATTTACTCGGAGAGCGGAGCACAGATGAATCCGCTATCGCCGGCCCGGTCGCCCTTTCCGGGGACGGGGGTAGCAGGTCTGATCGCCGGGCCGTCGAGCGGAGCGGCGGCGTTTGCCATCGCGGGTGGCGGCGGAACGCAAGGCGCATTCGCCAGTGGGGGCAGCGGAACGGTGGCGTACTCCTACTTTGTAGTGGCGAAGGATGGGACAAGCGGAACGCGAACCTCTCCGATGCAAATTCTCAACTACAACTCGACGGGCAGCGACTCGATTCCAGTGCGCTGGCCGCGAGTGGCAAATGGCACCGACGTTATCACTTATGACCTGATCCGTATGGCCACACCGAGTGGGGTTGGAGGGACTTACCCTTATGCCGGTGGATGCGCGGGCGGGACTGCGACGGCATGTGGCTCGATTGCGACAAACCTGGCGCAATGTTCGGGGCTTGTGTGCACTTATACTGACAGCGGCGCGGTGGCTACGACAAGTTACTCGATCCTGCAGGCGACTTACACCGGAAACCTGGCGTTTTGGCCGGGCTCCATCGTTTCGGTGAATCGCAGCGTCTCCGTTGACGTAGAGGAGAGCAACGTGGTGGGCGCGGGCCTGAACGGCAATCCGTTGCAGGTAGCCGCACAATGCAGCGCCTGGGGAGCGACATCGCCGGGGGGGTACACCGATTGCATGGGAAGCATGACGTCATCGAACAACGCGGTTCCCAACCAGACCGCGACGCTGATGACGGACGGAGCGTCAGTCGGTGGAGGAATGCCGCTGTCGAAGGGGCGGCTCAATTTTTCGACGAGCCCAACCGCGAACTTACAGCCCCATCACATCATCACGTTAGTCGATTCGCAACCGGCGTTGACGAGATCAACCTGGGGCTACCGGCCACCGGCGGGAGCGAGCGATACGTGGATCGGCACGGATGTGGCCAGCAATGGAGTGGGCCTTAACCAGGGACAATTGGCGTTCGGCGCTCCGGTTTCCATCAGTAATTACATCGCGCAGACCGGGGACGGAGTGCACGCTAACTGGCTGGAGCGGTTGACGGCGACGATGAAGGAACTTAACGTTCCCGTCAAGTTTGACCAGAGCGTCACGATGGCGGGGCTGTCCGACGGTTGCCTGAACGTGGCATCCGGCGTCATTGGCTCGACCGGCGCGCCCTGCGGTTCGGGCGGAGGCGGCGGTGGAAGCGTTAGTTCGGTGTTTGGCCGGACGGGAGCGGTGACGGCGAGCAACGGGGATTATGCGGTTGCACAAATTACGGGCGCGGCAGCAGACGCGTCGGTGGTGCATAACAGCGGGAACGAGACGATCGGAGGAGTTAAGACCTTTACCAATAACATAGCGGTAAGTGGGAATCTACTCTTACCGCAGGGAAGCGGATATGTTCCGGCTGCCGGTGGGATCGGCCTGGATACGGCGGCCGGCTTGCCGGTGGTGAATCTGGGCGGCACGGTACAACGGGTTGCCTTTACCAGTTCGAACATCAGCGGCCAGGCGGGAACGGCTCTAGCGTTGGCGGCCACGCCTACGCAGTGCAGCGGCGCATTTGCGACTGGCATCGCGGCGAATGGAAACGCGAACTGTACGACTCCCAACGTGATCCAGCTGGCGGAGACGGGGCAGCCGGCGGGCATTCCGAACTGGGGCGTATTCTGGTTTGACGCTGCGACGCATACACCACGCGTCATCGAAAATAATGGCCAGGCAATACAGTTGGGACTCACCAATGTATTCAACTCCGACCCCGGCGGCGATGTAGCCGACAACCTGGAAGAACGGAATGGAACGAGCGCGCAGAATTTCCGCGTGTATTCGAGTTACTCAAGCGCGACATCGTGGGATCGGATTTCCCTCGGGTCGGAGGCGATCGGCGGTACTAATTACAACGTGCTGCGGAGCGAGGATTCCAACAGCGGAAACGCCCTTAGCCTGGGCATGCACATAGGCTCGACCATCAAGTGGTTTTTCGGATCTGACGGGAGCCTGAAACCAAACTCCGACAATAGCTACGACATGGGGACGGACACGGGACAGGCGATGCGGAGCGTGTTCGCAAAGACGTCATTCAACATCTACAGCAATGGACGACAGGATTTTGAATTTGCGAACGACGGCACGAACGGAACGGGCCAGAACCTGCTAGCGGTCTATAACAACACCGCGAGCGGAGTGCAAACCGCGGCGACATCGAGCACAGACGGAGTAATTGGGTTAGTAAGTGGTAGCGCCGGGACAAGCGGCAAGGCGGTGTTGACGTGGGCGGGACTTGCATCATGCAACTTTGACGCGGCGAATCCGGTGGCGGGCAACTATGTTGTGGCCAGCACCACGCAGGCAGGAAAGTGTCATGACACGGGCTCGACGACACGGCCGAGTGGTGTGCAGGCGATTGGACGGATTGAAGGGGGTGGAGTGCGAGTTAGCCTGGCAGCTCCGACCGGGGGTGGCGGCGGGGGCGCAGTTAGCTCGGTGTTTGGACGGAGCGGAGCGGTTATCGCACAGAGCGGAGACTACACAGTTAGTCAAGTCAGCGGGGCAGCGCCGCTGGCATCGCCCACGTTCAGTGGTATGTTGACCCATCCCGATGGAACGTCAATCAGCACATCCGGGTGGGGCGGAAGTCCGACGTTCTTGAGCAATGTAACCATCAATGGCAATTTGAACGTGGCCGGGAACATTACCCAGACCAGCAGTAATCCCACTCAGTGGTCGGGGAAGGAATGGACTGGAACGAGCGTGACTGTGCCGGGCGGCATGGACTATTCGCTCGGCGTCGGGTCGGATAACACCTTGAGGTGTCAACTAACGAGCGGGGCGTCCTGCATGCCGTCAGGGGGTGGGGGCGTCGCGAGCGTATTTGGGAGAACCGGTGCGGTGACCGCGCAGAGCGGCGACTATTCGGTGGCACAGGTGACCGGGGCGGTGGCGAATACGACGACCGTGAATGGGCATGCGTTGTCAGCGAACGTTACTGTGAGCGCCGGCGACCTTACCGCCGGCACGCTGCCTGCCGGCACAGCGGCCGCCACCCAAAGCAGCGGAGACAACAGCACTAAGCTGGCAACTACCGCTTATGTGCGTGGCGAGACATATCTCTCATGGACGTGTCCGGTAGCCGGAGCCACGACCACTGGGGTTAGCTACTGCAACTGGACCCTGCCAGCCGGGATGACGATTACCGGATTCGATCTGGCGGCGAGCACGGCACCGGCGGGATGTACAACTTATCCGACATTACAGGTGTGGGACGGAACCACTGGGTTAGAAGTTGGCAGTTATTCCATTACGATGACATCGGGAGCCAACTTCTATACGCAGGTTACGGGAGGCAGCAATATAAGTGCGGGGCATCTGCTTCGAGTCAGGGTTACTACGGGCGGATCCGGGTGCGGCACGGCTCCGGCGGGAATTGTCGCGGTGGTCACTTATCAGATGCAAAACTAACTTATATTGCTCTTACGGCAGCGCCTAAGCGCTGCGTCGTCCAGACTCACGAGCTTAGATGCGTTTATCAGCAGCCGACTGGCGGGCTTGACTCTTACGCCACTTCGCGGCTTCGGGAGATCATGACAAAGAAATGGTGGTTACCGCTCCTGCTCTTAGGGGCACGGGCGGCGTGTGCTTCGAACTACTACGTGGACTGTAACAGCGGGTCGAACGGGAACCCTGGGACCAGCATGCAACTCGCCTGGCGAACGCTGTTGCAGGTCGGGATCTCGATCTTTCAGCCTGGGGACACGATCAACCTTAAGCGGGATTGCACGTGGAACGAAACTCTGACGCCTCCGTCCAGCGGAACGAATCCCGCGACGGGCGGGGCGCTGATCAAGATCGATAGTTACGGAAATGGCCGGGCTCCGCATCTGACGGGATATTTGCCGATTGCGGATGGGTTCTGGGCGGCGACCGGAAATCCCAACATCTGGGCAGCCACGCTGTACTCGGCCACGAGCGGACTCAGCACCGTGGTGCAGTGCGGGGCGCGTGGATTTTACTGTCTGACGCAGGCACCGTCACAGCTTCAGTATGTGCGGTTTGGGACGGTGTGGGGAGTTGCCCAGGCGAGCCAGACGGAACTTACTCAGGACCGGGATTGGTGGTACGACGCGACTAACTACATTTTATATGTGTACAGCGCCAGCGGAAAACCGGCGGCACATTACGGGGCGGTCGTCCCGATCGTGCTGAGCGGACAGAGCCTTGTGAATTTAAACGGGCAGTCATGGCTGGAGATTCAGCACTTACAGATCGATTGGTTCGATAGTTATGGGGTGCAGGTGCAGTCGCCGCCTGCAGGAACCAGCGATCATTTGTGGTTGGCGAATATCGCGGTGAACAGCGAGGTAGAGAACGGGTCGGCGCCGCTTGGGTTCTATGTGCATCCAGGCGGAACGCCGGTGGATATTCACCTTTATAACACGGACGCGGACATGAACTATACCGGATACCGGTTCGACGGCTGCGGAGGCGGCGGGTGCGCGTTTGAGGTCAGGAATTGCCGGGCCTATGCGAACCGGGCATACGGGATTGTCGATAACGTGCAGGGAGCAGTTAGTTACGACTTCTGTCACTTATACGGTAACAACCTCGCGACTGCTGTAACGGTGGACACGTCGGGGACACCTGGTCCGACGGCGGGGACGCACAATATTCCAGCGGAGACGCCGCCGTGGATTCGGGAGTGGCGGCGGTGGCCGGCTTATACGACGGTCAGTTATGACGATCCCGGATTAGTGCAATACAGCGACACTTACATTGGGGCGCTGCTTCCTATGATTGGAGCTAAGGGTGTGCCGCTGTCGATTGCGGTAGTTACTGGCGGTAGTTATTCAGCGGCGATTGTGGGTGAGGTGCAAGGGTGGATCAATGCGGGATGGGATGTGAATACGCATTCGATCTCGCACGAGTATTGGGATCCCCCGGCGGGCAGTTGCGGGGCGGGCGGGCCGTTTCCGGTGCCTTGCCATGCGTTTGAGAATTTGCAATATGCCGGGGCGATTGCGGCGAGCGTGAAGGTTACGGTGTCGCATTCGCAGAGCGTGTGCGGAAGCGGGAAGCTGGCGTGTTTGCTGATCACGACAACACCGGATGATCCGGCGGCGGATGTTACGTGGAATCTGACGCCGGCCGGGCCGGGGCAGCCGTTGACGGGCCTGGATACGCTTGGCGGAATTCTTTATACGCTGGAGCAGCGGGGCGTGTTTTCGGTGAGCCTGGATACGAATGCGAAGAGCACGGCGCGGAGTATATCGCTGGCGGATGTGACGAACCTGGAGATAGGGACGGCGCCGCAGAACCTCGATCTGGACGAGACGCAGATGGAGACCGAGGAGATGAGCTGGGCGCAGGCGTGGATGAATTTGAATTTCAGCGGGCTGCCTGCGGGCCGCGTGTATGTGATGCCGGGGAGTTATGAGGATCCGGTGACGGAGGGGATCGCGGCGAGCCTGGGATATGTGGGGGTGCGCGGAACGGGGAGCCTGAAGCCGTGTTGCGGGGCGAACACTACGCTGGCTTCGGGGTATGACGTGCTGAACATACTTAGCCAGGGGATGGTGCCTAACTACCAGGGGCTTAGTTATCAGCAGATGCGGAACCGGGTGAGCCAGGATTTATTCAAGAACGCGCTTTGGGGCCGGCCGGTTGGGTATTTCTGGCATGTGAATGAACTGCGGCCGGATGAAGTCGAAAACCTGATGGATGCGCTGGTGCAGGGGGGGGCGGCGCTGAAATCGAATACGGCGCTGGTGACGTTCCTGCTGGGGTGCTCGGCGAACGATGTGACGCCGGCGGGGTATGTGGCGGGATCGTACTATGTGTGCCCGTCTTCGGGAGTGGAGGCGGATTTTCGACCGACGGCGAACTCTCCGGTGCGGGATGCGGGGATGAATCTTGGGGCGGAGTATCAGACCGACCTGATGGGGATTAATCAGAATTCGTTTGGAACGGGGTGGGAGATCGGAGCGTACGCGTAT